>Ga0209467_1000087_pt1 | contig 163077 bp, 128 predicted proteins | sample Higcelwee11metaG_FD_187175 | JGI IMG/M metagenome (GOLD analysis project Ga0209467, IMG submission 187175) | Freshwater pond sediment microbial communities from the University of Edinburgh, under environmental carbon perturbations - High... | ecosystem: Environmental > Aquatic > Freshwater >...
TGTTATTGCTGCTGTAAGTGTCGTCTTACCGTGGTCAACGTGACCAATTGTCCCTATGTTTACATGGGGTTTGGTCCTTTCGTATTTTGCCTTTGCCATTTTTACATTTCCTCCTCTTAGTTTCAAGATTGTGAGCCAAATGCATAGGCAGTCTGAAACTCCCTGTACAACAACTCAAAATTACTTTATATCCGGGATATTCATTAGCTTACGGCTTGTTGTCTATAAATATCTCCATAGAGTTCCAGCAAACTTACCCGTGTGTGTCGTAATAAAGATGGAGCTCACGAGCGGGCTCGAACCGCCGAACCTCTTCCTTACCAAGGAAGTGCTCTACCTGCTGAGCTACGTGAGCATTGGAGCGGGCAACGGGAATCGGACCCGCATAGCCAGCTTGGGAAGCTGGTATTCTACCACTGAACTATGCCCGCAATGGTGGAGAGAGATGGATTCGAACCATCGAAGTCTGAGACAACAGATTTACAGTCTGCCCCCTTTGGCCGCTCGGGAACCTCTCCGTACATTATGATATTATAAAGCTATTTTTTGTTTTTGTCAATATGGTATGGAAGCTTATGACATATAGAATTATTGGCATATCTGGCTTAACTTTTACATTTTTTTTGTATCTTTCACCTTATAGAGCTTGTTTATGTATGTTTTACCCTGGAATTGTGATAAATCTAAAAAGAACCTCTGTGAGATTCTTTTTAAATTTCTATATATCTTTAATTTCTAAATATTTCTCAAGCTTTCTCTTGACTCTTTGCAAGGCATTATCTATGGATTTGACATGCCTGTCCAAGTCAGCGGCAATCTCCTGATAAGATTTTCCTTGGAGATATGACATCAAAACCTCAAGTTCGAGATCGCTTAATATCTCACCTATTTTTGATTCTATTGAAACAAGTTCTTCTCTGCTTATTATAAGTTCTTCCGGATCTGTTATCTTGGTAGCAGTTAGTATATCCAAAAGTGTCCTGTCAGACTCTTCGTCATAAATCGGCTTATTAAGCGAAACGTATGAGTTGAGCGGAATATGCTTTTGCCTGGTAGCAGTCTTTATCGCTGTGATTATCTGCCTGGTAATGCAAAGCTCAGCAAAGGCTCTGAACGAAGAAAGCTTATCATTTCTAAAGTCCCTGATAGCTTTATATAAGCCAATCATTCCCTCTTGCACTATATCTTCTTTGTCTGCACCAATAAGGAAGTAAGATCTGGCTTTTGCCCTGACAAAGTTCTTATACTTATTAATTATATATTCGAGTGATGTTACATTTCCATCTCTGGCACTAAGTACTATTTCCTCATCCAACATGCCTTCATAACTTTCAATATACTTCTTTTCTGCATTAAATTCCACTCCATCACCTCCAAGTATAAGACAAATTAAAAACGTCATTTTAAATCACAAAAAATATAATGTGTTTTATGTGAACATGAAAAACCACAATATTATTATACATATAACCATGGTTTTAGTCAAGTTTTGGTATCCTCTTGCCTCCATTTTTCCAAGGTGCTAAGTATTTTGGGATCAATATTGTTTTCGAGAAAGTTCCCTTTACCTTCCTGTTTATTAATATATTTCTCACTCATGGCTTTCTTCATTCTTTTATACCTTCTTTGCTACTCGCTGTTTTTGAATCTCGAACAATATTATAGCAGCAGAAACAGCCGCATTCAAAGATGAAATCTTGCCTTTCATAGGAATACTTACAAGAAAATCGCAGTTTTCCTTTATTAACCTTCCAAGCCCCTCTCCTTCGCTTCCGATAACCAATGCAACAGGACCGGTCATATCCTTGCTGTGATAAGTCTCTCCTCCCATCTCAGCCCCCACAATCCACAGACCCTCTTCTTTCAAGTACTCTATTGTCTGGTTCAAATTTGTAACTTTTGCAACCGGCACATATTCTATTGCACCTACAGAAATCTTTGCTACTGCCGGTGTAAGCCCTATAGCTCTTCTCTTGGGTATTATTATCCCGTGAACCCCTGCTGCATCTGCTGTACGGAGTATTGAGCCCAGGTTATTGTTGTCAGTTATTTCGTCAAGTATTACAATAAAAGGATCTTCCCCCTTATCTCTTGCAGCTTTCAATATGTCGTCCACTTCATAGTATTTGTATAAAGCAGCGGAAGCTATAACCCCTTGATGATTCCTTGTGCTTGAAAGGCCATCAAGCTTTGCCTTATCTACTTCCTTAATAAGTATCTTTTTTTCTCTCGCAATAGCTATTATCTGCCTTATTGAGCCTTCCAGGGCACCCTTCTGTACGAAAATCTTATCGATTTCCCTATCGGATTTCAGCGCTTCAAGTACAGGATTTCTTCCTTCAATCAGATTAATATTATCGTCATCTATATCATTTTCTTGCTGCTTATCGGCTTTATACTCTTCTTTAAGCCTGCCTCCCCTATAGGGTGCATCTTTTTCGAAGGTTCTTCCCTTTTCAAAAGGTTTTGTTTTATCATAAGGCCTTTCTTTCTCGAAGGACTTTCCCTTATCAAAAGACTTCTCCGGACTTCTTCCTTTTGAAGGGCTTTTAGAATATCTTCCTTCTTCCCTTCCAAATCCGCCGCCATCTTTTTTCTCGAATTTTCCTGGTTTTCCCGGTCTTCCCGGTCTGGATGGCTTTGTATAATTTGATGTATTAGATCCTTTTGGGTTTTTATTAAATGCCATAATCCTCATCCTTTATTGGTTATTTTTTTAATCTCTATAATTGGAGCAGGGCTTCGCAGGTATACTTAATCCTATAGCCCATTGCTCAAAATTCACTTATGCATTTATTATCTGCAAAATTTTAAAAACAATTACTCATCCTATATGTTTCGCACTAAATCCTTTTCATTCTTTATTCAAATAGTGCGAAATCATATTCCTTGATTGTTATAAATCGCACATTACCCAATATAACATACTTAGTGCGATTTATATATTCTAATATTATATATCGGATATTCTGTTTATAAATACTAGAAATCAGTTGTGTTAAAAATCATTAGTCACTCACTATAAGAAGGTATTTCAGTATTTATATATTTTACATGTCTATAATTAATATCTTTATAAACATGCAAATCACTTGTTGATACTAATTCCCACACATCATCTTTATCTAAATTGGTGAAAAATTTATCTGCTGTATACTTGTTTTCTATCTTAGTTATATAAGCCTCCGTACAAAACGGCAATAGTTGTGTATAAACTGATTCTCCGCCAATAACAAAAACATCTTCGGTTTTATATTTTTTTATTTCTTTAAAAATTTCACTTAACGAATGACATAATACTATCTTACTATCTCTGTGGCATTCCTTCCTGCTTAACACAATATTTATTCTATCTTTAAGAGGCTCCTTGCCAGGCAGTGATTCAAATGTTTCTCTTCCCATAATTACTACTTTGCCTAAAGTCATCTCCTTAAAAAACTTCATATCCTCAGGAATCCTTAGTAATAAGTTACCTTTATAACCAATTCCCCAGTTTAAATCAACAGCAACAATAGCTTTCATAAATCTCTCCTTTTCAAACAGCAACGGGAATACTTTTTATCTGTGCACCGGATTGATAATTTTCTAATACAAAATCCTCAACTTTAAACTCATAAAAATCCTTCTTATCCGGATTAATCAATAATTTTGGTGCAGAATACGGGGTCCTTTTGATAAGTTCTTTAACTAACGGTACATGCCTGTCATATATATGGGCATCGGCAATAACATGTACAAATTCTCCAACCTCTAAGTTACTTACTTGCGCCAGCATATGCAGAAGAATTGCATATTGAGAAACATTCCAGTTGTTAGCGACAAGTACGTCTTGTGAGCGCTGGTTAAGTATAGCATTAAGTTTTCTGCCGGTAACATTAAAAGTCATGCTGTAAGCACACGGATATAAGTGCATCTCATGTAAATCATTATGATTATATATATTAGTCATAATTCTTCTGCTATATGGATTATTCTTTAAATCGTATATTACGCGATCAACCTGGTCAAATTCTCCTTCTGGATACTTATGCTTAATACCAAGCTGATATCCATATGCTTTCCCTATCGATCCGTTTTCGTCTGCCCAGCTATCCCAAATATGACTATTAAGGTCTTTTACATTGTTTGATTTTTTCTGCCATATCCAAAGTATTTCGTCAATCGCAGCCTTTAAGTTAGTTGGTCTTAATGTGAGGATTGGAAACTCAAAAGACAGATCATACCTGTTTACTACACAAAACTTCTTAACCGTATAGGCGGGAGTACCGTCACCCCATTTGGCCCTAACCTTCTCCCCCTCCGAAGAAACGCCGTTTTCCAAGATATCTTTACACATCTCAATAAATACTGTATCAGCCTTACTCACAAAATACACCCCTTCTACTTATAATTATATGTATTATTTAGCATCCAGAATTCTTTTGATATCATGACTGTGTTGCATATATATATTTCTCACTAAACATCTTATATTGGTTTCAAAATGTGCGAAATGTTTTCCTCGGCTTATAGGAGAATGTGAAAAGTATCTATTTTATATATTCTACCTGTAAAATCCATTATATATCCAGAAATTTCTAATCCTGTACCTCTGATTTAACTGCTATTACCATTTTTATTACCTCCATCAGCCTGTCAATCTGACCTGTAAGGTATAAAAAGCCTATCAGTGCTTCAAAGCCTGTAGCATACCTGTAATCAGAAATATCTGCATTTTTAGGTATGGTTGAGGATTTTGTATTTCTTCCTCTACGCACAACATCCTGCTCTTCAGGCGTCAAAAACCCGGTGATCTTCAAAAGAGTATCCGCCTGGGCTTTTGCCTTAACGAATTCAATTGACATTTTATGTAGTTTTGCAACTTGTCCATAGCCACCGGACACAAGCAGTGTTCTTACAAAAGTATCATAAACCGAATCTCCTATATATGCAAGTACAAGGGGATTCAGCATCTGTATGTCAGATATTGAAAGCTTGCCGTTATCCATCATCAATTGATGCAGTTCCAAAAGCAGCCTTCTGTAGTTTTTATTTAAGTACTCATTTTCCATATAATATACCTACTATATTCTGTTTTATTTTCCTTTTGAAGCAGCTATCTGTGATAAGCCCATATCTTCAGCCTCTTCTAACAGTACAGCAGAATCATCTGCCGAAAGCTCCTGCACATTCTTAAGCTTTCTGCCTATGCTTCTGGACTTTTTAGCTGCATCCTCAATTGTATTGCTTGCTTCCTGAAGCTTCTTCTGTGTCTTATCCAGTATATCACCAAATCTGCCGAATTCAGTCTTAACAGCTCCCAAAAGAGTCCATACCTCGCTGGAGCGTTTTTCTATCACAAGAGTCCTGAAGCCCATCTGGAGGCTGTTTAGTAGTGCAATTAAATTTGTAGGTCCTGCTGCCACTATTCTATAATCCCGCTGCAGGCAGTCGCAAAGTCCCGGACGTCTCAGCACCTCTGCATAAAGGCTTTCTGTCGGTAAAAACATGATGCCGAAATCAGTTGTACCTGGCGGATCAATATATTTATCTCTGATATCCTTGGCAAAACTTTTGATTTTAAGCTCCAAAGCCTTTGCTGATTCCTCCGCCATGGCGGGATTCCCCTGCTCCTGCGCGTCCATAAGTCTTTGATAATCTTCCTGAGGAAACTTAGAATCTATAGGCAGCCATACAACTTCCCCGCTTGCTTCGTCCCTTCCGGGGAGTTTCACCGCAAATTCAACCCGCTCACCAGAGTTCTTCTTTGTCGCAACATTCTTTGAATACTGTTCAGCAGTTAGAATCTGCTCAAGTATGTTTCCCAACTGGATTTCTCCCCAAGTCCCTCTTGTCTTAACATTTGTAAGCACTCTTTTGAGATCCCCTACACCTGAAGCCAGAGTCTGCATTTCTCCTAAGCCTTTATGAACCATTTCCAGTCTTTCACTCACCAGTTTGAAGGATTCCCCAAGCCTCTGCTCAAGTGTTGAGCTTAGCTTCTCATCAACTGTAGACCTCATCTGATCCAGTTTCTTACTATTATCCTCCTGTAGATGCCTCAACCTCTCCTCTATCGTCTCCCTCATTCTGTCCAGCTTATGCTCATTTATCTCCGTGAGGTTTGTAAGCTGCTTAGAGAATATATCCAGTTGGTTCCTCTGCAGGCTGGATATTTCCGACATCTGTGAGGATATCATTTCATTAAAGGTTCTATTAGAGCTTGTCAGCTCTTCTCTATTTTGAAGCATCTCCTCCTTAATTACTCTGTCCAATCTATCCATACTTTTCTCTACAGCTTCAAAACGAGCTTCAAACTTAATAAGCTTTCCGGACAAACCGACATTTGCTATTACCAAAATAATTGAGTTTATTATAAAAAGACCTGCAACAACAATTAAAAGTATATCAGACATAGCTTCTCACCCTTTGCATAGGCCTTATACCCTCTTCCACTTTACGCCTTGAGGCGTGTCTTCAAGTATTATTCCCTGCGCCTTAAGCTCATCCCTTATCTTGTCAGAAAGTGCCCAGTTCTTTTCTTTTCTTGCCTTCTGCCTCTCCTCTATAAGCTTTTCTATTTCCGTATCAAGGCTTTCTTCCTTCTTGTACAGCAGCCCCAATACTCCGGCAAGCTCCATAAGCATGTCATATGAAGCTTTCATTATTTCTTTGGAAGAATCTGCCTTAACATTGGAATTTATTTCCCTTACCATATCAAAAATAGCTGACAGCCCATCGGCAGTATTCAAATCATCTTCCATGGCCTCATTGAATTTGTTCCTGTACTCATAAAGTGCTTTCTTAAATTCTTCCTCTTCCTGGCTTAATGCTTTTTCTTCCGCCTTATTCATGAGGTAAGTAAGGTTATTCTTAGCGTTATACAACCTCTCTAATGCACTTTTTGCCGGCTCTAAAAGCTCACTGCTGAAATTTAAAGGACTCCTGTAATGAGCTGAAATTATAAAGAGCCTGAAAACCTCCAGATCAAATTTCTCCGCAATATCCCTTACTGTAAAAAAGTTGTTTAATGACTTAGACATCTTCTCATTATTAATATTTAGAAACGCATTATGCAGCCAGTACCTTGAAAAAGGCTTTCCGGTTGCTCCTTCACTCTGAGCAATTTCATTCTCATGATGAGGAAATATGAGATCCTGCCCTCCCGAATGAATATCTATAGTTTCTCCAAGATATTTCATCGACATGGCGGAGCACTCTATGTGCCATCCTGGTCTACCCATACCCCACGGGCTTTCCCATGCAGGTTCGCCAGGCTTTTGTCCCTTCCAGAGTACAAAATCAAAGGGGCTCCTCTTTACCTCGTTCACATCAACCCTGGCACCTGCTTCCAGTTCATCAAGGTTTTGCTTGGAGAGCTTGCCGTATTCAACAAACTTTCCCGTATCGTAATATACATCTCCGCCGCTTGTATATGTAAGGCCATTTGCTTCCAATCTTTTTATTATGTCTATTATTTCCTTTATATGCTCTGTAACTCTGGGATGGTAATCAGCCTTTCTTATATTAAGCGCTGTAACATCCTTGAAGTACTCTTCTATGAACCTGTCGGATAATTCTTTTTCTGTTATATTCTCATCCTTAGCTCTCTTTATTATCTTATCGTCAACATCTGTAAAATTCTGAACAAAAGTCACCTTATAGCCCCTGTATTCAAGATATCTTCTTAAAATGTCAAATATAATAAAGGGTCTTGCATTTCCTATATGAAAATAGTTATAGACTGTTGGTCCGCAGGAATACATCTTTACTTCTCCCTCTACCAGCGGAACAAATTCTTCCTTTTTTCTTGCCATTGTATTATAAAGCTTCATTTCTAACACCTTCCTACATTAATCATTATATATTATTATAGCTATCGGATACTATGTCAATACTTATTTTTCTGTTCCGGAATTTAAAACCACATAACGTCTATATCTCCGATATCCTTCGTATATGTAGACCTCTTTTTCTGCACTGACTCCCCTGCGGGCAAGTATTATATATCCTTCCTCGCTGCCTGGTCTCTTCCTTATAAACGTAGTCGGCGAACCCTTTACAGTCTCTGCATATACGTATTTTTGGTTATCATACCGGATATTATCGGGATATACGACTTCCCTTTGAGGTGACGCCAGCTTAACTACATATATTACGACAAGTATCATAATAATTGAAATGAATGTAAATTTATTACCTCTTCTTTTTCCCTTGAAAATAAACACCTTAAGCACCTGCCTTATACGTATCATTCTTTATATATGCTCGCTACTGCATATGCGGCTATTCCTTCACCTCTTCCGGTAAAACCCAAGCCCTCGGAAGTAGTCGCCTTAATGCCAACACAGTCCTTATCAAGCTGTAATATACCTGATATTTTTTCTTTCATTTCATCAATATAAGATGAAAGCTTGGGCTTTTCTGCTACAATTATGCTGTCAATATTCGCTATACTATATCCCTTGCTGCAAAGAATGTCCCTCACTTTTTTCAATAAAATAAGACTTGATATCCCTTTATAGGACATATCATTATCAGGGAAATGACTTCCTATATCCGCTTCACCGCAGGCACCCAACAATGCATCCATTATTGAATGGATAAGCACATCCGCATCCGAATGCCCCAGCAAACCTTTTCCGTAAGTAATTTCCACCCCTCCAAGTATAAGCTTTCTGCCTTCCAACAGCTTATGCACATCATAGCCATTTCCTACCCTGAATCCAAGCATCACATCACCTCATTTTACTGTAATTGCATTTTTTGTCATTAGCGCTTCAGCAATTATTATATCCTCAGGAGTCGTAACTTTTATATTTTCATAACTGCCTTCTAACATTTTAACCTTTATTCCCATATGTTCAACCAGAAATGCATCATCAGTACCTGCTATTCCTTTGGCAGCAGCATTTTCATGAGCTTTCCTTATAATATCAGGCTTAAAGGCTTGAGGAGTCTGGGTAATCCATACCTTCCCGCGTTCCGGAGTACATTCCACAAAGCCCTCTTCGTTAAGTATTTTTATTGTTTCCTTTGCCGGCATACCTGAGGAAACAGCTCCATATTTCTTTGCTCCTTCTATGCACCTTTCAATAATACCACCGGTTACGACAGGCCTTGCTCCATCATGGATAACCACAACACCGCAGTATCTGTCCAATTCCAATATGCCATTATATACTGACTTCTGACGCAGACTGCCACCGCAAACCAGCTTGTCCACCTTGTCAAAACCATAAGCATCAAGTATTCGCTCCTTGCAAAGCTGCAGATCATCCCTGCCTGCAACAAGAATTATGCTGTCTATTGCAATGCAGCTCTGAAAGGCTTCTATAGTCCACGCCAGAAGGGGTTTGCCATTTATATGTATAAACTGCTTGTTCATTCCTGCATTCATCCTTGTACCCTTGCCTGCAGCAAGTATAATTGCAGTATTCATGGTATTTAGCCTCCCAAATCTCTTTTAAAATTATACCCTAAGCAAACTTCATGCGTTTACTTAGGGTATGAATTCTATGATACCTTATCTACAGCAGATTTTGGTTTTACAAATATCATTCTTCCGGCTGCAGTCTGAAGAACGCTAGTCACTACAACCTCAATAGTCTCGCCAATGTAACGTTTCCCGCCGTCAACCACTATCATTGTCCCGTCGTCAAGATATGCTACTCCTTGACCAAACTCCTTGCCATCCTTTATTACCTGTACTACCATCTCTTCACCCGGCAGTACAACAGGTTTGACTGCATTTGCAAGTTCATTTATGTTCAAAACAGGTACCCTCTGGAATTCTGCCACCTTATTCAAATTGTAGTCATTTGTGATAACCTTTCCATTCATATATTGTGCCAGCTTCAAAAGTTTGGTATCAACCTCCGAAAGCTCTTCAAAATCCTTTTCCACGATTTCTACGTTGATTTCCAGCTCCTTTTGAATTTTATTCAGTATATCCAAACCTCTGCGCCCTCTGTTTCTTTTCAATGCATCGGATGAATCGGCAATATGCCTGAGCTCCTCCAGGACAAATGTAGGTATAATGAGTGGGCCTTCAACAAATCCTGTCTTGCATATGTCTGCTATTCTTCCATCTATAATAACACTAGTATCAAGAATTTTGGGCTGTACAATATTTTCTGCCCTCACAGTCTGCTTATCCCTATCTTTCTGTGCTAATCTCTTCCAAGGGAGAAGTATACTTAAAAGATCCTCCCTCTTTTTAGTTGCTATGCTCACTCCCAAATACCCCAGAAGCAAATATACCAATATTGACAGTAAAGTGCCTAACCATGCAAAAGGTATAAGTTTTAGCGGACCGCTGCTTATTAGATAAGCTATAATCAGACCCGTAATAAGTCCTACCGCACCAACCAGCATTTCACTTGTAGGAATTTTCTGAAGCATTCTCTCAACTTTTGTGGTAGACTCCTTACCTATATTAATAAGCCAGGAAGATATTAAATAAAATATTATTCCACCGATAGCCCCACAAAATAAAATCAGTAAAATGGAATTTGAACCTGAAACATCATAACCAAAAATCTGTGTTACCCCAAAATACTTTATAAGAATATATGACATTTCCGAGCCTAGAACAACCCCCAAAATCATTAACACCCAAATAAAAATTTTTCTCATCTGTAACTTCACCTCCTTTTATAAGTATATCCAGATTGATACTTTTTAAGCAATTACAAACCAATTATATTATATCAAATTTATGAACATTAAAAAGCAGTAATTACTCTTTAATTTATACCAAATATATAAACATATTAATGTTTTTCCATTTTATCATATTATTTTATCATACTTTGTATCATTTCTTCCATTTTATCATAGGGTTCGTCCAAAATTAACATAAGCTCACTTATTAATAATTGTCTGGCACTTTCAAGCATTCTTTTTTCACCCGTAGAAAGCTTTTTTTCACGATCTGCAACCGTAAGGTTTTTCACAAGCTCCGATATTTCAAAAGCATCTCCCTTTTTAATTTTAGCCTCGCTCTCCCTGTATCTCTTGCTCCAATGCTTACACATGCAGCTTGTTTCACCGGACAGTATATTATATATATCGTCAATCCTGTCCTTAGATGTTATATACCTTATGCTCTGATTTTCCATATTATCTATGGGCACCATGACCCTCATATCTCCCAAAGCAATCCTTATAACATAATACTTGCATTTTTCCCCCAATACTTTCTTCTCCTCTATTCCTTCTATAACACCTGCTCCATGGCGTGGATAAACTATTCTATCACCTATACTAAACATTAATTTGCCTCCAATCCGATTTACTCAAATATAAATGCACTTTTTCAATTACCATAATTTACTATTGTCAATAGAATGTCCATATTTCAATAATAAATTGACATTAAGATTCCTTATATTTATAATGAATATAGAACAAAGTTAAAATATCTGCCTAACTATATTGGTTTTGATTAATTGCTTACTATATTTTATGTTTACTTATGTTTAGGAGTGATACATAATGAAAGATTTGCTTTATGATAACTTTCAAGATAGCGTTGGAGAACTCTTAGTACGCCATAAAAGCATCCTTGATGTGCTGACAAAATATCAGGAGTCGCAGTCAAGGGTGAATAGGGCTGTAGTAAAGGCCGTAACCTCCTGTGGGTGTATCGAAATCAATTCAAAAAAACAGAACTATGATAATGAAGTAACATTGCAGGAGCTTAAAAACTATATGGATACCCATTTGAAGGGAAACCTGTGTCCCAACTGTAGGGATATTATAGAAAAAGAGCTGGGCAACAATCTGTTTTATATTGCAGCCTTATGCAATGTAATTGATATCAGCATGTACGATGTGCTTTTAAAGGAATATGAAAAAATGCATACCCTTGGCATTTACAACTTGTTTTAAACGAAACGGAACCCTGTATAAGGCTACGCCATTATACAGGGTTTTTTGTTTTACTAGATATGCCTTTCAGTCTGTATCTGTCCATATACTCGTTTGAGGCTCTCTTTTATTATCCTCGCTCTGACCTCTCCTATTCCCTCTACATCGTCCAACTCTTCTATAGAAGCCCCCAGAATCCTTTGCAGCTTTTCAAAATCCGATACCAGATTTTCTATTATATTCATAGGCAGCCTTGGAATTTTGCTCAAAATCCTAAAACCTCTGGTTGATACAGGCAGATCTAATGTATTAATATTATTACCCAAGACAAGTATTTTAGCAACAGAAGACAGCTCCAGAAGATCCTCTGAAGATTGATTCCTCAATGTCCTTATTACTTCTTTATAATTCTTTGCCTCTTCTTTCGGCAGGTAATCCCGAATAAGAAGTATCTCTTCTTCCCTCAAGCCTGCTACCAGTTCGTCAAGCTGCATACTTACAAGCTTGCCTTCGATTCCCAGTTCATGTATGTATTGTTCAACTTCTGTTACTATTCTTGTCACAATTTCAATTTTCTGCACCGCCAGTGCTACATCCTGCACTGTAGCAATATCATCAAACTCTAGGGATCCAAGGTTAATAAGAGTCCTGTCAAGTACTGACTTATACTTTGTCAAGGTCTGCAGTGCTTGATTAGCCTTGGATAGTATTATGCTGATGTCTTTTAGTACATATTTCAGGTATCCCTTATAAATAGTTATAATGTTTCTTCTCTGGGAAATTGAAATTACAAGTTCACCGGTCTGTCTTGCTACCCTTTCCGCTGTCCTATGCCTGATGCCGGTTTCGGAGGACGGTATGGAGGGATCTGGTATGAGTTGCGTATTTGCATATAATATTTTCTTGGAATCCTTACTAAGTATTATTGCGCCGTCCATCTTTGCCAGCTCATATAAATATGCCGGCGAGAAGTCCGAATTGATAAAAAAACCTCCCTCCACAAGGGACATAACCTCTTTACTGTCACCTATTACAATAAGCCCCCCGGTTTTTGCCTTCAGGACACTCTCCAAGCCCTCTCTCAATGGAGTGCCTGGGGCAACCATCCTAAGGCAGCCTTGAAGACCGTCATCTCTGCTTACTTCGTCCCTCATTTACTTATCCTCCTATTAAAATGTCAAGCATATCATTCACATTTGATACTCCAACAATTTCTATGCCTGATTTATTATAAAGCTTATTTAGATTATTCCTTGGTACTATGCACCTCTTAAAACCAAGCTTTGCTGCTTCATTTACTCTCTTTTCCATGAAATTAACCGCCCTTACCTCACCGGCAAGTCCTACTTCACCAATAATAACGGTATTCCCATCAATTTCCCTGTCTCTGAAGCTGGATGCAATTGCCGCTACTATCCCTAGGTCAGCGGCAGGCTCATTAAGCTTGATACCTCCTACTACATTGACATAAGAATCGCTGCTGCCAAGCTGCATACCTACTCTCTTCTCAAGTACAGCCATAAGAAGCATTACCCTGTTGTAATCAACCCCTGTAGCATTTCTTCTTGGTACTCCAAAACTTGTATGGGAAAGAAGCGCCTGAACTTCTACCAGCATCGCTCTTGTCCCTTCCATGGCAGAAATAACGCAGGAGCCTGAGGCTCCCTTCATCCTTCCTGAAAGAAGCATTTCAGAAGGATTTTTAATCTCCGTAAGTCCTTTATCTCCCATCTCAAAAATACCTATTTCATTGGTGGAACCAAATCTATTCTTAACGGCCCGCAGCACCCTATATGACATGTGGGTCTCCCCTTCAAAATAAAGAACCGTGTCCACCATATGTTCAAGCACCCTAGGGCCGGCTATTGATCCCTGCTTTGTCACATGCCCCACTATGAAAGTTGCTACTCCATCCTGTTTAGCTATTTTCATGAGCCCCAGAGTTGCTTCCCTGACCTGGCTTACGCTGCCGGGAGCCGACGATATTTCCGGATTGTACATAGTCTGAATAGAATCTACAATCAAAATATCAGGCTTCATATCCCTGACATATACATCAATATTCTCAGTATTGTTCTCTGATACCAGATATATATTCCCTGACTTTATATCCATTCTGGATGCCCTCAATTTGATTTGAGCAGCCGATTCTTCACCTGATATATATAGTACCTTTAAACCTTTGCTCCCGATATTTTCTGATATCTGAAGCAGCAAGGTTGATTTGCCTATTCCCGGGTCCCCTCCGACAAGTACAAGGGAGCCTTTTACAACACCCCCGCCAAGCACTCTGTCCAATTCAGAATTACCTGTACTCTGCCGCTCCGCTAAATCCTCCGATATATCTAAAAGCGATTCCGGCTTTGACAGAATGCCAGTAAGCCTTTTCTGTACCTGAACTTCCTTCTGTTCAACTTCTTCAACAAGGGTATTCCACTGCCCGCACTCGGGACATTTACCCATCCACTTTGGGGATTCACTCCCGCATTCGTTGCATACGAATTTAGTTCTTACTTTAGCCATAGCGACTCCTTCTTATCTCTCAACATATATGACTCAATATAGAACACATAAAACATTTATATGCTCTATATCAGATAAATAGCTGCTCCACATAATTTACTTATAATTAAATTCATTATTATTCATATATTTTCCACTATTATAGAAAAGTTTAATCATTTACATTTGACAATACCAATTATACTATACTTTTCTGTCTGGTTTCTATGTCAAAAGCTGTTTTTTGTAAAATTCTGCTTAAACCATACAAATTTTATCGACAACTTAGAAACAGTTCCCTTTATATCAGCTATAAGTTATCTGACTCTTTCTCTCTTCACTGATAGGCAGAAGCTTTAAAGTATTGTTCAGGATGCTGTTAAAGGTGCTATCATTAAGCTTATTATACTGATTCCCATATTTTGCGCTGAATAATATTAAGTTGTAAGTTAAAGTAGACATGCTCTATTTACATGTCTACTTTAACTTAACAACTTAATATAACATTATTCAAATTAATTTCTATATAGAAAACCCCTTATCTTTATACTATATCGGGAACAAGGAATTTCTCATAATGTCAGTATACCCAGTTTGTTTTGTATACTCATTTCACTCTTTTTAAGATTATTTCATGTTCATTAAGTTTCGTATCAACACCTATGACATAGTCCTTTACCACAGATATTTCTCTTTTCAGTTCAATTTTTGTTTCATTCAATTCTCTGCTTAAACCGTCTACTTTTTTATCTAAAATACTACGTCCTTCAGCAATTGCTTTTATCACCTTGCTGCTTTTCCATAAGTATATCAGTATGCACCTTCAACTCATCAAATTTCTTATCAAACATATCCTTTATTGCTATAAGTAATTCATCATTGTTCATCCTCAGCACCTCCTACTACTATTTATATTATACCAAAACATTCCTGATATAAAAGTAAAACTGCAAAAAAATAACCAGCATTAAGCTGGCAGGTTAAAATTCAAAACCTAAAACAATCTTCAACTATTTATTCTTAAAAACCAGTTTATCCTCCTCCGCATCTATCAGTACATTGGAACCTGGCTTTATATCGCCCTTAAGTACTTCCTCCGATAGCTGATCCTCCACCATCTTTTGTATAGCGCGGCGCAGAGGTCTGGCTCCATATGCCTGATCATAACCTTTTTCTACCAATAGCGCCTTTGCTTTGCCGGTCACTTCAATATTTATATTCATTTCTTTAATCCTGTCAAGCAGAGACTTAAGCATCAATTCTACAATCTGTTCCAGATTTTCCTGCTCTAACTGGTGGAATACTATTATTTCGTCAACTCTATTTAAGAACTCCGGTCTGAAGGTTCTCTTAAGGTCTTCCAGGACATTGGCTTTCATCTTTTCATAAACATCTTCCCTATCATTAGTCGATGTGGCAAATCCGAGGACAGCTTGCTTTTTTATTATGCTTACACCGACATTTGAAGTCATAATTATTACGGTATTCTTGAAGTCAACTGTTCTTCCTCTACCATCAGTCAGCCTTCCATCGTCAAGTATCTGCAGCAGTATGTTGAATACATCAGGATGTGCTTTTTCTATCTCGTCAAGGAGTACTACCGAGTAAGGCTTTCTCCTGACCTTCTCAGTCAACTGTCCTCCCTCTTCGTAACCTACATAGCCTGGAGGTGAACCAATTAACTTTGATACGGTATGCTTCTCCATGTATTCAGACATATCTATCCTTGTAACAGCATTTTCATCGCCGAATAATGCTTCTGCAAGTGCCTTTGAAAGTTCTGTCTTGCCAACTCCTGTAGGTCCAAGGAATATGAATGAACCTACCGGTCTTTTGGGGTCTTTGAGCCCTACCCTTGCCCTTTTTATTGCTTTCGAAACCGCCAGTACCGCTTCATTCTGACCTATGACCCTTTTATGAATTATGGATTCCAGGTTTAAAAGCCTCTCTGATTCTTCCTCCGCCAGCTTTGTTACCGGTATATTGGTCCAACTGGATACTATAGCTGCAATATCCTCTTCAGTTACAACAGAATCCTTTGAACTGGTCTTATCTGTCCAGCTCTTTTTGCTATCTTCCATCTGCTGCTTTATACCCTGTATACTATCCCTTATTTTGGCTGCTCTCTCATACTCCTGAAGGCTTATTGCTTCATATTTCTCTTTTTCCATAGCTGCAAGCTGTTCTTCCAGCTTTTTAATATCCGGAGGTGCAGTAAAAGTTCTTATTCTAACTCTGGATGCAGCCTCATCCACTAAATCTATTGCCTTATCCGGAAGAAATCTGTCTGTTATATATCTGTCTGACAGGTCAACGGCAGCCTTTATAGCTTCATCGGTTATCTTCACCTTGTGATGAGCTTCATATTTATCTCTCAAACCTTGTAGAATAAGCAGTGTTTCTTCTTTTGTAGGCTCGCCTACCGTCACAGGCTGAAAACGTCTTTCCAAAGCGGCATCCTTTTCTACATGCTTCCTGTACTCATCAATAGTTGTTGCTCCTATAGCCTGTATTTCGCCTCTTGCCAGAGCCGGCTTTAATATATTAGAGGCATCTATTGCCCCTTCTGCTGCGCCTGCCCCTATAATAGTATGCATTTCATCTATGAAGAGGATTACATTCTTTGATTCTTTTATTTCGTTCATTACACTCTTAAGTCTTTCCTCAAACTCGCCCCTATATTTGGAACCGGCAATCATTGAAGATATATCCAGTGTAACAACCCTTTTACCCTTTAGTATTTCTGGAATATTCCCCTCTACTATCTTCTGCGCAAGTCCCTCGGCGACGGCTGTCTTACCTACTCCAGGGTCTCCAATAAGCACAGGGTTGTTCTTGGTTCTTCTGCTAAGTATCTGAATCACACGTTCTATCTCTTTTTCTCTTCCTATAATGGGATCCAGCTTACCTTCCTTAGCCATTTCATTCAAATCCCTGCCATACTGATTCAAAGCTGGAGTATTGCTATTTTTAGCCGGTGATGCACCTGGTTTGCTTTTCGCCGTTTCATCATTTAGCAGCGCCATTAGCTCCTGCCTAACGCTGTCAAAGTTCAAGCCCATTCCCGTAAGCATTTTGGCTGCTATTCCTTCACCCTCACGGATTAGAGCCAAGAGCAGGTGTTCAGTCCCTATATAGTTGTGCCCCATTCTCCTGGCTTCATCAACACTCAACTCAATAATTGTTTTGGTTCTTGGCGTGTAGCCCATGACCTGCTCAACCCTCTGCTGCCCTTTGCCAATCGCAGCCTCAACCTGCTGTCTAGCTAAATCAAGTGTTATACCCTTATTCTTAAGCACTTGAGCTGCCGTTCCTTCACCCTCTCTGACGAGACCGAGGAGCAGGTGCTCTGTGCCTATATAATTATGGTTCAACCTGATAGCTTCTTCCTGCGAGTATACCATAACTTTCTGAGCTCTCTCAGTAAATCTATCAAAAACTCCCATAAGTACCCTCCTATCTGTTCTTTGCTTCATGGCTAGCATTTATGAACCCTTCCCTACACCTGGCAGCCAATAGTTAACCATCCAGCTTGTTCCTTATCATTTCTGCCCTTATTATGTCTCGTTCCCCTGCACTCAATTCCTTTCCGCTGTTCTTTTGTATACTTGCTGTCTGAGTTTCTATCATAATATCATTTAAAAGCTGTATAGGGATATTTTCAATAATACCCATATCCACTCCCAGCCTTATATCCGAAAGCAGCTTCATGCACTCTTGAGAATTCATCACTCTTGCATTTTTTATAATACCCCAGGAACGCCATAATTTATCTTCAATCATTATTCTGTTGCTTTCAAGCAGTACTTTCCTCGCTTCCTTTTCCTTATCAATTATCTGCCTTGTTACTGAAGTGAGATTTTCAACAATTTCCTCTTCTGCCCTGCCAAGGGTTATTTGATTGGAAATTTGAAATATATTCCCTGAAATTTCAGTACCTTCACCATACATGCCTCTTATTGTAAGACCTATATGGGCTACAGCCTGAAGTATCTTATTCATGTTTCCGGTAATGTGGAGCGCCGGCAGGTGAACCATTACAGATGCCCGCATACCTGTGCCTACATTTGTAGGACAGCTTGTAAGATAACCCCAGTTTTCATTGTATGCATATTCAAGGTTTTGCTCCAATACATCATCAATATCACTTGCCATTTCCCATGAATTTTTGATTTGAAGTCCAGAAAGAATAACTTGTATTCTTATATGATCCTCTTCATTAACCATTATGCTCACAACTTCGTCACTGCTTATAAGCGCCGCCCCGCTTGTACTGTTCTTGGAAAGTCCCTGACTGATAAGATGCCTCTCTACAAGAAACTGTCTTTCTATAGGTGGAAGCTCATTCATTATATAATCCTTGAATTCTAGCGGCAGCTCAGCTTTTGAAAGACTATCCTTTACCATTCCGATGACCGATTTTGCCCTTTCAGCCTCCAGCCCTGATGGGAATGGAATATCTGCTATATTCCTGGCCAGCCTTATCCGGCTGCTCAAAATAATATCATTATATGGGCCATTGCCCTGCATCCAGCCTTTCATTACGCTCCCCCCTTTTCTGCCTTGTTAATCTCCCTAATTTTATCTCTTATATCCGCAGCTTTCTCATACTCTTCATTTCTTATAGCCTCATTCAACTGCTGCTTAAGTCTTTCAACCTCCCGCAGCACCTTTAGTTTTCCTCCGGCTCTGTTTGGTATTTTACCGGTATGACTTGTGTTGCCATGCACTTTTTTAAAAAGTGGATTAAGCCTTTCGCCAAATACCTTATAGCAATTTCCACAGCCAAATCTTCCTGTTTCCCTGAACTTGCTGTATGACAAACCGCACACACTACATTTGATATCATTCATGATATCAGCTTTCTTAGGCGAAGCTCCCCCTGGGTTTAACAGTCCCGCCAGCAAATCATTTACTGAAAAGCTGGTGCTTAAGCTTAATAGATTTTTCTGCATTGCGCATTGCTCACACAAATGCATATCTGATTTTTTCCCGTTTTCAACCTTTGTTATGTGTACTGTTGCCGGTCTCTTTCCGCATTCATCACAAACCATAATCTCCCACTCTCCTACTCTATCAAGGCTGCAACTATTGCAGCCTTCAAAATCTCTGCTCTCAGCTTATCCCTGATGGATTTTTCCACTATAGAAAGCGTACTGTCATCAGTTGAAGCTTTAAGGATATTTACAATCCTATAGTCAATCAGCTTCTGCTTATCCAAAGCTTCTATCAGGTTAAACGCACTTTCTTTGTTGATGCTTCCGCCTATGCTTTTAGAAAGCATATTCAGCAGATAATCATCCTTACTAACCTCCACCCGGGTGATCTTTATGCAGCCGCCTCCACCTCTGCGGGATTCTATGAAATATCCTCTTTCAGTAGTGAATCTGGTCATCAGCACGTAATTTATCTGTGATGGAGCACAGTCAAAACGAATAGCCATTTCATTCCTCTTAATCTCAATAGCTCCCCTGCTATGATCCATCATTTCGCTTATAACCTTTTCAATCGAATCACTTATTCTTGACATATCATCACTCTTTCCGACTTTGACTTTCTTTGACCTTTGTCTATATTATATAATAATTCATAATAATTTATCAAGTAAAAAATTTATATAAACTTCAAATTTCTCTATTAAGATAAATGCCTTCTACTTTAGCAGAAGGCAAATTTCATAAAGGTAAGATATTTTATGTTAATCCTTGATATTATTTGACTTTCCAATAGATTGCAAGTGCTCTACCCTATTTTTCTGTTCCTCGGAGCTTACCCAATAATTGAAGGTTGACATAAACTCCCCGTAAAGGCTGATATCGTTAAGTTTATCTTCGAGTTCTCCATAATAATTATTCTCATTCATGCTATTCCTCCTTATCGTGACTTAAACCCTTTTCTTCGCTATGATGTAATAGTCTCTGCCGTCATGTCCTCCTTTGGCAGAACATTCAAAGTTATTTTTTTCAAGTACAGAGAAAATATTTTGTGCCTTATATGAATCCTGGCTATTCATCGATATCACAAGCTGCTCATTAGCTTCCATATGCTTGACAGTATAAACTATCCTTCTTACATCATCCATAGTCACATAACTGCCGACACTGATCATCCTCTCAACCATTCAACTGCCTCCTATTATTAGGTGCTATGCACAAAAAACCAATGAAATTGTACATTTATAGTTTATGAATCGGTAAACTAAATATTCGTAAGAAAAAGAACATGGCAAATCCAAAATTTGCCATGTTCTTATATCCACTATCTTATTCTTTATCTTTTTCTCTTTCTGCGTTAGCAGCGTCTATTATTTTCTGAGCTGCCTGAGCAGGCACTTCCTCATATCTGGTGAAACTCATTGAGAAGCTTGCCCTGGCTTGTGTCATAGACCTTAAGTCAGTAGCATACTTGAACATCTCTGCCAGTGGCGCTTCAGCCGAAACCTTCTGCAGCTTTCCGCTCTGCTCCATGCCAAGTATTCTTCCTCTCTTCTTGTTCAGGTCTCCAATTATATCTCCCATATATTCATCTGGAACAAGCACTTCAACATGATATATCGGCTCAAGGAGTACAGGACCCGCAGCAGCTATACCCTTCTTATAAGCTAAAGCTGCTGCAATCTTGAAAGGCATTTCTGCCGAATCTACAGGGTGGAAGGAGCCATCGTACAGCTTGCATCTTAAATTTACAACAGGATAGCCAGCCAGTACTCCTTCTTCTATACATTCTCTAAGTCCCTTTTCAACAGCCGGTATATACTGTCTCGGAACTACTCCACCTACTATATTGTCAACAAATTCAAAATCAGCGCTTCCATCAAGTATAGGCTCGAATTCGACCCAAACATGTCCATATTGTCCATGCCCACCGGACTGCTTCTTATGCTTTCCTTCAGCTTTAGCTGATTTCTTTATAGTTTCCCTGAATGGTATCTTAGGATCTTTAAGAACAACTTCTACCCCAAATTTATTATGCAGTTTCTTGGTAACAATTTCAAGATGCTGCTCTCCCATTCCAGAGATTAAAGTCTGCTTTGTCTCAACATTCTTTTCAACCTTTAAAGTAGGATCTTCTTCAACAAGTCTCTGGAGTCCGTTGCCTATCTTATCTTCGTCTCCCTTTGACTTAGGTTCAATAGCCATTGAAATACTCGGTGCTGGGAATACTGTAGGTTCAAACACCACAGGATTATTGGGATCGCACAAAGTATCACCCGTTGTGGTAAACTGCAATTTTGCAACTGCTGCAATATCTCCTGCTACAAGCTTATCCACAAGCACCTGCTTTTTACCTCTTAGAAGGAACAGATTGCTTAGCTTTTCCTTCTTTTCTTTGCTGGAGTTATATACTTCCATATCTGCTGTCATTTTACCCGACATTACCTTGAACATGGAAATCTTTCCAACAAAGGGGTCTGCAATTGTCTTGTAAACCTGCGCGGAAAAAGGTACATTTGAATCTGCTGCAACCTTGACCTTCTCACTGCTCTTTGTATTAACAGCCTCAGCAGCTGCTGCATCAGCAGGCGATGGCATATAGTCCAGCACCATATCCATTATTACATCTATTCCGATATTCTTGGATGAAGCACCGCAAAGCACCGGGACTACATCTCCGCTCACAACTCCAAGCCTTAAGCCCTTTATTATTTCTTCTCTTGTCAACTCTTCGCCGCCAAAGAATTTTTCCATAAGTTCTTCGTCAGTCTGCGCTGCTGCTTCTATTATCATACTTCTATATTCTTCAACTTCACCTTTAAGGTCAGCCGGAATGTCTCCCTCAACTGTCTTGCTGCCTTCTCTTGTCTTAGCTTTCATGTCTATTATATCAACTATTCCCTTGAAGCTTGCTTCCAAACCTATAGGAATAGTAAAAGGTACAACTTTATTTCCAAAAACCTCTCTCAGCTCATTAAAAACTTTTGAGAAGTTTGCATTTTCCCGGTCAAGCTTATTTATAAAGAACATACATGCCTTATTGCCTTCAGAAACAAAATCCCAGGCTTTCTCTACACCTACTTCAACTCCGCCGATGCTGTCTACAGCTATTATAGCGCTATCAATAACTTTTAAGCTGGCTACAACTTCACCCACAAAGTCAAAATATCCTGGAGTATCGATTAAATTTATTCTGTTTTCTTTCCACTCACATGGAGCTGTTGCTGCACTAATAGAAATCTTTTTCTTAATTTCTTCCGGATCGAAATCCGTTACAGTAGTGCCATCCTCAACCTTTCCAAACCTGTCAAGAACCCCTGTGTTAAAAAGCATAGCTTCTGTCATTGTTGTCTTTCCGGAACCACCATGACCAAATAATCCAACATTTCTTAGGTTTTCCGTTTTATAATCCTTCATAAAAATTCCCCCTCTTTGTTTATTTTGTCCATCATGAGCAATTTTAAACATACAAACAGCGAACCCCAGTGTCTGAACTTTTATGTTTCACATAAAAAGTTTTGCACTTACATGCTAAAGCTCTATACATTAAACATTCCATTTATTGCGAATATTGGAAGTTTTAGCACCAGGATATTCGTGAAGATAGAATGTATAGAATTATCGCATTATATCAGATGTAAAACGTTTAGTTCAAAAAATATAGCATTGCAATATTAATTTTATCGTTCTCAGAAATAAATGTAAAGAGAAAATATTTTTTTGATTTTTTAAAACTGAATAGGTTGCACTAAAGAAGTTTAAAGGGAGAATTTGCACTATTGAATTTCAATGTAAGATGTTTATTGCAAAATATATAAATATATGAATTCAACACAAAATGTTTATTGCAAAATGCATAAATTTTACAGAATTTCATAGTTGCTGAAAAGAGTAAAACCCAAATCAGTTAAATCTATTATAAGCCCTTGAAAACAATGAGATTATGTAAGATACTTAAAGGGAAGCATATAGAAAAGCGGGAGGTAATATATAATGAAGTACAGAAATTTTGGGAAACTGGGATTTGATGTCTCCATACTAGGCTTCGGCTGCATGAGGCTCCCACTTATGCCGGAAGTAAATGGCGGCGAGAAAGATTCCGGAATAATAGATGAAACAGAAGCTATAAAAATGATCAGATATGCCATTGACAGCGGAGTAAACTATGTAGATACAGCTTATCCTTACCATCGGGGCAATGGTGAAACCTTGGTAGGAAACGCCCTGAAGGGCGGCTACCGTGATAAGGTAAAACTGGCTACAAAACTGCCTGTATGGCTTCTTAAAAGCAGGGAAGACTTTGACAAATACCTTGATGAGCAGCTAGAAAAGCTTCAGACAGATTATATAGATGTCTATCTGCTTCATGCTCTTAACGAGGAGAGATGGAGCAGTATAAAAGAGTTTGATGTACTCAGTTCCATGAAAAAGGCTATAGAAAGCGGAAAAGTGAAGCATTCAGGATTTTCCTTTCACGGGGATACCGACTTCTTCAGGACAATATTGGATTCCTTTGATTGGGGAATGTGCCAGATACAGTTTAACTACATGGAGGACAGAAAATGGGAGCAAAATATAGAATATGCAGAAAGCAAGGGAATTGCAGTTGTGGTGATGGAGCCCCTCCTTGGCGGAAAGCTTACAAATAATCCTTCTGCAGAAGTGTCTAAGGTCTGGAAAGAATCCGGATATGACAGAAGTCCTGCTGATTGGGCATTCAAATGGATATATAACCATCCCGGAGTAACCCTTGCACTAAGCGGTATGAGTACTATGGAGCAGGTAGCTGAAAATCTTAATATTGCTGAAAACTCTATGTCTAACGCCTTAAGTGAAAAAGAACTCCATACCATTGATAAGGTAAGGGAGCTTTATAAAGCCATGACTAAAGTGAAATGCACCGGCTGTAAATACTGCCTGCCTTGTCCCAACAACATACCGATACCGGATATTTTCTCCTACTACAACGAAGCGGCAGCTTACAATATTCACAAGGAGTCGGCGAAAAGCTATAAAAACCTTATAAAAAATGGCAGGGATGCATCCTTATGTGCAGAATGCGGCAGGTGTGAAAAGGTATGTCCCCAGAAACTGCCGATAATAAAACATCTCAAGGAAGCACATGAATCGTTGAACAGATAAAGGAATTTGGCTCGTGCTTGGGTAATGCTCCTGAGTTTTTAATATTTAACTATAAATACAAAATAGAGCGATGCATATCGACTCACACAGTATAAAACTTTGGACAGAATTAGAGCTTGATACTTGTAAAATCCTAGCGCACATAAACCCTGCATGGTGCAGGTATGTGCTAGATTTGAGTCCTGCAAATCTTACGGATTTTTCAAGTATCTTCACTCTATTCTGTTACCCAAAGGTTTATAAGTATTCGCTGATATGCATCGCTCTATTTATGCTAAATCTCTATCTTTTCAAAAAGCCTCACTCCTACTGTGGAGAGTATGTTATAAAGCAGCAGGTTCAGTATTACGAACAATACCGCTATGACAGAGAAAGTCACCCATAATGTAAAATGAAGCGCTATGCTGATAAACACCGGTATACCCGCCATTACTATGCTGACCAGCATGTTAAGCACTACATTGAAATTCTGCTTTACTGCCTTCTGCTCGTTATCCCATACGAGCTTGGGAAAATTAAGATCTATAATTATTCCCGCAAAGGAACTGAAAACTATTCCAAGGCTGCTTAAAGCTACAATAAGCAATATGAGATAAACCGGAATAGGTATAAAAATTAAGGCTGCCAGCAGCATGGACAATGTACCTACGGCACCCATGCTCATTCCGGATAATACCTTTGCCATTATCTGAGTTTTATAGCTTACCGGCAGATATTTGCATACAAAGATGTTCGTGCCCTCTCTGGATATTGCAGAAGCAGTAATTCCATTGGTGGAAGCAACAAAGACACTTATGCAAAATGCTGCTGCCAATACAACGGCACTCCCCCTGCCATCTGCTATATATGTGCTGAGTCCTTGAAGCTCTTGCATATCATTGGACTGCACAAGAAAAGGCAGAATTATAAATACCGGAAAAAGAAAATTCATAAGCACACAGTTCATAAAATAAACAGGTGTCCGAAAAAGCAGCCTAAGCTCTTTAATTGTATATGTCTTTAAGGCTGACTTCTGCTCACTGGATTTTCTAAGCTCCGCTTCTTTTAATTTCTTTCTTTTGGTAGAAGCCTCCGACATACCTACTACCCCTTTAAAATATGTTCTTTCACCAAAGCTCAAAAATAGCATCACAAAAAGCAGGCAGATAAGTACAAATACAGCTAAGTTCACAAAACCCTTCAGCTCTTTGCTATAAAGCAGCGCAATCACTGCAAACCTGTTGCTTATGAAAATACCAGATATTGTTCCTACAGCGGAATTATTACCCTGTGCTAACAATTGCTGCAGCTCATAAGCACTAAGAGAAGAGTTGCCTAGCTTAGTAATAAAAGAATTCAGCCCCACAGCCAGAAGCATGGCTATAGTTCCTCCAACTATCCTGAATCTGTCTTTGTTCTTTGCAAGGCTGGTAAATCTCATCATCAGTATGCTGATTATAGATGCATAAACAAGAGGCAAAAGCGGCAGTGTAAGAAACACCACAATACTGTACAAGTAATATATGAGCCCTTCCTTCCCCGCAATACCAAAGCCTATAAGAATAGGCGAAAGGAATACAAGCTCCGTCAGGTATTCATAGAACAAAGTAACAGTAAATTTCGAAGCCAGTATCTCAGAAGGCTTTAAAGGCAGCGGCAGCAAGCTCTCAATATCTTTGGAAAAGTAGAATACACTCATAACATAGAAAATACTAAAAAAGAAAATAATCAAACTGGACATAGAAAAGCCAGCTCCGAGGATTAAACCCTCCTGCTGAATCTTCGAAAGCGCACTATATCCTCCGAAAGCCAGACTCCCTATTCCAAACATCATGGGTAAAAACGCAACAAGTAAAAGCACAGACAGCAATAATTTCTTGATATGGATTTTACCCGGTTTGCCGGGTTTCAAATCAAGCAGGTTAAAACTTTTCAGCATCATTTTTGTCAGTATTATATATCTATTCATTTTCCGTCATCTCCAAGAATATTTTTTCCAGGGACCCATTACTTCTAAAGTGTTCTCTCATCTCCTCCATTGTACCGTAGAACAGAAGCCTGCCCTTGTTTATTATAGCTACTCTGTCACAAAGCTTTTCTGCTACCTCAAGCACATGGGTCGAGAAGAATACCGTTTTTCCTTCAGCGGCATGATTTCTCATCATTTCCTTGAGTGTAAAGGAGGACTTGGGATCAAGTCCTGTCATGGGCTCATCCAATATCCATACTGATGGATCATGGATAAGCACTCCCATTATGATAATCTTCTGCCTCATACCGTGAGAGTAGCTCTGTATCTGATCATTAAGGGCAGATTCCATCTCAAAGGTTTGGGAAAGCTCCTGTACCCTTTGCCCCCTCAGATCACTGGGTACTTTATATATATCAGCAATAAAATTCAAATATTCAATCCCCTTAAGGCGCAGAAACATGTCCGGACTGTCAGGCACAAAGCCAAATTGTCTTTTTGCTTCGATGGGTCTTTCCTTTATATCTATCCCATTAATAGTAATGCTTCCGCTGTCAGCATTCAGTATCCCCACTATCATTTTTATGGTTGTTGTCTTCCCTGCTCCGTTTGGACCCAGAAAGCCTACAATCTGCCCTTCCGGTACAGCAAGAGTTAGATCATCCACCGCTTTTGTCATCCCATTATAGGACTTACTTACATTTATGAGTTCTATCATCTTATTTCCTCCAATTGGTTTTTTTGTTATTATATTATAGCATATTTACAAAGAAATAAAGCACATTAATAGTATTTCGTTGTAATAAAGCTTCAATACTTTTAACTGCAACTGTAATTCTATTTACAAAGTACAAAAAATGTTCTATTCTAAATATGTAAAATTATTATCCAACATGTATATTTATGTAAAAAGGAGTGTTAGTGTGCGCAGTAATGTAAACATCGAATGGGATAAGTTAGGTTTCTCTTATATCAAAACTGATTACCGCTATGTTTCGAAATGGAAAGATGGTGACTGGGACAATGGAAAGCTGACTACTGACAATACACTTGCAATCAGCGAAGGTTCTACATGCCTTCATTACGGCCAGCAGTGTTTTGAAGGGTTGAAGGCTTACCGCACAAAGGAAGGCAAAGTACAGCTCTTCAGACCTTACCAGAATGCAAGGCGTATGATAAAAAGCTGCCGGAAGCTTTTTATGCCGGAAGTGCCGGAAGGAAAGTTTATTGATGCATGCATTCAAGTAGTAAAAGCAAACGAAGCCTGGATTCCTCCCTATGGCACCGGTGCAACCCTATACCTTAGACCATTGGTAATAGGTGTTGGAGATAATATTGGCGTAAGCCCGGCCCGTGAATACATCTTTACTGTATTCTGCATACCAGTTGGACCATACTTCAAGGGCGGCATGAATCCTATAAACTTCTCGGTTTCCGACTATGACAGGGCAGCACCTCAAGGAACCGGCGCCGCAAAAGTAGGAGGTAACTATGCAGCAAGTCTACATCCCCATGAGCAGGCAAAAGAGGAAGGCTTCGCAGATTGTATTTACCTGGATCCTTCAACCCATACAAAAATTGAAGAGGCAGGTGCTGCAAACTTCTTCGGAATAACAAAAGACAGTAAACTAGTTACTCCAATATCTGATTCCATTTTACCGAGTATAACAAAATATTCGCTGCTGCATGTAGCAAAGGAGTATATGGGGCTTACCGTGGAAGAAAGGGATATATATATTGATAAGCTTGATGAACTTGCAGAAGCGGGAGCTTGCGGGACAGCCGCAGTTATATCGCCTATCGGCAGCATCACTTATAAAGGTAAGAAGCATGTGTTCTATAGCTTAACTGAGGTTGGTCCTATAACTAAAAAATTATACGACATTCTTGTTGCAATCCAGTTTGGAGATATGAAAGCCCCTTCAGGATGGATGGTAGAAGTATAACTTTTTAACCAAATATATAGCCTATATCTTTTTTACTTGGTACATAAGGTATAGGCTTTATATTTTATGTTTTTTACAATTTATGTATTTTTATGCAAAAACCTCCACAAGGCTGCCAAATAACTCCTTGTTCTCCTTTATTTTCATTTCGTTTCCCAATACACAATAGCTTTGTCTCTTCATCAGCTCAAACATCATATCAGCCAGTGCCTTCATGTCCGCCTGGCTTGTGCTTAATATTTCCTCCCGCTCCTTCTGTAAGTCCTCGGTAGTGATTTTTCTTATATAATTCTCAATAATCCTTTCCCCCTTAGCAAACGGGGTCAGAGGCAAATCCAGCCTGCTTATAGTTCCAATTATATACTTAGTCATTTCCCTTTCGTCTATCTGGAAATTCCTCAAATAGTCGTGCATTTCATCATATACCTTCAAGGTCTCTTTAAGGTTGGGGTCTCGGTAAGAAACCATGAACATATTGCCATTCTTTTCAAAGCCTGACAAAGCTCCATAAGCTCCTCCCTGGACTCTGATGCGGTTCCATAGATAATTGTATCTGGATATTGTTTTTAAAACCTGCAGTTTTCCTGTATATGGATAGCCCAGCTTGATGAAATTGTAGCCCTGTGCTACGTACTGAACCGTTTCCTGCGTCATCAGCCCTTCATTTAAGGATTCTGTCCTAAATGAGTACTTCACCGCTGGGAGATTTTTGGAGCTAAGCTCTTTAAATACCAAATCCATACAGTTTATGAAGCTCTTATAGTCATCCTCTTCACAGGTTACTCCTACAACCAGACCATCTTTCCTGAATATCAGCCCTATAAGCTTTTCTAGGTTTCTTTTTATCTCTTCAATTCTATCTTCGAAGTTCTTTTCTATATCAGCAATTAATCTGTAATAAGTCAGTCCCGTTATAGTCTCCATATAGCTTCCTTCAGCCGAGAAGTATGATAATAACCTTTTGCAGGCTATTGCATATCCATCATTGGATATCTTCGTCTCAGCCTTGGACTTGCTCTCCTGTATTATCTCCTTGATTCTTTTCACATCATCAAATCCAGACTTCCCTATAATCTCACTAATAAGCTCAAGCATCCTCTGAAGCTTGCCGGCAAGGACTCTGCCTTTTATAGAGAATACAGGATGATAAATGCTTTCATCATTCTGTTCCCCATAGACCTGTACGCTGAACTTAATGCCCCCGGTGTACATGTCAATTTCCTTTGAAAGTTCTTCAAAGCTGTAGTTTTCAGTACTGACCTTGCCAAGTATTCCTGACAGAAGCGGGATGTAAGGCAGAAGTTCCTGAGGCACAGCAGTGGTATCGAACAAAAGATTCACATACACTATTTCATTAGTAAACATATGGTGTGCAAGCACCTTGACCCCTGCCTCCTCCTTCACTCTCTGAGGCAACACCTCACCAGTTTTATCAATATCTTTGATTGAAAGCATAGGAATGAGTGTAAGCTTATCAGACGTATCCGGAGTATTCTGCCACTTTCTAAGCTCCTTCGTCTGCTCTATAAGCTCTTTTAGCTGTTCATTAGTCAGATGGGCCTTAATATTTTTAAGCTTTGTCTTTGTTTCTTCATCCTTAGCTTCTAACAAACCTTTCTTAGGCTTCAATACTAGTATTGAACTGTGACTATTATTTAAAATGTACTTCTCTATCAGATTTTCAAAATATCTGTCCTTTATCGATCCTCTTATCTTTTCAAATATATATTCGTAACTCAGATGCATGACAGGATCCTTGTCATAAAGCCAGCTATCCATAATTTTCATACTATATATTAGTCCTTTTGGATAGGGTTCAAAGTCCGCTTCTCTCATTTCAAATTCTTTCAGGTTCACAACCGCCTCCACCAACCGACTGTCCAATCCATCACGTACGAGCTTTTTCAAGGTTTCAAGAACTACCTTTATGAATTCTTCCTTTCTTTCAGCATCTGAGTTCTTTACAATAATGCTTAATACAGGCTGAAGTATGCCGCTATCATATTTACCGAAAACCTCCTTGCCCAGCCCAGCCCCAACCAAAGCTTTCTTAAGCGGTGATGCCGAATTTAACAATAGTATATGCAGCAGCATATCCATTGCCTGGTATAGCTCCGGCTCTGTAGAAAGTCCCACCGCATAATTAAGGCTGAGATATGCCTTATCCTTTTCATCCTCCTGGAAAGATATAGGATACTCTATCTCATAGCTTCGCATTGAATCAAAAGCTTTCTGCACCGGTATGGCTGAATCTACAGAAATGGCTTCAAAATCCTTAAGGTATGCTCCATCAATAAATTTCAATCGCCCAAGTATATCCATATTCCCATATAAGAACAAGTAACTGTTTGATGGGTGATAATACTTTTTATGAAAAGCAAGGAACTCCTTCTGGGTAAGATTTGGTATCATCTCCGGATCACCTCCGGATTCATACCCATATGGGGTATCTGGCAGTAAAGTCTCCTGAAGCTTTCTCATAAGCACCGACTCCGGCGATGAGAGGGCTCCCTTCATTTCGTTATAGACGACGCCCTTGTATTTCAGTTCATCGGAAGCTTCCTCCAGTTCATAGTGCCAACCTTCCTGCTTCAGTATCTCCGGATATTTGTATATGTTCGGGTAGAATACTGAATCCAGATATACATCCATCAGATTTTCAAAATCCTTGTCGTTTCTGCTGGCAACCGGATACATAGTCTTGTCCCCGAAGGTAAAAGCATTTAAAAAGGTATTTAGTGAGCCTTTCATAAGCTCTATGAAAGGTTCTTTAACCGGAAACTTCCTTGAGCCACAAAGCACCGAATGCTCTAATATATGCGGCAGCCCTGTGCTGTCTTTGGGAGGTGTCCTGAAGGTAATTGAAAACACCTTGTTATCATCTTCATTTTCCATACAAAAGAGTCTGGCCCCACTCTTTTCATGTTGAAAAAGCATAACTTTCGAATTTACCTCCCTGACATTCTTTTCGTCAATCAAACGGAAACCATGATATTTATCACCTATTTTAAAATACATTCCTTATCCTCCATTATCATAAATTACTAAAATATTATTGTACATGCTTATCCCAATCTACAAATAACCATATTTCTTCAAAATTCACTGCTTCTAAGATATAATCTAAATCTATAAGAAGTATTCCACAAATGTCATTTTAATATAAATCCTGCAAAAATGAAATCAAGACATATTTTCTATGTCCTGATTTTTGAGCTCTATAAGCATATATTAATACTATTATCTCTTGCTTCCCATAAAGAACAGCGCCAACGTACCAGGACCCGAATGAGAACCTATAACCGGCCCTACCTCGTTTATTATAACATCCTTAACCTTATACTCTTTTTTTATCATTTCTTTGAGGTATTCCGCATCTTGGAGGCAATCTCCATGGCTTATAGCAATCACCTGTTCTTCAGGAGACACTATATTCTCCTGCAGCATTTCAAAAAGTGTCTTGATGGATTTCTTTCTTCCCTTTACCTTGGACACAGGTACCAGCTTTCCTTCATCATCAACCTGCATAATAGGCTTAATGTCAAGAAGAGTGCCCACAAAAGCAGCAGTTCCTGATACTCTACCTCCCCTTTTCAGATGTCCTAAATCATCTACTGTAAACCAATGGTTCATTTTGAGTTTGTTTGACTCAAGCCAGCTTACTATCTCATCCTTTGAAGCCCCTGACCTAAGCATCTCATTTGCATAATATGCCAAAAGCCCTTCCCCAAGTGATGCACTTTTGCTGTCAATAACTGTGATATCAACATCAGGAATCTCTTCGCAGACCATATCCTTTGCAAGTTTTGCACTGTTTAGGCTTCCGCTCAATGCAGAAGAGAATCCCAGATAAATAATAGGCTTTCCTTCCATTGCATATTTTTTAAAAATCTCTGTATATACATAAACATTAACCTGTGAGGTAGAAGGCATTTCACCATTTCTCACCGCAGCATAAAATTCTTTATAACTAAGAGAATTACCAAAATCATCCTTGTATTCTTTGCCCTTGAAGTTGCATACCAAACTTATAAAAGGCAACCCGCTCTTCTCCACGTAACTGCGCGGAAGGTCTGCACAGCTATCAATCAAAAGCACTGTATCCATAATGCTTCCCTACCCCCTCTTCAATATTATAATACTATAGTAATCATTTTACTTAGATAAATCAATGTTAATTAAAAAATACACCTCCTATTATATAGGAAATTATCCTTCTCTGTACAATAAAAAAACAACTACCTGTACATAACAAGTAGTTGTTAAAATCATTTGATAAGTCGGGGGGTATGTGCCGGGAGCGAGCAATCCCGGCACCAATGATGTTTTAAGTATCCTATTATAATAAATGCTCATAATTACTCATACAAAAGTCCGCCTGCCAGCTTCTTCAATGCCGCATAGTCCAGTACAGAAATATTGCCGTTCTTTTTGCTTACTATCCCCTTATCTGAAAGCTCCCTTATGACTCTGTTCAGATGTCTGTAACTTGTGCCGAGGAGTGTTGCCATCTCTGTCATGCTGGTGGTCTTAATCTCATTTATATCCTTTGAGTTGACCTCTTCACCTGAAATAGAGATTATATAACTGGCAAACCTCTTTTCAAGGGAATAAAGAAGATTTATCGAGGTACTGTTTGATATGTTATATAGCTTGTACCCCAAATTCCTTATTACAAAGCTTAGAAAAATTGGATCATCCAATGCATACTTGCGAATGTCATCTATTAGTATCCCAATAAGATGGGACTCATTCAAAGAATCAACATTGCATTTTATATTATACCCTGACATAAATTCCAGATCTCCAAGAATACTTAAGGGCTTGTTGAATCTTAGAAGGAGGGACTTGCCGTTCTCCATCAGTGTATATACCTTGAGCTTGCCTTTTACATTAAAATAAAAGTACTCCAACTCATCCCCGGTATTGCAGATACATTCTCCCCGCTCAAAGCTCATAAGACTCATAAAAGGCTTCATATCCTTTTGAAAAAACGAGTTCAGTCCAAACCCCCTGATATAAGCCTCAAGCAGGTTCTTATCATTGATCCTCTTCATATAACTTCCTCCGCTTTATAATATAGCATAATTGTAACACATAAAAAGGACATATGTCCCAATCCAACATTTTTTTTTATAATTTCAAGGCTTCTTCCGCTTTCGCATTAACCCTCTCATCATATTTCTCAAGGACAAACATCAAAACAGCAGTTACCATAGTAAGCCCTCCCAGTATAAGCCATGCGCCTTCTACACTTAAGTAATTAAGCACTTTGCCCATGGTCATAGGGCCTATTGCATAACCAATACCCATTATTGTAGGCAGTACAGCATTCATCCTCCCCCTGTGGGATGCAGGAGTATGATTCACTATAAATGGAGTTACGCTTATAGAAAGCAGTATCTCGCCAAGTGTAAATATGAAAACCGACAGGAAGAAATACTTCAGTGAATAAATTACTCCCAACATTCCAAATCCTATAGCATAGAGCAATATCCCATAAACCATCTTCCTCATACCCGCAATCTTTTCAGTCACCTTAGTGAGAACAGGTGTGAACAGTATAACCACCAGACCGTTCAAACTTGCCATCCATCCGAAATATTGCGCACCCATGGAACCAAAATTCTGCATGGATTGTATAGGGATAAGAAAAGCCCATTGTGAATAAGTAAAATGATAGCCAAAGGCAATAACTGCAAAGTATATAAGTATAGGCCTTCTAAAAAGTACTGATATTATAGAGCCTTCTTCTCTTTTTTCCAGCCTCCTGCTTTCATCTGATATCTCTTCTTTAGTCCTGCCTATGGTTTCATTAACAAATAAGAAAATGAGGCTAATTGATATCAATGCCGTAACAGCATCCCCTATAAATACAAGGGGCAGGTAGCTTCTGTATAAGAATCCTCCCAGCATGGGACCTACTGCATACCCTATATTCCAGCCGAGATAACTAAGTGCATATGCGCCTTCCCTGTTTTTGGGGATAGTCAGGTCTGCTATCAGGGAATCATGTGAGGGTCCTGCAACACTCATACATGCACTTGCTGCCAGAATTACATATATGAGTGATATGGATGGAGTCATGAACCCACAGGATAGATACAGCAGAGCAGCTAATGTATCAAATATTATTATGAGATACTTTCTGCCAATTGAATCAGCAAGCTTTCCTCCAAGTATGGAAGCCAAAGGATAAACAAAACTGTTCAGGCTGAGATAAAACCCTGTAGCCTCATTTGACAAACCTATCTTATCAGTCATTATTATTGTCATTAGAGGCATTACAAAGCAACCCATGGCATTTACTATCCGCGAAACAAATATCACATAGATCTCCTTGGGCAGCCCGCTATATGGACTTAGCAGATCTTTGATTTTCAACATGATATACAACCCCCCTAAAAATTAATAAAAGTCATGGAACAAACATATTCCATGACTAAGTGCCAATTCGCATTACAGCTTTGAGTGTATTCAATATGTTAAACGCATTTCTTGGCGTTGTGCCCTGCTTCTAGAAATCAATCCTAAAAGCTGATAAAGCAGGCCGCCCTATTAAATTGTTCTGCACTTTTTTTACTACTTTATTGATTCTCATAATTGCGACCTCCTTTTCCACATTTTTCTTTACTTCTGTAAGTATACTTCTACTACTTTATGACTGTCAATCAGTAGATATGAACTGTAATACAATATTAATACCAATGTAAATTGCTTCAATATTATCTTCTTATGATATATAATAAAAGGATAGTTATTATAAAGCATCGGAGGAATATATGAAACTGGATTATTTGTTCAATGATCGGCACTTCTTTTCGCAGATGTTCAAACTAGCACTTCCGATAACTGCCCAGAACCTTGTACTGTCAGCTTTGAATTTTGTAGATAATATTATGATAGGCGGCTTGGGAGAAACGGCAATTGCCGGTGTAGGGCTTGCAAACCAATACTTTTTTCTCCTCAACCTTGTACTTTTTGGCATTGTCAGCGGTTCATCCATATTTACAGCTCAGTTCTGGGGAAACAAAGATATAAAAAGCATAAGGAAGGTTCTTGGCATATGCGTGATTGCAGGAGGAGCAGGAGCATTTTTCTTCTTTATGGGAGGCCTATTGTTCCCCAGTGAAATCCTTGGTATATTTTCGAAAGATCCCGCTGTCATAAGCCTGGGAACCAAATACTTAAGAATAGTTGTTTTCAGCTATATCATTACATCGGTTACCTTTTCTTATTCGTTTATTCTAAGAAGTGCAGGTAATGTCAAAACCCCTTTGCTGGTAAGCGTAATTGCGCTTGGGACCAACACAGTTCTAAACTATCTGCTTATAAACGGCTACTTGGGATTCCCCAGGATGGGAGTGACAGGAGCTGCAATTGCAACTGTTATAGCCAGAGTAATAGAACTTTCTCTGCTGCTTTGGATCGTATATTCAAAGCAATATGTAGTTGCTGCCTCCATAAGGGAAATGACCGAATTGACTGGCGGATTTGTAAAACAGTTTTTCCGGGTCACAATACCGGTAATGGTAAACGAATCCATGTGGGGATTGGGAGTAACAATGTATACTATTGCATATGCGCGAATGGGTACTGAGGTTATTGCATCAACCAATATATCCGGCACTTTTGAGAGAATCATGTGGGTAATATTTTTTGGCTTCGGAAATGCCTGCGCAATAATGATAGGAAATAAAATAGGCTCTGGTGATAGCACGCAGATATACACATATGCAAAACGATTTGCAATAATCGGGCCTGCTGTTGCATTTTTAGCCGGTATTACTGTAATACTCATGTCTCGATGGGTACTTAAGCCTTATAAGGTTTCACCTGTCGTACTGGATTATGCTCAGAAGAATCTTATAGTCTTCTGCCTTTTCATGTGGATAAAGGTGTTTAACTACATAAATGTAGTAGGAATACTTAGAAGCGGCGGAGATACTACCTTCTGCATGTTACTTGACACAGGCGGCGTCTGGCTGATAGGGGTGCCGTTGGCATTCCTGGGCGGACTTGTGTTCCATCTTCCGATTTATTATGTCTATGCACTTGTACAGTTGGAAGAGGTGATAAAAATGATAATAGGTATTCCGAGACTAGTATCCAAAAAGTGGATCAACTATCTGGCAACAGACATGAAATAAAGGAGCCAGCAAGTGCGGTTGACTCCTTTATTTCATATGCTGCTATCCACTTAGTGTTTCGCGTTAGCAGGCTCTATATTTATTTTTTTGCCTTTAATCTGGTTGTCCTTCATTATCTTTATAACATCACTCGCATATTCTCTCGGAACTTCAACAAAGGTGTACTTGTCATAGATATCTATACTGCCTATGAGTTTACCTGGAATACCTGTCTCTCCAGCGATGCCCCCAACGATATCACCAGGTCCTACCTTCTGGTTTCTGCCAATATTTATAAAGAGCCTTACCATCCCCGGCTCTCCTCCGGTGTCTTCAAAATCAACTACCTCCGGCTGCGATTCCTTAGCTTTGCCGCCTATGGACATCTTTAGCAGTGCGGCAGCAATTTCAATTGTTGTATAGTCTTCTCCTGCAAGTCTCTCTATAGCAGTAACATATTGTTGCAGGTCGCCCTCCTCCATGCTCTCCTTTACTCTTTCCATGAACATGTTGGTCCTTACCTCTTCCACATCCTCTGAAGATGGAGCCTTCTGCAAAGCAATCTTCACTTTTGCATACCTCTGAATATCCCTAAGCTTATATATTTCTCTGCCAATAACAAAAGTAAATGCCCTGCCTTCTCTTCCTGCTCTGGCTGTTCGGCCTATCCTGTGAACATAATATTCTTCATCCTGTGGTAAATCATAATTGAATACAGCTTCTATATCATCAACATCAATACCTCTGGCAGCTACATCAGTAGCTACAAGAATATCTACTGCCCCGCTTCTGAATTTAGCCATTACTTTATCTCTCTGCACCTGCTTCAAGTCTCCATGAAGTGCATCAGCAAAATATCCTCTGCCCTGCAGCTCCGCTACCAGCTCGTCAACCTTTTTCTTTGTGTTGCAAAAAACCAGTGAAAGCTTTGGATTGTACATATCGATAAGCCTTGACAATACTTCCGCTTTAGTCTTTTCTTTTACTTCAAAATATACCTGTTCAACCTTAGGCGCAGTCAGTTCCTTATGTACTACCATTACATGCTTTGGATCCTTCTGAAACTTTTTAGTGAGTTCCAGAATTGGTCTGGGCATAGTTGCTGAGAAAAGCATTGTCTGCCTTTCTTCAGGAACAACCTTCAATATGGTGATTATATCATCTATAAATCCCATATCCAGCATTTCATCCGCCTCATCCAAAACTACCATTTTGACTCTATCGATTTTCAGGGTCCCTCTATTCATGTGGTCCATTATTCTACCGGGTGTACCTACAATAATTTGGGGCCTTTTCTTAAGCGCCTTTATCTGTCTGTCAATAGGCTGACCTCCATATATGGGAAGAATCTCTACTCCCCTTTTGAACTTTGCCAATTCTCTTATTTCCTCAGCAACCTGTATGGCAAGCTCTCTTGTCGGACATATCACCAGCGCTTGAATTGCCTTTTCTTCATGACTCAGCTTTTCAAGAATCGGTATGCCGAAAGCTGCTGTTTTTCCTGTTCCGGTTTGCGCTTGGCCAATTACGTCCCTTCCTTCCAGTGCATAAGGAATTGCTTGTGCCTGTATCGGAGTTGCCTCCTCAAAGCCTTTTTTCTCTACTGCCTTTAGAATTTCACCTGATAAGTTTAGATTTTCGAATTTTAAATTTTCCATTCATTACCTTCCATTCTTTTTATATATAACGATTTAACAATACATGTATTATACGCAATTTGCAACTAAATTTTTCATTCAATAAAAAATAGGCTTTCGCCTATTTTTTATACCCATTCAGATAATCCATGAAATCATTGTCCTTGTCTATGAATACTGTTGTATCCTTCATTTCCTTATACGTATTTATCCTCTGTATGAATCTGTAAAATTCTATGTCCTTTTTTAAGGACTCTTCATATATCTTAATGGCTTCCTTATCCGCACTTGCTTTAATATTCGCAGCATCTTCTATGGCTTTTGCTATTACCTCTTTTTTCTGCCTCTCTGCTTCGGATACATCCTTGTCATACTGAGACTGCCCTTCTGCTTTGAGCTTCTCGCTGTCCTTCCTTATCTCCTCAATCATTTTGTTTTGTATCGATTGAATGTTGGCTGTGGGGAAATTTCTCCTGTGCATTGCTATGTCGGCAACTTCAACGCCATAGTCAAAAATCAGTTCCTTGCTCAGCTCCTCTGTTCTTGATGTAAGCACTGATTCTGTCTTGCCCTTATCGAAAAACTCATCGAACCTTAAAGTATTTGCTGTTTGAATTACAACTGGATATACCCTGTCATCCATAAGCTTGTTGAGATCGCCCTTGCTATAATTTCTCATATTTACCATTACAGGATTTATTATCCTATACTGTGAATACATCATTATGTCTATCTTCTTCCTGTCCGCAGTATTCACAGTCTCCTTCATGGATATATAAGTAAGATATTTGCTTGTATACTTTATCACATCATCAGCCATAGGAAGCCTGAAATTCAGTCCCTTCTGATCAGTGACTTCTACATTGTACCCCTTGACCTTCAAAGCTTCCTTTACCTTGTCAACATCTTGTGTATTTACTATTACCTTCTGCACTTTACCCCATCTTTTAACAAGAGCCACCTCATCCTCAGCCACAGTATACGGCACTGTCAACAGTCCGAGTATGAGCAAGGCTGCAAAACCCCATATAATTATCTTTTTCATCATCATTCTCCTTCACACCTACTTACTGTACAACCTGCTGTTTTACTGCATTTTGATCCATGTTGTAGAATTTATATATGTCGCCTTTAGCCGAAAGATCCACTACAACCTTGTTATTCTTAAAAAATTCCTTCATGGCTTCCACGTAATACTTCTCCCTTACCACATCCGGGTTCTTCTCATACTCTTCATACAAAGAATTGTATTGGGCAACACTGGCCTTTGCATTAGCTACAGTTATAGCAGCATCTCCCATAGCCCCTTCAGTAAGCTTCTTAGCCTCTGCCTCAGCTTGAGGCACCAGCATATTCTTCATTTTCATCGCTTCCTGTATCTTACTGTTCTTAAATTGGTTGGCCTCCTCAACCTGCTGATATGCCTGGTCAACCTCCGGGAGCAGCTCAGTGTTCTGGGTCTTTACCTCCACAACCTGTATTCCGGCATCATATTGGTTCATCAACTTCTGAAATTCAGGAAATATCTCTGCATCTATAATGCTTTTATTGGTCAATGCCTCATTAAGTGTGAATATCTGAGTCGCATTTCTCACACAGTCCTCCAACGCAAGCATCATTGTACCTTCCAGATCATCAACCTTATATAAGAATTTATATGGATCTATTATGCGATACCTGACCACAATATTGGTCAGTACCACCGAGCTGTTGTTGCCCTTGGCGTCAACTATGACCATGGCTTCATCCAAAACATCCTCATACTCGGGATCTCTACCCTCGTCACCTTCTTTAATTGTCCTGTATCCATACTCCAGCTTCCTAATCTGTTGCACATTGACCTTTTGCAAGCTGTCAATTAAAGGCAGCTTTGCGTGTAGTCCGTCTTTGGTCTCAATTTTCACTACCTTGCCAAACCTGGTTACCACACCATTCCAGCCAATATCAATCTTATATACTGTACCGAAAAGAATGTTCAGTCCTACCCATCCGATAATCGCGATTATGGCAATTTTCTTTATTATTTTACCTATCCCTTTACCTGCATTTCCACCTTTTATGGTGCTAGCAAGTCCATCCATAATACCACCTAATTTGTTTGACAATATTTACACCTCTTCTTTTTTATTTCTTCTTTTATACATATTCTTCAATGCTTGTCCATGAGATACTTTATTCTCTTTTACTCATTAAAGTCTTGCAAATATATTTGCTATTCTGTCATTAGAATAATATTACCATTGCTGACTATAAAATACAAAGCCGCATTCTGACTTGTTTCAGCTTGTTTGTGCTGATTTTGACTTGAAAACAAAAATAGGAACACAACGGGTAGTGCAGGCATTCACAACTCCTCAGCGCTCCTTAAATCGCTGTCTGTGTAAATTCCCATTATTCAAAATTACGTCCTTAATGCTTCATATATCTCATAATTCCTTTATAATACGTAATATAAATAACACTTTAACCTGATTTTTGCTTGTTCTGTCGAAAGTGGTATAATATAAATATTAATTTTACTGCATAAAAATTAAATGCAAAAGAAAGGATACAAGAAAAATGAGCTTGGAAAGTGTAAAAAAATATTTTCAAGTCAATAAGCTGACGGACCTTCATATACTTGAGACCGATGAAAGCACTGCAACTGTTGAACTCGCTGCAAAGGCACATAGTGTTGCACCTGCCCTTATCGCAAAAACTATGGCTTTTGGACTGAAGGATCGGGAAATGTTAATTATTACAAAGGGTGATGCCAGAATAGACAACCGCAAGTTCAAGGATTGCTTCCATGAAAAAGCTTCAATGCTGAACTTTGAAGAGGTTCTTGAGATTACCGGCCACCCAGTAGGCGGAGTATGCCCTTTTGGTCTTAAAAATCCCATAGATATATATCTGGATATATCTATAAAAGAGTTTGAATATGTATACCCAGCCGCAGGCTCTACAAATTCAGCCGTAAAAATCACGCCCGGCAGATTGCAGGAAGTAACGGGTGGTACATGGATAGATGTTTGCAAATAGAAAGCATCGGATTTATAATATGGTACGCATTGATTATATGCGTACCATATTATGTGTTCGGCTTTTCGTTTCTACAATATTATACTAACACCAGAATAATAGGGAACGACAAGTAATGTCGCTCCCCCTCCATGTCCAATTCAGTTCCATATCTTTTAACTTCTTTTCACTATATTTTCTATCTTGCAATTAGTCAGCTTTATTAGATCATCAGGAGCTAATTCAATCTGATGACCTATCTTTCCTGCGCTCATAATGATAGTTTTCAGAGCCATACAGGAGTTATCCAGTACTGTTTTATACTCTTTTTTCATTCCAATAGGAGAACATCCTCCACGTATATATCCGGTAATCTTATTAATATCTGCTACCTTAATCATCTCAATAGCTTTTTCATTCACTGCTTTAGCTGCTGCTTTTAAGTCGAGCTCCTCTGCAACAGGAATAACAAAAACAAAGTACTCCCTGCTTGTTCCTTGTGTTACAAGCGTTTTATACACATGCTCCACAGGCTGCCCTATTTTATTCGCTACCGAAATACCGTCAACCAAACCATCGCTGTGGTCATAAGCATACATATTATATTGAATTCCTGCCTTGTCAAGAATCCGCATCACATTTGTCTTTACTTTATCCAATTATATCCCTCACTTGTTTATTTAAATATTATTCATTATATCATTCAACTGCATTTTTAAGTTGGGAATATCATTTATTAGAGTAATCCATACGTCTCCCATCTTTAATGTCTGATACTTATGAGCAGTAATGTCTCTCATGCCGGCTATTGCACGCCATGAAATATGGCCAAAGGCTAGTTTGAATTCCTCAGTGAGATTTTTAGTAAGCTCTCCTATGTTTATTAGCGTCATACAAACCGCTCTTTTTGTACGTTCATCATTTATAAACTTTTCTAAGTCAAATCCCTTTATTAGTTCTTCAATTATATTAATTTCTTGAAATATCTTTTTTATTATCTGGTAGTCTCTATTGTTCATAGATATTAACTTCCTTATTTATTTCTATTAAAGAATACTCATCTAAAGGAACATGTATTAAATCTACTTCCTTATTTAATCTTGACTCAATCTCATTTTTGATGTCTGAAAGCATAAAAAGTGAAACATCAGCAGATAAAAATTCAACTAGAATATCTATATCACTTTCTTCGCTTGCGCTGCCATCCGCATACGACCCGAATAATGACATCTTCTTTATTGGATATTTTGTTATAATATCACTTATTGAATTTTTGATCTCATTTATGGTTAGCATTTTGGCATCCCCTCCAGCAAATCACACAAAATCCTAGCTTAATTATAACATATTAACATATTTATAACACCCTATTTCCGCTTTCTTGTCAACAGTGTTTTTGTGCCAGGCTTCAATCCTATCAGCGTTCTGTCAGGAGACAAATAACACCTTATAAAATTATATGGATTAGTATCTAACAGTTCTTCTGTTTTGCAGCAGCTCCACCACTTTCAACGTCTGTACCAGTTATTTCAATTATTTTACCATTAACTTCATAAGAATTACCCGATAGTTTTTCAATTGTTAGAATTTCTATGCGGTCCGGCCATGGGCTTGAAACCAGTCTCCCCGGAGCTTAAAGCGAGACTGTCTGAAGTTTCTTTCCGAAAACCTCAACCGTATTCACAACTGCTTTCTCATCAGTTTCATCCGCTTACTGAGACTCGTTCCTCTTACTTATACAACCGAATAGAGAAGCACACAGCAGTAAGCTGAGATATGTGAACCCCTATAACTATTTTAATTTCGAGCAGATTAAGTCACCCAATTTCTTTATCCCTATTCTGATTTTTTCTGGAGCAACACCGCCAAAACTTACCCTCATGCAGTTATTGCCCATACCTCCGCCTTCTGTGAAGAAGCCTTCACCTGCTACATAAGCAACTTTAACCTGCGGATTTGAAGTGGCTTCAATCAATAGTTCCGTTGTATTGATGTCTCCAGGTAGCTCTGCCCATGTAAACAGCCCGCCATCCGGTATGGTTCTCCTGGTTCCTTCAGGAAAGAACTTGTCGATACATTCAATCATAACATCTCTTCTTTCCCTGTACAAATCGCAAATCATCTTATGATGAGCCGGATAATACCCGCGTTTAAAAAATTCAGCACAAATTACCTGCGGCAGCATTGATGTATGGGAGTTGGTTGCTGTCTTGGCGTCAAACAATTTTGCCGTTATGTAATCGTTGGCAAGGATATAGCCAAGTCTGCTGCCCGGTGAGAATATCTTGGAAAAACTATTTGCCAAAACTACATTTCCGGTTTTGTCAAAGGTTTTAATCGGCAGCAAATCACTTCCACTGTAACGGATGTCGCGGTATGGATCATCTTCCAATATAATTACATCATATTTGCTGCCAAGCTCAGCGATTTTTTGCCTTCTGTCCAGAGACAATGTTCTGCCAGTAGGATTCTGGAAGGTGGGAATTACATAAACCATTTTCGGTTTGTATTTATTGATTTTTGCTTCCAGATCTTCCGGAACCATGCCGTTATCATCCATATTTACAGCAACACATTTTGCCTGAAACATTTCAAATATTTCCACACTTTGTACAAAAGTAGGTGATTCAACCAGAATCACATCACCCGGTTCGATGTATAACTGGCAAAGCAGGTTCATTGCTTCCAGACCGCCGCTTGTAATCAGAACGTTATCAACACTTCCTTTGATTCCCTTAGGTGCCAGCAAATCCTTAACAACAACTTCGCGAAGATCTGTCAAGCCCATGACAGGCCCGTATTGAAGAGCTTCCACGCCTCTTTTATCCATTCGCATGACCTCATTTGTGATTTTACGGACAATATCAATAGGAAGAGCTTCTTTTGCCGGAGCACCGCCGCCAAAGGATATAATCTCCGGATCATTCATGGCTCCGAATAAGTTCCGGATAACTTTCGCGGATTTTTCCATTGTAGCCATGCGCTGTGCAAATTCTGACATACTAAACCACCTCTATTTAAATTATCTTTACATTATATCAGATTTATCGAATCTACGATACTAAGTAAAACAGATGAACTACATTATTAACGCCTAAATACTAGAAATCAGTTGTGTTAAAGAGCATTAGCTTTTTCCATGACCTACTTGACATAACCATGGATACTTTCTCTTGTTTATGATATTATTAATAATATATAAGATAATACAAAATTTTCAAAGATACTGAGGTAAAAATATGTGTAATAGGAAAAAAACTGTTATAATTGGTATCATAGCTGTAGTTCTTATATTAATATTTGTTGTACCGGCTTATGTTATAAGCAATCATTTTTTGAAGGATGAAAAAATAACAAAAATAAATAAAACTGAAGCTTCATCTATTACTGAACAAATGCAGGACAATAACCGGGAAGTCATCAAAATTTCAGAACAAAAGTTGGCTGAAGAGTTAGCGCTGCTAAAAAACAAACCGCTTACTATTGCAATATATGGTTCTGATGCACGAAGTGATGAGACGTCAAGAAGTGATGTAATAATGCTGATGAAATATGATCCGATGACCAAGAAAATAATTTTAGTATCTGTCCCAAGAGATACAAGGGTAGACATACCCCGAAAAAAAGTGGATAAGATCAATCATGCATATGCCTTTGGAGGGGCAAAACTCCTGACGCAAACAATAGAAAAACTCTTTAGTACAAAGATTGATTACTACTTGGTATTTAAATTTACAGATTTTAAAAATATTATTGATAAGCTTGACGGGGTAAAAGTTGATTCAAAGAAGGATTATGGTTATTCTGAAACAATCGTTCCCAAGGGGATAAGCATCTTAACAGGTGAACAAGCTTTGTTTTATGTCAGATATAGACATGATGAGGAAGGAGACTTTGGAAGAATTAAAAGACAGCAGGAGGTCATAATGTCATTATCGCAAAAACTGTATAATTCCAGTTACGATGATATAGAACAGGACTTGATTGAAATATATACGGAATCCTTGGAAACAGACTTTGATCTTTCGACATTACTGGATTATTTCAAAGTATTCGATCCCTCCTCGCAAATAGTGTTTGACAATTACCTGCTGAAAACAAAAACTAAAATAATTAATGGGATCTATTATGAAATTATTGATGATGACAGTTTGGAGATAATAAAAGGACGCCTGAATCAATAAAATTTAATCATACTTATGGGGGGCATTTTATGAGCAAAAGTCAGCATATTGATTTGAAAAAAACTATATTTATAATACTGAAAAAGTGGTGGTTATTAGTATTGCTTGTATTGATATTTGCTTTTGGTGCAAGATTTATCAGACTAAACTATGTTGATAATGTCTATAAGGCTCAGACAACATTGTTTATTGGAAAAGAAGCAGGCACCCTTGGTAACATTGGGCTTTCATTTGCAGATATTCAAACCTATAATCAACTTATTGTCGATTATAAGGAAATCGCTAATACAAGACTTGTAATAACGGCTACAATGAATAATCTAAATATTAATATGGACCCTATGGATTTTAAAAAAAGTATGTCTGTTGATATCATTGAAAACTCACGACTTTTTACAGTAAGTTTTTCCAGCACTGATTCCGTTTTGGCAGCAGCTGCTGCAAATGAACTGGCAAAGCAGTTGACGATCGCTGTTTCCGAAATTGTTAATGTAGAAAATATAAGAATTGTAGATACGGCTCTAGTTCCAACCAGTCCCATTCCGCCAAGTGTAAATGTGATAACCTTTTTTGCCGGAATGATTGGCTTAATCCTTGGCTTGTTTATCGTCTACCTGATAGAAGTATTTGATGATACTTTTTCTAATCAAGACAGTGTTGAAAATGAATTAGGCTTCACAGTTATAGGAATTATTCCAAAATTCAGAGCAAAAGTGAAAAATGGGCTTAAGAAAGTATTAGTAACAATAAGTGAGCCTTATTCATATTTATCTGAGAGCTACAGGATATGCAGAACAAATATTAATTATATAAATGTTGATAATAATTATAAAGTGCTCATGCTGACAAGCTCGGCATCATCGGAAGGAAAAACCACAACGAGCTGCAATCTTGCGATAACAATAGCGCAAGCAGATAAAAAGGTGCTGCTTGTTGATGGAGACTTAAGGAAATCAAGTATTCATAAATTGTTTAATATTCATATGCGGCCGGGATTAACTGATGTTATATATAATAATTGTTCATTATCCGATGCTATCCAGCATATAGAGAATGTACCCTGTCTTGATATATTAACCGCTGGAAAAACAACACCTAAACCAGCTGAAATGTTAGGCTCGGATTCTTTTAAAAAGTTTGTAGCCGAAGTAAGAAATCTTTATGATATGATTATTATTGATGTTCCCCCGGTTTTGACGGTATCTGACGCTGTAATTATATCTCAGCTGGCAGACGGAATACTTTTCGTTGTCGCAATGAAAGAAACAAATAGAGAAATAGCAGAAGACTCCAAAAAAGCCTTAGAAAAGGTAGGCGCCAATATAATGGGGGCAATTTTAACAAAAATAAAGCCTCACAATCGAAACTATTATTATAATTCTGATAACCAAAAGTAAGATAAGATGAGCAATGTAAATCCGGCGGTATTTTATGCCTGAGCAAAACGAAAGGTATGTAAGTAATCATGATTGATATTCATAGCCACTTAATTTATGGCCTGGATGACGGAGCAAAAACTTTTGAAGACACAATTTCAATGGTTAATATTGCTTATAATGAAGGTATTCGTTCAATTATTGCCACACCTCATTATAGCAGATACTTCAGGTATGAAACAGAACATCTGGAAAGCCGGTTTGAATCTATTACAGAAAAGCTTGCCGAAAAGATGCCGGGTATGAAGTTATACTTAGGAAACGAATGCTATTTAGACGAGAATTTGCTTGAAGCGCTGTCAGCCGGGAAGTGCAAAACTCTTGCAGGCAGCCCGTATGTTCTGGTAGAAATCGGTTATTATACACCGACACAAATGGCAAAGAAGCTGCTCACAGATATAATGAAAAGCGCATATATTCCAATCATTGCGCATTGCGAGCGCCTGATAAACAGCGAGGACGATTTTAACAAAATCCTGGAGTTAAAAGCAATAGACTGCTTATTTCAGATAAATGCAAGCGTTATCTTACAGCCACAAAAAAGGTGGTTAAGCCGTTGGATTTATGCTAATTTAGAAAATCATACTGTTAACTTCGTTGCAAGTGATTCTCATGACTCTATTCATAGGAGCTTTACTCTAAAGAAAGCATATGGCATTGTGAAAAAAAAGGTTGGACTGGAAGTTGCAAATGATGTTTTTTACACCAACGCACAGAAGATAATTGATTCATATAGCAGCAGTCCGTCAGCTCAATAAGATCTAAAACAGTAATCACTGCTTAATAATTAATATTATTGGAGGATCTATTTCGCATGGGAAACATTTATAAGAAAATATGGGCATATATAAATACTATCAGAACTATTCCTGCAATGATTCTTTTTCTTATAAGCAACCAAAAACATACCATAATAAAAGATATTGAAAGATGGGTAACTTTATATAATGTCAACAATGAAAATTTATTTCTAAACTTGAACTGGCTCTTACTATACTATCCCGAATTCAGAAATTTGTTTTATTATAGATTAAAGAGAGGAAATATAAATATTACTTTAATTGCCCAAATCTTTTACCCGCCAATGGGAACACTATATATTTGCACAAATGACATAGGAGCCGGTTTATTTATTCAACATGGATTCAGTACCATTATCGCAGCAAAAAGTATTGGTGAAAATTGCTGGATTAATCAGCAAGTTACGATAGGATACTCAAATAAGACTGATTGTCCTATAATTGGCAATAATGTTCAGATAACGGCAGGGGCAAAAGTAATAGGTAAAGTTGTAGTCGGAAACAATTCGATTATCGGAGCAAATTCCGTAGTTGTTAAAGATATTCCGGAAAACTGTACTGTTGTAGGCAATCCGGCATATATAGTGAAAAAAAACGGCATAAAGACTAAAGAATATTTATAAATATTTTCTCACCTTGCATACTATTGTTCACCTACCTAATAATTTTGATATAAATGGTCTCATATCCTTGAGATTAACCAATAAAAACGCCTTAGTGTTAAATAAGTCTCTAGCCCACGTGGTCAACTTTAAGTCCCTATTTAATACATGTCTTACATCTCTTACCTCCATCATTAAATTAAAGCTATTGCTTATTTCTTTCTGTATATCATCAATGCTTCCTCCATATGCTTGCAAACACCAAATATAAGGAATATTAACACCTGCTTTTGTTAATGCGTATCCTGGTGCACCATTTCTGAAATTTATTTCTATAAAATAAGTTCTTCCGTTTACATATTTTAACTCAATATCAAACACACCAACATAGTTCAATTTCTGTAAGAAATTATAGATCTTTTTATTGTCAATATATTTGGATTTCTTAACAACCGAGGCATATGAAGTGCTTCCTGCCATTAGCGGGTATTCCCTGATTTTTTCAATTACTGCCGGTATTATCGTCTCAGCCCCGTCAACTGTTCTGCATCCTATTATTTCTATCATTTTTGAGTCTGGACCATCTATGTATTCTTGTATAAAAACTCTATTATAGCTATTTTTCAAAATCGATAGATTATCCATCAATTCCAATTCATCTTTGCATATAACTATATCTTCCTTTTTTCCATCAATGCTGCTCAAGGGTTTTACTATGCAAGGATAAACAACTTCACCGTGAATAGTAATTGCCTTATCATCCAGCATAACTTCCCAACTCTTAGGTATGGTAAGTCCGGATTCAAATGCTATCTCATTCATGATTCTTTTGTTCATCAGATATGTTACTCTGCCCTCTGTGCCATTTGCATTAGGTACAATGTATCTTTTTCTGAGAATATTTAAGTTATTATCTATAATCTTCATTGTAAAATCAGATGTGGGAATAATAATTGGCTTGTATTCCTCGTTATTAAAATTATTTTTTAAAATGTCTATTATTGTTTTATCTGCTTCGTCAGCTCTCCGAATCCAAGTGATATATTTGCTTTTACCTACAAAGTTTTCTTTTCCCGAAATCAATATCAGATATACGGGAACTCCTGCTTCTCCGAGACTCCTGATAACACCTAAAGTATTATAATGGTTCTCACCTATTACTATAACCTTATTTACCATTTTCCTCACCCTTGCTGCTTTGCTTTTTTAATACTGAAGTAAATTTGGATGCTATAATATAAAATCAATATTATTTTGTCGATTTATTCAAATATTGGAGTCATACTTTATTGTTTTTATATGTTTTTATAATTTTACTATATTTAATTGTAAACAGTCAAGTAAATGTACTTTCCCCAACACAGCCAGTGTTGAAACTTTTTATGTGAAACATAAAAGTTCAGGCACCAGCATAATTCTAGTCTATTATATTTGACAGATATAAAAAGGAATCCTTTTACTTTAAGGATTCCTTTAATATTTAGAGGATTTACAATCACTGCTGACTGCAAAATCAGTAGTATTTATTTATAAAGCTTTCAGCATATGTGTCTGTTTTACTTCATTGACACGACTGCACTGCCTCCCAATAAATCGCCATTAACATTTCCGCTGAAAGTGTTGCTTTTATCTATAACGATATTGCTAATATTATCTGTAAAGCCGACTGTTATGCCATATCTTTGTGTATTCACTGCCTGATCATCAATAAAGCGGCAGCTTGCAAATGTTATGTTCCTAACATAGCCGGTAGAATCATAATTATCAATTCTCATTCCATCTACATCACCGATTTCAGACTGACTGTTATTCGAAAAAGTTGAATTTTCGAACACAACGTTTTCTATTCCCATTGTCTGTTTTGATGTCACGATTGATGCACCGCGAGACAAATTATTTGTTATTGTCATATCAACAAATTTTATATTTGATGCATCTCTGGGTATCTCCATACCAAAATAGTTGTTTGATGCTACTGAGCTCATAAATGTCAGATCCTTTGCATTAACTATTCTGATACCTATGCCTGAATTATCCTTAAATGTACTATTCTTAACCTCTACACGTTGTATCGTTTCGTTGATTCCCATCAGATCAATGCCTGAACCTGCATTACCATAACACATTGTATTTATTATTTCAATATCCTCAGCGACTCTGCCCGGGTTGGGTTCTATATCTATTCCTGCTTCAGGCGCTGTACCATTTGTATCTTTGAAAACACTATTCTTTACAGTAACCTGCTTTGCATTTGTTATTGACAATCCCTGCCGTCTGTTATTTGTGCTTATAACATTATCAATCGCAATTCCGGTAACAGGGCTTATCCCTCCTAAATAAAGTCCGTCTCCCCAACAATTGCTTATAGTCATATTGCTTATAGTTACATTATCTGAACCGCTGTCTACCAATATACCCATTCCCCATTCACCGTCGGTCCCTTTATGGCTGTATCTTTCCCCAATTATTTGTCCGCCCGATATAGTAACGTCACTTGCATTTTCAATCGTTACAACACTTGAATTACCCATCGCGGTAGGAAGCGCCTGCAGTATTGCTGAATCTCCCAATGTAAGTGTTTGATTTGATCTAATGTATAAGGATTCTTCGACATTTATCATATAAGTACCATCCGGTATATAAACATTTTCATATTTATTCAGAGCATTCTGTATTGCTTTTGTATCATCTTCTGTGTCGTTGCCATTTGCGCCAAGCTTTGTAACGTCAAATCCCATTGTATTTAAAGAACTTGCATCCATTGCATTAGCTGTTAAAGGTAAAAAGCTGAAACAGATTGTTAAAACAAGAACCATTATTAACGGCTTTCTCATAATATGTATCTCCTTTCGGTAGCTGGCTGTCTTCCGTTACCGGTAAGACCCTGTAGCTTTGCGTCCCAGCCTTTCGACTGGTTTGCCATTATCGTTTTAGTTACATATAATAAAAAACTCCCAAAATGAAACGTATTATCCTAATGGTAGTCGTTTCATTTTGGGAAGTTAACAATTGCCCCCAAATAAAATAACCTTCCATTCGGAAACTGGCTACCATATCCTTAAGGATAAGGCCCTGTAGCTTTGCGTCCCAGCCTTTCGACTGGTTTGCCATTATCGTGAAAAGTGTTTTTTATTATCTTAGAATTATTATAACATAATACTTGTCCAAAAGAAAGATATTTTTATAAATACTGCTAAATTAGTACCGCAGTCCCATTCCAATAATATTAAATATTCTCTTTACATGCCTGACCATTTTGCAGCCCCAATAAATCTACTATCTCATCCATACTTCTCGTCTCCAGCTTTCCGTTCTGCCGGCTTAATTGTACCTCCTTAAATATTTCTTCCAGTCCTTTAAGAAGTTTTTCCTGGTCTGTAGCTATGTTAAAGGGGTGAAACCACAAATGAAATACCTTTTTCTCTTTAATTGCCCTCCTTATTCCCTTTCTTGCTTTATGAACTCTAAATGCTATCGGCACTAACCTCCTGAGCCCGTTCATCGGAAGATAAAACATTGATGCAGGAATATTGTATAACCCCTGATTGTATTCCGGTAAGCCAACCGGCGGCCTTATCATCAAGAACTGATCCAATATATGACAAGCTCTTCTTAATATTTTGAAAAATCCTCCATACCATGAAGGTTCTACTCCCCTATAAGCCTTAAAACCAAACTTGCTTAACTCATCAATATACCCTACTCTATTTCTTGGAAAAACAAAGCTTCTAAGCTTTAAACCGAATTTCTGCGCTTCATAAACACAATTTGAAAGATCAGATTGAACAGTTGGCCTTTTTGTATTTCCATCACCATACAGTACATGTGCAAAGCTATGGCATGCTATCTCCTGGCGGACTTCACAAGCAATTATCTTTTCTATGATGTCTTGACCATACCATAATGGCGCTTCCTTGTGGCAAGTACACGGAGATTGCTCAAACCAATCTTTAGAGTACCATGGGTATGTACTCCTTGGTATGTCTGGATGCTTTTGCCCGTTTATTACATTACACTCCTGCAGAAATAAATGCCCAACTATGGCCCATGTAGCAGAAATATTATATTTTTCCAGTAACATTAAAATTTTGTCAATGCAAGCTCTGGCTTGCTCATAATACCTTTTGTTGGCTACAAGCTTATCAGGTTTATCAACTACCCCCCAGCACAATTCAACATCCAGGCTTAACACAAAAATACCCTTTGGTAATGTTGCTTTATAAATGCTCATATATCCTCCTCACCATTTTCTCCGTTTATAAAAGCTCCCAGGTTGGACTTATATATTTGATTGCTAAAAAGCAGTTCCCCTGCGCATATTTCGTTACATTTTCCGTAATATTCACTCAAGCTTGTCTGTCGTTCGCTGCATTTTGAAAATATATCTTCTCTTTTACTTTTTTCAACATCAATATAAGTCATTTCATATTGGTGTAAAATCCGTACCGGCTCAGGCAAAGCATCACTTATTGCTATTAGCAATCCCGCATTAATGTAATCCGAAAATTTATTCGGAAAAGCAACTCTATTTGTGGTATTATAATCCCTTATTAAAAATCCTACATCACAAGCGCATAAGTTTTTGAAATAGTCCTCAAAAGACAAGAATTCAAGGATATAATTTTTTCTTGGAAATGCCTTATTGATTCTATCTTGAAACTCGTTATCAATATCACAGAAAAACGCGAAATATACATCGGAGCCCCTTTGGTCCAACTCCTGAAAGCTCTGTATAATTTTATCCATATTTTGCCATGCCATTCTATACCCGCTATAAACCATTACCATAGTATTATCACTAATATTCCATCTGCTTCTGGTTTCACTTCTCCATTTCATTCTGTAACCTTCATTTATTACCTCATTTACTCCGCATCTGATTTTAAAAAATTCAAATTTATGACGTCTTTCCTTGCCGAGATACGGCTTTAAATGCTCTGATAGTTCTTCCGTAACAACAACAGTTCCATCAACTTTGTTGATAGTTTTGCATAATATATATTTTTTTACATAGTAGCTAGTGTAATTTACTATTATGCTCCTTCTCCCTGGATATTCAATCTGTTCTTCCAGACAGCCCTGTACATCCATCAGCAATTTCGGTACAGTCTTTTGTTTTGATAAAATTTTTTTTACATAATCAACATATAAATATGATATAATTCCATAAAAAAAGACCGTTTTGTATTCATGCTTGATTAGATATTCATGAAGCTCCTTCTTATTGCTTACTAAATAAAATGTAATGCCTTCTGTTTTATGTGAAATGCTGATATTTGCCAGTTTAGGATTAATCACTATACATATTGTTCCTATACCAAATTGTCTGTACAGCTCTTCCGCCCTTCTGGTCAGTAAAACAACATTTCCTGATTGCAAGCTCATATTCGAATTTGTAATCAATAACACTTTGCTCATACTTCTGCTCCTTCATAAGTGTCCGGCTTTGAATTTTAAAGTTCATTCTCATCCTAATATTTTTTTAGCATACCTCAATGCCAATACAAACTTCTCGCTAGCTTTGCTTATCATCCCATAGCTTGGGTAATTCAAAGCATAAGAATAATCACATGTTTTATCACTGTTGCTCGCCAACCATTTGTTAAGCCTTTCAAAATCGCATGCAACCATAGTGTTTGGATGTAGACATACAGTCATTATCCCCATTAATCCTTTCTTTGGCCTGGATGCCTGGCAGGGTATAAATTTCAGTGACTCACTCTCATAAGGAAAAATACCGTAACCATCTGTTACATAGCTAAAATCAAGCTGTTTTAGTGCAATTAGCGTATTCCTATCATAAGAATGAGCCGGTGCCATAAAGATATCAGAGGCTAAGCCTATTTGTCCAAGCAGCCTTTTCCCCTCTGAAATCATTCTACATTGTTCTGAATAATTAACACCGGCAAATTCACTATATTTGTTGATCCCCAATATTCCCGGATTTTTTGTTGAATACAAATGTCTGTATCCATGCTGTGAAATCATCCATCCGCTTTCCTTCAGCCGAATTATCTCCTTCCAACCCTCAGCATTATATGTTAACTTGCATAATTCCGGGTCCTGATTGTCGGGAATCACTCCTAATAATGGTTTAATACCGTTTTTATCGAAAACTTCAACTAAATGACCAAAGTTTTCCCATTTCATGTATAAGGAAACATCATCTATCCTGAAAGCCACCCTCATTTTTTCTCTCCTATTGTTTTTTTATACCAGCCTATTGTTCTTTTAAACCCTTCCGTAAATCTATATTCCGGATCATATCCCAAAAGCCTTGCTGCTTTCGAAATGTCAGCCAGACTATACCTGATATCTCCGGCACGTTCAGCCGTATGATCCGCACTCCTGGTTAAATTCAATTCCTTACACATCAAAGCATACATCTGATTTACCGTAAAGCGCTCGCCTACAGCTATGTTGTACGCCTGTCCGCATGCCTCCCGCAAAGCAATACAGGCTTTGAGATTCGCTTCAATGACATTTTCAATATACGTAAAATCTCTTGATTGTTCTCCATCGCCGTGTATAGTTACTTTATTTCCATCCAATAATAATGCTATGAATTTGGGTATCACAGCCGCGTATTGCGATTTCGGATCCTGCCTCTTTCCGAATACATTGAAATATCTCAGGCCTATACATTTAAGACCAAATACTTCCGTATACAGCCTTCCATATTCTTCATTTACTTTTTTCGTCAGAGCATATGGTGATAGAGCACTTCCTTCTTTACCTTCAACCTTGGGAAGAGCTGCCGAATCGCCATAAACCGACGAAGAGGAAGCATAGACAAACCGCTTTACCCCGGCCAGCTTTGAAGCCTCCATCATATTTGAAGTGCCTTTGATATTATTATCTTCGTAAATCAGCGGTTCCTCCATTGAACGCGGTACAGATCCCAAGGCAGCCTGGTGCAGCACATAATCCACTTCTGCTGCGGCTTTCCTGCAGGTATCAATATTTCTGATATCTCCTTCTATAAATTCGAAATTGGAATTATGCAAGAAACTCTCAATATTCTCTTTCTTGCCTGTAGAGAAATTATCCAATGCACGAACCTTATGCCCCATATTGAGTAATGCCTCAACAAGATTAGAGCCTATAAACCCGGCAGCACCTGTAACTAAAAAACTGGTGCCTTTTGGAAAGGTAATATTACCGTATCCCATATCAAAGCCTCCAATAAAAGAAATTCATACTTTCTGCTTCTTCTCTGTTGAACATACCCTTTACATCAATTAATACACAATTATCCTTTTCACTTTCTTTATTATCTGTAACAGCAGCTTCCCCATGTATATCAGAATCGCAATTTGTTCCTGTTCTGAACATTTTTTTAACATCACTGAGCTTTATATCCTTAAAAACTTCATGCGGAACCGCAAATATCACCGCATCAATATCACTGACTTCTTTTATGTCATATATATTTAATCTATATTCTCTCCATAAATCTTCCTTATTTGCAACAGGATCGATAATCTTAATTGTAACTCCGTATTCTTCCAGTTCCTTAATAATATCTACTACCTTCGTATTTCTTACATCCGGACAATTCTCTTTAAACGTTATACCAAAAACTGCCGCCCTTGAGCCTTTAATCTGCTTATTTGCTTTTATCAACCATTTTACAGTATGTTCAGCCACATATTTGCCCATATCATCGTTGATTTTTCTTCCGGCAAGGATTATCTGCGAATGATAGCCAATCTCCTCTGCTTTATAGGTTAAATAGTACGGGTCAACACCTATACAATGACCGCCTACAAGCCCGGGAGTAAAGTTTAAAAAATTCCACTTAGTACTTGCCGCTTCTATTACAGCTTTCGTGTCAATACCCATTTTATTGAATATTATCGAAAGCTCATTCATAAAAGCTATATTTATATCTCTTTGCGAATTTTCAATAACCTTTGCAGCTTCTGCTACCTTAATGCTTTCAGCCTTATATACTCCTGCCTGAACTGCCAGTTCGTATACTTTGGCAATCGTATCCAACGATTCTTTATCCATCCCGGACACGACCTTAAGTATTGTTTCAAGCCTGTGTACCTTATCGCCGGGATTGATTCTCTCCGGAGAATATCCAACTTTAAAATCAATACCGCATTGCAGCCCTGATTCCTTTTCGATAATCGGGACACAAATATCCTCAGTAACTCCCGGATACACAGTTGACTCAAACACTATTATTGATCCTTTGGACAAATTCCTGCCAACTATCATACTTGCATCAATTACCGGCTTAAGATCAGGTGTTTTATCTCTGTTTATCGGTGTTGGTACAGCTACAATATGAAATTTTGCATCCCTTAAGTACTTCTCTTCCCAAGTGAAAAATGCTGTCGTCTGTCTGATAGCTTCATCTCCAACTTCTTTTGTAACATCAACACCGCTAAGATACTGCTCAACCTTTGATTTTGCAACATCAAATCCTATTACTTCCGCTTTTTTAGCAAAGGATACTGCCAGGGGTAATCCTACATAGCCTAATCCTATAATCGAGATTTTTTCTTTTCCGGTTCGTATCAGTTTATAAAGCTCCATAATACTTCTCCTTTATTTTTTGATTAAGCTGCTAAAAATATCAAGCTGCCTCGATACTATCTTTTTTTCGTCATATTTCTCAGCCGCTCTCTCTCGTCCTGCCTTCTTCATTGATTCCAGCAAAGCTTTATCATTAAGTAAAGCTTCAATCTTATTCTTAATCTCAGCCGGTGATTTTATCGGAACCAAAAAACCTGTTTCCCCGTCAATTACTTCTTCTCTTGAGCCCCTAATGTTTGTCGCTATTACCGCATTTTCCATTGACATTGCTTCTATGATAGATCTGGGCATTCCTTCTCTGTAAGACGGCAAACAGAAAATGTCACTAATATGCAGCAGATTGTTAACATCTGATCTTTTGCCGGTAAAGATTATATTAGGATTAGACTGATACTTTTTTATTCTCTCGATAGTGTTTCTATCCCTTTCCCCTTGAGCCTGTCCGCCTATAACCAACAGCTTAATATCATTTCTATCTATCTTTTCAAATGCATCCAGAAGATCATAGATCCCTTTTTCTGTTACCATTCTGCCAATAAATGACACAATAAAGTCCTGTTTATTAAGGCTGAATTCATTATACAAATTGTCAATTTCATGCTGTTTGATATTATTTGGATTGAAAATCCCATTAACATCTACTCCATTGCTTATCCAAATAATTCTGTCTTCAGACAAAAATTTTCCCTTTACAGCCAGCCGGGCGTCTTCTTCACTTTGGGTAAATATATAGTCGGTAAAAAACCTTGCCATATACTTCTCAATCAAGTAGAAAGACCTATATACATGTGCCTTCATATTTTCATGAAAATAAAATCCATGCGCCGTATATATGATATATGGAGTTTTTGCCGCTTTTGCAGCTATTCTTCCGAGAACAGCCGCAACCGGAGTATGCACATGTACTATATCCGGTTTGTATTTTCTTATTACCTTGTATAATTGAATTACAGTTTTTATATTGGATACAGCAATTTTTCTGTCTATTTGTACATTAACCAGAATTACTCCGTTCTCTTCAATTTGTTCTTTATTCTTGCCTTTACTGCAAATGCCGATTGTCTCAAACCCTGCATTTACAGTCCCACGATTCAATTCTCCCAATAATGATTCCATAGTACTATCTATTGCAGATATTTGAACGATCCTAGCCATATTCACTCCTTTTACCTATAAAGCTCAAAATTTGTGCTAATATTTCATATTTCCTTTTATATTCCCTTTAAAGTAACATGTATTGTCAATGTAAATATCCGATATTTTTTCGTCTTTATATATAACTATGCCATATCTTTGAGTATGGGAAACCTGACTATCTATAAAGCTGCAGGAATAAAACCTGACACTGCTTATTGTCCCGGTATTGTCGTAAATACCTATTCTAATCCCGTCATCTGTGTTAGCCTTTGAAAGTCCGTTATTAGAAAATGTGCATGAACTGAATACCAGATCCTTCAGTCCTTTTTTTTGAGACGTTGTGACTAATGACGCGCCTAAAGAAGCATTCTTCGATATATCCAGATTACTGAAGCTTCCGTTTATAACATCCCGTACAACATCCAGCCCGAAATTTCTGTTCTCACTTATTGTTGAGGACTTAATCGTGATATTCTCACAATTATCCATATTTATACCGTCTGTGTTCTTGTAGGATTCTAAATCCGAAATTTCAATATTTTTGATACTGCCGCTGCAACCAAGCAGGTTAATTCCGTTACCGACATTGTTATAACATTTCGTGCCGCTGATTGTTATGTCCTCGCATACCTCTCCTGTGCCCGGTTCGATATTAATACCCGACTTTGGTTCTTTGCTGTCAGTGTTACTAAACTCACCATTTAATATGGATAATTTTTTCACGCTTGTTATGGAGACACCTGAACGCAAATTACCGTCACATATTACAGCATCAATGATAATATCCTTTGGAGGGACATCCCCTCCGATATATATGCCATCACCCCAAAACCCCTCAAATTTTGAACCTTTTATTGTAATACTCTGCGCACCGGAATTAATATATACACCTGTACCCCATTCACCGCCCCTGCTCATATGGCTATTCCTATCACCAACAAAGAGACCTCCTGTTATCTTTACATCTCTGACACCGCTTAGGTCCAGTATTCTGTAAAAATCCTCCGCATTTGGAATTGCCTTAAGGACCGCACCTTTCTCCAAAATGATCGTCTGGTATGAACTTACTTTAAGTCCGGTTTTAGTATTAATCATATAAATACCTTCAGGTATCAAAATACTTTTTGAAGCATTAAGCGCCCTTTGAATAGCGGCTGTATCATCAGTTTTCCCATCCCCCGCCGCACCTGCATCTTTGATATTGAGATTATGCCTATAATCTTCAGGAACCCTCATAGCTACTATATTATTTGACAACATATCATTTACAATATTGCCTTTAAACACACAGTCCGTCTCCACAACAATATTGCGAATACTCGCCGCATCACTGCCTACAGTTAAACCGTATCTTTGTGCAGCCGCCTTCTGGTCATCGATAAAGCTGCAGGAAATGAACTCTATATTCTCCAGCATCTTGCTTGAATCATAGTTATCAATTCTAACCGCATCATATTTTCCTGAAGCACTTTTGCTATTATTTAAAAAAATGCAATTACTAAAAATAAAATCCCTTGTCCCCACTTTCTGTTCGGAAACAACCAGCGAAACCCCTCTTAACCCGTTATGCTTGGAGCTTACTTTAATAAGGCTCACATCAATAACATCTTTAGTAAACGTCAATCCATCCGATAAATTTCCGGAGAACTCTGAGTTTTCAATCGTTACATCTCCGCAGGTATTTAAGTAAATCCCGCAGTAATTATTGCTTGAAAGGCAGTTTCTAATTTTAACTCCGGCGATTTCTCCTTTTTCTCCACAAATACTAATACCGCTTCCGACACTATTTATAAAGAAAGCATTTATTATAGATAAGTTTTTGACAGTCCTGCCTGCCTTTGTTTCAATTCTAATACCTGCCTGAGACCCACATCCATTTGATTTCTCAAATAAACAGTCTTCTATTACGATATCACTTACGTTTGCTATGGATAACCCTTGCCTTCTATTGTCACTGCTAATAATTGATTCGAGTCTTATGTTCTCCGATGCAATATCATCACCAACATTTATGCCATCACCCCAGAATTCTTTTATTTTCATATTTTTAATAGTAATACTTTTATTATTTGATCCGATATCAATTCCAACACCCCCTTCACCGGAATTTCCTTTATGGGAGTATCTGTCACCGATAATTGTACCGCCTTCTATAACCGTATTTCTTGCATTTGAAATAAGAAAACCAAAATAGAATGGCGAACTATTAGATATGATTTTCAGTACTGCATTCTCACTCAATCTTATAGTCTGATTTGACCTCGGATGCAAACCAGTAGTTCCGTCTATCATATAAACGCCATCAGGTATATAGACATCGTCATATCTGTCGATTGCCTCCTGCAAAGCATATGTATCATCTGTTTTTCCATCCCCATGAGCTCCAAGCTTCAACACGTTGAAACCCTCAGTATTCCGGCTTGATTTCAAGCTTTCCAAAGCTGCGCCCAGTTTCTCCTTGCCTGACTTTATTTCAGTATCCAATGCACGGCATGATAATACAGCCAATAAGCCTCTGGTAAGCAAACCGGTATTGCAGGCACTTCTCTCACCCGATTTGATTAAACCTAATGAGGCACTCTTATCTATTGCCGTGTCGAAGCTAAAATCTCCCACAGCCTCACTATAACCAAGAGCTCTTAACAAAAGTACAATAAATTCCTTGACTGATATATTATTTTGACTCCCAAAAAAGTCATTGCTTATTCCCTTGATTAAATTATTGTAAAGTGCATAGTTCACATATCTCTTTCCCCATTCCGGCACGTCGGAATATTTGCATTCAATATCCGAAAAACCGTCCGTATCCTTTTCCCTGTCTAACAGCCTTATTACCGCAACAAGGCCCTCCAACCGCGTTATTTTTTCGTCCAATTCAAATCCGTATTCCGTACTCTGGAGTACTCCAAGCTCTTTAAGCCTTATCGCGCCGGATATTTCCATACTCTTGTCAGAATAAGACTCGGATATGCTATATACCCCATGTATGCCGGTCTGTCCAAATATACTTATTATTAAAATTAATATAATCAGGAAGCTTAAAATTTTTTTCATATTGATATCTATCCTTTCAGAAAAATGAAAAATATTTGATTGTCTTTCAACTGCTATACTCTTCTTTTTTTTAATATTACTTCAAACAGTATTTGCTTTATGTCTGCAAGCTCAGCGGTTCTTACCGTTGCCAAAACAAATATTGCAGTAGTCATAATGGAATATAATATTCCTTTACCAATTAATGCCGGCAGTGACAATCTCATATAGATTAGTTTATTTACAATACTTACCGCAGCAAAGCAAACAAAACCAATTACACCGTAAAATACATATTTTTTAAAATACTCTCTCAGTTTTATACCAAAACCATATTTGTACAGTATATACGGCTCAACCCAAAAGCTTGTTAATGTCATACTAGCCAGCGTTCCAATAAATACACCGACAATACCTATCCTTTGCGCCAGCATTACTGAGATTACCAGGTTAATAACCGATTCAAAAATTGGTTTATATCTATCATACCAATAAAGCCCCAAAGTATCCCTATAGGTCTTTGTAATCCATCTCATACCGTTCATCAAAAAAATAGCCAGTATTATAATAATTACCGTATTGTTCATCACATATTGGGTACCGACCCAAACTCTGATAAAATCACTCATTATAAACCATAAAGCAATTGTACTTGTGATATAAATCAAAGCGTTAATATATAATCCAATATTATATATCTCAAAAAACCTTTTTTTATTGCCTGTGGTGCTTAAATTGCCTACACTTGCCATTATCCCTGTAAAAATCTGACCGATAATCAGGTTTATAGCGTTAATGATCAAATTATAGTTCGAATACAAACCAACTTCAGACAAGCCTATAAAAGCAGCAATAATCATATTGTCTGTCCCGCTGACAACTACCCCGCCAATTCTATGAATAAATAATGCCTTAACTTTTTTTAGTATTTCAGCTTTTTGCCCTTTACTTATATTATCTTTAGTCCTTTCCCTAATAAATGGGTATATTCTATTTGTTATGAGGTTAACTGATAATCCCTCAATAATATTAAACACCATCATTACAGCCAAAAAGAAAAAGTAGTTTTTTGTATAAGCCAGAATGAGAACCTGACACAAATTCAACATCACATACACCGTATATGTAATTATTGAAGTAATATATTTATTCTGATAAGCAATCAATAGTGTCTTTTTGTATGAAAACAGATAAGTTAAGGAAGTGGCCGCCAGATAGACAATATAATATGCAACTACTTCCCTAAAACTAAAATCTGTTTTTATAAATATTCGTAATAACGGGATAATAAATATTCCAATAGTAAAAACAAATATTCCTACGCCGTTATAAACCTTTCTGAAATATTTCATTAAAATTCTGATTTGCGGCTGGTCATTTTCTGCAATAGGTTTGAAGAGGAAAAACATAATTGCTGTAGAAAACCCTAACTCGGCCAAGGAAAGCATGGAAAGCACATTATCAAACAGACCATTCAATCCAAGATAGCTTGCACCTAAACTTTTAATAAAATATTGGCGAGTAAAAAAACTTACAAATATAGAGACAACTTGTAATATAATTGTTACTGCAACATTTGTCAGAGATTTTTTTATTCTCATAATTTTCTCCTCAATCTGATTTTTGCACTGAATCATCCTCACTATCCGAGAAAACATATAAAACCAATAACAAATAAACAAGAATACTATTGAAAAGAATTTGATCGGAGAAGTAAACTAAAATAAACAATATATAGAGAATTTTGTTTTTATATAACCGGTTCAAGCTGATAATGTACGAATTCCAAATTGCCCCGCCTAGTATTCCAAAACTCAAAAAGCTAAAGAAAAATGAGTTTGAATAATTTGATATGTTCAAATTGGCGAATACTTTCATATACGCTGATATCTCATTAATACCCACACCAAGCAACAGCTCTTTTATATTCAGGTATTTAAAATATGATAAAACGCCAAATACTCTGATACTTTCCTGTAAATTAATAAAACTGATTTTCTTAATAATACTGCTTTGATTAATTATGGGAATAAATTGCAGGATAATCAGCGATCCTGCTAAAGCAACTATCCACTTAATAATAATTGGAGTCTCTTTTTCTTCAATAGCAAAAATCACAGTAACACTTAAAGCAGTAACAATTCCCGTAGTACTTGTGGATAAGAATAATGCTGTAAGTAATATAAAACTCGTTATATATTGTTTCTTAGACAAAGCTATGGCATAAACAGGCAAAACATAAATTGCATAATGTGCAGGTTCCAAAAAAAACGAATTCGGTCTTCCGTAGGATATGGAAATAGCACTATATTCCTTAAGCCCGCTTATGTTCAAAAAAGGAAGGAATCCGTAGATCACTATCCCTTTGCAATAAAAATAGTATTGAACTATTAAAAAAAACGAACTCAATAATGCAATTACTTTTAAAAATCGATAAAAGGTCTCCTTTTTCACTATTGTGCTCTTAACAAAATAAGCACAAATTGCAGCAACAAGAATCATATCAATACTATTATGCCAATATCCGGTAAAACTGATAATATTCATATTAATAAGTCCTGTCACAATATTTAATACTGCCAGGAACATAATAATTATAAATAGATTACCATTAACATCAAAGCTTCCTTTATTTATCAGTATTTCTGCAATCATCACCGCAAAAAGAAGCAGTTCACCTAAATTAACAAAGGAAATCCCATCATAAATACTTAAAATAGGTAGCAATGCCAAAACTAAATACTTAAAAAATTCAACTGCTTTTCTTTGTGCTTTCATAATACATATCCTTATATTTTAATAGTACAATCATAATTTTTCTTCCAACCTCAGATAGAACTCCTCCAGCCATTTGCTGGTAGTCATAATGTCATATTCTGCTTTTTTTATCTCATTATATGTATCTCTCCTTACATACCCCCCCGCATAGCGTAAAAGCTTGTCTGCCCATTCTTCCGCCGTATTATTCAATGAATAGTATTCTATCAAATTTGTGACAGACGATTCTTTTGAAATTGTATCAGATATAAGACACGGTAATCCTGAAGCCTGTGCCTCAATAATAGTAACCGGCAGTCCTTCATATAATGAAGGGAAAAAGAACACATCCATAGCCTGCAGCAAATTGGGGATTTCTGAGCTTACTCCCGTAAAAACTACACAGTTTGCTAATCCTGATTCTTTTACTGCCTGTTCAATTTTGGGTTTTAACATGCCGTCTCCGACCAGTACTAATACCGACTGAGCATTCTTTTTATATACTTCTTTAAAAACTTCAATAATAAATTTATGATTTTTCACCCGTGTAAACGCCCCAACATGGCCAATAACAAACTTGTCTTCAAGCTCCAGCTTTTTTCTTGTTAATTGTCTCTTCTCCTCTTTATAGATGAATTTCTTTGCATCAACCGCATTGTTCAGCACAAAATAATTATCCTTCCGGCAGGCTTTTTTGCCGAATAACCATTTGCCTGCAGAATTTGAACAAGCAAACAAATAATCTGCAACAAATCTTATTTGAAATTGAAGTATGTTTTTCACTATAGAAGAAAGCCCGATTCCTGATGAAGTACTGTGACTATGTGCAATGGTTACTAAGCCATATTTTTTGGCTATCCTGAGATAGATTGATGCAGTGCTTCTCAAGTGCCCGTGTATTATTCCGTATTCCCTGTGCTGTTTAAAAAAATCATGCCAGACCTCCGTATAATTAAAGGCATTCTTCATATTGAACCTTGGGATGGAATAAATCCTTCCACCCAGCGATTCTACTTCATTTGTAAAATCACATTGTTCTTCGGTGCAAATAATAAAATCAAACTGGATCTTGCTCCGGTCAATATTCCTATAAAGGTTCATCACCATTATTTCGGCACCGCCCCTGTTAAGGTGCCCCAATACATGCAATATGCGGACAGGCTCACTCATTATTCTTTACCTCTGATAATCTTAATATCACTATATTTCATCATGTATATACCTGCATCATACCGACCGATGACATCCTCATTGACACATCCATTGATATTATTAATTATCATCTGCGGTATGTTTACGCCGCATTCATATGCGTGCGGATAACCGCCGCCAAAACGCGGATTGACTTCTGAAATATAATACTCATCGTTTACTTTAAAAATATCTATGTCAATGACTCCTTTTAATCCGGCTTTCTTAACGAAGCTTTTAATCAAATCAAACAGCTTTTCATCTTTAATGGAAACGGATTTATCCGTCTCACCGGCCCGCATTTTTATTTTTTCTTTTGTAAATATAGCAACCGGTTCTCCTGAAATCATATCCATATAAACATCTGCACCATATTCAGTGCCGCTTGCAAACTCTTGTATCATTAAACCCTTATACCGCCGGAATTGTACTTCAACTTCCTCTTTAGATACTGCTAAGTTTATATTGATACTGGCACTGCCATTAAACGGTTTCAAAAAAACCGGATAATTGATTGTGCCAAGTTCTACATTTTTATAAAACTCATCCTTACATATAAAGCTTTTTATAGTCTTAAAATGATTGTTGACGAGAAACTGATACATCGCAAATTTATTAAAACACATTTCCACAACATCATAATCTGATATAACCGGGGTCGTTCCAATATTTAAAAATTCCTGCCTGCATGACGCTAAAAAACTCAGCTCCGGATCAATCAGGGAAAAAACCGCATGAATGTTGTTTTCTTTACAAATATTTAAAATACTTTCCTTATATCCCGTTTCATTCAACCTTGGAACAATAAAATACTTATCTGCATCATAAAGGGCAGGCGCCAAATGACTGGAATCAGCTGCCATAACACGTCCTCTGCCGTCTAATACCATTTTGAAATAATTAACAAGCTTATTTCTAATTCCGCAGCTTAATATTAATACATTTACTTCATCTTTCATTCTAAGCGCCTCCAAACAATCTCCAATGATGCTGTCCCAGTAATATTCAGTAGAATACAGGACCTGTTCCTATCTTCTATAGGCCGGAAAATATATCTCACTCAGTCCGCCGGCTTGTGTTACCAGTCTGTCATAAATATCCTTGTTTCGTATAGCTGTCCCAACATTACTTATATATTCTTTCTCTTCTGAAATAAATTTTCTCTTATATGTTTCCAATGAGCTCTCTTTTTTTGCTCTGCCTAAATCAAACAGTTTTTTCCCTTTTTCAGCCGCATAGAGTGAGGATTCATATAATAACAGACTATTGGCCTGAAGCTGCATAAATTCAGGATTGCTTCCGGATATATGATAATGTGCCACATCTTCCCCCAAAAGAATCATATCTGATACAATCACTTCGTTCTCATATACCGCATTTGCAAACAGTATATTTTCCGGCATAGCCTCAATGTACCGTTCTATAAAGCTTCTCTCAAAATGATAGTAATCCCCGACATTATATTTGGATTCGGTGAATGAATATAATGTCATAAAAGTGTCAATTGAATCTGCCGTCGTATCAAATTCAACCCTGACGCCGTTCTTTTCCGCTCTCCTGATTGCCCTTCTAACAGCCGAGCTGTATTCAAGATTAAAAAAATCTTTTGTTAGGTCATTGCAATAAATAAATCCATAAAAATTAATTTCATAGATCCTATCGAAATAATGAGATTGATTATTCCATGGAGAGAACCTGATATACTCTGCAATGATATTTTTTTCAGAACAATATTGGGTAAACTCTTTATCGAATTCGTCCACTGCTTCTCTAATGTCAGTCTCTCCGCAGCCTTCAATCCAGGGGCCGCAATAACCTCTTGGCGTAACAAGGTCAAAATATTCTATATGATTCACAAACCCTGCCCTCCGCTTAATAAACGGATATATAATACGTACATTATCTTTTTGAAAAACATAAGTTATATCTTTACCCTTTTCTTTTTCCTCCTGAAGCTTTCCCCAACGTTCATCCATAAATATACTCTTCATAATTCGCAATCCTCTTTATTCTTTAGTTTGCTCATATTTTGCATAATATCTATACTATATTCTCCTGCCTTACCACTTTGAACACGGTACTGATAAACAATTTTACATCAAGCAGCAAATTGACTGTATCAGCATAAAGAACATCCAGTACTATTCTTTCATCCCATGTAGCATTGTTTCGATAAACAACCTGCGCCAAGCCGGTAAGTCCCGGACGTATACCGAATCTTTTCTTTGCCCAATCCGGATAGTTTTCAAATCCCTTATATGGGAAATATGTGACCGGCGGTCTCGGACCTATAATAGACATATCACCAAGTAAAATATTAAACAGCTGTGGAATTTCATCCAGGCTTGTCCTGCGCAAAAACGAGCCTACCCTGGTAATGCGTTCATCCGAACTGCTTTTTATGGTAAGTCCGCTGCCAATCCGTTCTGCACCTACTATCATTGTTCGAAATTTAATGATTTTAAACACTTTACCGTTTAAACCCAATCTTTCTTGTACAAAAAAAACAGGCCCCTCAGAATCAAGCTTAGCAGCAATTGAAATAGCTAAAAATACCGGTAACAACGCAATTAGCCCGATAAATGCCAATAAACAATCAATCAGTCTTTTTACATATTTTCTATATAAAATTTTGTTACGGGTCTTAAGCTTCAGATTCTGTAAATATTCATTATAAGCGATCTCCTGCATTTACTTCCACAACTCCTTAACAACCATTACAATTTTCTCCAAATCCTCATCTGTCATCTTAGTATCACTTGGAAGACATACGCCATCCTCGAATATCTTCCCGGACACATCGCCGCCTATAATATCATACCCGGCAAAGTACGGCTGCATATGCATCGGCTTCCAGATATGCCTGCTCTCAATATTCTCAGCCTCAAGAGCCTCTATTACATCAATCGGCCTTACTTTACCTTTCAAGGTTATGCAGCTCAACCAATAGTTAGGCTCATTCCAGTCGTTTTCAGGCATCAAACCTACATCTGCCAACCCGCCCAACTCACGCCTGTACAATTCATATATCTTCTTTTTCTTTTCCAGACGCAAATCCAACACCTTCAGCTGTCCCCTGCCTATTCCTGCTACTATATTGCTCATCCTGTAGTTGAAACCAAGCTCGCTGTGCTGATAATATCTCGCCACGTCCCTGGCCTGTGTCGCCCAAAATCTCACTTTTCCAATTCTTTCCTCATTATCTGACACAAGCATGCCGCCGCCGGAGGTTGTAATTATCTTGTTCCCGTTAAATGAGTACACTCCATAATCTCCTATTGTTCCGGTGCAGCTGCCTTTATAGAGTGTCCCCAAGCTCTCAGCAGCATCCTCTATCAACGTAACATGGTGCTGCCTGCATATCTCAGATATCATGTCCATATCCGCCGACAGGCCGTATATATGAACTACAATAACAGCCTTGGGTTTATATTTCTCGAAGGCCTTCTCAAGGAGTACCGGATCCATGTTCCAGGTTTCAAAGCTGATGTCTATAAATACAGGTATGGCTCCCTGATAAATAATGGGATTTGCCGTTGCAGAAAAAGTGAGGTCTTGGCAGAAGACGACATCTCCGGCTCCCACCCCGGCAGCATTAAGAGCCATATGCATTGCTGCAGTACCCGAGGATAATGCTGCAGCAGCTTTTGATCCGACTTTTTCAGAAAATTCCTTTTCAAAACAGTCCACATTCTTGCCAAGGGGCGCAATCCAGTTTGTATCAAAAGCCTCCTTAATGTATTCCATTTCAAACCTCTCATCACTCATGTGGGGTGAGGAAAGATATATCCTTTTACAATCACTCATTCCTGTCATCTCCATCCTATCTTTCAGCAGACTATAAAAGCTGTCGTATTACGTTTTCTACACTGCTGCATATCTGTAAGTAGGCACCAAGGTAGCCATACATTCCCTCAGCATTTCATCACTTTCGATACTGTTTTCCAATGCTTTAATACACATTATTACTTCCTTGAAGCTCATATCTGACTGTTTGCCTATGAATATCTTCTCGTGAGCTGTTTTCTCCAGTCCTTCCTCCGCCATTAGCAATTCCTCATAAAGCTTCTCTCCCGGCCTTAATCCGGTATACTCGATTTTGATATCGACATCGGGCTCATACCCCGACAGCTTTATCAAGTCTCTTGCAAGATCGTCTATCTTCACAGGCTCACCCATATCCAGTACATAAACCTCTCCGCCCTTTGCAAGCGCCCCGCTTTGTATAACAAGCTTGGCAGCCTCTGGTATGGTCATAAAGTACCTCGTTACATCAGGGTGTGTAACTGTTACCGGCCCCCCCTGCATTATCTGCTTGTTGAAAAGCGGTATAACACTTCCATTACTCCCAAGGACATTGCCAAAGCGAACCGCTGAAAATTTGGTGCTGCTCATGCGGTTCATGGATTGCACGATTACCTCTGCAAGCCTTTTTGAGGCACCCATTATATTCGTCGGATTTACCGCCTTATCGGTGGATATAAGAATAAATTTCTTGGCTCCATAATCGTCGGCACGTCTTGCGGTATTCAAGGTGCCAAAAACATTGTTTTTTATCGCTTCAGAGGGACTTCCCTCCATTAACGGTACATGCTTATGCGCCGCTGCATGAAATACCACACCCGGTCTGTATCGTTCAAACACTTCCTTAAGCCGGAGCCTATCCCTGCAAGAACCAATAAGCACATCAAGATCCAGTTTCCCCTTGTATGCATATAAAAGCTCATTTTGCAGGTCATATGCGTTATTCTCATATATGTCGAAGATTATAAGCTTCTTTGGCTCAAATCTGGCAATCTGTCTGCACAGCTCTGAACCTATTGAGCCGCCTCCCCCCGTAACAAGCACTACCTCGTTCCTGAGGTAGCCGGATATCTCCTCTATCTCAAGTTCGACTTCATCCCTGCCCAAAAGATCTTCAATGCTGACTTGCCGGAGCTGCTTCAGCATTACCTTTTCACACAGCAGCTCGCTTATGCTGGGAAGCTTTTTTAGTTTACACCTGGTATCTTTACATAAACGAAGCAATTCAACAGTATCTTTTTGACTTGCTGAGGGTATTGCAGTAATTATTTCATCTACTAAATATTTTTCTGCAAGCTGACCGATAATTTCCCTTCCCCCCGCTACCTTTACTCCGTTTATTCTGGTACCACATTTTCTATCGTCATCATCAACAGCTATTACAGGAATATAGTTTAACTCAGGACGATTTTTCATCTCCTTAATTATTATAGAACCTGCGCTTCCCGCACCGACTATCATTGCACGCTTAATCTTGCCGGATTGTCTATCCCATCTTTTTAATATCCTGCGAAGTAATCCGTAGCTTAGCCTTGTCCCACCTGATATCACACATATCAGCAACCATGAAACAAGATATGTTGTGTATGGGAACTGGTGCCCAAGAAGGATATTGGCAATACAGCTTATAACCGCCGCTGTCATAGTAGCATTCAATACCTGCAGGGCCTCATCGATTCCGGCATATTCCCAAAGGCTTCTATACAGTCCGAAAAGAGAAAATATAAGTATTTGAATTACGGTAATAATAAGACTGTCTATCAGGAAATAATCAACATATTGTTGAGGTATGTTCAAGTCAAACTTTATCAATAATGAAATAATGAGTGCCAAATTGATTGATAATACATCAAGAATAATTAAAACAAGCTTTCTCACATTTTGGGACATTCACCTGTATCTCCTTCCATAGCTTTATTTTTATAATTGTGGCAAACAAATGCACAGTGTCGATAATATGGCAAAAATAACAAATACTGTCAATCTATGTCAAAAAACGTCGGAAGAAGTATTACTAATATTATAATACAACATGAACAATATAAACAAGATAAAATTTGTTCCAGAGTTCCGCTTATCATCTGAGCTTGCATATTACATTTTGTGTTACTTCACAGTCTTAACGCCAGTGCCTGAACTTCTATGCTTCACAAAAAAGCTTTACACTTATATACAAAAAGGACTCCATTGGATGTTAACCGCAGGAGTCCTTAGTTTAACTATTCTAGCTGCATATCGGATATGGTATGTTCCTCGCCGGGATGATCTGAGTTCAGCATATATTTCGTTACATTGTAAAATAGGGGCAGACTTGAATTTCAGCCTGCCCCTATTTTACCCTCTATGCACACAACTTCCAATCCAGCAAACCTTTAGATACTGTACTCATAATAATTCATTACAGACTTTTCTTCAAAACCACAAGCTTTGTATAAATTAAGTGCAGTATTGTTTTTACATTCCACATCCAATTCTATATCATAGATATTTTTTTCATTTATTAAACATAAAGCTTTTTTTAATGCTGCTTTACCATATCCTTTGCCTCTAAAATCAGGTAATATTCCAAAACCACTTATAAAAGCTGAATTATCAATGCAGCTCACTACAATCTTTCCAATAACAATTTCTTTTAGCTCAACCATATATGTGTTTTTATTTAATTCTTCCTCTTTCTCTGGAAAATACTCACATTCCTCTGAATGGTTAAAAAATATTGCGTTTTGTCTTCCAATTTCTTTTTCATCCAAATTTCCAGCTTTTCTTAATTTAATAGCATTAATAGTTTCCAAAGTAGTTTTGTTTTGCAGCTTCATTCTATACTCTGAAAAATCATATTTCCCGTGAGCAGAATTTATAAATTTAACGCCTGAGTCAGAATTGCCATCTGATAATAATAACAGCTTACTAAAATTTCTCCTCCTACATTCATCAATTGCAAGTTCAAAGAGCTTTTTAAATAACCCATTTCTTCGAAAATCAGGATGAGTCATGCCGTTGATTTCGCCGACATTACTGCCTCCATAATTTGAAACACCAAGGTAGGCTACCAAAATATCATCAACATAATATAAAAACTCATTAATCTCTTTTAGTCCTATTTCTGAGATTCTTCTCATCTCGATCCTATAGTCCAGTTCTAATTTTAGATTTGTTTTGTCCTGTGAGCAGCAGAATTCCTCAAGTTGATTCAGTTCTTTATACTCCTTCTCTGATATATATTGCTTTAAGCAAATAGTTTCATTTAGTATTTTTTCTGACATTTTAAAATCTCCTCCAAACTTTATATAACATTCCGAAAATAGATCAGTAGAGTAGGTCAATTCGGAAAAATAAAAGGGCTCGCCGATAGGGAAGCCCTAATTACAAAGACTCTAGGTGCTAATATTATAAATCTTAAACTTTTTCCTGAGTATTATAGCAAATATATGTACATTTAGCGACCTCATAACCGTGCTGTAATATTAAATTGAAATTTGATTCTGAGGGTCTGTTTAAGGTCGTAGAATAATTACGTACTTTTATTGCATCAGCAGCAGACATGCATTGCGAAATTAATTCTTTTTTCAGATCTCCAGTTATTCCACCGGCTTCGGCTATGGCTTCAGCACTATTTCCAATATTGAAATACATTCCATTCTGTGTACGTTTTATATAATCCATTAAATTTCTATTACGCAATGCTCCAACCTGACTCATTGCTATGTCTAGTAACCTCATTAAATTCTTACCGGAAAAGCCATTTACCCGTTTTTTATATCCAATTGATGCTGATGCGTTACTCACAATAATATAATTAACCCCTTCACTCGGGCACCCGCCCTTATCCAATTTGTACACAGATTCTAATCCTAAATTGTCATATACTCCGCCATCCCAAAGATGAAGAATCTTATCTTTAGGAGGAGCCCAATCTTTTTTTTCATAAGAAGGTTTTGTCCATAAATATCTATCTGTCCTCATTTTATAAGGACCGATTAAAACAGGAAATCCGGCAGATGATGCTGCTGCATCGGCTACAGAAATCTCTGGGTTTTCTACATATCCTATTTGATAGTCACCCATTTTTTCCTGAGAAAAGAAGAATCTTTTACCCGTTTCAAATGTTGTGCAATTAATATACCACATCGGGTTGTTTCCTAAATCGGCAATTTTCCCTGAAACCCCCCAATGTTTTTGCATCACTTGTGCAACTAAATTAACTTTCTTATTCCACCACCATGGTGAGAATATCAGTTTTATCAATGCAATATTCTGAATATCCTTTCCCAGGATAACTTTTTGAATTTTGGGCAATACATTATTTATATATTCTGCACTGGTAGGCCACTTATGGCAATTGTATGAATAAATTAAACCTATGCCTAAACTCGCACCAGAGACTGATGAAATACGAACAATATCCTCAAGCATATTGTTTTCTGCCATCCATTTCAATACGCCTAAATGAAAAATAGCTGCTCTTATCCCCCCACCAGAAAGTGCAATTCCTATCTTTCTCTGACCGTCACCCATATTTATGCCCCCTTAAATATTTAATTATCAAGGAACGTTGAGACGCCGTTCCTTATATACTTACAGTTCCATGCATCTGTCCGTAATCTTCCGGGACATAGACTTTTACTCTATGCGGCTTAAATTCCTCAACATTATCAAAAGCTGTGGAAATCATAAGTTTGATTCTGTTCAGCTGGTTCACTTCACTTGCACCCGGGTCATAATCTATAGCTACTATGTTGGTTCCTGGATAAACACGTTTTAGCTCCTTCATCATCCCTTTTCCTGTAACATGGTTTGGCAGACATGCAAAGGGCTGCATACAGATGATATTTCTGACTCCGCTCTGGATAAGCTCAACCATCTCACCTGTTAAAAACCAGCCTTCCCCTGTCTGATGGCCTAAAGCCACGACCGATGAGGCTCCTTCGGCTATCTCTTCCATTGTTTTTGGAACAACAAATCTATAGCTGGCAGATAATGCCCCTCTATAAGCCTTCCTGTAATACTCTATGACCTTAACAGCCAGACGGCCTAATAACTGAGCTGATTTACTTCCGGATAAATATTTATACTTATAATCCAGACCATAAACACTATACAGCAGGAAGTCTGTAAGTCCGGGCATTACCGCTTCTGCGCCCTCAGCTTCCACTATGCTTACAACATTATTATTTGCTGTTGGATGGAACTTGACAAGTATTTCCCCAACCAGCCCTACTTTTGGCTTAACTTCATTAATTATTTCCAGCTCGTCAAATTCTCTTACGATTTCTCGTATAATTTGCTTGAAAATTCTTCTATCAGCAAAGCCCAGAGACTTTCTGCATATCTCCGCCCATTTTTTATATAACTTATCTGCAGAGCCTTTAATCCTTTCATATGGTCTTACTCTATACAATACATTCATCAGCAAATCGCCATAGATAAGTCCCATCAAAGCTTTATTCAGCAGTCCCATAGTGAATTTAAAGCCAGAGTTTTTCTCCAATCCTATGGCATTTAATGATATTACGGGGATCTTTTCAAAGCCGGCATCTTTAAGAGCTTTTCTTAAAAAGCCTATATAATTGGTAGCTCTGCAGCCTCCGCCGGTTTGAGATATCATTACTGATGTATTATCCAAATCATATTTGCCGGATTTTAAAGCTTCTATAAGCTGTCCTATAACAATTATTGCAGGATAGCAGGCGTCATTATTTACATACTTCAAGCCTTCGTCTACAGCTCCTATATCTGTTGATGCCAACACTACCATTTTGTAGCCTGACAGTTTGAATGCCTCTTCTATAAACTGAAAATGTATAGGAGACAATTGAGGCACCAGTATAGTATGTTTTTCTTTCATCTTCTTTGTAAATTCAATTTTCTTATACTTGTTGTCCACACACTTAAGCTTAAAGCCATTTTTCTCTCTTTCGAAAATTGTAGCCTTTAGTGAGCGTAACCTTATTCTCGCTGCTCCCAGGTTATTTCCTTCATCTATTTTAAGGGCTGTATAAAGCTTAGAATTGCTGCTCAGTATTTCCTGTACCTGGTCTGTTGTAACAGCATCCAAACCGCATCCAAAGGAATTCAGCTGCACCAGCTCCAGGCTATTTTGAGTAGCTACAAAGCTTGCCGCAGCATAGAGCCTGGAGTGATATGCCCATTGATCCACTACTCTAAGCGGTCTGTCAACCCATCCGAGGTGGGATACTGAGTCTTCCGTCAATACTGCCATGCCAAGTGAATTTATCATCTCCGGTATGCCGTGGTTTATCTGCGGATCTATATGGTATGGCCTTCCTGCAAGTACTATTCCTTTGAGTCCATTCTTTTTGATAAACTTCAATGCATCTTCTCCGGCTTTTCTTATATCCTTTTTAAAAGTCTCCTGCTCCTTATATGCCATAGAAACACATTCCTCAATTTCCATTCTGCCGATTTTAAATTTTCTCAATTCTTCGTATAATCGGGCAACCAGTCTTTCTTCATTGTCATATGGCAGGAATGGCTTCATAAATAACACATTTTCTTCTCTCAAAGCATCTATATTGTTCTTTATAACCTCAGGGTATGATACTACTATAGGGCAGTTAAAATGATTGTCTGCCTCTTTTTGCTCCTGCTGCTCATGGGTAATTGAAGGGTAGAAAATGAACTTTATGCCCTTCTCAATAAGATTCATAATATGGCCATGAACCAGCTTGCCCGGATAGCATACTGACTCTGAAGGTATTGTTTCAATTCCTTTTTCGTATAGCTTATTTGAGGATCTATCGGATAATTCTACTCTGAAGCCCAGTTCTGTAAACATAGTAAACCAGAAGGGATAATCCTCATACATGTTTAGAACCCTGGGGATACCTACAATACCCCTTTTTGCCTGCGCAATATCCAAGGGCTTATAGCTGAAAATTCTTTTATATTTTAAGTTAAACAGGTTTGGCAGAGAGCTTTTCTCCTTTTCTTTACCGGTTCCTCTTTCGCATCTGTTTCCTGATATAAACTTTTCTCCATTGCCAAACTTATTTACGGTCAGCAGGCAGTTGTTCGAGCATTGTCCGCACCTTAAAGCAACAGTTTCCAGGTTAAACTGCTTGAGCTGGCATTCGCCAAGTAAGCTTGTCTCATGGCCCTCTTCATACCTTTCTCTTGCTATCAAAGCCGCTCCAAAAGCTCCCATGATACCTGCGATATCCGGCCTTATAGCTTCTCTCCCTGATAGGATTTCAAAGCTTCTCAGTACTGAATCGTTATAAAAGGTACCGCCCTGAACGACTACTTTTTCTCCAAGCTCTTCAGGTCTTTTGACTTTGATTACTTTAAATAGAGCATTTTTTATTACCGAATAGGATAGCCCTGCAGAAATATCACCTACTTCTGCGCCTTCCTTCTGTGCCTGCTTAACTCTTGAGTTCATGAATACAGTACATCTTGAGCCGAGGTCAACAGGTTTTTTCGCAGCTAAAGCTTCTGCTGCAAAGTTCTCAATGCTCATTCCTAATGAACTTGCAAAGGTGTCCAAAAACGAACCGCAGCCCGAAGAGCAAGCCTCATTCAAGAGTATGCTCTCAATAACGCCGTCCTTTATTTTCAGGCACTTCATATCCTGGCCACCGATATCCAATATAAAGTCTACTCCAGGGCAGAAAAAACCTGCTGCTTTATAATGGGCAATTGTTTCTATTTCACCAATATCTATATTTAATGCAGCCTTTAGTAGGCCTTCTCCGTAACCTGTAACAGTTGAATTTACTATCTTTGCTTTTTGAGGCATAATATCGTAAAGCTCTTTAAGTGCTTTAATAGTAGACTTAAGAGGGCTTCCCTCATTACTCCCGTAATATGTATGAAGAATTGCCCCTTCACCGTCTATAAGGGCTATTTTTGTAGTTGTAGAACCCGCATCTATTCCTAAAAAGCATTCTCCCTCGAAAGTCGATAACTCCCGCCTTTCTACAGAGCTTCTTCTATGTCTTAATTTGAACTCCTCATACTCTTTCCCATCAGAAAAAAGAGGTGCCAATCTATTTGATTCACCATTTGCAATACTTCCATGGTTATCTAAATTGCTTAACAATGATCTGAATGATACCCGCTCTTCATCTAAAGAGGTTAAAGCTGCGCCGATTGCTACATAGAGTTGTGAGTTTTCAGGAGAAATTATTTGGTTTTCTTTCAATTTTAAGGTATCAACAAATCGTTTTCTCAGTTCTGAAAGGAAAAACAGCGGCCCGCCTAAAAAAGCTACTTTCCCCCTAATAGGCCTTCCGCATGCCAGTCCACTTATAGTCTGAATGACAACAGCCTGCAATACGGATACTGCAATATCTTCCTTTGCAACGCCCTCATTTAAAAGCGGCTGCACGTCAGTCTTTGCAAAAACACCGCACCTGGCAGCTATAGGATAAATAACCTTATAGCTTTTTGCCAGTTCATTTAATCCTGATGCATCTACCCTAAGCAAGGTAGCCATTTGATCTATAAACGATCCTGTACCGCCTGCACAAGTACCGTTCATTCTTTGTTCTATTCCGTCATTAAAATAAGTAATTTTTGCATCTTCCCCGCCTAGCTCAATTGCGACATCAGTTTCAGGATAATTGGTTTTGATTGCTTTTGTAGCCGCAACAACTTCTTGTGTAAAAGAAACCCCAATGCTTTTTGCAATGTTCATTCCTCCAGAACCGGTAATCATTACAGTTAAGTATGCATAAGGAAACCTTTTATAAGCATCCCGCAGCATATCCTGAAGTTTTTTCTTAATATCAGAAAAGTGCCTCTCATATCTACTATAGACTATCCCCTTGTTATGATCCAAAATAACTACTTTAACTGTAGTAGACCCAATATCAATACCTACATGTAACAGTTTGTTCATACACCCCACAGCAAATACGCCGTGCCCACCTCCATGGACTTCAAATTATAAAGTAACACACAAATAAACACTAATCATTTCATGGACACCATGCTGATTAAATGCTTATAAACATATTATAATGTGTCTATACAATAAAGCAATAGACAATAAATTTTTAGTGCTTATTATTCACCATCTGATATATGTATGATAGTTATAATATACATATGTGAAAAAGGAAAAGAGGAAAAGACGAAATGAGGAAACGCTAAAAGTACCTAATAGTAGGAAAGCAATCCGAAAAAAAAGTGATAAGAAATGCTTTAAGCCTGCCCTTTCGGGCAGGCTTGTTTTAGTGTGTTCTTTATTATTGTCTGCATCAAATGTTTCCAAGGCAGCCCTTGTTTAAAAAAGATTCAGGTTATTTAAGCAGGTTATATTTCTCAACGATACTGTTAAAGAACTCTTCGTTAAAATCAGCCTTGGTAAGAGGCCATACTTTTTCTCTGATTACGCTGGCAAAGTTTTTGAGCTCTTCATCGGTGAAGTTAATGATTTCGACACCTTGTGCGACAAGTTTATCCTCATATTCCTTTTCCTGTTTCTCTGCTTCAGTAAATCTTTTTGTTTCCATATCTTTTGCAGCTGCAACAATAGCTTCCTGCTGCGAAGCGCTCATTTTGTTCCAAGTTTGGTCGCTAAGGCATGCATACCATAACTCAAAGTGGTCATTTATAGGCAAGTAGTATTTTATAAGGTCTTTAAAATTTGAATAATAACCCTCAGCACCATAGCCGATTGCGCCGTCTACTATGCCTGTCTGCATTGATGTAAAAGTATCAGCTGCAGGCAGCGGGGTAGAAAGATATCCAAGTTCCTTTGCGGTAAGATCAAAAGCTTTCATATTTGGAACACGAATCTTAATGCCTTTATTGATAGCTACATTTGCGGGATCTTCAGGCTTTTTGGTCAATGCAATACCACCAAAATATAAAGGATAAGTACCAATAAGTTTTATGTCATTTTTTTCACATATAGCTGCCATATTATTGACCAGATCACCATCACTACTGTAAACCTTTTTTGCCTCATCCCAGTTCTGCACTAGATATGGGCAATAAGAAATACCAAAAGCTTTGTCAAGGTTCGTACCGATAGGAGCAATCTGCATGTCAACATCACCGATGCTTACTCTCTCAAGAACTGTGGTGTAGTCACCCAACTGAGACGCAGGATAAATCTCAAACTTGATAGAACCATTGGTTCTCTTCTCAACGTCAGCGGCAAAGGCACGAATATCATTGTCTGCAACCGAGCCTTGAGGTCTGATGTGGGAAAGCTTCAAGGTTAAGGTTTGTTCCTTTGCAGGTGTTTCATTGCCTCCCTTTGGACTGCAAGAAACAAGAGAGAGAACAAGTACTAAAGCCAGAACCAGAGAAATCGCTTTTTTCATAATAAATCCTCCTCATTTTAAATTTAGGTGTAAAAATGAATTAGTTACATATCGAATGAGAATTCAGTACCCATGCTTAGTGATACAGCCTTTTTATAGACTGTGCCTGCAACAGCAACGTCCATAGCACCTGTACCTATTGGAATACAGATAATTCTCTCATTCTTAAGGTTGTCTACAGTATTTCTTCCAACAGCCAAGTCACCTATAGTACAATAAATGTTTTTAGCTGTGATTTTACCTTGCCCGACAAGCTCTTTGAGAGCTCCTCTGTGCAGGCACTGCTCCACGTGATCTACAATAATTTTGTCTGCTTGTAAAATAGTCTCATAATCACATTCCTGATAAGAGCCCATTGCAAAGTAAACAGTGCCAGGCTTAATCCATTCATTCCTGATAAAGCCATCCTTTGCCAAGGTAACGGATATAACAACCTCACAGTCCGCAGCTTCTTCAGGCTCATTACATACTACTATATTGCCCTTTACATAGCTTTCCATCTCACTCTTAAATTTTTCAGCGGATGGTTTTATGATATCATATACTCTCAGCTCTTCAATATCAAATACCTCAGATATGGCCATGGTTTGAGTACGTCCTTGAGCGCCCGCACCGTAAAGACCCAGTTTAATACTTTTTCTACCTTTAAAAAGATATTTTAGGGCAGCGGCTGTCTGTCCGCCTGTTCTCATATTGGTAATACTAGTGCCGTCCATAGCGGCAACAAAATTACCCAAACTGGGATCACAAAGTAGAATCAGCGCATTGATGAAAGGAAGGCCCATTTTAATACGTTCCCCTCCAAATCCGCCAGCCCATTTCAAACCTGCTATGTCCTGCCAACCAATGTATGCAGGCATTGCATTCATTGAAGCATTATATGGAGGGAATGGTGCAGAATCACCCAAATTCAGGTTTACCTTTGGAGGATTCAAGGTTGTACCGTCTCCAAAGCCTTGGAAGGTTTTATCACAGATTTCTACAATCTCTTTAAAGGAAATAAGCTTTTCAATATCTGATTTACTCAGCAATAATGTATTCATTAATAGTACCTCCTATTAGCGAGTGGGTGTCTCGCAAAGCTGATGGCGTTCCAAGGCGTCCATTGCATATTTATATTCAATAAGTAGTTAGTCTTGGATAAACGAATATGCGCCACCGATGCCCTGTTCTTTTGCTTTTTTGTAAACAATACTTGCCACCGCGATGTCCATAGCTCCCGTACCAATTGGGATACAAACAATCTTGCCATCGGAGTAATCACCGGCAGACAATATACCCGCTGCAAGCTCACCGATGGTTCCGAAAATGTTCTTTTCAGTTATTTTGCCTTTCTCACTCAGTTCTGCTAATGCACCTCTGTGAAGGCACTGGCCTATATGGTCAACTACAATTTTTTTAGCGTTGAGAAGCATAGCGTCATCGCACTCCTGATAAGAGCCCATTGGGAATACAACTGTTCCTGGCTTAACCCATTCATCAAGAAGGAATTTATCCTTGGACTGAGTTACGCAGACTATAGCATCTCCCTGAGCTGCTTCCTTCGGGGTATCGCATACAATGATTTCTCCCTTAACAACATCCTTCATATCCTCTTTGTATTTTTCAGCGGCAGCTTTGAACACGTCATATACTCTTACTTCTTCAATGTCAAACAACTGAGAAATAGCCAATGTCTGAGTATGACCCTGCATGCCTGCGCCGTAAAGCCCAAGCTTAATGGATTTCCTCTCGGAACTGCCACCGTTGAAAATGTATTTTAGTGCAACAGCCGTCTGTGCGCCTGTTCGCATGTTTGTAATGAATGCTCCGTCCAAAACGCAGGTGAAGTTTCCAAGCTTAGGATCAATAAGCATGATCAGGGAGGTTACATATGGGAGACCTAGTCTCTTCCTCTCACCCAAGTTGCCGCCAGCCCATTTGATACCTGCAGTATCAGTCCAGCCGATATATGCAGGCATAGCGTTCATGAAGCCCTTATAAGGCGGAAAGTCTGCAGTTTCACCAAGATCAAGGTTTACTTTGGTAGGGTTGATTACAGTACCTTCACCAAACCCTTTAAATGTTTTTTCACAAATTTCAACGATCTCTTTCATTGAGATTAGACCTTTGATCTGATCTTGACTTAATAACGAAGTGCTCATAACAAATACCTCCATTTTTTATTAATCTTAGATTATTGTTAAGCTCCTGAAATATTTAGCTTCAGGAGCTTGAACTACTTAGCTGGACTTTTATAATAATCCGAACAAACCCGGCAGCCATAACGATAACGCAGGCCAGAAAGTAGTTAAAAATACAATTGGTACATAACCCAGAATAAGCAAAATCATTGTAGGCCCAAATATTTCTCTAAACTCACATTTACCGATTCTCATGCCCAGGTATAGAATACTTGCATAAGGTGGAGTAACACCGCCCATTGCAAGATTAACACCCATGATAGCAGCAAAGTGTACAGGGCTGATACCAAGTTTCAGAACTAGCGGCAGTAAAATAGGTGCACATAGAATCATTCCGGTAGCATCGTTAACAATCATGCCTACAACGAAAAGGAACAGATTGATGATAATCAACATCAGTACACGATTGCTTGTAAAGCCAAAGAAGATGTCAATGATAGCTTGAGGAACCTGTAACAATACAAATGTTTGACTCAGCATCAGACAGAAGATAATCATGCTCATAATGGCACCGATAGAAGATACAGAGTCTAATGTCAAACTATAAAACTCTTTGAGGTTCATAGTGCGATAAATCAAAAAGCCTACCGGGATAGAATATATTGCCGCTACTGCCGCTGCTTCAGTTGGGGTGAATACGCCACCGTAGATACCTCCAAGAATAATGATAGGCATTAGCAGAGCAGGAAGTGCGACTACACCTCTACGACCGGCAATTTTGACCTTCTCTTTAAATGGCCTGGGCTCGTCCAATTCAAGGTTAAACTTTTTTGACCATACTAAGTTGATGATGCAGAACAATAAGGTGATAGCCAAGCCTGGTCCTACTGTAGAGAGGAAGCAGGCTAGAATTGAAGTTTCAGTAACCCAGCCATAAATGATCAAGATGCCACTGGGTGGAATCAAGAGTCCTAAAACAGAGGAAACTGTAACCAAAGCAGTTGAATAACCTCTTGGATAGCCCTGCTTAACCATACGCGGAATCATAACAGGACCAGTAGCCGCCACACCCGTGAAGCCGCTGCCGGAAATAGCACCAATAACCGCACAGGTAAGAACGGTTACGACTCCGAGGCCACCCCTGACCCTGCCAATAAAGGAATCTACGAAGTCAAGGAGTTTGGTTGCTATACCACTTCCACCCATATAAGAACCTGCAAGTATAAACATCGGACTGGCCAGAAGCACAGGACTGATAGCCTGGCTAAAAACCCAAAGCATCATGCTTTTCATGGAGATACCTGAAAATATGCTCATGAAAAGGAGAGCACCGCCGAAGCAATATGGAAGGGGAATTTTCAACATCAAAAGGAGAATTAAAAGAATGACACAAATGCCCACTACCGTTAACATTAGATGTTACCTCCTTTTGCTTTTAATTTTAAGTACTGCGTTAGTGTCCTGGTATCAGTTAAGAAATCCATAATAGCATATATACTCATAACAGCCACGCCGATAAAAAGTGCGCTTTCCCCAAAAAACATAGGAATATATAGAATATCACTTAACTTCCATTTGGTAAAAGAATAAACAAAAAACCAATATGCCCAATATGCAAGCCACAATGAAACAATCATAGAGAAAAGTGATTTACACATATTGAACAGCTTGATTGTACCTTCCTTTTTCATATATAAGGTAAGAATACCGCAATCTATATGGGTTCTTTGCTGTGAAGCATTGGTACCACCAATCATATAAAGCCAGATAGTTGGGAAAAGCAAAAGCTCTTCAATTCCCATGAGAGGCGCCTTAAAAACGTAGCGGAGAAAAACCTGGTACACAACTAAAAATGGAACCACAAAAGCGAGTAGCACACCAATAGAACGTTGAATGGAAACAAGCGCATTGCCCGCTTTTTTGAAGGCTGAGGGATTCATATTGCTCACTCCTTTTCATAATTATTGATAAAATAATTGCAAAATAACATTAGTTTTGGCATTCCTCCTTTCTTATCAAAGAAAAAGTTAAAATTCTGTGAACAGCTTTTTAGAGGTATCTAGGTCCTCAACTATATAACGAATTGCTGTTTCCACATCTCCATCTATAAGAGATTTTATAAATTTCTGGTGCATATCTAACATGCAGTCTATTAGGTTTTCTCCCATTTCTCCCCTATATTCGCCAGCATTAAGGTCTAAATTTCTTTGTAAATAATATACATATCCTCTGTAGCTATCGTCCCTAAGCTGCTTAATAAGCGAAAAAACGGTCTCATTATTGGATAAACGCGCAATATACAAGTGAATGTCATTGCCTGCTTTAAATAGTTCAGCAGCATCTTTTTTATTAAAGCAATTGTCCAGTTTCCGCTGCAATTCGGTTAGGTTTACGATATCCTCAGGTTTAATACATTTCATAGCTTGCCGCACTAATATAGGCTCAAGAAGCATTCTAACGTCGTAAATTTCTTTAATCCTTTTAACGGATAAAGGTGCAATCTGCATCCCCTTCTTAGGGATAGCAGTTAACAAACCCTCTCCATTTAAAATATTTATTGCTTCTCTTACAGGTGTTCTGCTTATATCCAATTCCTCTACAATTTCCTTTTCCGATATAAGCTGCCCTGGTAGATATTCACAAGACAGTATCTTACTTTTTATTACATCATAGGCAACTTTTACACTCGTTTTCATTGTCATGTCCTACTTGCTCCTAATTATTTAAATTTGTTTTGAGTAACGATATTCAGAGCCAAAAAACTTATCCTACACCTCAGACTTCCGGATTATCTAATATAATTTAAAAGACCTTCTCTATCCATTCCCTTGATACCCAGTTTCTCCAAAGTCCGACCATCTGCCTTGAGATCTCTTTCCAGAAGAGTGGAGGCTAACTCTATTGTCATATCCATAAGTGGTGTCTTGACCTTTACCAGCTTTGCCAATTCAGTCATGGGCACGAGCCCCATTGGTACATCCTCTGTCAGAAGTCTGCTCTCAATCTTACCTGGGGCATTAACAATCTTGTATGCATCCACATTCCTAACCATTTCACATATACTTTCGCCTTGAGCCCGGTAGTAAGCATACATACTCTCTTTAAAACTTTTAACCTTTATTCCTAAAGCCCTGCATATTTCCATTCTTTCAGAATCTATTCCTTCGATCAGTTTTCCAATGGTTGGTGTAATGCCATCATAATAGTATTTGAAGTTTCCATTGGTTGCTTCTATCCATCCGGTATTGAGGAGTACAGGCAGAGGATGTATTACCGCATTCATATTGCTCATATCGGATACCAGCACATTTTCTTCTTTTACTAGCTGCGGATAGGGGTCTCTCATAATATCGATTATCTCATCAGCATCTGATGAAGGAAGCGCTGCAATTGGCATTATTCCCTTTATTCCTCCGATAACCGCATCCCCTGGTGCTACAACCCGGCAAGCGTAGAAAAGACTATTCGTTTCGGCCAGCTTTATGTTGGAATTGCAATTTTTTCCCTTCAGCACTCTCTTGAATTCAAGTACTCCTCCTGTTGAACCGGGGCACAATACAACAATCTGTCCGTCTTTAAGTATGGGGGATAAAATTTCTGCTATGTATTCGTGGGCAAAAGCCGGAAGAACCACAAGTATTACGTCAGCACCCTCCACAGCCTGCTTAATATCTGTAGTAATATTATCGATCCGTGCAAATCCGTTTAACGAAACGCCCTTTAGGTCAATGCCGCCTTTTTCTTTTATCGGTTCAATTACACTCTCATACCTGTCATATAAACTTACCTCGTAACCTTTTAGCTTAAGGTAAGCACTTACACATTGCCCGCCATTTCCCGCACCTAATACCGCGTAGTTAACCTTTTTCATATTTTTTTCCTCCTCTACAAAATCGTTGAAAATCATGCCCGCTCTTTATTTTTAAAAAATTTCTCCTCGATTCTTCTTGCCGTTGGAGTATTGCACACTCCTGCTCCCAGTGTATCCTTCAGCTTACAGTCCATAAGCTTTCCCACTTCGTCAAGTGCTCCTATCATTTCATCTGCCGGAATAACACTGTCAACCCCTGCCAGAGCCATTTCTGAAGCAATTACAGCATTTGCTGCTGCTATTGTATTTCGTTGAATACATGGAATTTCGACCATTCCCGCTACAGGATCGCACACCATACCGAGTACATTACCCAATGACAAAGCTACAGCGCTTAAAACCTGTTCGTAACCTCCCCCGAACATCTCAGTAATCACGGCTGCCGCAATTGCAGATGCCGATCCGCACTCTCCCTGGCAACCGCATACTGCACCTGAAATACTCGCGTTCTCAGCTATCACTATACCTACGCCTGCTCCTGCAAACAGTGACTGTACTACCAAATCCTCAGGTATTCCATTTTCCTCCGCTATAGTTACTACAACTGCGGGTACTGTACCTGCTGAACCCGCTGTAGGACATGCAACTATCCTTCCCATCGACCCATTAACTTCCATAACTGCCAGAGCATTTCTCACTACCTTTGATAGGGTGGTTCCACAGATGCTTCTTTCAGACTTTACAAATCTGTCCATTTTCGCTGCATTACCTTTAAAGATATTCCCTAAAAGTTCGTTTTCTCTCTCAAGACCTTTTCCTATGGACTCCTTCATAACAAGATAAGCTTCTCTCATCTGCTCAAAGACTTGCTCTTTAGTCCTTCCTGACTTTTCTGCATCGAACTTTATTACCGTATCACTAATCAAACAATTATCCTCTTTTGACCTTTCCACCAATTCCTTGCATGATCTATAAAAGTGTTTCCCCTGTATGCTTAATGGCATCACTGCTTTAAGCAGAAATACTTCCTTTATCAGGTTGTTGCCCTTCATTTTATCTAGTATTGGAGCTTCTATTGATTTTCCATTTTCTATTTTAAATGCGAAGCCTCTGTCCTTTGCTATAAAGCTCGTGACATCCGCCTTTTCACCTAAGAAACTTGCCGACAGCTTGTCAAGCTCATTTCTGTCAGCTACTGTCACACCTACAAGGCAATCCTGCTTTCCATCAAGATCAACTTTATATCCGTTTACCTCTTCTATAAATATGTTTCCGCCTCCTATTGTTGCCGACCTCATAACCTGCATATTTCCCTTATTATCAATAAGCTCTATTATGATTGTGCTTGGATGGGCATTTTGAAGATTGATCTTATCAAATCTAACCTTAATACCTTTCCCCTCAGCTAGCCTTATGGAATCTCTTATACGTTCATCATCCACTCCCATTCCCATAATACCCGCTACAACCGCTACATCAGTCTTATGAAATGGATAAGTGCTGGCTAGAGATCCATGAAAAAAAACTGTCATTTCTTTAGGGTTATAATTGCAAAGCTGTCCAGCCATCAGTCCTATTCGCACTGCTCCTGCGGTATGTGAGCTTGAAGGGCCAATCATTATTGGACCTATAATATCAAAAACGTCAAAGCTGTTTGAGTATGTCATTTTTTCATCTCCCGCATTAAATTTTATTTTTTTGTTATATGCAATTGTTTGTATCGCTCTATTAGGTAATAGCAAAGCTCATACAGGCTCCCTGTATTTTTTATTTGCTATATGATAATTGGGCTGGGTCTACGTTAAATGAATTTATAACTATAAGACAGCTTGTATTACATCTGCAGTTTCTCGGACATTCAAAGCCTTGCTCATTTGCGCTTGCTGAATATAAACTAAGTATCTATTCAATACTTAATTTGAGTATACTCTATGTATATATCAAGTATACATAGAGTATACTTGATATTGTAAACTTTGTCTAGCAAAATTCGACATAATATTACTAATTTTGATAAAAGTCAACATTAAGAACGATATGAATTATCTAATATCAAAAAGTCTTATAGCAGATAAAGTACATAAATTTCATATTCATAGTAATATAAGAAGGATAAGTGGCTTGTTTATTTGTTTGTTTTACTTGCTCGAAATTATATAGTTCAGTCTCATTTCAATCCCGCTGCAGTTTTGACATTTTCCTGGTGCTCAGTATCAACCTCACCATCTACGTGTCTGGTACTGTTTAAGAAATGTATGTCAAAATGTCCATCCATACCGTTATTTTTTATCCAGTCGAAGTTTGTACCTGCTCCATAGCCGCCGCTTCTCCAGCTTGTCCATACTGCAGCAGCAGCGCTGTCATTCCCTGCATGAGGCATGCCGCTCATACTTGCAGCTATCTTTCTTCCATTATACTTGATAAGCACTGGTCTTTTTGCCCAACTAAAGCTTCCGCCCCATATCGCCTTCATCTTCCCTGTGTCCACGGCGGTTAGTGTCTCACAGTCCGTATGATTTGCACCTGTAGTACGTCTTGCAAAAAATGATTTTCCTGTGTTGAAGTCATATACTTCAAAATCTGCTCCTACCGGTATAACATACTGCGCTTCCTTCCACCAGTCCAAAGCTTCCCCATATTGAACTCCGGGTGTACTTTTTATGGGTACGTTGTGTACCGGAATTTTCAAAACATCACCGATATTGACTGTTGACGATGTGCTGAGGTTATTAGTTTTTAACAATTCTGAAAGCGGTATTCCGAATTTGATCGCAAGATTCCAGAGTATATCGCCTTTTTGAACAGTATAGTATTTGTATGTTATGGTGCTTGCTGCAGCCGGTATCTTAATTTGCTGTCCTATATATAAATAGGATTTTTCATTAGCTCCGTTTAAGCTCAGGAGTTCATTGATATTTACACCATACTTCTGACTGACTTTCCAATATGTCTCTCCTGCTGTGACGGTGTGCATAGTGTATTGCGGAACAACAATATTTTGTCCAACATATATCACCGTACTTTGAGTTGCATTATTTGCAGCCATTAGACTGCTTATGGGCAAATTCAGCTTTTGACTTATAATCCAGTATGTATCACCTTTCTGTACTGTATAAGTCGTACTCAGCGCATAAACTCCAGTAGTGCTTCCTATTATAATGCTTGTACAAAGAACACCGGATATTAAAAGCTTTTTAAACCACATAAATTAATCTCCCATCATAATTAGTAATGTAGTGTTTAACACTAGGTTTACATAATTATATTCGATGCGAATCTTAAAAACCATTTATGTAAATTATGGCGGAAGAAAAACAAAGAAGTGTAACACATTACAAGATAACTCATATCTTGGATTGATGGGAAATATCAGCGGTGAGATGAGTATTATGCAGCATAATTATTGCACTGTATACAGCAAGGAATATTTATTCTATATGCATTTATGCAAAGAATCTCAGGGACTGAGTATTCGACTTAGAATTCCAATTGGTTTTGCCTAAGAGGCACTCCAAATTGCTTTTAACCTGATAAGTTTTTTATAGGTTAGAAATTCATAATCTATATTAATTATCCTGGACATTTTAGTTATAGAATCACCTAGGCTGACTTCAAGAAAAGTATCAATACCTAAGTCGCCTATTTTAAGTACAGAATCTTTCCAACCCATTGGATTAAACATATTCTTTACAAGCTCCTTCTTTAAAGCCGAAGTACTCTGAATGATGTCTTGGTTAAAAACCGAAATTATCGGAGTCTCACTGTCCTCAACCTGCAATTTTTCAACAAGGTCTGCAAACCTTTCAATTCCTTCTACTGCATAATTAGAATGAAAAGCATAAGGAGCATTTATCTCTGTAACCTTAATAGCCCCTTCCGCTTCTGCTGCTTTAAGCACTTGATTAACGCTATCCTTGATTCCGGATATAACAATACACTGCTCATTGTTTTCACTGGCTATATTTACATAGGGCTTAAGATTACTTTTTTGGATTATCTCATCAACCTGATAATAATTCTTACCAATAATCGCTCCCATTCCTTCTTCATGCTTAGCAACATATTGTGGATATTCGAAAATCATTAACAGCATTTGTAAACCTGCTTCGTATGAAACCGATTTTCCACAAGTCATTGCAGTAATCAGGCCCATGCTGTAACCCAAAAATAATTCAGGCTTTATACCTAAGTTAATATATGTATCATAAACTACGCAGTCACAGGTATATATAGCAATCCAATCACTGAACATCTTTTCATACTTTGTTGGTATAGAATAAAAAAGATAGTTCCACAAATCTAGCCCTATCTTCTTATTTGCAATTGAACAGTATTTTTTTAATGATTCTCTCTGCTTCTCATCGAGTAAATGTAAAAAATCTTGATATTCATCCCCAACCCCCTGAAAAAGAAATGCATATCTTTTATTCAATAGCTCTTGCATTTTCCACCTCTCAAATCATCTATTTAACCATAGTCCGAATTACCGCTTAGGACTGTCTGCTATTACAGATAAATCTCATTATTAATACTATATAAGTAAATGACTTTCAATGATTTTTGCAATGCCTTCAATATTATAATCAATAAAAAAGTGATTTCCGCGAAAATTATAAAATTTACATTCCCTATCACATAAATCTTTCCAAGTTACTTTGCGGCAAGGATCTATCTTATCTTCAGTCCCATTAAGAACAGATATGTTACATTTAATCTTTTCACCTCTCTCTATATGAATATAATTTTCTAAAATCTTTATATCATTTTTCAGAATAGGCAAAAAAAACTCTAATAAATCTTTTCTGCTTGATATATCATCAGGTATACCCCCCAATGCCAATATTTTCTCCACAAATTCATCATCAGGCATTTTATAGCTTACATACATATGACTTCGTATATTTGGTGAGTATCTGCCGGAAAAAAATATATGTCTTGGTATTCTTTTGCCTTCTGCAACAAGTCTGTAGTAAAGCTCATATGCCAGCACAGTCCCCATACTATGTCCGAATATTGCATATTCCTCATTATCAATTTTATCTTTTATGAGCATATAGATATCATCTACTGCCTCATCGAGGCTAGTATACAAAGCTTCACAGAACCTATCGCCCCTTCCCTTCAATTCTATTGCATCTAACTTGATATTTTGATTTATATATTGGCTCCATTTCAAGTATGTCCGCTTTGACCCACCAGCGTATGGCAAACAGAATAATCGCATCAGTTACCCTTCTCCCTCAATATAATGGTTACCTCAATATTTTTATAATTTGATTGAGTATTTGATAAGGCTCACTTATAACATTATTTCTATCTACAGCTTCTTGATTCAGATGAATTACAAAGCTGTACCCATTGTATTTATAAATAATATTCTGAAATCCTAATCCATGCCCCTCATGCCCACTCATACCGTTAACATTAAATATTCCCAGTCCCATCCTTACATCGTAATCCGTAGGATAGCTCATTGAAATATCAATGTAATTATGCAGCATGTTTTTATCCTTTAATAACTTTCCATCTACAAATGCATCTATCCATTTTAGCAGTTCCTCAGCATTTGAAATCATTCCTCCTGCTGCCCAACCTATGCTCAATCCCTCATTTGTTACATCCTTTCTTTCAGCATTAGTATGACAATGACTGAAGTTATCCAGCTTGTCCAGCTTATTAACCAGTTTTGTGTGTACAAGTCCCAGCTTGTCGCATATTCTGACTTGGATATTCTCCTCAAGACTTAAATGTGTCACTTTTTCAATTATTAATCCTAGTAGAATATATCCGGTACTGGAATATACCCATACCTTATCACTTGGCTCAGGATCAAAGGATAAAGATAAACCATATCCGACAAGCTCTTCCTTACCCCATACCCTATGTCTATCACGTTCTAATTCCTTAGCGAAGCCAGGACTTTTTATGTAATCTTGTATACCGCTTGTATGATTTAAGAGCCTTTTTATTATGATATTGTTAAAATCCTCTTTCGGATACTTTGCCAGTAATTCTGGAATATAATTCATTACAGAAGTCTCTAAATCCAGTAACCCTTCTTCCACCAATTGCAATACAATGGTTGCAACAAAGGTTTTAGTCAAACTTCCTATTTTAAAGCTATTGGCGATATTCATATCAATATTATTACCAATATCCGCCTTCCCCTCTGCTACAATAAAATTATCATTGTCCGGAGATTTTATACCGACGATTATTCCTAGTGCATGGTATTTATTCAGTAAATATTTTAAATTATTTTTGAAGCTATACTTTTGCATTTGTTCACTATTTATATTGGTAAACTCTAATAATTTTTCCTTATAAGCATTTGTGAAATCACCCATAGTTTTTAACTTATATGCTTTTGAATTATAGGTTAATAATATTTTCAGCTCTCCATTGCTTATATAACAATTAAACTCCAATTCAAAGTGTCTTTCACTATCATAGCTGACATTACTCCCATACTCACGTTCTACTATTTTCAATAAACCCTTTTTATTTTCTAAATCTGTTACCCCATGATAATTAAACCCTATTTGAGGAGCTGCACGCCAATCCATATCTTCCTTATTTTCTTTTTCAGTTAAATATCTCAGTATGTTATAGCCTACTCCATTATTGGGAATGGAATTCCTTATTAGTATTGTTCTATCCAGATAATCGATAAGCTCATTGGATTCCGGTGCTTCTAAAATAATAGGGTATATTGATGTAAACCATCCGACCGTCCTTTGAAGGCTGATATTATCAAATAAGTCCTCTCGTCCGTGCCCTTCAAACATAATTGCATGTTCTCTGTTACCAGTCCAATTATATATAGCTGATGACAGGGTTGATAATAAGATATCTGCAATATTTGTTTTATATAGTTTAGAAGCCTTCTCCAGTAAAATTCTTGTCTCATCTTTATTAAGAACAATTTCATATGATTTACTATCCCTGACTGTATTGGTCTCATGAGCAAAGTCAAAGGGAATACTCTTAAGATCTTTCTTTTGAATATCTCTCCAATAACTTTTTTCCTCTAAAAATTCTTTACTATTGCTATATTGATAGAGTCTCTGTGACCACTCTTTTATGGAACTGGTTTTATTGGCAATCTTATACGGTTGCTTATTTAAATATTGACTATACAAGCTTTGAATATCGTTAATTAATATCCCCCAGGATACTGTATCTACCGCCAGGTGATGAATGAGAATATAAACGTAATCCCCTTCTTTTGTTTTAAATACTATGGCCTTCATCAATGGGCCTGTTTCGAAATTCACAGTTCCCTGCAACTCGATAATTTTCTTGCTGACAATTTCTTTATCCTGCTCCATATCCTCAATATGGATTACTTGATAATGGAAGGGATAATTTGAATCTGACACCACTCCGACTATCTCATTTTCTTCAACGGTATAGCAAGCCCTTAGTGCATCATGATAGTTTTGAATTTCTATAAAAATATCATGCAGAGCTTCTACGTTCAAACTTTCATCGCTTTTCAAAAGCAGCGATTGATGGAAATGCTCCGGATGAATCTTATGTGAACTAAAGAACCATTTTTGGATTGGGGTCAGCTTAAACTTGCCCAGCACATCAGCCTGCAATGGTTTGCTTTTCGCTGCTGTCACGATTTCAGCTAATTTTTCAATTGTCCTGTACTTAAAAATATCTCTCATTTTTAATGTTAAATTTTTCTCATTTAACATATATAATACCTTGATTGCCTTAATGGAATCTCCCCCAAGGTTAAAGAAATCATCCCTTATTCCTATTTGGTCACGCATAAAAATTTCGCTCCAGATATCCACAAGCAGTTTTTCATACTCGTTCGTCGGGCCTTCGTATTTTTCCTCATTTAACGGTTCTGCCGCTAATTGCATTAAAACTCTTTTATCAGGCTTACCGCTTTGATTCTTGGGTATTGTCTCCAACTGCATGTAATATGACGGTACCATATACTCCGGAAGTTCTTTCAATAAAAACATTCTTAATTCTGAAGGTGCCATTTCTTTATCCGCTACTAAGTAACAAGAAATAAAATACTGATCATTATTGTCCTTTTTCGCAATAGCAACTGCCTCTCTTACATTCTCATTCAGCAGTAATTGTCTTTCAATTTCTTCCAGTTCTACTCTATAACCTCTTATTTTTACCTGATTATCAATTCTTCCTATAAATTCTATATTTCCATCCGGCAGCCATCTTGCTATGTCTCCGGTTCTATATAAGACCTCACCTTCAATCATAGGATTGGAAATAAATTTTTCTTTAGTCAGCTCCGGCTTATTTATATAACCTCTTGCTAATCCCACTCCACCGACACATAACTCTCCGTAGATGCCTATAGGCTGCAACTTTCCATGCTTGTCCAGTATATATATTTGTGTATTATATATTGGTTTCCCGATGGGAATCAATCTGCCGGCATAGTTGGCTCCATCGTCTATCCAAGCAGAAGCACATACTGTTGTTTCTGTAGGGCCATAGGCGTTGATATATTTTACCTTCTTATTCCACTTATTGACTAAATCAAAGCTTGCTTCTGACCCTGCAGTTATTAAGAGCCTCAGGGTCTTTATTTTATCGGCTCTTATATTCGAAGCGTAGACGGGGGGTAAGGTAGCCGCTGTTATGTTATTGGTATTTAAGAATTCTTCAAACTTTTTTAAATCATCAATAACACTTCTAGGTACAATATACAGACTTGCTCCGGTTTGTAATGCCATATTAAGCTCCCAAACCGCTGCATCAAAAGAACAGCTTGCAAACTGAATGATATTATCTTCTTCTGTTATCCCATATTCCTTTTCAAAATATACCTTTAAATTGGCTATCCCTTTATGTTCGACAATAACTCCCTTAGGTTTTCCTGTCGACCCTGATGTGTAAATGACGTACGCAATATCATTCACTGTATTGATATTTTCTAAATTTTTATTGTTTCCGTCATATACTGTATTATCTAAGATATTTATGATTTCTCTATTTTTTATAAACTCATTTTTTACGTCCCCTTGGGTTAAGAGAATTTGCACCCGGCTGTCTTCAAGTATATATTGAATCCGTTCTTCAGGATATTCCGGATCAATGGGCAGATATGCGCCCCCTGCCTTTAATATCGCCATTATTCCTATTACCATTTCTACAGATCGATTTATCATGATACCGACAATAGTGTCACGGGTAACTCCCTTTTCCCTTAATACTCTTGCTAATTGATTCGATGTTTGATTAAGCTGCTTATATGTGAGCATATTATCCTCATAAAAAACAGCAATTTTGCCAGGTGTTTTATTGACCTGTTCTTCAAACAACTGATGTATCGCCTTGTTTTTGGGATACTTAACCTTTGTATTGTTAAATTGGTTTAGTAATATGGATTTTTCATCTTGCGAAAGTATGTCAATAGCTTTTAACTGCAGACTTGTGTTCTCTGATATACAACTCAAAAGTTTATTAAAGCAATGTATAAACCTTTTTATAGTAGTTCTTTTAAAAAGCTTTGTACAATACTCTAAATCACATTTAAGTTCACCTTTTTCCTCAGTAAGATTTAAAGTCAAATCAAATTTTGAAATATTATTTTTATATCTAAAACCCTGGAGCTTTAAGTCCCCAAATACAAAATTGATTTCGTCAATATTTTGAAGTGCAAGCATTGTGTCAAATAGAGCATTCCTGCCCGTATCCCTTGTAATACCTAACTTATCAACTAACTCGTCAAATTGATAATCTTGGTTTTCAAAGGCTTTTAGTGTGTTTTCTTTTACTCCCTTTAAATACTCTTTAAAAGTCTTATCCGCTTTAGGATAGTTCCTCATGGCAAGAGTATTTACAAACATGCCCAACATATTTTGTAAATCGCTATTATTTCTTCCGGCAGAAGGTGAGCCAACGATAATATCTTCCTGTCCCGTATATTTTGATAATAGTGCTGTATATGCCGCAAGCAGCACCATATATAATGTTGCGTCGCTTTCCTTTGCAATTTTTTTAAGTTTATCGGTGGTTTGACTGTCTATCTTAAATACAACGGTGTCCCCGTCAAAGCTTCGGCTGCTTGACCTTTTTTCGTCTATAGGCATATTCAATACCGGTATTTCATCTTTAAAAATATCAAACCAGTACTGCTCTTGTTCCTTCATTTCATCCGCCTTTGCGAGCTTGTTTTGCCATGCTGCATAATCCTTATATTGTATGTCGCTTGGTATGAACTCTCCTTTTTTATCATAGTCGGCCAATTGCTTAAGCATAATACCTATAGAGGTACCATCCGCTATAATATGGTGGATATCAAATACGATAATATGTCGTTCTTCCTCCAGTGTCATAACGCCAACCCTTAATAATGGTGCCTTTTGCAAATTAAACGGCTTTGCAAATTCGCTAACCTTTTGATCAATGTCTTTTTCGTCATCTACCTGTATTTCTTCTATAATGAAGTCAATTTCACTATAGTTGTGTATTTTTTGGACAATCACACCATCAACCACATGAAAGCTTGTTCTTAGTATTTCTTGTTTTTCAATTAATTTTTTCAAGCCTTCTGTTAGTCTGGGCAAATCCAGCCTACCTGTTACTTCCATCGCTTCTGTAATATTATAAATATTACTATCCGGCTCCAACTCCTGTACCAAATAGATCCTCTTTTGAGCCGAAGATATTTCGTAGTATTCTTTTTCTTCTACCTTTTCAATTCCTTTATACTTTTTTTTATTGGCTGAAACTATATATTCTGCTAATTCCTTAATATCTTCAAGGCCAAAAAAAACATTTAATGGGACTTCTATATCCAGCTCTTTATGAATCCTGCCTACCACTTTTATAGCATTTAAAGAATGTCCGCCTATATTAAAAAAGTTTTTGTTTATGCCTATCTTATCTACGCCAAGTATATCCTTCCATATGCCGGCCAACTGCTCCTCTAACGCATTTCCAGGCGGCTCATAATCTACTTCTGTACTGCTGTCCTCTACTATACCAATAAGTTTCTTTCTATCAATCTTGCCGTTAATTGTAAGAGGCATTTTTTCCACTCTAATGAAGTAGGATGGGATCATAAAACCGGGAAGTGTTTTTTTTAATTCTTCTCTTATAAATCCCGCACTGTATTCGTTATCTGCCACATAGTAGGCACATAGATATTTGTTTTCTTCCTTTTCCTTTACCAATACGAGTGTTTCCTTAACGCCATTAATTGTCAATAGGGCATTTTCGATTTCTCCCAGCTCTATTCTAAAGCCTCTTATTTTGACTTGCTGATCTATTCTATCGATAAATTCTATAACTCCATCCGGCAGCCACTTTACCAAATCTCCGGTTCTATACATGATACTATCGGCCTCAAATGGATTTTTTACAAACTTTTCTTCAGTTAAATCTTTTCTATTTAGATAGCCTGAGGCTAATCCATCTCCTGATATGCATAATTCTCCAGATATACCGACAGGCTGCAATTTATTATTTTCACCGACAACATACAGCCTTGTGCTTGATAACGGTTTTCCTATCGGAACCGTTAAACTCTCTTCTTTAATGCGATTAACCGGATGATAGGTTGCATAAACCGTACTCTCCGTAGGTCCATAAACATGTATTATTTTATCGGGACCCAGAGCCTCCAATGCCTTTTTGGTATGCTTAAGCGATACCCGCTCTCCCCCGAATAATATTTTTCTGACGTTTTGTAAAGCTTCTATACTCAAATCTACTAATGAATTGAATAAAGCCGTCGTTGTGAAAAATACACTTATTTTTTCTTTCTTGATAATAGCCCCTAATTTTTCTACATCTAAAATACTAGCCTTTTCAGGGATCACAAGTGTTGCTCCGTTTAGTAAAGCACCATATATATCAAAAACCGACCCATCAAATACATAACTTGATAACTGCAATAAGACATCCTTTTCATCAATGTTTATGTAATTAGTGTTCTTTACCACCCTGATTACACTATATTGTTTTATCAATGTCCCTTTTGGTTTACCAGTAGATCCCGATGTATACATAATATAAGCAAGTTCATCACCCTTATAAGCTGTATTAGGGTTATCAAGCTTTGATATGGACAATTCCACATCATCAAAGTTTATTACTTCACAGTCAAAATTAAATTTATTTAATAAATTGCCCTGCCCCAGTATTATTTTTAAATTTGAATCCTCTAATATATAGTTTATCCTTTCCCCCGGGTATTCATGGTCTATAGGTACATATGCACCCCCGGCCTTTAGTATAGCCATTATTCCCACAACCATCTCAAAGGATCGCTCTACCATTAGCCCAACAGCGTCGCCATGCTTAACATTTTTTTCTTTTAATAGAGCAGCTAATGCATTGGCCCTCCTATTAAGCTCCATGTATGTTAACTTCTCATTTCTAAAAACTAAGGCTGTATTATCCGGTTTTTTTTCCACTTGCATTTCAAACAACTCACTGATTGATTTGTCTTTCGGATAATCAGTATCAGTATTATTAAAATCGATAAGTATTTTGTTCTTTTCCGCCTCACTTAAAATATCAATATCTTCTACGTTCACATTTAAATCTTTGAGCACACTCTGCAATATGTTAATAAAAATATTTTTAAGTATATCAATTTGAATTTCATCTACAGTATTAGCACTTTCAAATATCAAACTGATAGAATCCTTATTGTTTTTAACAATCAATGTGATATCATTATTGGGTAAATTCAGTATATGCTCAATCTGGAGATTACTATGCAAGTCTTCCATGGCACAATAAACATTGATTTTCTCATAGATATTATTAGCTATGTATAGCTGCTCCAGAGGGTAAAACTGGTATTTATACGCACTTAAAAGAGAATCCCTTTCATTTAAAAGGACTTCTTTAAACTTTTTCCCTTTACTAGGCATTTTGGGTGATAGTAAGAATTTATTATTTGCAGCTATACTCTTATCCTTGATATATTGGGGAACACCAATTGCAAACTGTGCACCAGAATACATTCTCGACAGAGCTATCTTATATATGGCGATCATAAACACATATATCATTATACTATTGTCTCTGGTTATCTCTTTTATCTTATTTGAAGCTTCTCCGTCCAGATTTACTTTTTTTGCCTTTCTACTATTTTCGCAGCCTTCCATTCTTTTTGCGAAAACAATATTCGTATACTCGTTTTCTATTATTTCATTCCAGTAATTTTTAGACGCATTAATCAACTCATAATCATTCTTTTCCATACAAGTCTCGCCTTTCTTAAAGTTTTCCAATTAAGCTTTTAAAAAGAAAACTCCAATTTTTCTTCATTTAAATCATTTATCTCCGAATTCCGATAAAAATTCGACAATTCATCTTTTGTAATCAAGCTTATAGCTTGTATAATGACATCTGTGTCATCAGCTGTTAAATTTATAATGTGCTTATAGTATTCACTGATTTTTTCTATGGTTTCCCGTTTGTATAGTGATGTAGCATAGCTTATATTAACGAATAATTCTTCACTGTCTTCCCAACATTCTATTGTTAAATTAAACTTTTCTGTCTTTTCGGTGAGCGGGTAAGAATGAACAGTTAATTTACCTATTTCCATTTGATTCCCGTTTACATTTTGAACCGCAAACATGACATCAAATAACGAGTTTTGACTTATATCACTATTTGCAGCTACCATTTGAACTAATTCTTCAAATTGATACTCCTGATTGTCAAATGCAACTAATGTCTTTTCTTTAATAGCCTCCAGATATTCTATAAAACGCAAATCTTTGTCTACGTTACTTCTTATAGCCAATGTATTTACAAACATCCCAATTACATTTTCCAGGTCTCTATGAGTCCTTCCGGCTATAGGCGTTCCTACAACGATATCTTCTTCCTGGCAATATTTCGATAATAGAATATTCAGGTCAGCCAATAAAATCATATACAGTGTAGTACTCGTTTTTTGTCCGAGCTTTTTTAGCTTCTCTGTAATATCCTTGTGCAGTTTAAACTCTATATTGTCTCCCTTAAAATCCCGTCTGGCCGGGCTTGGATAATCAGTAGGCAATTTAGCTTTCGGCAATTTACCGCTAAACTCATTTAACCAGAATTTCTCTTGCTTTTTGACCTCAAGGCTTTCCATTTTCTTCAATTGCCAGTCCGAGTAATCTTTGTACTGGATTTTTAGCGGATCCAACGCTTTATCTATGTATAATACACTGAATTCATTTGTTAATATTGACACTGAAATACCGTCTGAAATAATATGATGTACATCAAATATAATTATGTTTCGTTGTTCTTCCAACTTTATTATCCCAACCCTGATTAACGGTGCATTTTTTAAGTTGAAGGGTTTAATAAAGCCCTCTATTTTTTCTGAAATTTCTTGTGCACTGTTTACTATTATATTTTCAACATTAAAATCTACTTCTTCAGCGGGATGAACTCTTTGCACTATCTCCTGATCTACAATTTCAAAGCTTGTCCGCAATGCTTCATGCCGTTTAATTAGCTGTCTCATTGTTCTATCCAATTTGTCCAAGTCCAATTTACCCAACACTTCTATAGCCTTTGACATGTTGTAAACAGTGCTGTTGTTCATTTCTTGTGACATGTACATTCTTTTCTGGGCAGATGAAGCCTTATAGAATGCCTTTTCCTCTACCCTTTCTATTTCTTCATATGCTGTTTTATCCATTAGCCGGATATACTTACCAAGCTCTTTGATATTCTTAGCCTTGAACAATTCCTTTACCGGTACATTTACATTGAGCTCCTTATGAATTCTTCCGACTAATATTGTTGCATTTAATGAGTGCCCCCCAAAATCAAAGAAATTATCATTTATGCCTATTTTCTCAATTTCCAGTATTTCACACCATAGCTCTACCAACCTCTGTTCAATATCATCTCTCGGCGCTTCGTATTCACTGGTAATAATCCCCTCTATATTGATCTCCGGCAAAGCCTTTCTGTTTATTTTTCCGCTTGAAATCAAGGGCATCTGGTCTATTTGCATAAAGTATGAAGGCACCATATATTCAGGCAGGCTTTCCCTCAAATAATCTCTTATTTCCGTTTTATTCAGTTCTTTTTCACATACGGCATATGCACATAGATATTTTTGTTTATTTTTATCCTCCTTTGCCACTACTACTGCTTGTCTAATATTTTCATGATTTAATAATTTGCTTTCTATCTCTCCAACCTCGATCCTAAATCCCCGGATCTTTACCTGGTTGTCTATTCTTCCTAAAAATTCTATCTCCCCACTTGGCAGCCACCTAGCCAAATCTCCAGTCCTGTACATTCTCGTTCCTGCTTCAAACGGATTTACTACAAACTTCTCTGATGTCAGTTCTTGTCTGTTAAAGTATCCTCTGGCTAAGCCGTCTCCCCCTATGCATAATTCCCCTGGGACTCCAATAGGGACAATTTTGTTATTATTGTCTACAATATATATTTGAGTATTACTTATAGGCGTTCCTATAGTAGGCGTATTTTCATCTTCCACTAATTTAACTGTTGACCATATTGTTGTTTCTGTCGGTCCGTATACATTATAAACCTTCAACCCATCATACATATTCAGCTCTTTTAATAAGCTTTTCGGAACTTCTTCGCCGCCAACCAGAGCCACTTTCAGTCCTGCTATAGATTTTTTGAAGCTATCGCTTTCTAAAAGCATTTTATATCTGGATGGCGTAGTCTGCATAACTTCTACATGATTTTCCGTGATAACCTTTGCTAGTTTGCCGCCATCAGCAGCTTCTTCTTCACTCGCAAGGATGATGGTCATTCCTTGTGTTATCGGGACTAACGTCTCTAGACCGAATATATCGAAAGAAATGGTAGTAACACATAATATGTTTTTATACTCTCCCAAAACAGTTTTATCAATAATGCCATGTACGAAGTTATTTACCTGCTGATGCTCTATCATAACCCCCTTGGGCTTTCCGGTTGACCCTGAAGTGTATATCAAGTAAGCCAAATCAGTGCTCTGATTTGACATAACTATATCACTGTCATCTTCTTTTAATATATCTTTATCCTTTACATTTACTATGCTTCCGCCAAACTTCAAATCATTATTTAATACCTTTGATACAATCAGTACCTCCAACCCGGAATCCTCAACCATATCATTAATTCTGTTCTTAGGCAAATTTATATCTATCGGTAAATAAGCTCCACCGGCTTTTAGTATGCCAATGATACCAATTACCATTTCTATAGACCTGTCTGCCATTATCCCTACTATCGAGTCAGCCTGCACCCCTTTGTTTCTTAATACCCTTGCCAGCTGATTCGATTTTTTATCAAGTTCACTATAGGTTATTCTATCATTTCCAAAAATAACAGCCGCTTCATCAGGTGTTTTAGCTGCCTGCTTCCGGAATAGCTGCGTTATAGTTTTATCCTTAGGGTAATCTGCTTTAGTAGCATTAAAATCATAAATTATTTTCTTCTTATCATATTCCGATATAATCTCGATATCAGATATAAAAATGTCACTATCCTTCACAATGTTTTCCAATATCGCCCTATAATACTCTCCCCACTTGCTTACGCTCTCCTGCTTTAAAATATCTGTTTTATAGTTTAGATTAATATTAAACATGCTGCTTTCTTCGAGGATTTCCAGCGTAAAATCAAACTCTGCTATTTTAGATTTATACTCATATGTCTTGATTTCTATATCATCAATTTTAAATAAGCGCTTATCTATATTTTCATATATAAACATCACATCGAACAATGGATTTCTGTCGCTGCCGCTTTTGCTTTCCATATTCAGCTTATTGATAAGGAAATTAAATGGATAATTCATATAAGCATATGCCTCAAGCGAGTTTTGCCTTACTTCATTTAAAAATTCCTTAAAGCGTTTTTTATCAGATAACTGATTTCTTAAAACAATTGTGTTTGTAAACATGCCGATATTATTATCAAAAACCCCATTCCCCCTGTTTGTTACCGGAGTTCCTATTATTATATCTTTCGTTCCTGACAGCTTATAAAGCAGCACATTAAAGGCTGCCGCCAATACCATAAAAAGAGTCGTACCTGATTTTTGGGAAAATTGCTTAAGATTGTTAACTAAATCTTCTTCTATATTCATCCGTACAGTATTTCCAGATAGACTAACAATCGGATTTGAGTTAAAATCTGCCGGAAGATTAATTTTTTCTATTTCTCCGGACAATTTTCCCAGCCAATACACTTCCGCTTCCTTTATTTCATTGGAATTTAAGAAGCTCTCTTCCCATAAAACATAATCCGAATACTGACTATTGATAGGCTCCGGCTGCTCACCGGAATATAACCTTATTAACTCCTGCCCCAAAATATCCAACGAACGTCCATCTGCTATAGTATGATGCAGGTCAAACAGCAATATTTCCTTGCCTGGTGAAACTCTGATCAGAGTAACCTTAAATAAAGACCCTTCCGATAAATCAAATCTGCTGATAGTCTCTTGTATTAACTCATCTAAATCTTTTGAGCCTTCCTTTTCAATTATATTAATCTTAAAACCTGTGTCCTCTGATACTTCCTGAACAAATTGATTATCTCTGATGTATAAACATGTCCTTAAGCTTTCATGCCTCTCTATTATTTTTTTCAGTACTGACTCTAGCTTCAAAGTATTTATTGAACCTTTAATCTCAAGTGCCCCTATGATATTATAAGGATCGCCTTCATTAATCAGTATTGTTGAAAATAACCTTTTTTGGTTTATGGACATTGGTATTACTTTATTTTCAGTACTCGCTTTATCTGAAAACTCAAAACCGCCCTGTCTTAATTCACAAATACTTTCTCTTATCTTATCTAATATAAACTTGATATCACTATCGGTAATTTCCGTACAGAAGCAGCAGGTTCTTCTTTCCCATGTATAAATTCCTTTGAAGCTTAATAAATAGAAGAACAACTCCATTTCTATCGGGAAAAGAGCTAAATCATATTTCCCATATGTTTCAAATTTAAATTGTGAGCCAAAATATCTTACTCGTATAGGCACATTTTCATTTTGGAAAAACTCATTAGCTTTTTCAGCAAATAGCTTCGTTTTTTCATTTACTGCCTTCTGCAGCTCGTCTCCCTTTTCTTTCATATAAGATAACGTTGCGTATGCCGATGCCATACTTAAAGGATGCTTGCAAAAAGTTCCTGCAAAAATTATTGTCTCTTTTTCTGGCCTGGAGCTGTCCCCAAAAGACCAGTTTCCTCCATCTATGGCATCAATATATTTACTTTTACCTGCCACTATACCTATCGGGAGTCCTCCTCCGACAATCTTTCCATAGGTGACTATATCAGCCTTTATCCCAAAATAAGCTTGTGCCCCACCGGCCTGTATTCTAAATCCGTTGACCATTTCATCGAAAATTAATATGATTCCCAATTCTTCTGTTACAGCTCTTAGTTCTTTTAAAAACTCTTTTGGTACAAAGCCCGGCTTTCTGCTTTGCACCGGCTCTACCAATACAGCAGCAATATCTTTATGATTTTCTTTTATATACTCTATTGACTCTTTTGAACCGTAAAGTAAGCTTATAGTATCTTTTATGTTTCCATAGGTTGTACCTGGGGATGTAGGATATGGTCCTTCATCATCCGTATCTGTTAAAACTCCATCAAAAGTTCCATGGTATGAACCTGAGAACTTTACTATTTTTTCTTTTTTTCTGCATGCTCTGGCTATTCTTAGTGCTTCCATAACTGCTTCAGAACCGGTGTTGCAAAATGCTACTCTTTCTACTCCTGTTAAATCCTTTATTAGTTCTGCTACTTTACCTGCCAACTCGCACTGTGGTCCTATCTCAAAACCCTTATCAAGCTGTTCTTTGATAGCTTCCTTAATAAATGCAGGATTATGCCCAAAATAATGGACTCCATAGCCTATTGCCAAATCCAGATATTCATTGCCGTCAATATCCCAAAATCTTGCACCTTGTGAGCCTTTCGATACTATTGGATATATCAATTCTTTTATTGTAGTTCTATAATTAAGAGAATTAATCCAATCGGAAAATATAGGTTTATACTTTGATACATACGCCTTAGACCCCTTAGTTTTAGTATTATATCTTGATATAAAACCATCTAGAAATTTCTTTTGTTCAGCACTTAATGAATCCTCTTCAAATATCATAGCGGCATTATTTATTCTTGGAAATTCACTTCTTGAATAAGTATTATAAGCCGATTCCTTAGTGTCATATCCCTGTCTGCTCATATTTAAAATATGCTCCAGCTGGGAATGAATATTATTGATTTGATCTTCTATATTTGCATAATATGGTATGCTTCCGTTATTTTTATATATAGCTGCACTCAATGACTTTTCCGGTTGTTGTTCACTAAACACTTCACTGATTTCAGGCATATTATTATATATATAATTGGCAATAGCGTCTACTGTATTCAGCTTTAAAAAGAAATCATTCAAAGAAATACTAATGTTATATTTAGCGTCAATGCGCTTTTTAAAATTCATCAATAATAATGAGTCAAAACCTAATGTAAATAAATTATCGTTGCTGTTTATTTCATCTACAGTTAACCCTGTTAATATATTTATATTGTTTTTTAAATCCAGCTCTATTGCCTTCTTATCTCTATTTATGTCCGATGGCTTTTTAGCTTTGATTAAACTTACAGGCTTAATACTATTTTCACAAATCGTCCCAGGCGGGAGGTCAATGCTTTCTTCCGGTGCTATACTCACGGCACTTTCTGCATCAATGTCATTTACAATATCACTGTTTAAATCAGTCCAAAAGCTTTTCCTGCTAAAAGCATAGTTAGGAAGCATTACTTTTTCCTTTTTATAACCCCTGTAAAAGGATTTCCATTGAAGCTCTACACCATTCAGATAAAGTAATCCTATAGATTCAAAGAGCTGCTTATATCCATTTACCCCTTTTCTTAATGATGGTAAAAATAACTCTTCACCATCTGAAATACATTGATTGGCTAGCCCACAGAGGGTTGCATCTCCGCCTATTTCTATAAATATATTTCCGCCATACTCCTTAGCTGTTTCTACCGCTTTGTAATAGTTAACCGTATTACATAAGTGATTAGTCCAATAGTTTATATCTCCAAATGTATTTTCATCCTCCAACTCTCCAGTGATAGAGGATATAATATCAACTTTGCCCCTTTTGCATTCAATAGCCTTGATATTTTCGTAATATTCGTTACAATATTCTTTCATTAATATAGAATGGAATGGGTGCGTTATATTTAATTTATCTACAAATACTCTTTGCTTCTCTTGAATCTTCTCAATTACCATATCAACTTCTTTTCTTAAGCCTGATATGGTAACATTCTGCGGGGCATTAATGGCTGCAATTGAAACATTTTTACATCCGCTTTCCTTGATTGCCTCTCTTACAGAGTCTGCATCAGTAAGTATACCTACCATTTTCCCGTCTACATTTATAGAATCCATAATTTTTCCACGGTATGAAATCATTTTAATTGCATCATCCAAATCTAATATACCCGCATAACATGCAGCTGCATATTCCCCTATGCTATGCCCTACTACTGCCTTTGCTTTTATTCCCAGAGAGTCCCAGACCTTAGTTAATGCATACTCTATTGAGAATATAACCGGCTGAGAATAAATAGCTTTGTCCAATAAAGTATTGTCCTCATTCCCATAAATCGCATCTAAAATAGAAATATTCAGTATCTCATTGAATTTTTGATTGCATGAATCCAATGCTTCTTTAAAAACTCGGGAACTTTCATAAAATGTTTTAGCGATATCCTTATATATAGATCCCTGACCTGTAAATAAAAAGACAATATTATTAATCTTAAATGTACCAGCAGATAAATTTTCCTGGAGCTTCTCATAATTTTCTAATCTATTAAGGATATCTTCTCTGCTTTTACCATGAACCACAAAACGATGATTCAAATGGCTCTTGCATATATTGGATGTATAGCATATATCATTAATTGAGTTATCCGTTTTTTGCAGATAATCTTTCATATTACAAACTGTATCTTTTAAAGCCTCTTCACTTTTAGCAGATAATGCCATCAAATAATAAGGAAGCTCAAATACCTTCTCACTCCCTTGATCCGAAGGCGGTTCTTCAATAATTGCATGAGCTAATGTACCAGTGAATCCGAATGCGCTTATACCAGCTCTTCTTAATTTTTGTCCCCTCTTCCACACAAAAGGTTTATTTACAACCTCTATATTGCTCCAGTCAATATTAGGGTTTTTATTATTAAAATGAATACTCACCGGAATCTGATTATGCTTAAAGGATAAGATTATTTTTATTAATCCGGCCATTGCAGATGCTGCTTCTAAATGAGCAATATTTGTTTTCACTGAGCCTATTAATAATTTATTCTTCTTATCTTTAAAGATATCACCTAATACTTGTGCCTCGATTGAATCACCTAAAGGAGTGCCGGTCCCGTGAGTTTCTACATAATCAATATCGTCTGTTGATATATGTGCCTGTGCTAAAGCTTGTCTGATTACTTTTTGCTGTGCACTTCCGTTTGGAGCGGTAATGCCGTTCGTCCTTCCATCCTGTCCGATAAATATACCTTTTACCACAGCAGAAATTGTATCGCCATCAGCTTTTGCACGGGACATTTTCTTCAATACAACAACTCCGCACCCCTCTCCTCTGCTAAAGCCATCCGCACTTTCATCAAAAGCTTTGCATCTGCCATCCTTTGATAATCCATGTATTTTTGAAAGACCAATAAACGATTCAGGAGTTAATAACAAATTAACCCCTCCGACTAAGGCTATGGAGCATTCATCTTTCTTCAAGCTTTCTATAGCTGCATTTAGTGCAACTAACGAAGAAGAACAGGCTGTATCAAATGTTACAGCCGGCCCTTTAAAATCATAAAAATATGACAGTCTGCCGCAAGCAGCTCCAAAGGTTATGCCTGTTACAGAATATGAGTTTATCTTTTTTGTATCTCCGGAGTACATATGTGCTCTAAAATAATCACTGGAGTTTACACCTACGAATACCCCTGTATCACTGCCTTGTAATCTTTTTATATTTAGTCCTGCATTCTCCAAAGCCTCCCAGCTAACTTCCAATAGCAACCTTTGCTGGGGGTCCATGGCATTTGCTTCTATCGGAGAAATTTCAAAATGCCTGTTGTCAAATTCATCAACGGGGACATTTAAAAATGCCCCGTTTTTTGTATACATTTTGCCGGCTTCCTCCATATCATCGCTATAATACTTTTCATAGTCAAACCTGCTTTTTTTAATCTCTGTAACAGTATCCACGCCATTAGATAGTATGTCCCAAAATTTTTCGGGATCATTTGCTCCTCCTGGGAAGCGGCAAGCATATCCAATTATAGCAATATCCTCATTGGTGTCATTTTCATGCATTTTATTTGAAAGCTCTTCAATTTTTTTAGCAGCCTTTTTTAAGGCCTCTTTGTATTTGCCTATTTCTTGTTCCATAAACACTCCACACTCCTTAATCAATCAGAGAATTTATTTCAGCTAAAAGATCATCCGTAGTCTCGATATCATCCTCTTTTGCTGCACTAGCTTCTTCGAGGAATATATCATCTGTTAGTAAATATTCACTTAATTTTTTTAAGGTTGGGTAATTAAAAAATACTGATATATCAAGCTCTTTGTTCACCAGCTTATTAATCTTATTTCTCATAGAGAATATCATCAGTGAGTCTGCTCCCTGCTCTGTAAATGTTTTATCTAAAGATAAAAGCTTGGCATCGGCAAACCCCATAACCTGAGCTGAGATACTTTGTATGCTGTTTTGCAAATAGTCATACCTTTCTTTCGGTTTTAATGTTTTTAAATGGTCAAAAATATTAATAACAGTATCTGACTTCTCTTTTTTCACCATAGGCTCTCCATCAAAACTAATAAGTTTTGATAAAAAATCGGTTACTTCCTTTGCATCAGTCTGATCATTGAATAACTTCCAATTCATATCGGCAACTACTACGGATGCGCTATTTTCTTTAAATAATCTATCAATCATTTTTACTGCTGTCTCCATTGGAATACTATATATCCCCTTTTTCTCTATTTTTTTAATGTTTTCCTCGTCTCGCGATGCCATACCTATTGAAGCCCAAGGCCCCCAACATATAGTCATAGCTGGCAAACCTTTACTTCTTCTATATTTAGCAAAGATGTCCATGAAATAATTTGCAGCAGCATAATTCGCTTGCCCCATATTACCTAATACAGATGCAATAGATGACATCATAATGAAAAAGTCCAGCTTACAATTCTTTAATGAATTATGCAGGTTATAAGTTCCCATAACCTTGCTGGTAAACAACTTCTCAAAGCCCTCCCATGTCTGATCCTTTATCATCTTGTCATCTAATATTCCGGCAGTATGAATGACCCCCCTTATACCTGGCATTGTTTCATTTACTTCATTTACTAAAGTATCAAGCTCCTGCTCTTTACTTACATCTGCTTGTCTCACTATTACATTGACATTATTTTTATTCCAGGCATTTATCTTATTCAAAACATCGCCAGAGGGTTGCCGCCTGCTTAATAGGACTAAATTGTGCGCTCCTTTTTCAATTAAATACTCTGCAAAAACCATACCTATACTACCGGTACCGCCCGTGATTATATAAGTAGCGTCCGGCATTATGGATATGTCAAGCTTTTCCTTCTTCTCTGAAGTTTTTGAGTATTTAACTAATCTGGAGACATACCTTTTACTGTTCGTAGTAAGACAGACTTGCTTCTCACCATCTGATCTTATCTCCCTTACTAAAGCATCTATATTTTCATCAATAGTATTTATGTCAATATCAATGATTCCTGCCCATAATTGGTTGTATTCAAGCTTTATTACCTGAGAGAAACCCCATAAGCTTGACTGATAAATTGAAACGGGACTATTATCCAATCCGTGAACATTATTTGTTATTACTCTCAACTTAGTTTTATTGACATATTGCAGCTCTGATATTGTTTGTACCAAGTGCATTAATCCGCTACAATCTTTTTTTTCTTTTTCTGACAGTCTTCCCGCAGTGACATTGCTCATCGCATCTGTGTCTGATTCTGAAACATAGATAATATTTAGCTTTTCCTTGTCATATTCAGATGTAATATCTTTAATTAATTTATTAAAATCCGGTTTCTCAGTATAACAAACCGAGTAGACCTCATTTTGGAGCTTTGAATATTTATCCCCGGGTAAAACCCTAATGGAATCAACGCCATGCAAGCTTAGTTTTTCACAAATAGCATTACCGACTTGACCATTATCAGTAAAAATAATGAATTTTTCCTTGCTTGCAAATTCTAGACTTTTGTTATCTAAAGGCTGTTCAATCCATTCAACGTTATAAAGTAAATGGCTGCCGCTATTATTTAGTTCCTTTAGCAAACTATTTCGATCCGTTAATTTTGCCATGATTCTTTCTATCTCACATACAATTTCGCCCTTCTCATCATAAACATCAATATCCCCTATAATTCCCTCTTTTTGTGAATTATCCACCTTAACATGGCACCAGTAGCTTTGAGCATCCCTGTAATAGTACTTTAACTTTCCCAGTGAAATTGGTATTGTCGTTTTCATTGAATAGTTTTTGTCCTCTGAATCCATCCTTCTGCTTAGCTCAGATACTGCGAACACTGATTGAAATATAGAATCAATTACACCGGGATATATTTCATAAGACGAAAGATCAGGGATATCCTTTTTCGGCTCAAGGAAGCAAACGCCTCCGCTTTCACCGCTCCACACTCTTTTTATCCTGGTAAAACCCTCACCCAGCTTAAATCCGAACTTACTCATAACATTATAGATATTAAAACCGGACGGCTCCTCGGGGAATATATTCTGTAATTCATCGATGGAAGCTGTCTTTTCTTTCTCTTTGCCCTGTATCTCATTTACTTTCCCTTGACAATGTTTAACCCAATTCTCATTTTCCGAATTACTTTCTTTACTGATAATTTGAAACCTTGTGTCATCTGAATTTGTATTTTCTAAGAAAAATTGTACTGTTCTTTCATCTCCCGCGCTTACCATTAAAGGTGAATGAAATTCAACATTTTCAATACTAACAGCTAACGGATGATAGAAATCTTCAGCTATGGATATAAGCATTGACATATGAGCAGCAGCAGGAGATATCGCAGCATCAAATATAACATGCTCTTGCATGAAATATGGATTTTCTGCAGTAAATTTGCTCTGATATATTATGCTATCCTTTAAATATGGTGTACTAATCCTTTGTCCTATTATTGGATGATAATTGTTTCCGACATAGGTCGGCAGTTTATCTTCATGAGAATACACCGGCTGTATCCAGTATGGTTTTCTATCAAAGGAATAAGTAGGTAATTGAACTCTATTATAGGATTTATCTCTACTTGTTTGTAAATTGTCCCAAATTATTCCTACACCATTAGAATATAATTCACTCAGGCTGCGGCCTATTTGCTCCCAGTCATTTTTTTTCATATCCAATGAACTTAATAATACTCTGTCATCACCTAATATAAGCTTGGCCAATGCACACAACGTAGTGTTGGCTCCAACCTCCATAAACACTGTATTATCGGTATCCTTTATTAAAGCTAAAGAGTGATAGAAATCAACGCTGTCTTTAATATGACTTGTCCAGTAATCAGCATCCAGAATTTCCTCTTCACCAATAGCTCTTGAAAGTGCAGTAGAAATAAATTGTACTTCGGATCGTTTAAATTGAATCTGTGATGCTACTTCTTTGAAATCTCCCAATATCGGAGTCATCAAGTGTGAGTGGAATGCATGTGATACATGTAATCTATTGACTTTTATTTTTTGTCTCTCCGCCTCTTTTGCAACCTCTTCAATTGCATCCTTCTCACCTGATATGACTATATTACTTTGAGCATTATAAACTGCAATAGATAATTTCTCTTTATATCCTTCTATTAATGCTTTAACTACATCTTCTGCAGCATATATTGACAACATAGCCCCTTGCCCTGGTGCCGAATCCATTAATTTGCCCCTCATTGCCACCAGCTTAACAGCATCATTTAAATCCATTATGCCGGCGGTTACTGCCGCAGCATACTCTCCTATACTATGCCCTAATACTATGTCCGGAGTTACTCCTATGCTTTCCCAGAATTTGAAAAGTGCATATTCTATGGCAAATATTAAAGGCTGTGCGTTTGAAGTTCTCTCAACCTCTTTACTGGTGTATTTGTCACTATATACTAAATCAACCAGAGATTTTAGTATGTATGGCTTAAATAATTTGTCGCATTCGTCGAAGGCAGCTCTAAATACCAAATTATCATTGTATAATCCTTTTCCCATGCCAATATATTGGGAACCTTGACCTGTAAACATAAATACTACCTTTGTTTCTTGCTGGAAATCGTTGACCTTATCAAGGTTAGTAGCTATACCCTCTTTATTTTCATTTTCTAGATATGCTTCCATTCTACTTACTATTTCTTCTCTTGATTTTCCCAAAACAGTAAATTTGTAATTAAAATCAGATTTTGCCATGTTATTTGTATATACAATATCCTTTATGGAGATATGAGCATTGCTCTTAATATATTCCATATTAATTTTAATGTTATCAAGCAGTGACCTTTCACTCTTAGCTGATATCTTTAATATGTATATGGAATCATTATCATTTTTTTCTATAGGTTTATTCTTTGGCGGTTCTTCTATTATAATGTGTGCATTAGACCCTCCAAAGCCAAATCCATTTACTCCTACCCGTCTTAATCTGCCTTCACTCTTCCAAGCCGTATTCTTATCTAAAACTTTTACCGGAGATTTATCCCAGGGTATAAATGGGTTTGGGTTTTTAAAGTGCAAGTTTCCAGGTATAGTGTCATTTTTAAATGCTAACAGCACCTTTATAATGCTTGCCATTCCTGCTGCTGCTTCTAAATGTCCAATATTTGATTTGACTGACCCAAGCTTTAACAGGTTATCTTTGTTCCTGCCATTACAATAAGTTTCAACAACTGCCTTTACCTCAATAGGGTCTCCCAGCTTTGTACCAGTCCCGTGCATTTCTATATAATCAATGTCCAGGTTATCTAATTTAGCATCACTTAACGCCTTCGTGATAGCTTTTGCCTGAGCAAGCCCATTAGGTGCTGTCAATCCGTTACTCTTCCCATCCTGATTTAAAGCAGTACCACGTATTATGCCTAATATATTATCTCCGTCTTTTTGGGCATCTTCCAATCGTTTTATTATGATAGCGCCGCCGCCTTCTCCTCTGCCGTAGCCATTTGCAGAAGCATCAAAGCTTTTACTGCATCCATCTTCAGCTATAGCCTCTATTTTAGAAAAGCATACATGTAATGCAGGAGAAACCATCAAATTAACACCCGCTACAACTGCATTATCAATTTCACCGTTTTCAAGAGCTTTGCACGCAACATGCAGCGCAGTTAAGGAAGATGAGCATGCTGTATCAATACTCATGGATGGTCCTTCAAACCCAAATATATACGATATTCTTCCACAGGCTGTACTAAAAGTTGACCCTGTAAGAGAATACGCATCTATTTTGTTTAGATCTCCTGACTTATAATGAGCAAATGAATACTCTTCACCGGCTATTCCCAAATATACTCCAGTGTTACTGCCAAATTGTCTATTAATGTTAATCCCTGCATTTTCATAGGCTTCCCAAGTCAACTCCAGTAATAATCTTTGCTGCGGATCTAATGACATAGCCTCTTTGGGTGATATATTAAAGAATTGCGGGTCAAATCTATCAATAGGTACATTTAAAAAACCGCCTTTTTTTGTGTACATCTTCCCTGATTCAGTTTTATCAGGGCTATAATATTTCTCAATATCCCATCTCTCGGCAGGCATGTCGGTAATACCGCTTTTCCCATTTATCAAAACATCCCAATACTCCTCCGGGCTATTAGCTCCGCCTGGTAAACGGCAACTCATACCTACAATTGCTATTTCATCTTTTTTATTATAACCGGCTATATCTCTGCATTTATCCTTCAAACCTTCAACTGCGTTTTCATCGTAATTTAGTTTATTAAATATATAACTTGCATATGTATTGATATCTGAATATTGAAATACAGATGAGACCTCTATTTCGATATTAAATTCTTTTGATACTTTTGCTATAAATAGTGGTAAATCTACTGATACTAGCCCTAACTCTGTAAATGGCTTATTATGATCTGTAATATCCGTATCTAAAATGTCTTCAATTAATTTAGCTAAGTATGATGAAATATTCTTCTTCGAAATTTTTTCATTTAGCTTCATATTATCACTATCTCCCTTTAGTTTAACAATTTGCCCATTTAATCTCATATTTCATTATCTCCCCTTAGTTTATCAATTTGTTCATCTTAACTTACATAATCCTTACTTCAAGCTTTATGTGCTGCTCCTTTTTGAAAAATTCAATAGAAACAACTGCAGCAGTAGAATCTCAGATATTTTAAAGTAGTCGTAGTAATAATCTTATAATGTAATAATCTCATAACGCATTTACAATTTTAGCATTTACATCCTATTCTGTAAACTTCTATTTTTTTAATGGTATAATTATTTATAAAAATAGTCTTGTATATAATAATGAATGTGAGTTTGTAATAGACTCCCTTTTATTCAAATTAAATACAAACTATTAAAAGTGGCACACGCAGCTAACATTTTATTGGAAGCAACTGCGCAAGTCCTAAAAGGTAAGCATTTGCTATTTTATAATAAATATACTTATTGAAGAATTTCTGTTGACTTATACTATATATGTAATATAATGTATTTTGGTAGCTCAAATTATAAGATACATTTATAAATTTTATTTTATAATTAATTTTATTAATTTGATTCCTGCAATATTTGAATTTAATTTAAAATATACTTAAAGCGAGGGGAATGTAAGTGAAAAATAATTTAATTCACTTTAAAAATGTTACTAAAGAGTACAAGATTGGTGAAGTATCAATACAAGCATTAAACGGCATAGATTTTATGATTGATGAAGGGGAATTTGTTGTTATACTTGGTTCCAGTGGTGCAGGGAAAAGTACAATACTTAACATATTAGGCGGTATGGATACTCCTACTTCCGGAGAAATCATTGTAGAAGGTAAGGATATCACAAAGTTTAATGAAAAAGAACTAACTGATTACAGAGGTAAAAAAGTAGGTTTTGTTTTTCAATTTTATAATTTAATAACTAATCTTACAGCTTTAGAAAATGTTCAGTTTGCAGCCGAGGTATCTAAAGATCATTTAGATGCAAAGAGTGTACTTACAAAAGTTGGTTTAAACTCAAGATTGAATAACTTCCCGTCTCAGCTTTCTGGTGGAGAGCAGCAACGAGTTGCTATCGCCAGGGCTATAGCTAAAAACCCATTACTTTTACTTTGTGATGAACCGACAGGCGCTTTAGATTATGTTACCAGTAAATCAGTATTAAGTCTTCTTCAAAACATAAATAATGAAACTAAAAAATGTATTGTTCTAATAACACACAACTTAGCTATTGCTCCAATAGCCGACAAAGTTATCAAAGTAAAAAGTGGTAAAATTGAAAGTATTGTCATCAATAAAAACAAACAGTCTATAGAGGAGATTGAATGGTAATGAGTAAATTATTTCTAAAATTATTACGAGATATCAAAAATACTAAAGGGCAATTTATTTCAATTACAATAGTAATTATTGTAGGAGCGTTTTTCTTTTCCGGATTTTTTACTTTTTCAAAAAACCTTAGCGCATATGCCACAAAATATTTTGATGATACAAACCTGGCAGATTTATGGGTTTATTATTCAAATATATCTACTGATAATGTTAATAAACTAAAACAGATTAAAGACATTCAGAATATTGAAGGTCGCTTTGTAATGAATGCTAATCAAGAATTTGATGCCGTTAAAACCACCTTGAAGCTTCATTCAATTTCAAAAAATAACATTATTAATAAAGTCACCATGCTTGAAGGAGGAAAACCGATAAGCCCCCTATCAATTATTATTGATACAGATTATGCAAGGGAACACAATTATAAAGTTGGTGATGTCATAAGTATAAACACCACATATAAAGAAGATATAAGTTTAACAATTAATGGTCTCTGTGAAAGCTCTGAATATACAATTAAATCCAGGGACACTTCAGACTTTCCTCCGAATCATAAAGAATACGGAATAGCCTATATTTCAGAAGATACAATGGCCAGTATTATCGGAAAAATGTACTATAATGAAATCCTCATTGACGCCGCCCCTGGGGTAGAGTTAAAGTCCATTGAAAAAAATATTGAAGAAACTTCTAAAGGCTTAAGTTATTTATATACATTAAGAAGAAGTTCAAATTTAAGTTATAAACAATTTACCGCTGAAATAAAGCAGCAGGAAGCATTTGCAAAGGTACTCCCTCTTATTTTCTTTGGAGTTGCAGCAATAATAACTTTTTTAACATTGTCCAGACTTGTAAATTCTCAAAGAACTCAAATTGGAATCATGAAAGCTTTAGGAATTAAAAACTCTAAGATATTAACTCATTATATTGAATATGCGGTTGTTATAGGGCTCATAGGTGGTATTATCGGTTCATTTTTAGGCTGTATATATTTCCCAAAATTGTTTATGGCACAAGTAAATGCGATCATATCTTTGCCGGGGTTCAAGATAAATATATACTATCGCTATATGTTGTTTGCTGTGGTACTTTCAATAGTTTTTGGAGTATTAGCATCATACATGTCCTGCAAAACGATATTGCGAGAAAAAGCCGCTGAAGCAATGAGAATAAAACCTCCTAAAAAAGTAAAAAAAATATTGATAGAAAGAAACATATTCCTATGGGAAAGGCTTTCATATGGGAGTAAACTGATTTTGAGGAATGTTTTTATCAATAAAAGAAGGGCACTGTACAGCTCTTTAGGGGTGATATGCTGTGTAGCTTTTTTAATACTTTCATTTGGATATAAAGGCTCCAGAGCATTATTAATAGATAAACAATTCAATGAAGTATACAAATACGACTTTAGAGTAGTTTATAAAACTCCAATAGAAAATGATACTAATATTGAAATTCCTACAAATGAAATTGATTATAATACACTAGCTCAGACCAGTGTAGTTATCACTAACCTTGCTGATAAAAAAGACTGCAATTTACTAATAACTAATAAAGAAAACAATTATATTAATAATTATGATAACAAAGGTAATCTATTGCCATTAGATGATGAAGGTGTAATTATTGCTGAAAGATTTGCCGAAAATTATAAATTATCTATTGGTGATGTTCTAGATATAAAATTGATTGACCCAAAATATAATGGCAAATCCCTGAAAGCAAAAATTTCGAATATCTCTGTACAATATTTAAATCAAGAGATATTTTGCACGCCAGAATTTTTGGCTAAGTTTGGAGTAACATGCCCTCCAAGTACACTTCTGATTAAAGCAAAAGATGAATCAAAAACATCTGACATTTTTAATTTTTTTAATAGCAGGAATGAAATAAAAGAAGTAAAATCCAAAAGTGATGTAAAAAAACTTACTGAAAAAGGATTGCAAAATCTTTATAACATGATTATTGTACTTATTGTTTGTGCAATTATATTATCCTCAGCAGCTATATATAACATATCTGCAATTAATATTACCGAAAGAGTAAGGGAACTAGCAACTTTAAAGGTATTAGGATATCAAAGAAGCAAAATAAACAAGCTTATTTTTGTAGAAAATTTCTTCATAACCATATTTTCCGTGATAATTGGAATTCCATTAGGTGTTTTCCTATATAAGGCTATTTTAAAGGAATTTACCCTGGATAATATGGTATTCCCAATTTATATAAGTTTAGATTCTATACTGCTGCCAGTGATTATAACTATTTTAGTTACTATTATGTGTAATTTATTCTTAACAAGAACTATAAAGAAAATTGACATGATTGAATCATTAAAAAGTGTAGAATAATTGGTCATTCCTTTAGTAAACAGGGGTTAAGTGCCAGTCTATCAACTTGTCATGACAAAATGAAGGGAGTATCTCATATTTCGTGAATTAGCTTTTATAACACAGCAGGATAGTGCAATACAGAGGTGCGACATGAGCGGTTGTGTTGATTTTGCCGGAAATGGACGAATCTAAATTGATTCGTCCATTTTGTCAATCTATGGGGTTCGGGGACAATATTGGGGAATATGAGAAATAGGCTTGAATGAAGCACAAGCTTACTTTGATCTTGGAAAGCCTGTCCAGAATCTTTTTAGTCTTTTCCATATATTTTCTCTGCTCTCAGGCTTTTGACTAAGCTTTTCATTAATCTTTTCGGTCATCTCTTTTATTGATTGTGAGTCAATGTCTTTTCCGGCATTGAGCTCCGGTAAATCTTCTTCGCCGTATTCCTGGGTATCCCGGCGTTCAACTTCATCTATTGCTTCAAGCAGTTCCACACACTTCTCCCTTAGTTTTTCGTTGAATCTCTTGGTATTTCTCCCCCATGTCCAGTTTTCCTTGCTTGCACCGGTTTCATGCTTTGTGCAATCCGTGAAGTAATTTTCCAGCCTTATATATCCCTTGCTGTGAAGCAGGGCTATCACTTCGGGGAAAATGTCCAGGATAACATCTTTCATACGTTCGCTTCGGAACCTGTCGATGGTTTTATAGTCAGGCATATTCATTCCACTAAGCCACATAAACATTATGTTTTCTCTGCAATTCTTTGCGATATTCCTACATGAAAAAATCTTCTGCGTATAGGCATATACTATTATCTTCAGCATCATTACGGGATTATAGCTGCTTGCTCCGCCGCCTTCATACTTCTCATACAAAGGTTTTGTGTCTATATTGTCTATTGTAGTATCTACTACTCTTACTATATGGTTTTCGGGGATCAAGTCTTCCAGACTTGGCGGAAGGAAGGTAATCTGTCCTTGATTATATGGTTTGAAGGAAGCTTTCTTATCCATAATATTCTCCTTCTTATTAGCATTAATTTGCTATTCTGCCACTCTTCTACCATTATTTATATTATATCACCTTTTTACCGAAAAAATAGCAAAGACCGTGTAGAATTGTTGATTTTACACGGTCTTTGCTTTAAATTATTTCAGAGGTTTTACACAGCCCACTTCATCAAACCGTTCGTTGCACTATCCTGCTGTGTTACAAATGCTAATTTTAATGCTGACTGTATTTTAGTAAACTAATTATTTACATGAAATATAGGATACTCCTTTAATAACTGACACCATTGAATTAATCATCATTTTATACTTTTTTCGATTATCATTGTAACAAATTCTAATACAATGCTAAAGACCAATACACAGTGTGCTAATTTGAGCAAATACCCAAATTTGCTGCTATATCCCCAAATTATGTACTGTTCACCTGTTGAATATTTTGACCATAGTATATGATAATAGAATCCTGATAATATATTTAGAAAAAGTATTATGTATAAAATATATTTTGTAATTGTATAACTAAAAATTGTTTTAAATCCTATCATCATTAAAATGGCAAACATAATTATAGTTATTGATTCAAGTATTACTGATATATCTTTTTCCTTAGCTTGCATATTAATTGCCCCCAATATTATTTAATTGATCTATATCAATTTTCTTCTTCAACTTTTTGTGGAACGATTTGGTAGGTTTTTAATCCATTTTTGTCTTTTATCAATATATAATAATCTATTCTTGTTCCCGTACTTACATCATTACCCATAGTTACCAACCAAGCTTCCGCACCATTTGGCCAATAGCAATAATCAATACCCAGCATTCCATTTGCGCTAACATCATGAAATGGCCCTGCATAGTCTTTTGCTTCATTTATTCCATTAACTATTCCACACGAAACAGTAAACGAAACTGGCTGCAACGAATATCCTGGTCCAGCACCTACATGTATATAATCAGCATCTATATCTTTTTTCAAGCTTACTACTTTTGAATAGCCAATTGTTACATAATATGTAGAAACACTTGCATCAAACACCAAATCATTGTTATAAACAACGGTCGATGATAGTTTTCCCACATTAAACATTGTGCTTTTATCATTCTCAATCAATTTATTTTCATCATTACTTTTTGCAATAGGTGCTGCTGAAACCCTTTCACTTCCCGTGATACCCTTATATGCTCCCCATAAAAATTCCCAGAAACTTTTTTTGGGGTTATGCCCATCAAAGTCTATATAGTTCAAAGGATTACCCCAACAGTACGTATACAAATTCAAACTTGAAGGATTATTAATATCCCCCTTATTTGTATCCTCACTTATGAACCTTCCCACCCTAGGGTCATAATATCTTGCCCGGAGATAATACATTCCGCTTTCATTATCATAGTACTGACCGCTGTATCTAAATGGGTTAGTGTCATTGGTGTCTATTGCTTTCTCATTTCCATATGCATCATAGTTATAGTTTCTACTAATGACTCCCGCAGTATCTGCAAGCTGTACTACATCCTCATGTCCATTATACAGGTAATAGCTTCGTACCGCACTGCTGTTGTCAGATGCAATAAGGTTAATTCCGTTCAGGTATTTTGCTGTTATATTGCCTGTCCCGTCAAGTTCCATAACAATATTGCCCATATCCCATACCTGGTTTGTCACAACGCCATTCACAACCTTTTGGAGTCTTAACCCATCACCATCATAAGCATAGCTGATATTTTCCTCCTCAGCAACTATCCCTGTTAACTGGTTAAAGCCATCATATCTGTTGGCTGTTCCATATTGTGTTTCTATATTTCCGCCATTTGCTGTTATTTGGGACTTCTCCAATCTATTGTTCTTGTCATAACTGTAGATTGTTATTGATGGGATTATACCTCCTATCACCGTCTTTGTTTTGATATTGCTTTGATTATCATACGAATATGCTGTGATGTTGCTGTTTTCTCTCAATGTTTTAAGCCTTGATAGTCCGTCGTATGTATATTCTGTTATCATTCCATCCCTGGAATCCGTCATACTTCTCTGGTTTCCGTCAAGGTAGTAGGTGTAGTCAAACTTGGATACTACTGTAGCTCCGGTACTGTTGGTCAATTTTGTCAGTATATCTGACAGGTTGTAGTCATACTCCGTTACCTGTCCGTTTACAGGATAGGTCAGTGTCTTTCTGTTCCCATTATCGTCGTACTGGTATTCAGCTATAGCAGTGCCATTATCTTTAACTATCTGCAACCTGTTTAGTTTGTCATACTCATAGGCTATGTTCATCCGGACAACATCATCCTTTTTCAATACAAAAGTCTTCCTGTTGCCCTCATAGTCATAAGAGTATTCCTTTACCACACCATTAGGCCCTGTCTCCTTTTTCAGCCTTTCAAAACCATCATATTCATATGAAGTGCTGAATCCACCTCCAACCATACTCTTCCTTGTTCCAGTAATATAGTATTGATAGGCGTAGGATGCATTGACAGTTCCATCAGAATTCTTTACGGTTCTTTCTGTCAGTCTATCCATTCCATCATATACCATGACTGTTGTGCAATTATTCCTATCAAGTTTTGTAATCATATTCCCCTTAAGGTCATATTCATAGGTTTCCTCTTTATCCATTGGATCTATCATTTTACTTACTTTGTTTAGCTCGTTATATTCATATTCTGTTACAGAATATTCTTCGTCTCCATTAGTTGCAACTATATCAAGCCCAGTTATTGTCAGCGGTTTAAAAAGGCCAGTATACATTCGTAATACATTTCCTGCATTGTCGTGATAGTATTGGGTGTAGTTTGCTGCTACTTCTTTGTCATATTTGATGACCGTTTTCAGCCAATTTTTATTGTTATATTCATATACAGTTTCGTTGTATGTATAAGCTTCCGCTGGATTGTTACTACTTACCTTCTCCTTTACAGTATTACTATTTCTATCATAATACAGTTTTTTTACAGAGTATTTGATACCTTCTGCTGTATTTTCAAAAGGAACTCTTTCTTCTATGAGCCTGCCAAGACTATCATACCTGTATTCTGTTGAGTATGCAGTTGCAGCTTTGTTTCCTTTTATACTAGTATATTCCGCTACCTCTCCCAGTTCATTATATTGGTATGTCTCATAGTCACCCTTTACATTATACCGTTTTAGAGGTCTCCCGGCAAAGTCATATTCTATCTTTGCAGTATAAGGTTCTGTCCAGGATTCTTTGCTTGCCCTTGGAGATTTTTCTTCGACTGCATTTCCTAAATAGTCATTAGTAAAATAGTACTTATACATCTGGGTGCTGGTGCCACCCTGTCGATCCATCCTTTCCGCAAATCCACTCTCATTATAATAATTGTATACAGATGATTCAGGTGAACCCGTTTCTCCATTAACCGTCTTCTTAACCCTATAATATATCTTACCTGTATCCGTATCTTTGTAAGCATCGTTATAGAAATATTCTTCACTATATAAAACCGCCCCCGTCGCATTATCTATTGTCTCTTTTGAAGCTAACCTGCCGTATCTGTCCATATAAACATAAGTTATCGTTGTCTTCCTATTATTGTCGTACTCATATTGCAAACGGTTATATACATCGTAATCATATTCTTTAACATATAAATTCTTAGTAAGATTCTTTTCATATTTCAAGTTGCCAAACTCGTCATAGTCGTACTCAGTACCTTTACCCCTCTCATCGGTAAAAGTAACAGTATTAAGAGAGTTATTGTATACCAATGTACTATACGTGTTATCCGGATTGGTTTGCCTTGTTACTCTTCCCAGTTTGTCATATTCATATGTTGTCTTATTACTGCCATCACCATAATAGTACTCAAGCATGTCCCCAAAATATCCATATCTGTACCTTTCATCTATAGTTCCAGCACTTAGTCCACTCCTTGCTTCCACCAGATTGCCATCTGCATTTTCAACATTAGTGAACCACGTCCTTGTCAAGTAAGCTCCATCAAAGCTACTCGATGTTGTGGTATCATTGTCCTTATCATAGTCATAGAAAGTCGACGTAAAAGTACTTAGATCAGCCTTATACTTTCTTTCTTCTATCACATTTCCATAAGAATCATAGATATACTCTATCTGCTGCTTCAGCACATTGTTCTCATAAACCTTGAAATATTTTATTTTTCTCCCATCTGTTGCGTAAGGTTCATAGATTTCTTTTATTTCTGTACTGCTATCTTTTTTATATATTTTACTAGTTATATAGTGGTAATCAGGATGGTATGTGTATGTCGTCCTATGCTCGATATCCCCAGTATTCCCTTTAGCCTGCGGATCCCAAGAGTATTCTAAATCTCTATACAAATTATAGTCATATACTTCAATCCGATCCATATACTCTAAAGTATTGATTGAGTTTCTTCTTTCAACCTTTTTCTTTAAGGTTTCCAGATTTGCATCATATTCAAAGGTTATTATATTATCGGTATTATCATCTTTTTTTGTTATTTGCGTTACCTGCATCTTCCTATTATTTAAGTATTCTTCTGTTTCACCTGCTAAACATCTATCATTTATAGTCTTTGTACCTTCATATGTATTTACATTATCTGCATATTCTTCCCTGCGGGGATCATCCGGATCGAATTGGTCATAAAATACAAATTCAGTATATGGGTAAGCATCATAGGATGTTGTTTGCCTGCTAATGCCATTGACATCAAAGAAATTAGCACGATTTGTCATGGATACATAGTCCCTTTTGTGGTCATCGTTTGCAGCACTTCCACCCTTTATTAAGTCATATTTGGTGGTTACTCTTGCTGTTCCTGTCGTTCCTTCTTCCCCCAAATGTTTCTCGAATACCTTATAGCCAAAATATGTTGCTCCACCTGCCGGATATGAAATCTTATTCAGACTAACCATGTAATTTTCTGCTGCATTTGCTTCATATCCTTCCTTTTCATAAAAGTTCTGGAGCGCCATGTTATATACATATGTATAAGATGTTGTTCGCCCCTCTGCATCTGTCACGCTTGTCAGTCTGTATTCCCCTTCGAAAATATCTTCATAATTTACCTGCTCAACATTATATGTAATCACCCTATCCTTAGTCCTCTCTGTTCCGCCATCTACTGCTGCTATCTTTATCTTATTGTTGGGATAATCATAGCTAAATATTATTTTCCTGCCGCAACTGTCTATGACTTCAGAAAGTAATGTCAATTCTTCATAGCTATGAAGAGGATCCTCATATGTTGTATATTTAAATCGTATTCTATTGCCAAATCGGTCTATTATTCCAATAATTCTACCATCTTCATCAAAATATGTCTTTTTCCCACTTTTTTCGTACATCATAAACCATGAAGTTCTTCCATCATAGGAAAAGCCATAATCCAATTTTAAGCGTATATCTTTAAGCTTATAATCCTTTGATATGTAGTAGTCTTCACTATCAACACTATAGTAGTATTCCCAAGTTCCAGCACTTCCATAGTGAAGATAGATAGACCCGCCTCTTATTTCAACGGACGGCAGATCAAATGCCCAACCCGTACCTATGTTATACCTTAAATCGTTATAGGTTAATACATAGCAACCATTATATCCATATCCCTCCGTATCAGGCTCATAGACATATGAGTCTGATAAGTTATAGTATCTTGTAAGAGCAAAGTCCAAACCATTTTTACCCTTAAGGTACAAATCCGTCTGCTTTACCTCAAGGCTGCTTGTTACATTATCAATATTGATCTCCTGTGCCTTTGTAGGACTATATGGGGGTTCTATCCCCTTTTTATATATTGATTGCGGATATACTTCATCTTCATATGGATTATTGGAAGCATAGACAATATCTATATTAATGGCAAGTAATACAAACAAAAGTATTATTTTGATTGTCAGAATATATTTTTTCATTATTCCCTGCCCTCCATTCCTTCCAATATACTTTCCAAGCGAATATTGTCATTCTTATTTATATCCAGTACCTTTTCTAATTCTACTTTGTACTTCACTGAAATTGTCTTCAGGTAGATTTGATCTTCTATTTCAGTGATACCAAACGATTTAAAACTTTTCGTATCTTCATCAGTAATCTTAATAGGCTCTACATGCACCTCTTCTTTTCTGCTTATTTTGTATGTAGATTTCTGTTTGATTAATATTTCTTTTTCCGCTTTATACTTACCCATAAGCTTTAACCGGTTATTGCCAGAGTTCATATCATTCAAAACATCATCGTATTTTTTTTCATAGTCTATAGAAAGGAAAACTGCATCAGTTATTTGTTCCAATGTGTGACTCTTTCTCAACTGTTCCAATTTCCCTTTATTAATCCCTGTTTTTACACATATTGTATCAAGGTCTATTTGTACTTCTGATATTACATTATCCCATGGCTTTTTTACTACTTTCTTTACTACCTCCTGTATTTTCCCATCATTTCCGGTTATCTCAACAAGCTCATAGCAATCGTCCCGTCCTTTAGCCCACAGTATTTCCTCAGGTAACTTATTTGTAAACAGCGATAATTCTTCAGCCTTCTTGATATCTATAGGCATGAATCCCTTTCTATACAGCCATAGCACCCTATCCTCTGAAAGTGCTATCTTCTTTTTGTCATTACCTAGCTTTTCCATCGAAAGATGTATTTTCACTTCATCCCATGTACCTAATTGTGCTTTCAAACTTGTGATTTCTTCCTTCGTCTTTTCAAAATCTTTCATATATATATTCATTTTTGTTTCATCACCATCGGTCAGACCAGCACTTACCTGTGTAAAAGATAGTATAATAAGAACCGCCAATACTATCGACTTAGTTAAACTCTTTTTCATTTATTAATAAACCCCCTTTTAAACTACCTATTCTTTAGTTACGCTAACAACATTCCGTCCACTTATTTTTGACTTGAATCTTATTTTATTTATCAACCCAGACCATACCTTGTCGGTTGTGAGGGCACTGTCTGTACAATAGAATACAATTCTACCACTGCTACATTCGGTAACATTAATATTTTCTGTTGTAATTGCACCTATAATCTTTTCTACTGCCGCTGTCATTGTACAAAGGTATACCAGATCAAGCCCGTTTCGTCTTGGAAGCAAAACATCAGTGTTCTTAATTAGAAGCCCCCCCATTACTAGGACTTATATATTCACTCATGTTATTTCTATACTGGAACGGTGCAATAAATATGAATTGTATCTTCCATTTTCTACATCATCGTCTGATATTTCTGTTACAGATGCTGTGGAAAATTGAACAGCATCACTGGATTCTTTCTGAGCTAGACTACTTTCACTATTGGTCTGGTTTGCATCAGTAGTTTGTTCCTGTTTCGTACCAGTAGTGACATCACTAGTAGTCGACTCTATAGCTGCATCTATTGGATAACTGGTTAAAATATTACCCAGTATCAGTACTATTAAAAGTAACTTTGTAATTAGTTTACGCACGTATTTCTCCTTGTATAATGAAACTTAGTTCAGATTTTCGATAATTTTTACTGTACATTAATTGCCTGAAGATTACCATTTGCATCGTACTGGAACTCAATAGTTTTACTTCCTATTCCGCTCTTTATCAGATCTTCCAATGCTTTTATCCTCTGTTCCAAATTATCTACTTTAGTCTGGAGCATGTTTATTGCTTCTGTATTGCCATTGGACTGCGATGTTGAATCTGTAGGCACTGAGTATCGGATAACAGGTAAAGTGCTTAGCTCATCAGCATATCTATATATATATTCGTAGGTATCGCCATTTTGAGCACCTGTAATTGTAAAAGATAGCCCATCTGAAGCTATTACTACACTGCTTGTACTTGCCGGTGTCCTCAAAGCTCCATCGATTTTATGTATACTTTCGATCTCTTTTATTGGTAGATTTGTATTTTTTATAGATATACCTGAACTGTAATTTGAAGTATCTTTTACTGCCCTTTCAATTATGATTGTACCTTTTTCATAGCATGTTGGAGATTGGATATTAATATTAGATATTTGTGGCTGAGCAAGCTTATAAATTAGTGTCATACCTGTATCTGTTAAATAATTTATAAACCCTGTTAAGTCAGCAGTATATCCAGTAGTACCCCCAATTTTATTTCTCGGTATTCCAATCCATAGTTTCCCATCAGGGCCTATTGCCGCCTGTGCTTGTCCACTGTCAACAAAAGCATCACTCTTCGTAATAACAAAATCACTATTATAACCTAATAATTTAGCCGGATTAGGCAGTGCATTGTTTTGTGATCCCCAACCTGTAACACTAGCATAGTATAATGTACTAAACTGTGTGTTGTTAAAACCATCCCAATTAAAACTATTGTCTAGCAGTATTTTGCTTGTTCTTTTTATTAATGTATTCGAATCAACGTATAACTCGTCTTCAAATCCATCATATATTGAATTTAATTCAATATTGCTTGGTAAATACACATCACTTTCATAGCATGGTTCATATATTGTTCCAGCTGTACCTTCTTCAAGTTGAATATGGTCAAAATATCCATAGCCAGCAGGACCCACGACCAATTGAACTGTTATTTTCGTGTTATTTCCTGTATTAAAAACACCTGATCCATTGCGTAATAAAGTACCACCAAAATAATCATTCCAAACATAAATATATTTGTTTACATTTCCACCGCTGCCGATTCCAGTTATGAAATAATTTGTATTTGGTTTGACAGCTATAATTTGATGTATACCAGTCGCCTTAGTATCAGTACTAGTAACTTTAAACTTACCGTTCTCTATTTCAAAAGATGTATTGCTTAGTTTTTTCCAGTAATCGGCACCATATTCCACATTACCATTTCTAATCATATTCTTACTTATACTTTTAACCCCTAATGTTCTTGTTGATTTTGCTCCATTTACATAATCAGGAGGATTGTAGTTGGGATCATTATATTCTGCTTGAGTTATCTCATTTATCATCACACCATCAACATATCCATGTTGACCTGACTCGCCTTTTAATTGAATATGTATTTCTAGATGGGTACTTCCAGCACCCCAATCAGATGGTTGAAGCTTAGCTGTAACTCGGTTAAATTTTGTATTATCGGTTACTATAGCAGAGCCTTTATATTGCTTTCCTGTGCCATTTGTACTGATTATTGCTTGTATTGATGTAGCATTCCCGTTTTTAACATATGCTGAAAGTGTATAATACTTTGTATTATCTTGCCCTGGAATAAGAATAGCGCCATATAGATTACCTACTGTTGCTGCTAAATTTAACCTTACACTATTGCTTCCAAAAACTTTATTAACATTGTCTAGCCTATGAGTTATTTGCCAATCGGTCCACTTGCTCAATTCCTCACAATCTCCAGTACTTCCAAGCAAATTTGTCACCGTATTCCCCAGCACGCTCATCTTCATCTGTCCATTTGCTGTATTCGATGGTAATGAGAATACTGGAGCGATCACATCCTGGGGTGCAGAATATCCCTCTTCCATTGACATCAGACTAAAACCATATTCATCTCCATATACTGTATCTGCTATAGTCCCGCTATTGGTTCCGCTTGCCGGTGTTATTCCATTACCCGTAATAGCATTCAAATAGTTTATTCTTCTTCCGCCTTTTACTTTGCTCTCTAATGCCGCTGTCTTATCTGCATTGTCTATTATTCTATTCTTTATATCCTTTGTTGCAGCTTCCTTGGATTTGCTCAATACCAAAGCTGCTTCTCCGCTGACGAAGGCTACAGCTATGGATGTCCCATTCTTCTTACTATATTGGTTGTCCGGAATAGTACTTTTGATTTCTTCACCGGGCGCAGCAATATCTACTAAACTGTTACTGTAGTTTGAAAAGCTTGATAAACCTCCGCTGATATTTATAGATGCTACGCTGATGATATTGCTCACTCCGAAACAAGCTGGATATACAGGGCTTTGCTGCACATTTGCACCATTATTCCCTGCTGCACAGGCAAAAAGTATCTCTGAATCAGCGATTGCTTCTCTCAAAGCCTGGTTGTATTCACTTGAACCCCAACTGCAATTTACTATCTTTACTCCATTTGTCTTTGCATACTCAATGGCTTCCAATATGTCACTGGTATAGGCTTGTCCATCCTTGAACACCTTTAATGGCATAACCTTCGCTTTTGGTGCTACCCCTGCTATACCTGCACCATTATCCTTTTCTGCTGCAATGATACCCGCCAGAGCTGTTCCATGCGCTTCATCTATTGAATCACTTTCATCGTATATATCATTATTGTCATCGGCAAAGTTCCAGCCGTTAACGTCATCCACATAGCCATTACCATCCTGATCTATTCCATCTCCTGGTATTTCATCACTGTTAACCCATATGTTGTTTTTCAAATCTTCATGGTTTATATCTATACCAGTGTCTATGACTCCTACGACAACACCTTCCCCTTGTGTTATGTTCCAAGCTTCTGATATGTTTGCATCAATACCATATACTTCTCCTGTTACCGTAGCTGCGTTGTTTTGCAGTCCCCACTGCTCATTGAAGTATGGATCATTACTGAAGGTTTCTATAATATTATCCTCTTGGATATATTCTATTTCATCCAATATTCCTTGCATTTCCAGTACTTCAATGAGTTCTTCTGTAGTCATTTTCTTATTTGTCTGGAGCACATTGTATTTCTTATTCTTTAGCTTTTTAAGATTCTTTACTTCCTTACTCATGCTCTTCTCAATTTTATCTGTACGGTTATCCTGTTTATATTTGACAATAAACCGATCTGTTATTTTATTTTCCTTGCTATTTGCCTTTGCAGTTGTATTCTGGTCAGGTACTGCTGCAAAGGCTGATGTTAAGGTAAATATAACGGTCATGATAATGGCTATAAAGCCTTTCAGTTTCTTCATTTTCTTTCCTCCCCGTTTTCTATTTACTGCTGTGGTGTTATGCTTTGCAGATTTCCATTAGCATCATAGTTAAATTGATATGTGCTTGTTCCTCCGCCGTTAGTTCCATTAAGCAGCATTATTACTAGTTCTTTCAACGAACTCACTTCTTTTTGTAAAGAATTTAATGCTTCAACAGTGCCATTAATCTGTGCTGTTTGAGTTGTTGGTACAGAATACCTAATTGTTGGTAAGGTGCTTAGTTCGCTTGCATATTTATATACGTATTCATATATGTTTCCATTACTTGCGCCAAGGATTGTGAAGGATAAGCCGTCGGATGAAATATTAATATCACTTAATTTTATCGGGCTCATAAGGCTGCCTTCTACTTTATATACACTTTCAAGTTCAGAAATAGGTAATTCTGAATTTGAAATAGATATCCCATTATTATAGACAGCCGTAGCGCGGACTGCATTGTCTACGACTATTGTTCCATTTTGGAAGCAGATAAGAGGCTGGGTGTTGAGTTTGTATATTTCCGGTTGGGTTAGCTGGGTTAGCGTGCCACCACTTGTTGCTTCAACTCTTTTTATATACATTCCATTAGTAAAATCTATTTCATCTTTAACTCCATTAGGTAGTGACCTCAGTTCGACGGTATTTGGTACATAGTATATACATTCTACAAATGGCTCATAGGCTACATTATTTTTACTTATTATCATATTTGAAAAATAGACTGTTTGATTAGCTGCTGTTGCACCTACCCTTATAGTCAAATACTTGGCGTTTTCTGGCACATTGAATGTGCTTGTTACTGTGCCATTTGATGAATATAAGTGAGTAAATGATAGTAGCCGCCAGTCTTTATCATAATAGAAGACATACTCATTAGTGGCTCCCTGCACTAATCCCTCAATTCTACGGGAATAATACATTGTCTGTGAAATTATTGGTATAGCATATTTCCTACTCTCTATTCCTAACAGGCTGCCGTATGTACTTGTATATGAATCATTTCCAGTTGATATAAACTTAATTTTGTTATTCTCTACCGACACACTCCCTCTTATACAACTGGATTTCCCTATATTCTCAAATAACTCCTTACTGATTAGGTTGTTACCAAGACTCCTGACTTTCAATGATCGAACTGACTTAGTACTGTTAACAAACCCATATTTTTCTTTGACCTGTTCATATGTAAGTACTCCATCTTGTGCAGCATCATTCGATGGCAGCTTACTAAATTCTTCTTGGGTTAAGTTATATACAAAAGCTCCATCGAAATTTACTATATCGTTTTGGGTTCCATAAGTATTTACATCAAACCTCACTCTCCAAAAATTATCCGTGCAGCTTGTCAAGTCAAATTTTATGAAATAGAACTTCCATTGATTTGTAATACTTGTCCTCCTGAGTTTATAAATACTTTTATAGCTATTTGTGTTATCATATCCCAACAAGTATGCATCAATTTCCGGTGTCCCACTATCTGATTTTGCCCAAAACCCTAATAATACACACTCCCCACTTACGTTGAGGTTTGTACCATTTTCTGATACCTTCTCCCAATTTCCTAAATGATTATCAATTCTGCCACTTGCATTATTAAATAGTTTAGATATGTTATCAATTTGTAATCCACTAGTCCAATTTCCTTGACTCTCAATGTCTCCGTCACTTTCTAATAGGTTAGTCAAAGTATTCCCCATAATGCTCATCTTCATCTGACCGTTAGCCGTATCGGTCGGTGATGAGATTACTTGAGCAGTTACATCCTGTGGTGCAGAATATCCATCTTCCATTGACATCAGGCTAAAGCCATATGCATCTCCATATACTGTACCTGCTACAGTCCCGCTACTGGTCTCACTTACCGGTGTTATTCCATTACCTGTAACAGCACCTAAATAGTTTATCCTGCTTCCGCCTTTTACTTTGCTCTCTAATGCCGCTGTCTTATCTGCATTGTCTATTATTCTATTCTTTATATCCTTTGTTGTAGCTTCCTTGTACTTACTCATCACCAATACTGCTTCACCACTTACAAAGGCTGCAGCTATGGATGTCCCATTCTTCTTACTATATTGGTTGTCCGGAATAGTACTTTTGATTTCTTCACCGGGCGCAGCAATATATACTAAACTGTTACTGTAGTTTGAAAAGCTTGATAAACCTCCGCTGATATTTATAGATGCTACGCTGATAATGTTATCCAACCCGAAGCAAGCTGGATATACAGGGCTTTGCTGCACATCTGCACCATTATTCCCTGCTGCACAAATAAATAGCATCCCTGAATCAGCGATTGCTTCTCTCAAAGCCTGGTTATATTCACTTGAACCCCAACTGCAATTCACGACTTTTACCCCTTTTAGTCTCGCATATTCTATAGCTTCCAATATATCGCTTGTATAGGCTTGTCCATCTTTAAATACCTTTAAAGGCATAACCTTGGCTTTTGGCGCTATCCCTGCTACGCCTGCACCATTATCCTTCTCTGCTGCAATGATACCTGCTATAGCTGTTCCATGCCCTTCACCCGTTGAATCATTATTATCACCCGCAAAGTTCCAGCCATTAACATCATCTGCATAGCCATTACCGTCCTGATCTATTCCATCCCCAGGTATTTCGTCACTGTTTACCCATATGTTGTTTTTCAAGTCTTCATGGTTTATATCTATACCGGTGTCAATAATGCCTACGATCACGTTTTCGCCTGTAGTTAAACTCCATACCTGCTCTAAACCAGGATATACTAATACTTCATTATCAACATATACTTCCTCAGTCACTGTCAGATTCTCACCCTGTACCGAATTCTCTTCAAATGCTTTTATAATATTATCCTCTTGTATATACTCAATAGTATCCTCTAGGCCCACATTTTCAATTTCTGTCATTAATTCATCAACTGTCATTTCACTCTTGGTTTCCAGCATTTCATAATTGTTTTTAAATTTCTTATTCTTTTCTAATTTATTCTTTAACTTCTTGCTCAATTCTCCTGATTGGTTGCCATACTTATATTTAATGATAAAGCGGCTAACCTGGTTCGACTCCTTCGTGCTTTGCTTCACCCCTGAACTATTTTGGGGTGTCACTGCAAAAACAGACGTAAATGTAAAGATAATAACTACCAATAGCATAATAATTCTTCTGACCTTTTTCATTTTACAGCCTCTCTTCCTTTAAAAAAGAGGCAGAAAATTAAGCACAATATGTGTTTAGTTTTCCACCTTCTTATATTTTTACTTCAATTATCCACTAATAATCTATATATTCCTACAATTTTCTATCGTGCAATTTTGACACAAACCGACATTTTTTTGCATATGAAAAGGTTGCATCAGGTTTAATCCGCGCCAAAACATAAAAAAGAAGCCCTTATTCAGGTGCCTCATGCAAACATATTCCTCATATTATTGATTACCTTATCCATATCCAATTAGCCATGCACTTCAAAGCTCAAGTTCCCTACAAAGATTCAATATCCTCCCAAGTTTCTTTAATCAGCAGTAGATTTGCCAATGCATCCGGTTTCTCTTCAGTCTCAATATACGCTTCCAGCTTAGCAAGGTTTTCTTCGATCTCATGTACATAGTCATGGTCAATATCAACTTGCAGCATCGGCTTCAGCTTTTTCCAGGCCTTTTTCACCGCTTCCAGGTTTTCACCTGCCTGCTTCCAATCTTCGTTCCGGATAGTACCCCCAAGCTCTATAAGCTGCTCAGAAAAATGCATATTATTATCAAGGGGCTTTACTAATAGAGTACAGGAGCATATCGTTGTCAAAACAGCTATTGTCAAAATGAAAATGGCTGACCGCTTTATCATATGTAACCCTCCATATTTCTAATTTTTAGTAGAAATTATATAATACGGCTTATCACCTTTTAGATCAACAAAGAGATTTCCCATTGTGTCCAATTGCGCTAATGATATATCGCTGATATCTTTAAGCTTCTGCTTGTTCAGTTGATGCTGAAGCCATGCCTTAGACAGCTTTAGTGACTTTAGGGCATCGGTTAATAAAATTCCGTCCATGATGAGGTTAGTAGGTAAACCGTTATACTTAGTAGTAAGATTTATGTCTTCGGGAGTCACCGGCTGCTTTGAGGACTTTTTTTCTATACTAAGCTTACCGCCCGGCTCAAATAGGGCAAATTCAACATCGGAGATGTTAAAAACTCCCTGAGTTCGAAGTTCGGAAATAAGTTCATCCAGTGAAATACGAATCCTGAGAAGATTCTTTTCAAGGATTTTTCCGTTTTCAATAACCACTGTTGCCTCCCCTTCTACAATCTTGCGTACCCATACATTATGCATACTCAGATATGCAAGTAAAATTGCAAGCGCAGTCCAGACCCCCATTCCTGCCAAGGTAGCAGTCGTGTTTTCGTTTACCTGCACTGAGAGTGTAGCTGCAATAGAGCCAATTGTGATTCCGACCACATAATCAAAGAATGTAAGCTGGGTGACCTGCTGCTTGCCTATTAATCTTATAAGCAGCAATAATGCAAAAAAAGAAATTACAGAACGGATTATAACAACTAACAGTATCGGCATTGTAGACCTCCTATATGTTTTGCAATAAACATTATAAATCGAAATTCAAATATTGCAAAATCATATTCCTTGATTGTTATTGAATTCGCACAATGCCCAATGTTAATACTTTTGTGCGTTCAATCTAGGCGGATTTTAAATATAACAAATATAGTATCTCAATTAAATATCGGTTTATTCCAAAAAAAGAAGGAATAGCAAAACTCCATACATATATTTACAGCTAATATTTAGTATAAATTCCAATCTGAAAGAGAAACTAGTATCGGAAAGGGAGGAATTTTTCATGACAGTAGCATCGCAGGTCAAGCAAGTTCTTGCCACCTTAAAAGGCAGTCAAGGAACCATCAGATTGTATGCAGCCCAAGCTCAAGAGGAAGAAACCAGGGCAGTATATGATGAGGCTATGGAAACAACAACAGAGATTATCCATGATCTCGAAAAAAGATTGTCGGTATTAGAGTATGAAGAACCACATTATAAAGGAAATTAATAGAGGTATCGATATGAACGCATGGGTACAAGTTTTAATTAAATCTGTTTCAATACTTATTTTATTACTTGCTGTAGTACGACTCATGGGCAAGAGAAACATAGCCAGTATAACTCCTTTTCATATGGTCGGTTATATAACTATCGCAGTACTCGCAGCACTTGTCTCAACAAATGTCATTACAAATCCCGCCCTCGGGCTTATTCCGCTGGGGGTATGGGTAATAAGCATTATTGGCTTGGAGTACCTGGCTCTAAAAAGCAAATGGGCACATGATTTTATTTATGGAAAGGAAACTGTCTTAATAGAGCACGGCAGGGTTATGGAACAAAGCCTGCTGAAAGCAAGGTTAACAGGTGACGAGCTCCTAAGGATGCTCCGGACAAAGAACGCATTTTCTTTAGCAGATGTTGAGTTTGCAGTACTTGAGGCTACCGGAGATTTCAGCGTATTTTTAAAGTCTGACAAGAAGCCTGCTACAGCCCGTGACCTTAACATTAAGATTGCTCCATTGGCAGAACCGCAAACAGTTATACTGGATGGCAATATTCTAAATGATCCGCTGGCTTCTCTGGGTCTTGCCCGGGATTGGCTCGGGACTGAGCTGGAAAAGCTGGGCGTCTCGCTGAACAATGTATTTGTTGCTCAGGTGGATTCTTCAGGAGAGTTATATGTGGATCTTTTTGATGATTCCACACAAAACCCTCAGCCCAAGGTAAGGGAAATGCTTTATGCCGGTTTGGAAAAAAGCCAAGCGGACCTAATGTCATTTGCTTTAGAAACACAAAGCAAAAGTGCAAAGGCTATGTATACTAAAAATGCGGAAAAACTGGAAGAGCTGCTTAAAATACTTAAACCATATCTGCTGAAATAGAAGGTGTAATTTATGTCAAGTAAAAAAAGAAAAAAGCTGTCACCCGTACAACAGCAATATCAAGACTTTGCAAAAGCAAGAGAGCCCAAAAGACCCATATTCAAAAACTGTGCGAAGGCTTTTTTTGCCGGTGGTATTATATGCACAATAGGACAGCTAATACAGTGGATTTTTATAACTTATTTCAAATTTGACGAGATAACCTCAGGAAGTCCGACTGCTGCTACACTTATTTTTATTTCTATATCTCTTACAAGCTTAGGTGTCTATGACCATCTGGCACAGTGGGGAGGGGCAGGCACTGCCGTACCCGTGACCGGATTTGCCAACACAATCGCTTCTGCTGCTCTCGAGCATAAGAGCGAGGGTTTTGTCTTAGGCGTAGGCGGAAATATGTTTAAGCTAGCCGGACCGGTTATTGTATACGGCGTATTCTCAGCGTTTGTAGTTGCATTGGTAAAAGTCATAATAAAAATGTTGGGTGGGATGTAAATGCTGAAAGGTCATCAAACCTGGATTTTTGAATCAAAACCTATTATAGCTGGTTCTGCCGCTGTTGGCGGACCCTTTGAAGCACAAGGAGCTTTGGCAAAGGATTTTGATTTGCTGCATGATGATCTCTGGCTGGGGCAGGATAGCTATGAAAAGGCTGAAAAAAAGCTGTTGGAGCAAGCTTGTGAGACAGCAATAAAAAAAGCAGGGTTAAAAAAGGAAGATATCCAGTTTTTCTTAAGCGGAGACCTGATCAATCAGATTATACCCAGCAGTTTCACAGCCCGTACGCTTGCAGTTCCTTTCTTGGGGATATATGGTGCCTGCTCCAGCTCTATGGAAGGCTTAACCCTGGCATCTCTAATTGTTGATACAGGATTTGCACAAAATGCACTTGTAGGCACCTCCAGCCATAATGCCGCTTCAGAGAAACAGTACAGATACCCGACAGAATACGGTGCACAGAAACCTCCAACTGCACAGTGGACAGTTACAGGCGCAGGTGCTGCAGTCGTATCTGCCGGGGGAAATGGTCCCCATGTTACTGCTGCAACCATTGGACGTGTTGTGGATATGGGAATTTCCGACCCCTTCAATATGGGGGCGGCAATGGCCCCGGCGGCAGTTGACACAATAGAAGCACACTTCAGAGATCTGAAGGCGGATGCTTCGCAATATGATTTAATCGCAACTGGTGATTTGGGCAGAGTCGGACATAGCATAGCAGGCGATCTATTAAAGAAGCATGGAATTAATATACCGGAAGAAAAGCTGACAGACTGCGGAATTCTCATGTATAAGGCTGACCAGCCGGTTTTTTCCGGTGGAAGCGGCTGTGCTTGTGCAGCAACAACAACTTACGGTCATCTGATTAATCGTCTCAGAAGACGGGAGCTTAGCCGGATTCTCGTTATAGCAACGGGGGCGCTGCTTTCTCCCATGTCATACCAGCAGAAGGAAACCATTCCTTGCGTAGCCCACGCAGTATCCATAGAAATTTAAGAAGGAGATGACGTGTTGGAGAAATTCATTTGGGCATTTATTATCGGTGGAGCAATATGCGTTATCGGACAGCTCCTGATGGATGGGCTGAAGCTGACGCCGGCACATACCATGTGCACTCTGGTTGTTGCCGGTGCCATACTTGGAGGTTTCGGTCTGTATGACAAACTGATTAAGTTTGCCGGAGCGGGTGCATCCGTTCCTATAAGCAGCTTTGGCAACCAATTGGTAAAAGGTGCTTTACAGGAGGCTGAGCGTACAGGTCTCATAGGTGTATTGACAGGTATCTTTGAGATTACCAGCGCAGGAATATCCTCAGCTATAATTTTTGGTTTTTTAGCTGCCTTGATTTTTAAGCCAAAAGGCTGAAATATATAGTTTATTTTGAAAGGAGGTCGAGATAATGACAGTAGGAACACAGTTCCAGCAAGCTATCGCTTCAGTTCAAAGCGCGGCAGCCAGCATAAAAACCTTTTCCCTGGAAACTCAGGATAAAGAAGCTAAGCGGACTTTCCAGCAGTTGGTGCAGACACTGGATGATGCAATTATTACACTAAAAGGAAGGCAGCAATACATCGAAGATCAGGAGCCGCAATACAGAGAGCGGTAATTAGAATTGAGCTGAAAAGTTATGCTGTTCAGCTCTTTTTAATTATACTGACTGTAATAGCTTTACAAAATAGTTGCTGTAGTAAAATCCATTATAAAAATACAAAACCAGAAGATTTTTTATTACTTTCTGGTTTTGCACTACTTAAAGAAAATTTATCGATGAAAAATCAATACTACCTTTATCATCAACTATTTCACTATTCCCATGGACATATTCAATTCCTTTCTAAAATTCTTTTATATATTAGGTATTTTGAGACCTTTTATAATAGTCATTAATAGCATTTTTTAGTGCCTTAGCCCCAAGATTTGAACAATGCATCTTGTTTTCCGGCAGACCTCCAAGGGCTTCCGCTATATCCTTTTCAGTAATCTTCAGCGCCTCTTCCAATGTTTTCCCTTTTGCCAGTTCTGTTGTCATACTACTTGTCGCTATAGCAGCAGCACAACCAAATACCAAAAATCTTATATCCTCTATCACACCATCCTTCACCTTTATGTATATGTTCAGGGAATCCCCACATCCCGGATCTCCGCATTTACCTTCTCCATCGGCATCATCCATACTTCCTACATTTCTTGGAGATGTAAAGTGCTCAATAAATGTATAGTTATATAGTTCTTCATACATTAAAATCACTTCCTTCAAAAGACTATTAAATTTCTATTGTATCTCCTGCTGAGCATATCTGGCAATTTTCACCCAGGAACCGCTTCATTTCGCACATTGCCCCAAATCCCGTACAATGTAAAGGAGCAATCTTTCGAATATTCATATCCTTTAAATGCTGCATAGTTTTTTGCAAACGTATTGGCGTTACATCCCCAAGATGCATTCCAGCTACCAGAAGCTTTATGCTTTTATCAGGAAAAAGCTTCCGTGCATAATTGAGGCCATTAATAACCCCTCTATGGCTGCACCCAAGAAAAACAGCTATTTCGCCATCGTCCTCAATAATAAGCATCTGCTCATCCAGCATCATATCCCGTATCATGCTGCCGTCCTTTTCAATGTAGAAACTTCTGCATACCTCCTCAAAGTCATTGGAGTAAGGCACTTCCCCTGATATCATGATGCCATTTTCAATCATCAAAGATTGTCTTGTATAAACGATTTTCTCTTCTATCCGTTTATGCTCGGATATTTTCCATGGTATTCCTATCTCTCTGTATAACAAATTCTTACCACCTGATATAAATTTCCCCAGGAAAGCATCAGGATGAATATAAACTGCCGGGGCTTTATCCTCAAAGGGGAAATACTGTAATCCCCCACAGTGATCATAGTGACCATGACTTAACACTATGTAATCTGCCAATTTGAGGTCTATACCCATGGCTTTTGCGTTATGGCAATAAACTGAGGATTGTCCTGTATCAAACAGTATTGCTCTGTCGCCCTTTTCAATAAAAAGAGATAGCCCCTGCTCAGCAAGTAAACCGCGTTTAATGACCCTGTTTTCAGCAAGAATATGTACTTTTAACATTTTTATATCACTCCAATATTTATGAAATATATAAATTATACTGCTTTACTCACTCCATTTCTTCTGATTTAAATCAACATTGATAATCGTTTTTAATTAAAAATCAAAAATAATTTCTAAGAGTCAATATAAATATATCTTAGTCTTTTATTGGGCTAATGCCCATTTGACACCCAAGTAAATTTTAATATTTATTTATACTTATGTCAATATTTAATTAATGTATAAATAAGAGCCTGAAATATAAAATTTCAGGCTCTATACTCTTTCTTATTCCCCTTCATGCCTCCAGCAACCGCGTCTGCAAAATTTCTTTTTCTCACTAGGGAAGCATACAATTCTTTTAGAACTACATTCAGGACAATTAAATTCCCCATTTAATATTTTCTCAAAGTTTTCGTAGCTTTCGTTCCACCCTTTCCCACAGTTCTGGCACTTGACAGGACAAATATTACGTGTGTAATTACCGCCTTCGATTCTGATAGCCTTTCCGTTTATAAGGCTGTCAGCAATCTTTTCTCTAGCAGCGTTTAGAATACGCTGAAAAGTTTGGCGTGATACCTCCATTTTATCAGCGCAATCCTCCTGCTCCATACCTTCAAGATCCTTAAGACGTATTGCCTCAAGTTCCTCAATCCGAAGAATATTTTCCTTCAGTGAAGCAGCATCTGTATCTGATGGAGCAAAATATTGTATATTTGGTATAAATTCAACTTTTCTCCACTTTGTCGGTCTCGCCAAGCTTTTCAATCCCCTTTCCAAATAAAGCACAAAACCTTAATAAGCAATTTATAATGATTCTGATTTCTCACTGCTGCATTGTATAATTGATACATATTATATATATCAATTATATATTATCATATTTTTATTTGATTGACAGCAGTATATTTCATTACAAAAAAAGAGACAGGATCTGTCTCCTGCCTTCATTATTCATCATCACCGCTAATCTCTTTTAATCGCTTATCGATCTGCTGTAATTGGTTTTTCAGCAACTCTGCCTGTTTATTCAGATACTCTTTTTCACCTGCTGCAGGTGCAAATACTCCACTGTACGCAGAATATCCTCCTTGCTGCCATCCTGACATACCTGCAGGACAATGCATTCTTCTAAACCCACAGCCTCTGCCAATACCTGCTCTATGACCTATACCCCGGTTCATATAGCCAGGTGCTGCAAAACCTGCACAAAATCCTGCTCCTCTGCCTGTCATTGATCCCATTCCCATAGGACCGGTTCCATCTCTTCTTGGCATCGTTATCACCTCCTTCCAAAGTATTTATCTGCAATATCTGTGTATTATATATGTTACGCTCTCGTCATTTTTGCACCGCACTGCGGACACACACAATATCCCCCGGATCCCGCACCTTCCATGCTGCCTCCCGCACGTCTTCTGCTTGCTGCATTTTTACCGATAGGTCCTGTTCCAGCACCAAATGGCATATGAATCCCTCCTTTTAATGAAATATCTAACTATACTGACCACACTAAAATTTCTGCTTTTGTACTTCCTGAATTTTCATATTAAAATTAGAGGAACTTATAATAAGTTATTAGCATATGCCCATAATTAATACTAATACTATTTCGGGCATATGTCAATAACTTATTAGAATTTTATTAAATTTCAATTAACTGCTCATACTTTTATTATTTCTGTAGTATTGCAGTGCAATTGCACATTCAATCCTTTTCCTTTGCATCTTGCAGCCAATTTCATAAGGTATTTTTGTATCCCCATTAAATTTATAATTATTTGCTTGGCAACCTCCGCTGCAATAAAATCTTGCCCAGCATTTTTTACATTCCGGTTTATTATATATATTTGATTTTCTAAAATCACCTGAAATTTTTTTATTTTTTATACCTTCATACACATTGCCCATATAGAAACTCTTGTCCCCTATAAATTGATGACAAGGATATATATCTCCATCCGGAGTCACTGCAATATATTCAAAGCCGGCTCCACATCCGGATATCCTTTTATAAATACATGTCCCCCCATTAATATCAACATTCATATGATAAAAAACAATATCATCATAATTTAGTAGTTCATCAAGAATTTTATCATACTGATCATATATCTGATCTAAATACTCTTTCCTAATAGAAAGAATATTATCTTCCGGTAATACCACCGGTTCTATTGAAATTTCTTTAAACCCAAGATTTATTAAATGCTTTATATCTTCATAAAAATCTAAATTCTGCGATGTGAATGTTCCTCTTATATAATATTGTTTTTTAGATTTTTTTCTTCTTTCAACCATGCTGTTAATTTTAGGAAGAATATCACTATAAGTTCCCCCGCCATTAATCCTTATCCTTATACTGTCTTGTATTTTTTTTCTGCCATCAATACTTAAAACAATATTTATCATGTTTTCTTCCAAGTAATCCATAGTATCATCAGTTAATAATGTAGCATTTGTTGTAATTGTAAATCTAAAATTTTTATTATACTGTTTTTCCCTACTTCTTGCATAGCTAACTGTTTCTTTTACAACCTCCATATTTAAAAGTGGCTCTCCTCCAAAAAAATCCACTTCTATGTTCTTTCTTGTACCTGAATTTTCAATTAAAAAATCAATACTTTTTTTAGCAACATAAAAACTCATTAATTTTTTTTGCTGATCATAACCTTCTCCATCAGCAAAACAGTATTTGCATCTTAAATTGCAATCATGTGCAACATTAAGGCAGACTGCTTTTATATAGTTAGGTTCCTCTATATATTTTTTAGCAATATCTTCATACTTATCACTAGAACACAACTGCCCTTTTTCTATAAGTTCCTCAATTTCGTCATAACACTCATTTAAAATATCTGCATCATATTTTCCCAGATATTTATTTATAACGTTGATTCTACTGTCAATACTATTTTCATCAATTATGTCATACATAATTTTATCTACAACATGAATAGCTCCGGAGGCTACATCCAAAATAAAGTAGTCATCCTTACATCTGAATTTATGTATATCTTTCATTAGCCCATCCTTCCTATATTTGCATTACTTTATGCAAAACCCTGATCTTATGAATTCTATTCAACTTGACCTTCCAGCTTTTCTTTGAGGTGCAATCCTCAAGCTGTTCTCTTTAAGTAAACCATAAGCCTGGTTAATCAAACCAATTCAATCCCTTCACCATAGAAATTTTTTAAGCTTATGCCCATAATTAATTTTAATATTATTTCAGGTATACGTCAATTATCTTATAATAATATTAATTGAAGCATTTCCTAACTAAAGCATGACACCATATGGTTATTGGCACTTGACAAAAACTTTTTAGAGAAAGTACAATGATAGTAGCTTTAAAACATAAGTCTGATAGCACTTTGTTCTATTCTAATTATTTGAAAAGGGGGCTATGAATTGGATGACAAGGTAAAGGTTGGTATTATTATTTGCAACCGGTATCATAACTGTGCTGGAGGAAAGTGCCTTAGGTCACTAAGAAACAGGGAAGGAGCCTTCAGCTTGTACAAGGACAAGGAAGTTGAGCTTGTTGGGTATACTACATGTGCAGGTTGTCCCGGTGGCAACGTGGAATATGCTCCAGCCGAAATGAAGAAAAATGGAGCTCAGGTAATACACCTTGCAACAGGACTTGTGGTCGGATATCCACCTTGTCCTAGAATAAACTATTTTAAAAAGTACATAAAAGAAAAATTTGGATTAGATACAGTAGTTGGAACTCACCCAATTCCCCAGAATTATTATGATACTCACAGCAATCTCAATACTTGGAATGCAAAAGAGTGGCAGGAAATAATAAAAGATGTTATCTGTGATGAAGAAATGAGAAAGACTTATGATTAAGGGAAACTATTTCCACTTCTCCTACACTTAACTATTGAATTTTTCTGCATTACTATATATTCGCTTGATTTCATCCTCTGATATCAATGCTGATAAAATTAATGCTATAATAATAATTCCAGGTATATCTATCAGTAATCTGGTTATGGCAAATTTAGTCCCAAGAGATGCAGCCTCAAAAAGAAGCATAGGAATCTTAGTTGTTGACCAGGCACCAATAAATATCAATATATTGCTGAACTTAACACCCTTTTTCATAAATACCGCAGCTACAGGAAATGCTCCGTAAAGAGGTCCGGCGGCTGCAGAACCTATAAATATTGATAAAAGAACCCCTTTTAAGCCTGAACCCTCTCCCATAAATTTAATCATGGTTTCTCTTGGCACCCAAATATCTAGAAGACCTAAAAGCACAAAAATCGGTGGAATAACCAGGATCATTTCCTTGAGAGAATAGGCAGTTATGCTTAACGCCTTCATCCCAAGCCGGTAGTTGAACACTGTAAATATACCGATAGCAACCGATGCGATTATGAATGCCCTATATCTTTTTAAGATTGTTTTCATATGCTAGTCACCACCAAACCAATTATATATGCAACAATAAAAGAAAAAATGAATGCCAGAATATTTCTATATATTGTCAGCTTTTTACCGAAATACTTGATTTCAACCGGCATGGTAACAATGCCGACCATCATAAGGGTTGAAACAAAAGCACCAATTTGCATGTAACCTGCACCACTTTTCAGAAGCATCGCAACAGTCGGAAAGGCGACAAATCCAGGTATTAAGGTCACAGATCCAACAACGGCAGCAAATACTACTCCAATCCAACCTGAGTCTGAACCAATAATTTTTGATATCACATCAGGATTTATTACTGCAAGCAAAACACCAACCAGTAAAATGACAACCAAAAATTCAGGCAGAATATTTTCAAAAGCCTTCCATGCTTTTTTTAAAGCCATCTTTGTCTTTTTCTTGTCTTTATAATATGAATACAAAAGTAAAACAGCCGTAACAACATATAAGCCGATATTCACAATCACCACTTCCTTCTATATATTATCTTAAATTTTGAATATATTTTTGTTACAACAATAATCAGTTTGCCCATGTATTATTGCGTGCTATTAAGATGATACAAAATAACCACTTGCCAAGATGCACCTAATACCTCAGCAAGCAGTTATTTTCTATATTTCTGTCTTAATTCATTCTACACGTCTGAGTTAAATATTTATATTATCTTTGCAGAATCTCCCTTTTTAATTATACCACCTGTAACAACTTTACAGAACAGACCTTCGCTAGGCAAAAGGCTTACACCAAATGTTCCGGTGACTACACTCGGATGATCCTCTTTTCCAATTTGAGTAACCTCCAAAACAACACTTGTACCCAGCTTGATCCTGCTGCCAACAGACAAGCTGGAAAAATCCAGTCCATCAATCAGAATATTCTCTGCGAAATCACCAGGTCCCATATTCAAGTGATACTCTTTATTAGCCTTTTGAACACTAGCCCAATCAAGACAGGTAATCTGGCGCCCCCAGGCACCCGCATGTCCGTCATTTTCGATCCCATAACTTTCTATAACTTCAGCTTCAGGCACTTCTTTTTTAAGCTGCCCTCTCTCTCTACTAATAGATATAGAATAAACTATACCTTCACTCATAATTATATCCCTCTTTAATTACCACATTCATCGTGGTGCTGATGCTCATGACAAACAGATCCGGTGGACTTAAGCTTGCCCTGCAGATACATCTCTGCTGCGGCCTTTGCATTTCCACTTGCACCTGTAATTACTTCTATGCCTTTTTCATTGAATATATCAATTGCGCCGCCACCCATGCCGCCAGAAATAATAACATTGACTCCCTTGTCATTTAGAAAGTTAGGTAAAAATCCCGGCTTATGTCCGGGGTTCGGTATAGACTCACTCTTAACAATTTGATTGTTTTCTGTATCAAAAATATTAAAACTCTCACAATGTCCAAAATGTCCTGTAACCATTCCATTCTCACTTGCTACTGCAATTTTCATTTTTTATCCTCCATCTTTTCTAATATATCTGCAACCGGCTCAAGCCAGTTACCATCAAACAGTTCAATCATTCCTCTGTCACAAGCTACTGAAATTTTAGGATCAATCGGCAGTTTTCCAAGAACTTCTATATTATGCTCTTCTGCTATCTCTTCAATATGACTGTCTCCAAATATTTTATGCTCCTTATCACAGTCAGGACATTTGAAATATGCCATATTTTCAACCAGTCCTATGATTGGTATGTTCATCATTTCTGCCATTTTAACTGCTTTGGATACTATCATTGAAACAAGCTCCTGAGGTGAGGTCACAATGATAATTCCATCTACAGCTATAGATTGAAATACTGTAAGCGGTACATCACCTGTTCCTGGCGGCATATCAATGAACATATAGTCCACATCGCTCCATATTACATCCGTCCAGAACTGCTTAACCGTTCCGGCGATAATAGGGCCTCTCCATACTACAGGTTCTGTATCTTTTTCCAGAAGCAGGTTAATCGACATAATATCGATTCCTGTCTTACTTTTAATAGGGAAAAAGCCTTGTTCACTCCCCATTGCCTTTTCTCTGATACCAAATGCTTTAGGTATGGACGGTCCTGTTATATCAGCATCTAGTATCGCTGAGTTATAACCTCTTCTTTTCATCATTACCGCCAGCATAGAAGTTACAAGGGATTTGCCGACTCCCCCTTTGCCGCTCATAATACCAATAACTTTTTTGATATTGCTCAGTTCATGAGGTTTTTCGGAAAAATCAATTTTTTCTTCTTTTCTTTCAGCACATTCATCGCTGCATGCACTGCAATTCTGATTGCAACTTTCGCTCATTTCTTATTATCTCCTTACGCATTTAAGATTTTTATAGTTGTGTTGAAGACTTCTTTTGCGGCTCGGCCTGCCGCACAATCTATATCAATAATACTTTGTGCATTATTGATTGCTTTTATAGCATCCGGGTCAAAGGGTATTACCCCAGCAAAGGGTAATTCGTATTTTTGGCAAAATGATCGTATTTTTTCTGTATTTTCTATATTTGTATCATATTTATTTATACAAACCGCAACCTTCGTTTGGAACTTTTCTGCCGTTTTTATGATACGCTCCATATCACTAATTCCTGATATGGAAGGTTCTGCAACAATCAAAACCATATCTGCACCGGAGAGTGATGCAATAACCGGACATCCTATACCCGGTGATCCATCAATAATTGCAAGATCTATATCCTGAGCCGCTGCCTTCATTTGCTTCTTTACTTCAGCAACAAGCTTACCTGAGGTGCCGCTTCCCATGGTAAGCTCTGCGGTAGAAAATACCTTATCGCCCGCATGCAGCATTAATTCTCCTGCAACAGCAGGTTTTAAAAATACAGCTCCCGCCGGACAAACTGCTTCACAAACGCCGCAGCCTTCGCAGGCATAATAATCGACTTTATATTCAGCGCCGGCATTAATTGCATCAAACCGGCAATTTTGTCTGCACAAATCACATTTTACACATGAATCCGGATTTATTTCTGCTTTGGGAAGTCCATAATAATCTGTCATTTCAGGTTCAGATGGCTGATGCATGACCAAATGCAAATTTGGTGCGTCTACATCGCAATCTGCATATGCTTTAGCATCCGATAACTTGATAAAAGCACTGGCAATAGTTGTTTTGCCCGTACCGCCCTTGCCGCTAAGGATTAATAATTGTTTCATGCTGCACCTCCTTAGTCACAATTTGAAGCAGGGAAAAGAACATATCCCGATACTTTTCATTCTCCCTTGCTGCAATCAAGGCATCCGAATTCAGAATTCCTAGCTCACTTTCAAAGGGAATCTTACCCAATACCTTTATCCCTTTTTCTATACAGAATTTTTCTGCCGGATTTTCTCCCTCCAGACACTTGTTAAGTACTACACCATGCGGTTTATCAAACAAACTTACCAGTTTATATACCATATTAAGATTATGAACCCCGAACAAGGTTGGCTCTGCTACCATTATGCAATAATCCGCATCCTTTATACTTTCCATAACAGTACAGGCACTTCCGGGAGGACAATCAATAAAAGTGAATTCTTTATCTTCATTAATACTATTTAGAATTGTCTTTATTATTGGTACTCCGGATACTTCACCGATATTCAATATCCCTGTAATTATAGTAACATTTCCCGATACACCTTTTTGAACCTTACCTATAATTTTTTCTTTTTCTGACAAGGCTTTCTCAGGGCAAAAAAGCGTACATCCTCCACAGGAATGACAAACCTCATCAAATACTATCAGTTTGTTACTTATATAAGCTAATGCGTTGAATTTACAAAAATCAACACATTTGCGGCAGCCATTACAACGATCAACATCTGCAAAAGGAATTCTAACAGATATATCCTTTGACTCAATATCCTCCGGTTTGAAAAAAAGATGACCATTCGGCTCCTCAACATCACAGTCAATATAGACAGCTTCCTTCGCCACCGAAGCCAGATTTACAGACACCAGTGTTTTTCCTGTGCCGCCCTTGCCGCTTAGCACAGCTATTTTCATGTTAGTTCCCTCCATGACCATGAAATCCTGCATGGATGTCTACCAGCAAAGATAGTTTCCCATCATTTAATGCATTAATATTATCCATAATAGAATCATTGAAGGTCTTGTATATTTTGATATCGGCTGCTTTTATAACGTCTGCTGCATTCTCTCCGCATCGAGGAGTAAGCAAGGCACTTACATTATTATCTACAATAGTCTGTGCGGCCTTGATTCCTGCACCACCTTGGCTCGCTGCCGCACTATTATCTATAAAAAGACTTTCCTTTGATTCTGTATCATAAATAAGGAAATACGGTGTACGTCCAAAGGATTGACATACACTTGTCTCCATGGATTTGTCATCTACCGGTATTGCAATTTTCATTTGGTCTCCTCCTCATATTCTTCTCTGCAGAACTTGTGCCTTCTACATCCGCCGCAGCCACATGATTTTTCAAGTCCATCACAAAGCTTATAATCTCCGCCCTCTATTTTTAACACTTTCCCATTTACAAGAGACTCTGCAAGCTTTTTTCTTGCATCATTATAAATACCCTGTACAGTTGTGCGTGCAATATTCATTTGCTTTGCACACTCTTCCTGTGTAAACCCTTGCAAGTCAATTAACCGTATAGTTTCATACTCATCAACAGTCATAGTAACAAAAAGCTCTTGACTTACCGGTGCGTTTAGCGGTCCAAACCGGTCGCTTTCAGGCAAACAGCACACTTTTCTCCATTTTCTAGGTCTTGGCATCTGCTCACCTCCTTTTAGGTTATTGACATATGTCATTTTCATTATATCTCTTTTGCGACATATGTCAATAACTATTTTAAAATAGTATTTCCTCGTTCCTACATAATCATACTGAACCGCTAATCAAGATGTCTGCTGCACCTTAATTAACGGTTAAATATTTGATATTATTTTTTAAACGGGGAATTTCTTTTGTAGCTTTGCCCTGTTCCATTGTGCATTAAGCCTGAAGAAGCGTCTAAGAAGCAACAATGGAAGGATGGTCCCAAGTAATCCCCTGGAACCCTGATTCCCGTATCCTATATAGTTACCCGCCATATCATACAGCCTATAATCGTTATGATATCCAATAGGCGTACCATCCATTATGCGAGCTAAACTAATAAATTTCAAGTTTATAAATTTCTATTATTTGACAAATAGCTGCTTCATATGTTATAGTATTAATATCTCTTTGCACTGCATTTGAGCTACAGTACAAACTGAGCAGGCGATGAATCTTACTTGGATTCGTGGGGCTGGGCCTAAAAGGCAACAGGTGAATTTATTACACATCTGTGGGACAGTAAGTTGTTCCATTGATGTGTTTTTTTATACACTTTTATGGAAAACCAAACTGTGAAGCCAATTTATGTGCCATAGAGTTATATAAAACATTAAAAGCAAAAATACCGGTAACCTATATGACAAATAGCATATTGCATTAAGCAGATTGGGGGGGATTGTTTTGATACAAATAGTAATTAAAAAGTTCATTAAAAACTACGAAAATGTAAATGATAAACTGGTAAGAGAATCTTACGGAGTGCTGTCCGGAGTATTAGGTATAATTTGCAACATGTCTTTATTCGCATTAAAGCTTACTATTGGGCTATCTATAAATAGTATTGCAGTAATAACGGACGCTTTTAATAATTTTACTGATTTAGGTTCTTCATTGATTTCTATCGTGGGCGCAAAATTGAGCAACCGCCCGCCTGACCCTGAGCACCCTTATGGTCATGGGAGATTTGAATATATCGGTTCTCTTATTGTAGCATTTATAATTTTTTCAGTAGGCTTAAAGCTATTAGAAAGCTCATTTGGCAAAATTATTAACCCTGAAGAAGTGCTGCTTAACCCAATATCAATAGTAATCCTGATTCTTTCAGTTATGCTAAAGCTATGGATGTTTTCCTACAACAATTATATCGGTAAAACAATAAATTCAAGTATAAATAAAGCAACAGCCTATGACAGTTTAAGTGATGTTGTCGGCACAAGTGCAGTAATTGTTACAGCAATAATAGGAACTTATATAGATTTTCCTATTGATGGGATAGTAGGTGTTGCTATCTCGCTATTGATCCTCTACACAGGCTTTACTATTGCTAAAGATACAGTAAATTTAATCCTGGGCTCACAACCGGATCCTGAACTTGTTGATGCCATAAATAAATTAGTTTTTGAAGGGAAATATATAATAGGTGCACATGACCTTAATGTACATGATTATGGACCTGGCAGAGTGGTAGCATCAATACATGCTGAGGTTCCGGATAATATAAATTTCGTAGAAGTTCATTCTGTAATTGATGATCTGGAAAAAAGAATATCAGATGAACTTGGAGTTAATATTGTCATTCATATGGATCCTATATCTGAAGCTATTGATAAAAATAATGCGCAACAATAGCAGTTACCGTGTTATAATAATTACAATCAATTTGAAAGTGAGGTGCTCTATATGTGGTTTTCAAAACCGAAGGAAGAAGTATTAAAAGACTTTGATGTAAACCCACAAACCGGACTTACCAGTGATGAAGCCAAGAAAAGGCTGGATAAGTATGGAGAAAATAAGCTTAAGGGGAAACCTAAGAAAAGTCTGATTTTCCTATTTTTTGAGCAGCTTAAGGATATGCTTATATATGTACTTCTGGGAGCTTCAGTAATTACAATAGTAATTGGCGAATATGTAGATGCAATCATCATTCTTTCAGTTGTTGTTTTAAATGCAGTAATCGGAGTTGTACAAGAGTATAAGGCTGAAAAGGCAATTGAAGCACTTCAGAAAATGACTACTCCGAAAGCTCTAGTGAGACGTGATGGAGAAGTGAAAGAAATCAGTTCTGAACAAATAGTTCCCGGTGATATAATTGTCATAGATGCCGGCAGGTTTATACCCGCTGATTTAAGACTTATAGACAGTGCAAATCTTCAAATAGAAGAATCAGCCCTTACCGGAGAATCTGTACCTTCAGACAAGAACGCAAAAGCCATTTTTGAAGATCCGAAAACGCCGATAGGCGACAAGTCAAATATGGCATTCATGTCTACCACTTCTACTTATGGCAGAGGCGAAGGCATTGTTGTGGCAACAGCCATGGAAACAGAAATCGGTAAGATAGCCAAAATACTGGATGAAGATGATGATGAACTGACACCTCTTCAAAAAAGATTAGATGAGCTGGGCAGGATTCTTGGTTATTTATGCTTAGGAATATGTGCGCTAATATTTATAGTAGCACTTATTCAAAAAAGAGAGCTTTTTGAAATGTTCTTAACTGCGATAAGCCTGGCAGTTGCAGCAATTCCCGAAGGACTTGCCGCTATAGTGGCTATAGTTTTGGCACTTGGGGTTACAAGGATGTCTAAGATCAATGCCATAGTTAAAAAGCTTCCGGCAGTTGAAACCTTAGGTTGTGTTAATATTATATGTTCAGATAAAACCGGTACCCTTACTCAAAATAAAATGACCGTTTTGAAACACTATACACTAAATAATCTAAAAGACATACCTACTACAGAAACTAATTTTGAAGCATCTTATGATGAAGCTGAATTAATTAAATCCTTTGTTTTATGCTCAGATGCTACCTATGAAAATGGTGAAAGCACCGGAGATCCTACCGAAGTAGCTTTAGTAGTATTGGGTGATAAATATAACCTCACAAAAAGAGATTTAAATTCAAAGTGTAAAAGAGTTTCCGAAAAGCCGTTTGATTCGGATAGAAAGCTGATGTCAACATTAAATGAAGAGGGCAAAGGTTTTAGAGTTCATACCAAGGGTGCAATTGATAATATTTTAAAAATATCAACTACAGCACTTGTGGATGGTAAGATAGTACCGTTAACCGAGAAAATGAAGACTGACTACTTAAAGGCAGCCGAAGAAATGTCGGATAATGCGTTAAGAGTGCTTGGTGCAGCTTTTAAAGATGCAGCATACATAATAGAACCTGAAGAAATGGAAAAAGACTTAACTGTTATAGGCTTCGTAGGTATGATAGACCCTCCGAGACTTGAGGTTAAGGATTCTATAAAAGAAGCAAAACTTGCAGGCATTACACCTGTAATGATTACCGGTGACCATAAGAATACAGCAGTTGCAATTGCTAAAGAGCTGGGAATTGCAGAATCAATTAAGCAAAGCATAACAGGTGCTGAAATAGATGAACTGTCAGATGAGGAATTCTCAAAGAAAATAAATAATTACAGGGTATTCGCCAGAGTATCACCGGAGCATAAGGTTAAAATAGTAAAAGCCTTTAAAGCTCAGGGAAATATAGTATCTATGACTGGTGACGGTGTTAACGATGCTCCTTCATTGAAATACGCTGATATCGGCGTTGCCATGGGTATAAGCGGAACAGACGTCGCCAAGGGTGCCAGTGATATGATATTGACAGATGACAACTTCACAACAATCGTTCATGCAATTGAAGAAGGCAGAAACATTTATAATAATATCAAAAAGTCTGTGATATTCCTATTAGCCTGCAACTTGGGGGAAGTTATTTCAATATTTGCATCTATCTTATTCTTCTGGCCTGTACCTTTACTGCCGACACAGATTCTCTGGATGAATCTTATAACCGATACATTACCGGCTTTAGCACTTGGTGTTGATCCCGGCGATAAGGATGTTATGAAAAAGAACCCAAGAAATCCAAAAGAAAGCTTCTTTGCCAAAGGTTCAGGAGTCAGGGCAGTTATAGGCGGTACATTAATAGGTGTATTAACTTTAACAGCTTTCTATTTCGGATTGAGGGAATACGGATATAGTCCGGGTTCAAAAAATATACCTGAAGAAGCATTAACTTATGCCAGAACAATGTCCTTTGTTGTAATTGTTGTTTCACAGCTATTTTACTCATTAACAATGAGGAACTCAACCAAATCAATATTAAAGATTGGAATATTTTCTAACAAGTATCTGATTGGTTCGATTATTATAGGATTTATCTTACAGTTTGGGGTTATATCCGTACCAGCTCTTGCAGGTGCATTTAAGGTTCATAATTTAAGTTTCGGAGACTGGGAACTGGTTCTATTATTTGCTCTAACTCCACTAATAGTTAATGAAATAATCAAAGTATTTATGCGGTCTGCAAAAAAGGAGTGATAATCTGTGAAAACCATCTCTATAAGTGGGAACAGCCGTTCCGGCAAAACCACGCTATGTGAAATTCTTATTAAGGGTCTGCGTGAACGAGGTTATTCTGTAGGCTCTGTCAAGGAGATGCACGGTAGTGATTTTAAGTTAGATCCCGTAGAACGGTCTAATACCAACCGTCATCGGGCTGCAGGCTCAGAACTGGTAGTAGCTCGCGGCGATAATGAAACGGGTGTATTTTATCAGGAAAACCTGCCTATATCCAAAATACTTTCGTTTTTCGATTGTGATTATGTTATTCTGGAGGGTGTGAATGACTGCAACTGCGCACGGATTCTCACTGCCCACACAGAGGAAGAATTGAACAGACGTATGGATGACCGGGTAATCGCCATTTCCGGCGTAATTGCAAATTCTAATGTAAAAGAAATCAAGGGCTTGCCGGTTATCAATGCACTCGATATGCCGGAAGCATTGATTGAATTTGTCATAGAACGTGCTTTTGAACCTTTAAATGATTTCCATTGCGGCAAATGCGGCTATAAGGATTGCAGAGAGATGACCGGATTGATTGCACAAGGGAAAGCAAAGCGCAGCGATTGTGCAATTTATGAATCGAAAATAGAGCTGCTGCTTGACGGCAAACCGCTGCCCCTCGTTCCTTTCGTACAGGATATCATAAAAGGGGCAGTGCTTGGCATGGCAAAAGAGCTGCGGGGCTATGAAAATAACAAAGAGCTTGTGCTGCGTATCCGGTAATTTCATATCCCAAACATTCCGGTAATATATTTGTTAATTATCGTTGTTATAGGAGGCAGGTTAATCCTCATGGATAGCATCACACTAAAAATAAAACCCATGGACCATAAAACCGCAAAGCATATTAATTCCTTCCACCAGCGTTTTCGCACCAGGCCAGGGATTGGCCATAAAGCAAGCATAGCAGACCCAATCATAAAAAGCGCTATCATGAATTTACCTCTCCTTTTGGTGGCAATTTTCGTAATTTAGCTATGACCAGTGTAATAAGCGGAATTCCAATTTGAAAGGGAACTGCATAGATAGAGTAGCCCTTACTCGCAAACTCAAGCATTTCTAAAGTATTTCCTACATTAGTCAGAGCCAAAATGACCATGAGAATCCCTACCGGAAGAATTATCGGGCGGTAGCTGCGTAAATTGAAAACCTGTGCCAGACCCAAAACCGTTCCATAAAGCAGAATCGAGATCTTGATAAATCCCATGGTGATTAAATTAATGGCAACCAAAGCCTCCAAACGGTTGAAGATATCTCCAATATCGATGACCTGCACTGCAATATAGGTTGGATAATTGTAAACTGTGCCCATTTGTCCCAACACCGCAGCATTTCGGACTGCAACCATAATAAATATGAATCCTGATATTAGTAAACCCCTGGAAACAGCAGAAGGCCCTTTTTCTGGTTTATCAACAAAAGCCAACACCATTAAAAATGCTACTGTTTCCGCAAAGGGAAAGCTCGCTGTACCGTGACTTACAAATAATAGTTTCCTGATGGGCACATCCAGAATAGGCAGCAAGTTCTTGAGGTCAATATGCGGAATTACTAACAGCGTATCTGTGACTGCAACCAAAAGGGTAAGCGGTGCTAGAATTAAGCCGCATCTGGCTAACACTTCGATACCTCTGCCCACGGTCGAGGCGCACACCAGCATAACTAAAAGAAGACCAACTGCTTTCGGAGTAGCGGGGTATATTTCTAATTTGAAGAACCGGGCATAATTGTTTAAAACCAGTGCACCCAGGTGAAAAAGATACCAGATGAATAGAACGGATATGCACTTGCCAAGAATCTTCCCGTAGACAAGAGAATTTATTTCAACAATCGTCTTATCTTTAAATTGCTTGGCCAAGGCAGTGAATATCCAGACTATGAGTAAACCTTCCATCAATCCTAAAGCACACGCAATCCATGCATCGTGCCCGGCGCCCTGACCAGGAGGAATAATGACGGAAGAGCCGAAAACAAACCCTACTATTAAAACGCTTAGTTGAAAATTGGATATCTTACCTTTTTCCAATAACATAAATCATACTCCTACTTCTTCATTAATGCTTTATTGACATCCCCGATTTCATTTAAATGAGTTTTTACCTTTACCACAACTTTAATATTGGGATAAACTTCATCCCACATCGGTTTCAGATTTTTCCATTCATTTTTATATTTACGATGAACCGCGTCCCCAAACCCAAAAACATCTGCATCTAGAGAAAAGGATTTTTCAACTGCTGCCATTACTTGACTTTTAATCTCTTTAGCCTGGCCCTTTTCTAATTCTTGCACGATGTCGGCGGTCAAATCCTTGCGGCCTTTATACTCTATCAAGTTTGACTCTTCATCTATTTCAATGGTAATTTCTATTTTGTCGTCCTGTAGCTCAGGAACGATTTTACTTTTAGCCCGAACAATTTCGAGGCTCGCTTCCGGAATCATTACGAACCCTTTTTTGATCTTGTTAATTGCCCATAGAAGACCACTTGATTCGCGTTCATTCAGTTGCCCTATCATACTATCCCCTTTAAAAACTGCCGTTCCGGTAATCCGAATTTTTTGTATTTTTTTTCCATCCGGACCAGTTTCCAAAAAGATGCCTATCATAGGGGCAATGGGAGCGGTGGTTTTACTCATCAGCCGGTTGGCAAACTCCAGAAATGTGACCTCTGGGTATTTAGAGAAAGCCGCTGACAATTTTATCTCTTCAGCCATTCCGATTGCTTGAATGCTTTCCATTCCATTCTGGACTCCTAGAATATCGCTGGCTTTTTTCTCTGAAACTGCCATTAAGATGTTGGGGCGACCTGCTGGATTTCTGGCAACTGTATCGATAAATGGGTAGATTCCTTGTTCTGCTCCATCCTTTCCGAAGATAAAAACCTGAGTATGCCGGTAATATGGAATACGACTGCCATGCTGGGTATAGCGGCTTAAGGCATCGTACGGGGATGAACCCGTACTATGGTCCAGTTGAATAGTATTGAGTGCACCACCACCTTTTTGCTCCCCACTACCACTGGTACTGGAAGTACTTTTTATCTGGCTGGGAACAATGGATTGATAGGTAAGCGTGACATCTCCTGTGTCCAGATTGATATCCCAACCTAGGCCAGATACGATTGATAATTTATCCAACTGTATGCTATCCCAACACCCGGATAAGAATACTGGAATAATGATTAATAAAATAATCACATAAATTTTTAAACGCTGTCCTCTCGTCATTAGCTTTCCCCCTTGTTGGGCTTGGTTTTGGGGGGCTGAGGCATTTGGTCTGGTGATTGCCGCCTCGTATTGGGTGAATCTAAAGGCTCAGGACGGCTGTCCATTGTCCATAAGGGCGCCCGTACAAGAGTATCTTTCAAGCCACGAATGTTGAGTGGTGCCAAGGGAGATAAATAGGGTACTCCCAAGGAACGTAAAGAAGCCAGGTGGCTGAGTATCTCAAGCGAAATAATAACTATTCCGAATAAACCCATAAAGCTGGCAACGCTAACTAATATTATACGCAGCAACGCCCCCAAATCTGCCTGGGAGGGCGCCACAAAAGAAGCGATAGCTGTAGTTGCCAATACAACAACCATTGGTGCCCCTACCAGCCCGGCCGCCACTGCTGATTGTCCTATGACCAGGGCACCCACAATACTAACGGCCTGACCCAGAGTACGGGGCATACGGAGACCCGCCTCACGCAGGATTTCGAAAAGAATTATCATGAATATAGCTTCCACTCCCACAGGAAGAGGTATTCCTTCCTTAGCTGCAGCCACTGTAATTAATAGCGGGGTAGGTAATAGTTCCTGGTGAAAAGACATTAATGCCACATAAATTGCCGGCAGGAAAGCACTTAGAACAAAGGCCAAAAAACGAATCCATCTAATAAATGAGGCAAAATACGGGCGGGCGTAATAATCCTCCACGCTCTGGAAGCCTTCGATTAATATCATGGGTGCAGTCAATGCAAAAGGAGAGCCATCAACCAGGATTGCGGCTCGGCCTTCCAATACCCGGGCGGCTACAACGTCGGGCCGTTCACTATTACCAATGGTAGAGAACAAGGATAAAGGATTATCTTCTATATATTGCTCGATGTAGCCTATATCAAGAATGACATCGGTATTGATTCGCTTCAGCCGTTGTTTAATTTCTTCAACAAGGCTATCCTCGATTATACCTTTGATATACACGATGGCAATATCTGTTTTACTCCGCTCCCCAACCTGCAGAGATTCAAAGGTCAAACCCGGATCCCTAATAATCCGGCGTAACAAAGCTGTGTTGGTCCGCAGGGTTTCATTAAAGCTTATTCTTGGCCCCCGAATCGCTAATTCGTTTTTTGCTTCTTCGAGACTGCGGGTTTCCCATCCCTTAGCATCAATAAGTAAGGCCTGGTTTACGCCTTCTACCAAAATTGCGGTATGCCCTGTAAGGACGTTTGCGATAACCCCGTCAATATCCTCAGTACCAATTATTTGTCCTACGGTTAACACACTTGATTTAATAAAATCGATTAGGTTAGAGTGGTTTTGGCCAACATTATCCTTTATCAATTGCAGGTCAGACATCAATGGTTGTAAGATATGATGATTTACCAGATCCCTATCAACCAGACCATCAATATAAATAACGGCTGCAGCAACGTTCAAATTTGTGCCAATCTTCATATCACGAATAATTACATCACTGCTTTGACCAAGAACTTCTCTAAGAATCTTAAGGTTCTCCTCCAGGTTCTTAGAAAGATAAACCGGAGAATCATGCTGTTCTGAAGCCTTTTTAGAGTTATTGTTTGACATTTTTTGAAAATGTAGTTTTTTCAAAAGTAAATCTAGCAAAGATAACCCACCTTTCTCCAAACTGTGTGGTTTGTCTGATGTGCCTTCAAGGTAAAATTGTAAATATTATCGCCCTGCATCGTAGTTTTCACCGGTGCAATTTCTTTGAGTAATTCGAAAATGGATTGGATTGTCTAATATTATATCCATAAGATAAAAATACTATTTATCAAGTTTTAAGTAGTTAAACCGCATCGTTTTCCTGCTTTCATTTAAAAGTCTGGGAGAGGATCCTTGCTGAAATATTCCATGGATAATTATACAAATTGCTTGAATAAAAATTCAAATTTGAGTTGACATATTAACAATAATGTTGTAAACTGAACTAAATTTAAGATAACCTCACTTTTACGAGTGGGGTAGAGGTGCGGTATTTATCAGTTTTTAGCGGAGTTTGAGAAGCGTTGATGCTAAGGAGAAGGAAATGTCGCCGAAGCTTGTAATACTCTCAGTATTGCTTGCTGGGTCTGCAGTTAAGAACTGTAGGACTGTCTCAATAAGCGTCCCGGTTTATTGAGTTGTGCTATCTCATTTGGGAAAGAAGGGGGTTAATGGTCAATTATGCAAACTTGGGCCTGAGATTACCTCAGGTCTTTTATTGTGCAAAAACCGAGTAATTAAATAGTTCTACTTTGTATAATACGCTCTAAAAAACAAAATCAAACTTTATTGAAGAGGAGAGAATCAGTCATGAGAAAAAACCTATTATTACTTGTAGTTTTATCACTTTCAGTGATTATGCTATTTACAGGATGTGCAGCAAATAATACTCCAGAAGGTCCAAAAGCAGCAGAGACAGCAGGCGGAACTTTCAAGGTAGGCCTTGAAGCTGGATATGCACCCTTCAACTGGACTCAAACAGGTGATTCAAATGGCGGTGTCAAAATTGACGGCAGTGCAGAATATGCAGGCGGATATGACGTAGAAATTGCCAAAAATATTGCAGAAGGTTTAGGTAAAGAATTAGTTATTGTTAAGACTGAATGGGACGGTCTTGTACCGGCATTAACCTCAGGGAAAATTGATGCAATTATTGCAGGCATGTCACCGACAGTAGAACGTAAACAAACAATCGACTTCTCAGATAACTACTATAAATCAGTTTTGGTAATGGTAGTAAAAAAAGGTGGAAAATATGAAGGAGCTACTTCTTTAAAAGATTTTAAAGATGCAAAAATAACTGCTCAATTAAATACATTCCACTATACGGTAATTGATCAGATTGAAGGTGTAGTAAAGGATACTGCTATGGATAACTTCCCTACAATGAGAGTTGCGCTTGAGTCGGGAATGATTGACGGATATGTCTCAGAACGTCCTGAAGGTGTTAGTGCTGAGGCAGCCAACGAAAACTTCAAAATGATAGAATTCACAGATGGATTTGTTACATCTGATGATGATACCGCAATTGCTGTAGGTCTCGCAAAGGGCAGTGAGCTGACTGCAAAAATAAATGAAATACTGGCAGGCATATCCGAAGAAGAACAGACAAATATCATGGATACTGCAATTAAGAATCAACCGACAGCCCAATAATGCTTTTCTGGACCGACTGCGTTTACTAATGCAGTCGGTTCAATAATGTTTTAAAAGGGGGAGAAACATGACTTATGAGTGGGTACTAAAAATTTTAAAAGCAAACTGGCCAATGTACATCCGTGGTGCAGGTATAACACTCTATATTTCTATAATCGGAACTATTATTGGCTTTATTATCGGTTTATTGGTAGGAGTTGTGCGTACTATTCCATTACCTGAACGGGGAATAAAAAAAATCGTTCTTAAAGTTATAAACGCCATTCTTTCAGCTTATATAGAATTTTTCCGTGGAACTCCTATGATCGTACAAGCTATGGTAATTTATTATGGTTCTGCTCTAGCCTTCAATATAGATATGAACCGGATGTCTGCGGCACTCTTAATTGTATCTGTTAATACAGGAGCTTATATGTCGGAAATCGTCCGCGGCGGTATCATTTCTGTTGATAAAGGGCAATTTGAAGCTGCTCAGGCTATAGGTATGAATCATATTCAGACTATGGTTAATGTCGTTTTACCACAAGTAATACGTAATATTTTACCGGCAACAGGTAATGAATTTGTAATCAATATAAAGGACACCTCAGTACTTAATGTAATTTCTGTATCAGAATTGTTTTTCCAGACAAAATCAATTGCAGGAAACAACTTCAGATATTTTGAATCGTTCTTTGTCGCGTGTGTTATATATCTGATCATGACTATTACAGTTACAAGGATTCTACGTTTAATTGAAAGAAAATTGGATGGTCCGGATGATTTCATTATGGCTGGCAACCAAATGCAAGTAGAAAGACCTGAAGATATGATGAATAAATTAAAAAACAATGATGTGAATAAGAAATGGGCTGCGGAGGTTTAAATATGGAAAAGGTAATTGAAATTCAACACTTAAGCAAATCCTTTGGGGCTAATGAAGTTTTAAAAGACATTGATTTTTCTGTAAACAAAGGAGAAGTAGTCTGTATAATCGGTTCCTCCGGCTCTGGTAAATCCACCCTGCTCCGCTGCATTAACCTTTTAGAAAAGCCAAGCGGCGGACAAATCATTTATAATGGGGAAAATATTTTAGATGATAATCATAACATATATGCGTACCGTACTAAGCTCGGCATGGTATTCCAACAATTCAACCTGTTTAATAATCATAATGTCATAGGTAACTGCATCGTAGGCCAGATGAAAGTTTTAAAACGTTTTAGAGAAGAAGCCGAAAAAGTAGCTATGAAATATTTGAATGTCGTTGGAATGGATCAATATGTCAATGCAAAGCCAAAGCAGTTGTCAGGCGGTCAGAAACAACGTGTAGCCATTGCCAGAGCACTTTCTATGGAACCGGATGTCATGCTGTTTGATGAACCGACCTCAGCTCTTGATCCTGAGATGGTGGGAGAGGTTCTTAAAGTTATGAAAAAGCTTGCAGAAACCGGACTTACAATGCTTATTGTAACTCACGAAATGGGTTTTGCCAAAGAAGTGGCTGACCGTGTGGTATTTATGGACAAAGGAGTTATTGAAGAAGAAGGAAGCCCTGAGCAAATCTTCAATAATCCCACAAAAGAACGAACCAGAGAGTTTTTAAAGCGTACATTTGAAAAGGAATAGCATGGTAGGGGCTGTTGCAACAGCCCCTTACTTTTCAGCATAATTTGCAGAAATTTCTCCGGTGCTCTCGTTGCACAGAAAGGATACTGCGCAAATTTCACTGCTATTTGAGCCATTGTCCCCAAGACATCCTGTTACATAAACCTTTCCCCTCTTATCTGCCTTTTTAAGATATCCATTTGCGCGCTCTATGATTGCAGGATGAGCGCTGTTACAACGCCTGTCGATAGGGGCGCATACAACAAAGATTTCCGGCTGTGAAGCCTTAACCATCGCCTCCGGCATACCATCCATCTGTCCATGATGAGTAACTTTTAGAATTTGACTATTAAGCCTGCTTCCGTATTTTTCATAAATGTCATCCCAGCCGTCCACCTTGTCTCCTGTAAGAAGCACTGCCGTTTTTCCCGCTTCTAATCTGAGAGATATGCTGGTACTGTTTGCTGAGGCATCAAGCTGGTTAAATATCTGCTCTGCTTTTTCAACATTACTTTCCAGGAACAGACGGTCAAAGCTTTCTGCTGCTTCGCTCTGAAGTTCTTCATTTGGAGACAATAGCTCAATAAAAAAATCATCTCCTAATTGAATTCTTCCGTCAGCACTACCCTTCTGCAAAACAGGAATTCCTCTTTTCTCACATTCATCCAACAGTTCAGCATAACTTTTCAGTGCATTCCGGAAAAGTATACCGCTGAGATTTCCAACTACAACAGTTTCAAGCCTTTTTATAACATCACATGGAGGTACCTCAGGCTTCACATTAATCCATACCTCAGAAACCTGGAAGTTCTTTAATACTCTTACGATTCCGCCAATATGGTCATCATGCATATGTGTTACAATTACCACATCTACCTTGATAACTCCTATTTTTCTCATATATTCATCAATGCGGATACAGCCGTGATTTTTATATTCCTGATCCCAGTCTGTCCCCCCGTCTATTAACATCACAAAGTTATCTCTTGTAACCAAAATTGCTTCGCCATAACCTACATCAGCGAAATGCACCTTCATTATTAACAACTCCATTCATATGTTATTATTACTTTATTATAGGGCTTTTTGCCTTTCAAATGATTTTTCTATATACGCACCTGCAAGTATCAGTACAATAACCGTCATTATCAAAGCTGCTGATGATCCGTGTCCAACCTTTAAACCTTTCACTCCATACTGAAATATGTACTGGGTAATGGTTGACGTGGAATTTGCAGGACCGCCCTTTGTAAGAATATTTACCTTATCAAACAAACGGAAGGTATCAATTGTACGGAGAAGCACAACCATAATGATTCCGTTTGCAATATTCGGAAGTGTGACACAAATAAACTGCTGCCAAACGTTTGCGCCGTCTATTTTTGCTGCTTCATACTGTCCTTGCGGCACTGACTGCAAGGATGCATATATTAGCAAAAACGCAAAGGGTGCATATTGCCATATGTCAATCACAAGGATTGCATAAAATGCCGTATTGACATCCATAAGCCAGTTTACCGGGTTAATTCCTATTCCTCCTAGCAGCTTGTTTATGATGCCGTAGTTATTAGAGAACATTATTTGCCAAATCAAAGCAACTGTTACAGGCGGCAGAAGAGTCGGCAGCAGAGTAACCGTTCTTAAAGTCTTACGGCCTTTATGCATACTGTTTATTAACAACGCAATAGCTAAACCAAGAAGCGTCTCAAAGAAAACGGCGAGAACCGTAAATTTCACTGTATTAAACACCGCTTGCCGGAAATACATATCTTTAAGAATGTTTATATAATTTTCAAATCCGACAAAACCAGGATCTTTGTGTGATAAGTAATAATAATCCGTAAGACTGTAATAGATATTAAAAACTAATGGGAATATGCTAAGAGCAAGCAATATCAGCATAGTCGGCGAAGTCATTATATAGGCAAAGCCGCTTTCCCTTTTTTTCATATGCCTACCACCCTTCTGCCTTATTAATTTTATTTCATAATTGCTTCAATTGCTGCTTTCGCATCTGCTAAAGCTTGATCGATTGACTTCGTTCCGGAGATTGCGCTTGACAATTCTGCGCCATATGCAGTTTCAATGTCAGTCCAGAGCGGTGTTCTCGGACGGACTTTGGAATTTTTCGTACCTTCTAAAATAGTATTAAAGTAAGGATATTTTGCGCTTAGTTCGGCATCAGTAAATACGCTTTCCCTTGTCGGAACCCCGCCGAATCCTGCTGCCTTCTTCTGAATATCCGCACTGGTAACGTATTGCAAAAATTTAAATGCAAGTTCTTTATTTACAGAATTCGCTGTTACACCCATCATCCAGTTCCCGATCATGCCTGTCGGATATGCTGTACTGGAGTTAGTTGCTTTTGAAGGGATAGAAGCATATTCCGCCGTTGCACTTCCACCGGAAATGTACCATGACGGCCAGCCTAAACTCATAGCAGCTTTCCCATCGGAAACAGCAGCTACAATATCATTTTTCTCATAGTTTGCTCCATTTGTCAATAAGTCCATATAGAGCTTCAAGGCTTCCTTTGCTTCTTTGGAATCAACAGTTATATTCCAATCCTTATCAAATACATCACCGCCGTATGCCCAAAGAATAGGTAGATAATCCGAAACGATTGGATTGCCTTGTTGCCCGCGAATTACATAACCGACCTTTCCGTCCTTACCGTTTACAGCCTTAGCAATATTTAAAACAGCTTCCCAGCTTTCCGGTACTGTAAAATTATTTTCTTCCAGCACTTTCTTGTTAAAAAACAGAAGTTGTACATTGCCTGCAAAAGGTAAAGCGTAAACATCGCCTTCCCCATATGGATTGCGGCCAATATCCAGAGAAGCTTTTACAAAATCCGGATCTTCCTTATATCCAAGCGCTGTTAAGTTAGCATAAATACCAGCTTCACTAAACTCCGGCATCCAAGGGTCATCTGCCATAGCCAGGTCATAAGCTCCGGTTTCATTTTTAGAATCAAGAGAAACCTTTTGTTTTAAATCTGAAGACTCGAGACCTAAAATTTCAATTGTACAGTTGTTTCCCGCCTCAAAATCAGCTTTAACAGACTCAAGCACATCCACATGAGATCCGCCACGGGCAGCCACTACAAGTTTTACAGCTTCACCCTTTGAGCTAACCTCACTTGTGCTAACCTCCCGGTTTCCGCCACAAGCTGTCAGCATGGAAATAACCAGACATAGTACTACCAGGATTGATAATTTCCGTTTCATTTTACTCCTCCTCCAATATAAGTATTACATACTTTATTCTTTAACGGCGCCGCTTGATAAGCCTTGTATCAAGAAATTCTGTGCAAATATAACAAAGATCGCAATAGGTATGAGCGATACTATGCCTCCAGCCGCTATTCTCCCCCACTGAGCC
>Ga0209467_1000089_pt1 | contig 159974 bp, 107 predicted proteins | sample Higcelwee11metaG_FD_187175 | JGI IMG/M metagenome (GOLD analysis project Ga0209467, IMG submission 187175) | Freshwater pond sediment microbial communities from the University of Edinburgh, under environmental carbon perturbations - High... | ecosystem: Environmental > Aquatic > Freshwater >...
TCCCGGGGCCGTTGGCCCCGGTCTTACGGTGGACGGTTTTCGCTTCGCTCAAACCTGGAACAAATGTCCGTGGTTCCCGGGGCCGTTGGCCCCGGTCTTACGGTGGGCGGTTTTCGCTTCGCTCAAACCTGGCAACCGGCGCGCCTCAACACCTGCACAGAACATCAGCCACGAGCGCGAATATCCGGTATTGTTCGGCGGACATGATCTGTTCGTCGCGGGGCGATGTTTCGTGGTCGTATCCAAGCAGGTGAAGAAGGGAGTGGATGAACAGGAAAAGGACTTCCGCGTAAAGGGCGTCGGCTTCGGAAACCTCGGGATCGGGGTGGACAGCGCCCTGGATGCGGGCCTGTTCCAGCGATATGACAATGTCGCCGAGGTGCCGGCCCTTCATGCCGGGAATGACCGGCATGCCTTCCGGAGCCGGGAACGACAGGCAGTCGGTCGGGCCGTCCTTGTCGCGCCACTGCCGGTTCAGGACGGCGATCGCCCTGTTCGACACGAACGTCACCTCAACCTGGTCGTCGGCGCAACCGGCGGCTGCCATCGCATCCTGGAACGCGCGGTCCCAAAGCCCCTTTTCGAAAGCCACGGTGCGCTGCCTGTTGTAAATCTTCGCCGGCATTTCAAGACTCCTTCGCGTCCCAGGCCCGGATAATCCGCCGGACAAGCGGGTGACGCATGACATCGGCATCGGTGAAACGCGAAATCGCGATGCCGGGAACACCTTCAAGTACCTCGACCGCGTGCGCGAGCCCCGAGGGGGTTCCAGGCGGCAGGTCGGACTGGGTCAGGTCCCCGGTGACCACGGCGCGGGACGAGCAGCCGAGCCTTGTCAGGAACATCTTCATCTGGTCGACCGTGCAGTTCTGGGCTTCGTCCAGGATTATGAAGGCGTTGGACAGCGTGCGCCCGCGCATGAAGGCGAGGGGGGCGATTTCGATCACGCCTTTTTCGATAAGTTTCTGGCCGCGCTCGTTTTCCATGATGTCGTACAGCGCGTCGTACAGCGGACGCAGGTACGGGTTCACCTTTTCGATCAGGTCGCCGGGCAGGAAACCCAGTCTTTCCCCGGCTTCGACGGCGGGGCGGGTCAGCACGATCGATTTGACCTTGCGTTCCTGCAGGGCGGCAAGCGCCGTCGCCATTGCGAGGTAGGTCTTTCCGGTTCCGGCCGGGCCGACCGAAATGACCAGGTCGTGATCCTTCAGCGCCTTGATGTAAGCCTTCTGCGCAGGGGTCCGCGGGCGGACGGGTGAAGTGATGCCTCCGATGGACACGCCGGACGCGAACACGTCGTCAAGGTCGGCGGTGGGGTCGGCTTCAAGGACGGCCGCGGCGCGGTCGATATCCTCGGGCGCGACGGCGGTGCCGCGCCGGGCCAGGGAATAAAGCTGGTTCAGGAGCGTCGACGCGACCCTGACTTCGTCCTGGTTCCCGTAAAGACTGACGATGTTGCCGCGGATCCTGGCCACGACGCCGAGGACCTCCTCAAGCCGGCGGACGTTTTCATCCCCCTGGCCGCAGAGGGTCATGAACGCGTTCACATCGTCGAACTCAAGGTCCGACTGTATCGACAACCTGTTCTGGCTCATTTTCGGTTTCCGTCCTGCTGGTCCGGTAGATGGAGGCGGCCGTCTTGACGTCGCCGGGGAGGATGAGACGTCGTTCAAGAAGCTCGTCGGGTGCCGGATCGTCGTCCTCGGTAATCAATGAGTATGAAAGCACAGCGCCTGACACGCGCTGCAGGGCGGACGTCTGGAACAGGTCGCCCCAGGCCGATGACCGAAGCCCGATAACGTCGCTTAAATCGACGACATGACCGCGCAGGACGGCAGCGCCGATGCCCGCGATCATCACAAGCAGGACAACGATCAGGGCCGCGGCGCGCCCCGAGGATCTAAGCGCGTGCATTGTCCTGAGGCGTTTCGCCGGTTCAAGGGTCGCGACGACATCGCCCGACTTGATCATGCTGGCGACCGCGCGCATCACCGCGAACCTGCTTTGACCGGTCGCAAGCGCGAGGTCGTCGACGGTCCGCGAGCCGTCAACGTAGAAATAGACCTGCTTTTCGGCGGCCCCCAGGTCGATTTCTTCCCAGAGTTCGTCGACAGGCTCGGATTCCAGTTCGGAGGTCCTGACGAAGGACACGGACGGGTCGGGGATCGTCATCGCGATCACGGGGCCTTCGGTTTCGCGCCGCCGGAATTCCTTCAGCAGCCATGGCAGGGGGATCTGGCAGTTCTTCCGAAGCCCCTCGTGGCGCGCCCGCGAAAACGACACCTTCGCGCCCTCGTCAGCCATCGCCCCGAGCACCAGTTCGGCGCACCGGCCGTCGACCAGGTGATGTATCGTGACGGCCGAAACAATTCGGGACGTCGCCAGATAATGGTCGAGCGTCGTTCCGGCCTCCCTTGACTGGTTGACCGCCCTTTTCAACCTGCGCTGCGTGACCAGGCCGGAATCCAGCAGCAGTGCGCCGATCGCCTCGCTGGACAGGTCCGGGTGAGCCACGTTCAGGATGCGCCCGTCCTTAATGAACATCGACATCACGATGTTTTCGCCGTCGCCCACGTTAAGGGTGCCCGTGGCGTTGCGCTGGTAAATCGTCGCGATCGCGCGCAACACCGGCGGCAGGCGCCGACGCACGGGCGCGCGCCGCGCACGATCGTAACTGTTGTCATGGGAAATATCGGACGCCGGCGCGCCATTCGATTCCAGGTCGATCCCGTAGGCCCCGGCGATATCGGGCGAAGGCGCGCCGTCGTCCGTGGCGAGCGGTATCCCCATGTCGTCGGCCTGGAAAACGCCCGGTCCGTCCGAAAGTTCAATCCCGTCGAGCGGTATTTCGTCGTCTGGTTTCATTTTCCCTTCGATACCAGGGCGTCCAGGACGGACCATACCCAGGCCAGCAGAAGCAAAACCGGGGGAAGCACGGGCAGCCCGCCGGAAGAAGGTGGCACATACGCGAACGAATCGACCACCGGGAATTCCGGGAAGACGACCAGTTCAAGGCCCAGACCGAAAAGCATCAGCATCGCCATTCCCCGGGTCGCCTTGCCCGAAATCAACTGGCCGGAGCCGGGGATCAGAACCGACATGACGACGCTCAGCGCGCGGCGCGCGGATTGCGTGTTGCGGGGCTTCATCATGACCTGGACGTCTTCGGGGTCCAGATAGGAGGGTTTGACCTTGTCAAACAGGCAGATCGGGCAGTGATTGAATCCCGAAGTCAGCCGGCTGCAGGACGGGCATGTCACGTGGCCGCAGGTCAGACATCTGCGGGCGCGGCGCGACGGGGGGAGCAGGACGGCCAGCACGATACCCAGGAGCATCAGGCATCCCAGCACGATCGGCAGGGTCTTTGTGCTGATGGTTCCCAGCAGGAGCGCCTGGAACGGAACCAGCGTGGGCGTTGACCTGATGGCGCCCAGAATCGTCTTCCCGCCAAGATAGGTGGACACGCCGCCGCGGCCCGCCGGGGGACGCAGTTCGGCGACAAGCTCGTCAAACCTCTGGCAGACGTCGGAAGCCGCGGTAGCCGTCTTGATCCTGACCATGAAATCAAGGTCCTTCACCGTGTGCGTTTCCAGCGTCTTCTGGATGAAGGAATCCATCTGCGTCGTGTCGCCCATCAGCCCATGTGCCACGGCCAGCCCGCGCCAGGCAGGCTCCCCGGCGGCGCCCAGTTGAACGGCGGTGTCGAAGGATGCGATTGCGGCCACAAGCAGCGAGCGGTCTGGTTTCTTTTCGGGGCATGTCCCAAGCGATTCCTGGATCAGCAGGTTGCCGTGCCTGATCCTTCCGTCGCCGGAATTCATGACAAGACGGTTGGATTCCAGGTTGATCCTGATCTTGTGAAACTCGTCGGCTGAATTGCCGGCCCACTGGCGGGCGCCCGAGGCGGCGGCAATCAGCGGGTCTGTCACATCGCCTTCGGTCATGCCCGGCCCCGAGCCCGGCACGATTGACAACTGGATTTCGGTCAGCCAGTCGGCGGGGCAATATTCGTTAATGCAGGTCCAGCGCCTGGCCGCCGCGGAGTTTTCGAGGCTTTCGGGCAGGGCGACAACCGAGCCGGCGACCGGGATGAATGCGATCACGACGGTGGCGACGATGGCCACGACACGTTCCGAACGCCCAGCGTAAGGGAAGGCCAGGAACATCCACAGCGCGGCCGTGGTCAGCAGCCCGAAACCCAGTGTGACCGGCGCCAGCAGGACAATCATAACGATGATCGTCAGGACGGTGGCGGAGGTGACACGAAACAGCGACCTGAACCCGCCGCGGGATTCACGTATATCCAGGGCGGTGAAGTGCGCGCTGGCAGTGCCCGGGAAGATATCCCCGAAATCGTGTCTGAAAAGCGATATGTACCTGAAGAGCAGGGCGAACGCGCCCATTATGTAAAGAATCAGCACGACGCCCTGGGCGTAGAAAGCAACGTTGGCCGCGTATATCGAAGCCACCCTGGGATGCGTCGGGATTCTGGACAACCCGTCGAAGAACGCTGCCGCGGCCGGCCCGAACCCGCTGAGCCCCTCGCCAAGCCTGGTGCGGGCCAGCAGGAAATGGAGCCCGGGATAATCGGGTGCCAGATCGATAGCCGACGTGGCCAGTTCGCGACGCTGGCCTTCAGTAAGGCCCTCGACGGTATCGAACACTGAAATGAAGGCGGCGGCGACCGGTGTCAGGTTAGGGATGCCGGCAAGCCGGCGCTGGACCACCAGGTCATTCAGCGCATCGGCCGCGGCGTCCGGGCGACCACCCTTCAGGTGGGAAAGCAGGACGCGGGTCTGTTTGTGGATGCCGGGAGGCGGCAGGGGAGGATCGAAACCCTCCGCTCCGGCCCTGGCGATCGGAATTACCGACAATGCGATGAATGACAGTATGACTGTGTATGTGTGGCGCCGGGTTTTCATGGCGCAAGTTTAGCGCGGCACACACCGATGCCAAACACATTTTTGAAATCTTTTCAGGAAAGCTGGCGAGAGTGGACGAAGTCCGGGTTATTTCCCGCGCTTGCGGCGTTCGTGGCGCATCTTCTTTCGCATCTTTTCGTACTTATGCTTCCGCATCTTCTTGCGCCGCTTCTTTATAACGCTGCTCATTCCGTCAACCTCTTGGTAATGAAAGGATCAAAGCGGCATGCAGGATAAATGGTGACCTCGAGATTGTCAAGAACGGCTTGAAGTGGCACCATCCACTCGTGAAATTTTCTGTTCGATCCCGGGGGTCCTTATGGGTTGCGGCGACAAAAGGCTTCCAGACTGGTTCAGGGTTTCGCTGCCGATGGGCGGCGAAGCGGCGGACATGCGACGCAGGCTCGGCAGGCTGGGGCTTCACACCGTCTGCGAATCGGCGCGCTGCCCGAACCAGGGCGAGTGCTGGGGTGCCGGGACCGCGACCATAATGATAATGGGCGACGTCTGTACCCGCGGGTGCAGGTTCTGCAACGTCAAGACCGGCCATCCGTCGTGTCCGCCCGATCCGGCGGAACCGGCGGCCGTCGCCGAGGCTGTAGCCGACGCCGGACTGAAGTATGTGGTTCTGACGTCGGTGGACCGCGACGATCTGCCGGACGGCGGCGCCGCCCACTTCGCGGCGACCGTTGCGGCGGTCAAGAAGCTTCGCGCCGACATCCTCGTGGAAGCGCTGATACCCGATTACCGGGGCGATCGGCTTTCGATGGTCGTCGATTCGGGTGTCGACGTCCTCGGGCATAACGTCGAAGTCGTAAAACGCCTGACACCGATCGTCCGCGACCGCCGCGCGTCATGGGACAACTCGATCGGCGTCCTGGTCGACGCGCTTGAAATGGGTCGCGGGCGAGGGTTGATGACGAAATCATCCCTGATGGCCGGTATCGGCGAAAGCGATGATGAAATTGTTGAGGCACTGCGCCTGCTGGCGGCGTCCGGGGTTTCAATGGTGACCATCGGCCAGTACCTGCAGCCCTCGAAACGACACGCCCCGGTGGACCGATACGTGACCCCGGACACTTTCGAAGCTTACCGCCAAGCCGCTGAAAAAATGGGGATCGCGTTTGTTGCCAGCGGCCCGCTGGTCAGGTCTTCGTACAAGGCCGCCGAATTGTTCGCCACGGGAAAATTGGCCGGAAAGTCACGCGCCGATGATTGCGATGGAGGCGCTTGCGCCGATGCGATCGGCGCCGGCGTCGATCATTGACAGGGCGTCCTGCGTTGTGCGGATCCCGCCTGAAGCCTTCACTGACATCCCGCCCCCGACCACCAGGCGCATCAGCGCGATATCTTCCTTCGTGGCGCCCGCGGTGCCGAAACCGGTGGACGTCTTGACGAAAGCGGCGCCCGAAAGCGCGGAACACAGGCAGGCGCCGACCTTCGCGACGCCGTCCAGGTTGCAGGTTTCGATAATCACCTTGACTGTCCTGCCATCCGCCGCGGCGACAACGGCCCCGATATCGGAAGCCACCGCCGTCCAGTCGCCGGCCAGTGTCCGGCCCTGGTCGATGACCATGTCGACCTCGGCGGCCCCGGACTTCACGGCCCCGGCCGTTTCCGCGGCCTTGATCCCGGTTGTGCAGGCCCCCAGCGGGAAGCCGACAACCGAGCAGCACAGGACGCCGGTGCCGTCCAGCAATCCGGCGACCAGCGGGACATGGCAGGGATTCACGCACACGGACTTGAACCGCCAGCGCACGGCCTCGGCGCAGACCTTCCGGACATCGGCCTGCGTGGCCGTCGGCTTCAGTATGGTGTGATCGATCAGGCCCGCGATATCCGCCGGAGAATCGATCCTGACAGGACCTTTCCATTCCAGCCTGGCGGACCGCCAGCGTTCGAGCATGGACGTCAGGTCCGGTGGCAGTTCCATCGCCAGCGCATCAAGTCCGGCCAACTGTCCGGTCGGGTCAGAAGACATTGGAAACCCCCTGTTGCAATCGATTATTCCCGCACGATACCGATGTTCACCAGCGGCGGAATGAAAGGTTCGCCCTTGCGGACGCTCCAGATGCGGGACAATTTTTCCACCGCTGCTTCGTCGCATACCCCGAACACGGTTCCGACATCGTCGAGTTCACTGACCGGGGTCGTGGTGATTGCGATGGCGCCTTCCCACATGTCGGGTGACGATGGAATTGTCGTGAGCAGGGCGGGCCTGTCATGTCGCCGCGTCACGGAAAATTCGTCCTCGATGAAGAAACCCGGCGCCTCGGCGCCTTCCAGCCGCAGCACCCTCCGGCCGAAAACGGGCGCGCCCTGGCTGCCGTCGTACCATGGACGCTTGGTCCATTGAACTTCGACAACGTCGGTCCCGGGCGTCTTCCGCTCGGTCCGCACGGCCCGAAGGCCCCGGGCCAGCGCGACGAACGACGCCACGGTCAGCGGTGCATCCCCGGCAAGCAGCCTGCAACGGATGTCAGCGTCCGGACCGAAGTGGAAAACCGCCGTAAGCGCGCCTTCACCGGTCACGCCGACCAGCGCATCCGCCAGTGATGGGAACTGATTCTGCGGATTGGGATCGGGGGCCGGCGGTTGCCGATAACGGTAGGAACCGTCGAGGTCCAGCTTGAAGATCCCGTCAACCAGGAAAACGATCAGGACAGGCGGCAGTCCGTCGGCGACGGGCCCGTCGGGATGCAGGATATAGCGCAACCCCCTCCGCGCGACCCACCCGATCTTCATCGCATATACCTGGCGAAGCGTCGCGGGCTTGATTTCGACCGCCCGGGCATAGCCCGCTGCGTCCTTGAAGAATACCGATGACGCGTAAACCAGCAGGTCGTCGCCCAGTCTTCCCGCGAAGCTGTTAACGGACGAAATGAATTCGACGGCGGCCAGTTCAGGCGCGGCGACCGGGGTGGACGGTGTCGCGGCGCGGGCGGGAAGGGCCGGAACCAGCATAAGTCCCGCCAACAGCAATGCGACAAGCGAGGTCCGAACGGAAAACGCCGTACTTGATGTCATGGCCAGCCCCGCATTGGAAATCCGGATTTTCAGGACGCGGATTCGCGAACGTCCGACATGTGACACTGACCGTCGAAAACAGCACCTTCTACGACGGAAAGTCCGGCGGTCGTGATATTTCCCTTGAGCCGGCCGGTGGCCTGGAGGCTGACCAGGGATGACGCGGTGACATCGCCGATCACGTCGCCGCTGATCACGATCCTTCCGACCGCGATGTTCGCTTCCACGCGTGCACCGTTCCCGACCACAAGCGTGCCCTGGGAACAGATTTCGCCGTAGAACTTGCCTTCGATGCGGACGGTGCCTTCAAAGGCCAGTTTGCCTTCGAATTCGCTGCCCTTGCCCAGTATCGCATTTGCTTCCGCAGTGGCGTCGAAGTTCTTTGGACCGTTGTCCATGACATTCCTCGCGTTGGGGGTCGTAATCAACAGCGAAATCTAAATCCATTCCAGTCAGTTAGTCAAATTCCCGTATCCGCGGGCGCGCGCTCTCTTCTGTTGGTCATAACACGCCCTGTTTGATGTACAATCGCTGCGCTTGGAGGTGGGTATGGGCCAGAAATGTCCGATTTGCAGGCGTATTGTTTCCACGGAGGGCATCGACACCGGTTCCACCGTGGTGTGTCCAGGGTGCGGCACCGGAATCGTTGTGGAGCAGGTGTTTGACGCCGCTGGTACGGCCGGTGCGCAGCCCGATAAGTCACAGGATGGCAGTCGTCCGTTCGTGGGATCGTATTCCCTGAAGTTCGACGGGAGCCAGTTGCGTAAGGAATCCATATTCGGTTCGGACTATCTTGGCCGTCCGGTCGCCGAGCCGCGGCAGGCGCCGACCGTCCATCCCCGGGACCTGCAGGTCGACCCTCGCAGAGTCGCCGAACCACGCCCCGAACCACGCCCCGAACCACGCCCCGAACCACGTGCCGAACCTCGCCCCGAAGCGCCGGCTCCGATGAATGTCGACCCGGATTCAACGATTGGTTTCGGTGGGGACGACGACTTCCTGTTCGGCGTCGAACACCGGGAACATGCGCAGGCAGATCCACAGGCATCGCTTGAAACGCAGGCACTGCACACCGGTTTCGACGACCTTCTGTCGAGGGCCCCCGCCGGCATGGGCGCTCATGATGATGACCTTACGGTCGAGCCCGTTCTGTCCAGCGAAGACGACTGGATAACCCGCGAAACGAATTTTTCGTCGGACACCCTTCGGCAGGGAGCCAGCTCGGAATCCGCGATCGGCGGCGAATCACTTTTTGATGTTGGCATGGGGGATGATCAGCAGTACGCCCAGACTGAAAGGTTCGATCAGGATCTTTCGGCCGCGCTCGGGGAAGACGATTTCATCAGCGGGCTTGACGACGACGGTTTTGCCACTGACTCTGCCCCCATAGTGGACGAAGTCGACTACGACGTTCCACCGGCGGAAGCAGCCCCCCTGAAAGGCGGCAGGACAACCGGCAAGGGTGGAAAGAAGGAAAGGGCTTCCACCCGCAGGCGTCCGGCCCGGCCATCTCGTGAAGGTGCCAGGCCGAAGAAAAGCCTGGGCCCGATTGCGATAGTCCCGCTTGTCATAATCCTTATCGGCGCGATCCTGGGCCAGACGGATTACGGATATTTCGGGATTAATCTTGTCCGCGGCAATGTCGGTGTAGCCCGCGGCACCTACAGCACCATCAATACCGAAGTCCTGACCGTTGGCGATTCGCGCACGGCCCTGCTTGAGCACGTGCGGAAACTCGACAGCGTGTATGTAGCCGACGATTCGACCGAAAACATGGTGGCCCTCCTTGGCGCCATGAATCGGTACCGCGAACGTTACCCCGATGCGTTCATATCCGACCCGGGCCTTGGTGCGCGTCTGAACGATCTTCTGGCGATAGCGTCCAGAAAGGACTCCGGGGCAGCCGGCATGACCCAGGTCACCGAACTGCTCGGGCGCGGCAAGTATGCCGAGGCAAGGACCCTGCTGGACGGGATGATGGCCCGCAACGCGCAGGACGTCGACGCGCTGTACTACTACGGAAAAATTGCGCTGGGCCAGGGCAAGGCCGAAGAGGCGCAAAAGTACTTCGAACTGGCGCTGATCAAGAATCCCGGCTTCCTGTCGGCCCGCTACTTCCTGGCTGAATCCTACGTCGCCCAGGAAAAGATACTTGAAGCCAAGGTCATCCTGAACGAAATCTCCGGAAAAGACGCGAAGCACCTTCCAAGCCGTGTGCTGTCCGCCGAGATCGCGTTGAAGGAAGTCAATTACGAAGAAGCGGCCCGTCTGGCGCGCGAAGTAATCGCCCTCGGCATGCCCGGCCCCGATACGGACGACCTGTTTTCGGCGCAGCGCGTGTTGGCGCGCGTTCACGAAAGCGCCGGCAACAAGGTTGAACAGCTTGCCTCGCTTCGGGCAGCGCTGGACCTGAAGCCGACCGATGAAGTGACCGCGGTTGAATCCGCGCGGCTGATGATTGCCCAGAACAAGCGTGGCGAACTGGTCGACCTGCTTCGGCCGTGCCGCGAAAGCGGGTGCATTTCCGAAGACTTCCTGCTTGTTTTCGCGGAAGCCTGTTATCTGGACGACAAGGTTTCCCTGGCGGAAACGGCTGTTGCCCAGGGCGTGGAAAAGTACCCGGGCTCACCGCGCTTCGGCGTCCTGGTGGGAAGGCAGCATCTGGCCCAGAACCGCATCCGTTCCGCCATCGCTTCGCTGGAAGGCGCGATTCGCGTCGACCCGACCTTCACCGAGGCCTATGAACTGCTGTGCGACGCGTTTCGGCGCGAAGGAAAGCTGCAGGACGCGGCCCGCGTGATTGTGGACGGGATGGGCGCCGTCGGCGAAAAGCCGCACCTGCTGATCCTCCTGGCGACAATACAGCTTGAATCGAAGGACATTTCCGGCGCGGAAGCGTCGCTGCGGCAGGCGGTCAAGCTGGATCCGGAAAACGACGAAGCCCAGTTGCGGCTGGGCATGACCATCAAGGCCCAGGGGCGCAACGATGAAGCAGTGTCGATACTGAACGTCCTGGAAAAGAAGAAGGCGCTCGATTTCGACGGCACCATCGCGCTTGCGGACGCGTACATAAGTGTCGGCGAAACGAACCGGTCCCGCGACATCCTTGAAAAGCTGGCGGCTGACAATCCCGATCGGCCCGAGGCGGCCAACGCCTGGGGAAGGGCAGTCGGGCTTTCCCGCGAATTCGACAAGGCGACGGACATCCTCATGAAGGTCCGCACGCGCTTCCCGAACAACGGCCAGGCCAACTTCTACCTGGGCAACGTCTACATGGCCGCGAAGGATATCCACAACGCGATTTCGTATTACACCGACGCCGTGAAGATCGACGGCGAAAACTTCATCTGGCGTTTGGCGCTTGCCCGCGCGTACATCGAAATGGGCACGGTCGATGGCGAAACGGAAGCCAGGAAGCAGCTTGACGTCATCGCCGCGGCATACGCGTCCGGCGTCACGCCCGTCGAGGAACAGGACGCCGAGGTCTACCTCCTGCGCGGCCGCATCCTTTTCGCGCGTGAAAAGTATTCGCTGGCGATGAAGGATTTCGAAGACGCCCTGCAGCTCGCCCCGTCGCGTCGCGACATCATGGTCGATTTCGGCAGGTCGCTGTATGAAATGGCCCGGTACGACGACGCCGTGCCTTATTTCAAGCAGGTTGTGGCCAGCGACAAACAGAACCCCGACGCGAACTACTTCCTGGGACGCATCGCGCTGCGTGCGGGCGACACCGAACGCGCCACGGATTACCTGGGCGAATCGGTCAAGCGCAATCCCTCCGGATACCCCGAGGCCCACAGGCTGCTCGGCCTGATATACAGGGACAAGGGGCTCCGCGCCCTGGCAAGGGACAGCTTCGTGTTGTACATCAGGCATACGAAGGACAAGAAGTCCACGGAGGCCGTGGAAGTGCAGCGGATGCTGGATAAGGGAACTTACTGATTATTCGATTTCGACCGGATGAACCCCGAAGCCGCATGAATTCCTGGCAAGCAACCTTGTAAGACGTTCAACCAGATCATCGCAGGGATCGACGGACGCGCGCACCGAACCGGCCCGCACGACCATGATTCCGGTGTTTGCGATCTTCAGGTGAAATTCCATCGGGGTCGGCCCGGGGAAGTCCTTGACGGTCGCCATGATCTCGTCCGCGATGTTTTCCGGCGCCCGGGTTGTGTCGATCCTGACGACGACCGCGCGCGACAGCCGGCGCCTGGCTTCGTCAAGGCGTTGAAGCGCGTCCGCGACAAGACGGAAGCGCACTTCCTCGGTTTCGGCGTTCTTTTCGACGTTCAGGCGGCCGTTGACAAGCAGCGGTTCGTGGATTCCCTCGCGCACCTGCTCCCATCGCTGGAACACGCGCGCGTAGATGGCGACCTCGATCTGCCCGGTTCCGTCGTCGAGCGTGACGAACGCCATCCGCTCGCCATTCTTCTTCGAAACCTTTTCGGTCACCGCCAGCACCATCCCCGCCATAAGCAGGGAAGTTCCGCGCATGTCCTCGTCAAGCGACGCCACCTGCCTGACGTCGAACTTCGCCAGGTTTTCCCGGTATGAGTGAATCGGATGGCCCGTGACGTAGTAGCCCAGGGCGTCGCGCTCGAAGGCCAGCAGGTCGCGCGAAGACCATTCCTCGAGCGGCGGCGGGCCGAATGTTTCGTGCTTGACTCCGGCGTCCTCGAACAGCCCGAACTGGCCGGATTCGCGGTCATCGCGGCGCATCGCGGCTGCGTCCATCAACACCGCCATCCCGTCGAAAAGCGAGCGGCGCGTGTGTCCGAACCCGTCGAAAGCGCCCGCCTTGACAAGGCTTTCCACCACGCGCCTGTTGACCTTCCTGGTGTCAATCCTGGCAAGGAAGTCCTCGACGCTGAGGAAGGGGCCTTCCTTCCGCGCTTCGATGACCAGGTCGATGGCCGATTCCCCGACACCCTTGACCGCGGTCAGTCCGAAGCGGATGGTCGCTTCCGTGCCGCCGTCGGGGGTGGTTATGTCTTCAACGGAAAAATCGGGGCCGGAGCTGTTCACGTCCGGCGGCAGCACCTTGATGCCCATTTCATGCGCTTCGAATATGAAACGCATCACGTCGTTCTGCTGGGCCTTTTTCGCATAAAGGACGGCGCAGATGAATTCGACGGGGTAGTGGGCCTTCATGTAGGCCATCTGGTAGGAAATATAGCCGTACGCGACGCTGTGGCTTTTGTTGAAGCCGTAGGAAGCGAATTTTTCCAGTTTTTCGAACAGCTCGGATGCGACTTCCCGGGACACGCCGTTCTTTTCGCAGCCGTCGATGAAGGGAGCCTTCTGCCTCTGGATGGCCTCGACGTCCTTCTTGCCCATGCCCTTGCGGAGGATGTCGGCCTGGCCCAGGCTGAACCCGCCCAGGCGCGCGGCGATCAGCATGACCTGTTCCTGGTAAAGCACGGTGCCGTAGGTGTCGCGCAGGATTTCCTGCAGCGCCGGATGTGCGTATTCGGCCTTCTTCAGGCCGTGCTTGACCGCGATGAATTCTTCATCGACCTTGCTTTGAAGCGGGCCGGGCCGGAACAGCGCGATCGTGGCGATGATGTCTTCGATGCTGTCCGGGCGCAGGCGCTTGACGCGTTCGGTGATGCCCGCGGTTTCAAGCTGGAACACGCCCGCGGTGCGGCCGGCGCAGATCAGTTCGAAGGTTTTCGCGTCGTCGAGCGGAATGGTCGAAAGGTTGAATTCCGGGTCGCGGCGCGTGCGGATGTTGCGAATCGCGTGGTCGTTGATGGTCAGCGACAGCAGCCCCAGGAAGTCGAACTTGATCAACCCGACATAGTCGAGGTTGCCCATGTCGTACTGGGTAACGACCGAGCCGTCGTCGTTGACGTACAGCGGCGCGTAATTACGGACGGGTTTGTCGGCGATGACGACGCCGGCCGCGTGTTTGCCGGTCTGCCGGGCAAGGCCCTCGATCTTGCAGGAAACTTCCCACAGGCGGCCATAACGGCTTCCCGGCGTGCAGAGCTGGTTGATTCGCGGATCCAGCTTGGCCGCGTCGGCAAGCGTGGTTCCGGGTGCGTCGGGTATCATCTTTGTAAGAAGGTCGCTCTCCTCGAACGAAAATCCGAGCACCCGGGCCGCGTCCTTGATGGCGGCCTTGGCCTTCAGCCTTCCGAACGTGACGATCTGGCAGACCTTGTCGGCCCCGTATTTAGCCGTGACGTAGTCGAACGTCATGAAACGCTTGTCACGGCAGAAATCTATGTCGAAGTCGGGCGGCGAGATACGTTCGGAATTCAGGAAGCGTTCAAACAGCAGGTCGTACGACAGCGGGTCGACGTCGGTGATCCCGATCGAATACGCGACCAGCGAACCCGCGCCCGAGCCGCGGCCCGGCCCGACCGGGACCTCGTTGTTCCGGGACCAGTTGATGAAGTCCCAGACCACGAGGTAGTACGCGTCGAAGTGCAGGTTGATAATGATGGCAAGTTCGCTTTCTAGGCGTTCCAGGTAAGCTTCCCGCGGCTTTTCGTGCCCTGTCTTGCGGGCATTGGCCAGTCGGTTTTCCAGGCCCTTCCTTGCCAGCGCCGACAGGAATTCCGCCGTTGTGGAACCATCATCCGGCGTGTAGACGGGGAAGAAGTGCGTTCCCTTCACCCGGAATACGGTTTCTTCCTCGATCATGTCCGCGATGACGACCGTGTTGTCCACCGCCTCGGGACACCACGAAAAGAACTGGCGCATGTACGCTTCGTCGGCGAAGTGGAAGGAATCCAGCGGGTACTGATCCAGCGCGTCGATGGACAGGTTGCGGCGCTTTTCGATGGCGACAAGGACCGCGTGCGCGCCGGCATCTTCACGGTCAAGGTAATGGACGTTGTTCGTGGCGACGCAGGGCAGCCCCAGGCGCTGGCCAAGCGCAAAAAGCGCGCGGTTGACCGCGTCCTGTTCGGCCAGTTCGTTCGCCTCGAGCTCCAGGAAATAACACCCTTCGTCGAAAATGTCGCGATACCTGGACGCCACCGCCGCGGCATCCCCGTCGCGAAGAACGGCCTGCGCGACCTCGCCGCCCAGGCAGCCGGACAAGCCGATAAGTCCCGACGCGTGTTCGCGAAGGATATCCAGCGTCGTGCAGTGCACGTCTTCACGCGGACTGTTCAGCGCGGATTCCGACAGGATGTGCCGCAGGTTGGCCCAGCCGTCGACGTTGCGGCACAGGACCACAAGATGGAACGGCGGGGCGCCGGTGGCGGTGTCGACAAGCAGTTCCGCCCCGTAAATCGCCTTGACCCCTTTGCCCTTCGTCTTGTTGCTGAGTTCCAGCGACCCGAACACGTTCATGGTGTCGGTCAGCGCAACGGCGGTCATGCCGGCCGCGGCAACGCGCGAAACCATGTCGCCGATGGCGATCGTCGAATTCAGCAGGGAGTAATTGGAATGCAGGTGAAGATGAACAAAGGCCATGTCGTCCCTCGACGAAGATCGAATCGAACCCCGGCGCCCGGCACAACGTCGCGACACCCATGCACGAACCGGCAGGTTAGCAGGGAAGGGGGTTTAATTGAAGGCGGTAAATCCCTTTATGAACAGGTTATGAAACATCGACCTCCAGGATGGTGTGAAATGTGGGTGAAACCCTTATGACGCTTGCCATTGCGCGTTCGACGCGATACAAATGCACAGGCCCTGTTTCGCCATTGCTGGAGCAATAAAGCCACCATGGAAAGATCCGCCATTGAATCCTTCCTTGATCAGGTTGAAGCCGGTGTCGCCGGTGTCGCGGATGTCGCCGGTTTTGTTCGTGAACTGGCACCGGACGAATTGTCGGCGCTGCTGGTCGCCATCCGCGCGCGCCTGGCGCTGGCGGACGACGAAAGGGCCAGGCGGCAGTGGGCCGGGGTTACCGCGGTGATTCTGCTGGACTGGGCCGCCTCCACGGATTTCAGGTCCGCATCAGATGAAAGGGCCGTCACGGCCGCGCGCGCCGCCGGCGGTGCGTCTGAAATATTCGCTGTGGTACTGGGGGACTCGGAAGCCGCTGCCGCGTCGGCGCTGGGTGCCGGGTTGCTCCGGCTGGATCCCGCAGCGCTGGTCGACGCATGGGAAGGTTTCGGCGGTGAAATGGACGCGGACACGTCTGTCCGACTGCTGCGACTGATTACCGGAAGCGGCGACGCCGAACTGAACCGCCGTTACGGCCCGGTGCTTGCAGAAACAGTGGCCGCCACCAGGGGCGGAACCCGTCGGTCGGACGCGCTTGCAAGGGCCCGTTCAATCATTGACGGCGCGGCGGACGCGCCGGATACGGCCCAGGCGATGTCCGTGCTGGAAAAATTCCTTGAAAAGGCGCCGCGCGACGACGAATACCGCTGCACCTACATCGAGCTGGCCAGGGTCGCCGGCCTGGCCGACCGGGCCCAGGAATTCCTGGTCAGGCTGTCTTACGGATTCCACGACGACTTCAAGACGGTCCTTCTTGTCGAGGCCGCCGGACTGCAGAAGCTGCACGACGGGGACGACGAGCGGTTTCTTGACACGATCGAAGCCGCCCTGAACGGCGACCGAACAAGCGCGGCCACGCTTGACATTTATATGAAGGCCGCCATCCAGGCGGGCCAGGCTGAACGGGCCTCCCGGTTTCTTGAAACGGTGCGCGCCGCGACGGCCGGTACCACCGCTGAATTTCCGGCCCTGATATGGCAGGGAAGACTGCTTGCGGCCGAGGGCCGTGACGACGACGCGGAAAAGGTCTGGCGCAGGGTCAGGCACAATGACATGCGCTGCGTCGAGGCGCTCGACTTCTATGTCGGTTACCACACACGCAGGGCCGACTGGAAAAGCCTGTTTTCCACGTTGCAGACCGGTCTGACCATCCTTGAAAACGACGAAGACAGGGTCCGCGTCAACAGGGAAATGGCCGTCGTCGCCGCCACCAGGCTCAACAAGCTGGACAAGGCCGCCGAGGCGTACAGGCGGATACTGGCAATTACGCCCGCCGACGAGGAAGCGTTCGAGGCGCTGGTCGATCTGCTGGAAAAGTCCGCGAAGTGGCACGCGCTGATCGAACTGTTCAATGAACGCATCCGGCGCCTTCCCCCCGACGACGTGGAACAGAAGGTCGCGCTGCTTTTCAGGATCATCGACATCTACCAGGACCCGGACAAGCTTCCCAGCCAGGAAAGCATGCTGGCGGCCTATTCGCGCATATCGGAACTGTCGCCGAAGAATGAACTGGCGCTGAAGACGCTCGAGGCCGGGTACGAATCCAGCGAGCGCTGGCCTGATCTGCTGAAGGTTCTGCAGCGCAAGGTCGAAATCACCGAAGACCCGGTCGAACTGCTGGACCTGTTCCACCGCATTTCGGAAATCGCGATAACCCGGATGTCGAACGAGGCCCAGGCCATCCCGTTCCTTGAAAAGATCCTTGAACTGGACCCGCAGAATCTCGAAGTGGTCCAGCGCCTGAAGACCATTTACGGCCACAAGCACAACCAGGAACGTCAGTACGCGATGCTGCGGCGCGAACTGGGAATGGTCGGCGAGGGTCCCGATCGCGAACCGATACTGCTGGCCGCGGCCGAAATGGCGCGCGACAGGCTCCTGCGCAACGAAGAAGCCCTTGAACTGTACGAAGAAGCCTACCGCCTGAACGGACGTTGCATCGACGCCCGCCAGAACCTGCACGTCCTGTACAACCGCCTTGAACGCTGGGCGGAATACGCGAAATTCCTTATCGACGAAATTGAATGCCAGATGCCGACCGTCCGCAGGATCGAGCTGCTGCACAAGCTCGGCGAAATCATGATGGACCACCTGGGCGACCAGGAAGGCGCCGTGGGGGCGCTGAACCGCGTGCTGGAAATCGACCCCGGCGACGAAGTGGCGGCCAGCAGGCTCGAACGTATACATATCCATCGCGGCGAATTCGACCGGATTTACGACGTTTACAAGGGGCGCGGGGAAATCCGGCGGTTCGTGGCCCAGATGTCCCAGTACGAACTCAGCGACGCGGGCCTTGCCCGGGACCTCAGCCTGGTCCTGTCCAAGGTCTGTCGGGACGACCTGAATGACCCGGCACGCGCGCTGGATTACCTTGAAGACGCCTTCATCGCTGACCCGGCTTCGCACGAGATCGGCAGGCAGGTTGTCGCTGCCGCCACGGCCCGTGGTGACATGGTCAGGGTTGAAAGGACGCTGAAGGTCCTGGCCGCCAACGGTGACGACCCTGCCGAACGCCAGGCCGACTTCATGTCCCTGCACGACCTTTGCGTCGACGCCGGTCGCATTCCCGAGGCCTTCGAAATGGCCGTCGCCGCCATCAAGGCGAACCCGGCTGCAACCGATCTGCCCGCGCTGGTCGAACGCGCGACCGAAACCGCCGAAAAGGGCGGCCTGTGGCAGCAGCTCGCGTCGCTGCTGGACGATGTCGCGTCCACGGTCGATGACCCTTCGTGGAAGCGCACGCTGCTTGTGGATCTCGGTTACGTCTATCTTGACCGGCTGGCCTTCCTGGGCGATGCGCGCAAGACGTTCGAACGCGTGCTGCAGACGGCCCCGGACGACCTGGTTTCGCTTGACGTGCTGGAACGGATTGTGGTCCAGCAGGAGGACTTCGAGGGGCTGGAATCGGTTCTGCAGCGGCGGCTGTCGCTTTCGTCCGATGCGAAGGATCGACAGGAAATGCACATCCGGCTTGCCCGGCTGTACGAAGACCTGCTTGGCGACGACACGAAAGCTGCCGAGGCATGGGCCGGCGCCCTTGAAGACGGGGTCGAACCGGACAGGAACGTCCTTGCAGGACTGCACAGGACGCTTGAGCGGCTTGAAATGTGGGAGAGGCTGGCCGAAACGATCGAGGCCGAGCGTTCCCTGGCGGCGGCCGGCTGGGACAGGACCAGGCTGGACTGCGAACTTGCGGCCGTTCTGGCCGACGGACTGGGACGGATTGACGCAGCCCTTGGAATACTGGACGGGGTGCTGGGGGCCGGCAACGACGAAACGGCGTTGAACCAGGTTGTCGCCATCTTTGAATCCGGCCGGGACACCGCGCTGGCGGGGTCAATCCTGCAGGGTTACTACCAGCGGGAAGGAATGACGGAACAACTGCTGGGCGTGCTTGAAAAGCGCCTGGAACGGACTGCTTCCGTCGAGGCGCGCGCCGCGCTCCTGGTGCAGACCGCCGGCATCAGGTCCACCGAGCTTGGCGACCCCGACGGGGCGCTGAAGGAACTCATTGAATCGGTGTCGACCTTCCCGACCGAAGAAAACGTCAAGGCGATGGTCGACATGGCCGCCTCACTCAACCAGCACCAGGCAGCCGCCGACACGCTGGAAAAGCTGGCCGGTTCCACACAGTTCGAACTGGACCCGGCCCTCGAGGCCTGGATTTACAGGACGCTCGGCGAACTTTACGGCCAGCGCCTTGGAAACCCGGAACTGGCCCTGGCCGCGATGGAACACGCCGCGCCGTTCGAGGGCGAGGATCCGGCCTTCCTGGCGGACCTCCTGTCGCTGTACCGCGCCGTGGAAAACATCGACTCGGCGATGGCCGTGTTTTCGAAGCTGGCCGCCACCCAGAAACCGGTTGAGCGCCGCCGGACATTGCTGGAAAGGGCCGTTTTCGCGTCCGACCACAGCCTGATCGACGAAGCCGTCGCGACGCTCCGCGGCCTGGCGTCCGAATCACACGATCCGGAAGCCGATGAAATGCTTGAAGAACTGCTGGAAGAGCACGGCAGGTTCGCCGACCTGATTTCGCATCTCGTCAGGAAGGCGTCCCGACCGGAATACCTGCAGGAAGCCCCGGCAATCAACTTCCGCATCGCGTCCATTTACCTCGACCGGCTCAAACTGCCGTCGGACGCCGCACGGTATGCCGAACTTGCTGTCGGCGCGTCGCCCGATGTCGACGAATACGTGCTTTTCGCCGAATCCATGGTATCCGACAGGGCGCTTCGCGGTCGCGCGGAATGGGTTCCCGGTCTGGCCGCCTCCGTCAGCGAAGTGCTGCGGGGCAGGGCTGACGCCGAAGACAGGCTCCTGAACGTCCTGCGCGCACAGGTTGAACTTGCCGCGTCCCCCGCTGAAAAGGCTGCCTCCCTGCGCGACATCGCCGCGGTGGAGTGCGGTCGCGGCAACCTTCGTGGCTGCTTCGACGGAATGGCCGGCGCCCTGGACATGATGCCGGACGACCCGGAAATCCTGCGTTCGCTTCTTGAAAGCGCGCAAAAGGCCGGCACGTGCGGTGAAGCTGTTGAAATGCTTCTTTCGCTGGCCGGCGGGCTGGACGGCGAAGCATCGGTCCGGCTTGGCGTGGCCGCCGCCGCAATGGCTTTCGATGACCTTGGCGATCCCGTCAAGGCAGCCGGCATCTACGCCGGCATCGCGGACAGGAATCCCGGCAGGGTCGAAATCCTGCAGGCCCTGGACGCCGTTTTCGCATCGGTTGGCGACAACGCCGCCCGTGTCGCCGTGCTTGAACGAATCGCGGCGCTTACCGAAGCTGCCCCTGACCGCATTGCGATCGATCTTAAGGCCGCGCGGCTGGCCCTGTCGCTGGGCGACAACGTGAACGCGGCACGCCTGCTGAAGGACGTCGTGGATCGTCGCGCCGACGACTTCGAACTGGATGGACTGGCCAGGGAGGCCGCGGTGCTGCTGGTTGACGCATCGATGGCGACCGGCGATTTCGACACTGCCGCCGACATGCATATCCTGATCGGCCAGACCGCCACCGAACCTTCCGAAATGAAAACCAGGTTCCTGGATGCGGCTGTTGTCCTGACTGACAAGGTCAACGACCTGCCGCGCGCGCTTTCTGTTTTAAAGGATGTGCTGAAGGACTTCGGCGACGACAGGCAGGCGCGTGACTTCGCGCGCGACCTAGCGCGGCGCATGGACGATATCGACGCGCTGCTCGCGATACTGGACGGCGACGTCAGGCTGGCCGCGGACGATGAAGACGCGCGGATTGCCGCGCTGCTTGAAATCGCCCACGTTCAAGTGCGTCCCGACGTCGGGAACCAGGAACAGGCGCTCGCTGCGTTACAGGGCATACTTGCGTCAACCCCGGCCGAAGTGCGGGCCGTTGCTGTGTTGCGGGAACTGTTCGCCGATCCCTTGTGGGACCTGCGCGCGGCCGAAATCGCGATGACGGCGGCCGAAGCGTCCGGCGACAGGATACTGCTGATGGACGTTCTGCGGGTCAAGATCCGCAGGACGGCGGAAACTGCCGGGCGTGTCGGTCTTCTTCGCAGGCTCGGCGCGACATGCGTCGAAGCCGGTCTTGACGCCCAGGCGGTCGACGCGTTGGGTGACGCCTTCGCCGAGGATCCAGCAAACGTCCAGGCCTTCCAGGATCTGTACACGGAACTCGCCAGGCAGGATCGGATGGTCGAACTGGTCGATCACGTCAGGCGTGCCGCCGCGCAGTTTGACGACGCCGCCGACCGCAACGGGCTGCGCAACAGGGCCGCCACCGTACTGGCCGATGCCGGGGCGAAAGCTGCCGCGCTTGAACTTCTGCAGGACGTCCTGGTCGAAAGCCCCGCCGACAGGGCGGCCATCGAAATGACGACGGCTCTTTCCAGGGAATCGGGCGACTGGGAGCGTTACGCCGCAATACTGCGGCAGTCAATTACCCACGTCCTGACCGAACCCGGCGCCATCGCGGACACCTGGCTTCTGTGCGCGTCGGTCCACTTTGAAAAGCTGAACGACAAGGTCGCCGCGGCCGAGTGCTGGCGTGAAGTGCTCAAGATCCGGCCACTGGACCGCAAGGCAATCGACAACCTGGCGGACGCGATTGGCGACGACGACGAAGGGCTCCGCGAACTCTGGAAGGCCGAACTGTCTGCCCTGATGTCCCTGCCGCCCGCCGATCGCGACGCCGCGCGGACGTCGTGGCTGCTGCTGCGGATCGCGGAAAGCGCGCTGGCCGCCGGTGCGGACGACGAAGTCATCCAGGCCACGGTACAGCTTGTGGGCGACCCCGAAATCCAGCCTGCCGGCATGGACGCGGCGCTCCGGATCTACCGGAAACTGCCCGACGCGGCCATCTTCGAAGCCCTTTCTGACATGCTGCAGGAACGCGGCGAAAACCGCCGGCTGCTCGACATGTACCGCTTCGGGGCAATCCGGAAGGATCTTTCCCCCGGCCCGGAAACGTGCCTGCGGCACGCGATCGAAATTGAAGAAAAACTTCGCCTTCACGATTTCCGTTTCGAGGACCTCGGCCGCCTGATCGAAACGTGCCCCGAAGACGAAACAGCCGTCCGCATGTACGTCGACGCCGGAAGGAAGCTGGGACGCCTGAACAAGGTCTCCACGCTTCTTGATCGCGTGTTTTCCACCAATCAGGAAGCGCCCTGTGCCTATGGGCTGGCCCTCGCGCAGGCGGACATCCTCGAAAACGACCTGAACCGGGCCGAGGATGCTTCCCAGTACCTGCGGCTGGCGTTCCTGCGTCGGCCGGACGCGATCGAAGTCATCGACAGGCTGGCCGCGGTCTATGAACGGATGGGGCATTTCGGTGAACTGGCCCTGCTGCACGAAAACCTGGCGGAACTGACGTCCGATCCGGAACAGCGCATCCGGCATTACTTCGACGCCTACGAAATCCTGCGCACCAGGGTTGAAAATCCCGAAAACGCCGCCGAGGTGTTGAAGAAGGTTCTCGACCTCGACCCGGTGAACACCGTCGCCGTTGAAAACCTGGAAGCGATCGCCCGTGAAACCGGCAACATGCAGGATCTAGCGGTCTGGATCGGACACAGGGCGGAACTTTCGAGCGCACCAGGGGAAAGGCGCCGGCTCCGCCTCGAGCTTGCCGGACTGCTCGAATCCGTGCTGAACCGCAGGGACGACGCGGTCGTGGTACTGGACCAGCTCGTCGAAGAATTCCCGAACGACGAACAGGCCTGGACGCTGTACGAAAAGATACTTATTTCGACATCCGCCTTCGAGGCGCTGGCCGACATGTACATGCGCAGGGCCCGCACGGCCGAAGACGACGCGGTCAAGCTGGCGACCCTGAAAAAGGCCGCGTCGGTTTACGAATCGCGGCTTTCCGACAGCTTCGCCGCCGTGACTGCGTTGCAGGCGATCCTGGCTATCGACCCGGCCGACAATTTCGCCTTCGAGCGCCTGTCGGTCCTGCTCGAACAGGGCTCCGATTTCGACAACCTCGTCAAGCTGTTCAAGGCCAGGGCGGCCGCGACGCCCGACGAATCCGAGCGTGTCGCGCTGAACCTGCAGGTGGCGGCAATTCTTTTCGACAAGCTGGACAGGCCCGGCGAGGCGCTGGCCTGTTACCGCGACGCGGTCAACGTCGATCCGACGGCCGGGGAGGCCAGGAAAGGTCTCCTGGCGCTGGTCGAGGATGGGCGGCACGCAGTCGAGGCGGCGCTGGCGCTTGAGGCGGTTTTTGTCGCCACCGGTGAACACGAACGCCTGATTGACATCCTCCTTAAGCAGGCCCGCCTGACAACCGACGCCGCCGAACGGGCATCGCTGATGATCCGCGTGGCGTCAGTCCAGCACGGAAACCTGGGGAAGGACGAAGACGCCGTTGAAAGCCTTCGGGCGGCGATGGCAGATGCGCCTGATTCCGTCGCGGCGCTGGATCTGCTGCTGCAGGTCGCGGCAGCGGGAAGGCTCTGGCGCCCGGCATTCGAAACGGTGTCTGCCGCGGCCCTCGTGGCGTGGGACGACGAAGTGGTCAAGCGGCTCCGCAAGGCAGCCGGCGACATCGCCATCCAGCGGCTCGACGACCTTGACGCGGCGGCGACCCATTACGGGGCCTACCTCCTGGTTGAACCGGGCGATCGCGACGTGCTTGCCGCTATCGAGCCCATTTACGGGGCGCTTGGAAGGCGCGACGAACAGATCGGCATCCTGCGCAGGCGGATCACGGCAGCCGGCAATGACGCCGGAACCGCTCTGAACATGCGACTGGCCGAACTGCTGGTGGAAGACGCCCGCGACCTGGACGGCGCGTTCGAACTGGTCCGGACGGTGCTTGTCGGCGAACCGCACAACCAGCACGCCATCGGCCTGATGACCATTCTTGCAGGTGAACCTCTGCTGGCAAGGCGCGCCACCGACGTGTTACGCCGGGCATTCCTGGAATCGGGCGACAACGAAGGCGTCCTGAAGGCCGTCGAGGCGCAGATCCAATCCGCCCGCGAGGTTTCCGACCTTATCGAAATGCACCAGCAGGCAGCCGTGGCCGCTTCAAGGCTGAAGCTGACGGCCCGCGAACTGGAGCACCTCGGCGCGGCGCTGGTCCTTGACCCGGCCGACTCGTCCCTGCTGGACACGACGATGGACTGCATCGATCGTCTTGCCGACGGCGACGCCGCCTGGGATGTCCTTCGAAAGGCCGCACAGGCCGCGTCCTGGCCGGATCTGGAAAAGAAGCTTCTTCTGACCGCCGTCGATACGGCGACACGCCTGGGCGCCAGGGATTCGTCCGCTTTCGAGGCCGCGCTGCGCCGCGTGATCGAAATCGATCCGACGAACAGGACGGCCATGGACCTGCTCGAGCAGGCGTTCACGCGCGAAAACCGCGCCGACGACCTTATCGGCATCCTGAAACACAGGCTGAAGCTGGATCTGACGACCCGGGAACGGATCGCCGTCGTTGAACGGATCGGATCGATTTACGAGTCCAGGGGCGACTGGAGATCGGCCGCCGAGAACCTCGAGGAGGCCGTAATCCTGGGCACAGCGGACGAACAGATCCTGAAGCGCCTGCGTCGCTGTTTCAGGGAGCTCGGCAATGTACGCGCCGAAATCGACACCATCGAACGGATGGCGTCCTGCGCGGCCGATGTCGAAACTCGTTACGGCCTGCTTATCGAAATCGCCCGTCTGCAGGAAGACGAACTGAAGGACGTGCGGGCGGCCAGGGCGACGCTGGAACGAATCACCGCGACAGATGGCTGCCACCCCGGGGCCAGAAGCGCGCTTGAACACATCTACGAAGAGCTCGAGGACTGGGAATCCCTGACGCGGCTGCTTAACAGCACGGTCGAGTCGGAGCTGCCCGACGCCGAAAGGATTGAAGCGGCGATGAAGGCGGCGTCGATCGCGGACAACCTGGCCGGCGACACGACCCTGGCCATTTCATTCGCCCGCAAGGCCGCGCAGATTGATCCTTCGTCGCGGGATGCCAACGACGAATTGCTTCGGCTTTACTTCAAGACCGAGGACTGGACGTCGCTGGTGACCGTCATCCGTCGCAAGGCGGAATACGTCATCGACCGGCACGAAAAGGTCATGCTGCTGGTTCAGGCGGCCGAACTGGCCAGGGACGGCGTCCATGACAGCGGGCTTGCCGCGATGATCGCCGATGAAATCCTGGCGATTAACCCCGACCAGCCCGAGGCGCTGCTGACAATGGCCCGGGTCAGGGAACTGGAAGGGCGTCTGGACGACGCGCTGGCGATGTACCGGCGCCTTGGCATAATGCAGATCGCCGATGGCCTGATGGTCGAGGCGTTGCTGGGCGTTTCGCGCGTGCTGGGCCTGATGAAGGCGCCGGAAGAAGAGGTCGGCGAGGCGTTGAAGGCGGCCGCCCGTATCGCCCCGGACCATCCGGCCGTCAAGGGATTCCTGAAGCAGGTACTTAGGGACAACAAGGAATTCGACAAGCTGGCCGAGTTGCTGGGGCGGGCGATGGACGAGGCCGAAAGCGACTTCGACAAGTCGGCGACGGCCATGGAAATCGCGCGGATTCACAGGGATCAGCTTGGCGACGGCGACCGGTTCGCGGAGTGGGCCGAAAAGGCCTGGGCCCTGTCAAAGGACGAACCCCAGGTCGTCGTCGAACTGGTCGATTACCTGCTCGGGACCGGAAACGACGCGAAGGCCGCCGGGCATCTTGAATGGCTGGTGAACTACCTCGAAGCCAAGCGCCGCCTGAAGGAGCTTCCCGGGTACGCCAACCAGCTCGGCCGCATCCTGGAATCGTCGGGGGACACGCGCCGTGCCGTCGAGTACTACCGTATCTGCCACGAGCACGACGTGACGAACCTGGACAACAGCCTCGCTCTGGCGCGTCTGCACATGCGCCACAATGAACTGGAAAAGGCGACCAGGGTCCTGCAGGCCCTGCTGCTGAGGATCGACTCGCTTGACGGTCCGCGGAAGCGTGAAGTGCTTCTGTCGCTGGCAAAAATAAACGAGGCGCGCAACGACCCGAAGAAGGCCAGGCAATTCGTCACGCGCCTGCTGTCCGAACAGCCGGACTGCGCCGAGGCGCGCGAGATGCTTTCGAGGTTGTAGGTGATGAAAACCGACTGTCTGGTTCTGGGAAGCGGGATCGGTGGGCTTTCCTTCGCCATCGAGGCCGCGGCGCACATGAACGTCGTGATCGCGACGAAGGTCCAGGCGGACGAATCGAACACCCGCTATGCCCAGGGCGGCGTGGCGTCGGTGAACGAATCCGATGACTCGTTCGAGATGCACGCGGCCGACACGCTTAACGCGGGCGCCGGACTATGTCACGCCGACACGGTCGACCTGGTGGTCAAGTCCGCGCCCGGCAACATCGACTGGCTGGTCGGGCAGGGCGTCCGTTTTTCGGAAGACCAGGACGGTTACGATCTGACGCGCGAGGGCGGACATTCACGCCGCCGCGTCTTCCATGCGGGCGACATCACCGGCAACGAAATCGAACGGGCGCTGCTGGACAAGGCGCGCCAGATTCCGAACATAACCTTCCTGGAAGACACGATGGGGGTTGACCTCTGGCTTCGGGAAGACGGGGCGGGAAGGCAGCGTGTCGGCGGCGCGTTCCTGATTTCCAGGCGCGACGGCAACCTCGTGCAGGTCAGCGCCGGGGTCGTGGTCCTGGCGACGGGGGGCGCGGGGAAGGTTTACCTTTACACCAGCAACCCGGACGTCGCGACCGGCGACGGCGTGGCGATGGCTTTCAGGGCTGGCGCGCGCGTCGCGAACATGGAGTTCTTCCAGTTTCATCCGACATGCCTGTACCACCCGCGGGCCAAGTCCTTCCTGCTTTCGGAGGCCCTGCGCGGCGAGGGCGGCATCCTGCGGCGGGTCGATGGCTCGACGTTCATGCAGGATTATCACCCGTTGCGCGAACTGGCGCCGCGTGACGTGGTTTCGCGCGCCATCGACCACGAAATGAAGATGACCGGGAACGACCACGTGCTTCTGGACATGACCGCGCGCACGCCCGAATTCATCGAATCACGCTTCCCGAACCTGACGGCGGCGTGCTCCCGTTTCGGATACGACCTGCGGCGCGAACCGGTGCCGGTGGTGCCCGCGGCGCACTACATGTGCGGGGGCGTGCAGACGGATCTTGAAGGGCGGACGTCGCTAGCCGGTCTGTACGCGGTCGGCGAGGTCGCCTGCACCGGGTTGCACGGCGCGAACCGCCTGGCGTCGAATTCACTGCTGGAGGCGGTGGTTTTCGGCAGGCGGGCGGCCGCTGACGTGATCGCCAGCAGGAACGATTTCAAGGCCGGTGACGACGTGCCCGAACCGCAGCCCTGGATGCGCGCCGGCACGCAGTCATCGAACGCCGAAAATGTCATGGTTTCACAGGATTGGGACGAAATCAGGCGGCTGATGTGGAACTATGTCGGCATTGTCCGCTCGAACAGACGCCTGAACGCGGCGCGCCGCCGCCTGGACCTGATCAGCCGGGAAGTCCGTGATTACCTGCTGCAGTCGCCGTTCACCACCGACCTGGCCGAGTTGCGCAACATTTCAACGGTTGCGGGCCTGATCGTGCGCAGCGCGCTTAGCCGCCAGGAAACGCGCGGGCTTCATTACAACCTGGATTATCCGGACACCGACGATCGCCGGTGGCTTCGCGACACTGAAATCTGGGTTGGGGTCAACACCAAGGTGCAGAAGATTGCGGAGCGGGGCGGGTAAATCCAATCCCAATCGTCCCATCAATCTCCGAGGCCCGAGCGAAGCGAGGGACGTTCAACACTGTGAGCCCATGGCCAACGGCCGTGGGATATCGCGGACCTTGCACACTACGAATTCCATATCAGCCAGCGGCCGTGGGATATCGTGGACCTTGCACACCATGAATTCCATATTGGACACACGAATCAGAATTTCTTCCCCGCTTCCATCGCATCCAGGATTCCCTTCGCGGCGCGGGCCATGTATCCGGGCACATCGTGGCTGCGGGCGACTGTCTTGATGTCCTTGACCTGCATCAACCGCAGGAATCCAATCGCCAGCGCGGACGGGCACTTGGGATGCTCGATCAGCGCCATCTTTACCGAGTAGTTGTGCGTCCATTCGCGGTTCGTCGCGATCATCCGGATCACTTCTTCGTTCAACGCCTTGTTCTTCGCGTAGTCGGCGATTTCCTTGTCGCTCAGACGCGGGCTCTTCATGACCGACATGTAAACCACGCGCTTGTTGTCGCGGATCAGCACGCGGCGTGCCGCCTCGTTGCCCAGCAGCGCCAGGCGGACCTTCTGGGGAACCGACATCTTCGGGATTTCTGACAGCAGATTCCGCCCCAGCGGGCCGTCCCCGGCCTCCTCGGGGTTGTCTGAAGAAACACTGGCAAGGACCTGTGAAAAGACATCGTCATCGACACCGGAAGCGTCTTCATCCCCGCCGGTAAGCCAGTCAGCGGGCGGCTGCGCGTCCTCGTCAGCCTCGAACACCTTTTCGGGTTCGTCCGGTACCCCGGGTGGAGCCGGCTCGGGCGGCTCGACCTGCGGGGCAACAGTGGCGCCACGTTTCGCGCCACCCTTGATGGACGCGACGATTTCGTCGTACCCGGGGATGGCCGTCATGTCCAGGTCAAGGCGGACCGCGTCTTCCAGCAGGTTAAGGACCAGGCCCATGCGGGCATTCGGGTTGAAGTAAATGGCTTCGACGATCTTCGGATACCGTTTCAGCCGCATCTGGTTCTTCGAAATGATATCCAGGACATTGCCTTCGCCCCGGAAACTGATGTACGCCACGGTTTCATCGGCAGCGGACTTGTTCTGGATGACGTCTTCAAGCAGTTCCGACCGCTCGGCCTGGATTTCCCGGGTCGCGATGTCAAGCACGCCCTGCGAAGTCGACTGGCGGATGGCCTGCATCAGCAACTGGGGCGGCATGGACTGAAGCGTGGCCTTTGCGGCCGAAGAAACCATTTCCGCCGGATCGGAAACAAGAAAGGCCAGCGTCGCGAGCATTTCCGGGGGATCCATGGGAACAGTGGCGCGCGCCAGCAGAAGCCGGCGTTCCGTCGGCGAATCCGGCTGGGCGGCCGACCTGACCAGTTCGGGCAGGTCATCAAGAGCGACCGTAAGTCTTTCGAATGTCAGCATCAGGTTCCTTTTTCAGATTCCGTTATCGTGGACTATTGTAAGACACTTTTCCATCCGGACGGGGTTCCACGACCTCTTTGTGCGGCGAAGTCCTTCAATTCCAAGATCCTGTTCGCGATTTATATAAACGCACCCGTCGGGCAGCAGTCCCGCGACGCCGCTGCAGATCGCCTGATATGCGCCCCGCACGTCGGCAAGCGCCTTTTCGAAGTGGATCGTGTAAGTGTCCGCCGAGGTCCGTTCGCCGATCGACACGCCGCAGCAGGCGCCGTCGACGCTCAGTTCCCAGACGTCAAGCTCCAGCGCGTCGGCGTTCGCCAGCGCCCGGACCATGGCATCGGCTTCCCACGCCATCTGCGACCCGGCCGGCGCGTCCTTCCCGTCGGCCCACATCCGCACGAAATCACAATGCGCCCCGGCCGCAGCCGCCTGATCAACCCTGGCGACCGACCACTTGCCGGAGCGCGACAATGCGGCGATATGATTTCGTTTCTGCGAAAACCGACGGCCCGGAAGGGTGGCCAGGTCGGCGGCAAGGTAGACATAATCGTCGTTCGCCGTGTCGTCGACAGAACACAAACCCGGTCCTGGATTCCGGCAACCGGCGTCCGCCGGCGCGAAGTCAATCCTTGGCGTGCTGCCGCAGTCTTCCTGCCAGGACATCAGTTTCCTGATCACGGCCACACGGTCGCCGCGCCCGATCGGGCAAACGAACCGCACCTGGCCGTCAACGACGAAACGGATGACAAGCATGTTGTCAATCACGGCCCACATGCTGCGGTTGAAGGGATGCCAGCAGAATTGCACCGCGAAGGAATACTCGCACAGCCCCATCGGATTGTCCCGGAACCACGGTTCCAGGAAATTCCGGTCGCCAAGTTCAAACGGCCTGAATTCCGTCCCGGGGCTTGCAGCCCCGGTCTCACGGTGTTCGGTCCTCGCCGGGTTCGGACCTGACCCTGTCCCTGACCCTGTCTCCTGAATTCCGTCCGTCTCACCGGTCATCGTCGGCACCAAGCAGCATCGGAACGTGATTCTTCATCGCCCTGAAGCCGAGCCTTTCGTAAAAACCTGTCGTCCCCGGCGCGGCCACCAGCCCGACCCAACGCAGGCCGCGACGCACGGCTTCTTCCGCCAGCAGTGAAACCAGCGCGGAACCGACCCCGCATCGCCGCCAGTCGTGGCGGACGACGACATCCTGTATGTATCCGTCGCCAACACCGTCCGATATCATCCGGCCCATGCCGATCAGCGCGCCGTCTTCAGCAACGGCCGCCGCGACCAGGAACGAGCCACGGTTGATGGCGTCAAGCCGTTCGGTCAACGCGTCGCCGTCGCACCATCCCTCGGCGATATACAACGCCTTCTGCTGGTCGACAGGCAGGCAGGTCACTACAGATGCCTTGTACGCGCGATCCCCGATCATGTTCGTGCTGTCCCGGCAGTAATCGTCAAACACCACGTGCCACCATAAACAGCCACGGGCGGTGCGTCAAGCAACGGGGCGAAAAACCCGGCCGGCGGGGGAGGGTTGCATTGACAGATATCGCTGCATCTAGTACAAGACAGCGCCCGGATATTTTCCCGGGGTGCCGGTGGACTGCTTTCCGGCGCTGGTTTTGGCAGGTATCAACAGGAATAGAAAATGAAGACCTTCGAACCTGGATCCATTCGCAACATCGGCCTGTACGGGCATCAGGGCTCCGGCAAGACGACCCTGGCGGAAGCCATGGTCTATCTCGGCAAGACTTCAAACAGGTTGTGCAGCGTCCAGGAAGGCAACTCCAACTTCGACTTCGATTCCGAAGAAATCCGCCGCCGTGCATCCATTTCCCTGTCGGTTGGATATGCACAGTGGAACAAGAAGCTCATCAACATCGTCGACGTCCCCGGCGACACCAACTTCGCGGCTGAAACCGTCATGGCCACGATGGGCACCGATCTGGGCCTCATCGTCGTCAGCGCGGTCGACGGCGTCCAGGTCGGCACCGAAAAGGCTGTCGAACTGCTGCGCGAAAACGGCATCCCGATGATGGTCGTTGTCACGAAGGTGGACCGCGAACGCTCCGACTTCAACAAGATCGTGGCCGATCTGCAGCGCCTTTACGGCAACAGCGTCGTCCCGATGGCAATCCCGACCGGTTCCGAAGCGAACTTCAAGGGAATCGCCGACCTGGTCAACGACTGCGCATGGACGTACGCGGACCCGATGGCCGGCGTGAAGGCCGACATCCCCGCCGACGTGGCCTCCGCCGCCGCTGAAGTGAAGGAACCGCTCGTCGAAAAGCTGGCCGAGCAGGACGACGATCTGATGGAAAAGTACTTCGGCGAAGGCGAACTGCCCCCTGAAGATCTGCGCACCGCCCTTACCGCCGGTTTCAAGAAGGCCGGCGTCATCCCGGTCGTGCCCGCGAACGCGGCAACCTGCCTGGGCGTTGATTTCCTGATGAACATCATCACGAATCACGGCCCGTCGCCGCTCGATCGCAAGGGCTTCAAGGTCCAGAAGGGCGACGCCGTGACCGAACTGGTGGTCGATGCCGCCGGCAAGTTCATGGGTTACGTCTTCAAAAGCATCGTCGACCTCCAGGCCGGCCGCATCAGCGTTTTCCGGGTCGCTTCCGGCTCGATCGCCCAGGACGGCCAGTTCGTCAACCTGTCGACCGGCGCGAAGGAACGTTTCGGTTCCATCGTCAAGCTGCTTGGAAAGAAGCAGGAGCAGGTCGACGCGGCCGTCTGCGGTGACATCGTCGCCGTCGTCAAGCTGAAGGAAACGAATTCCCAGCATACCATCGGCGCCGAAGACGGCATGGGCACGCTGGTGCTGCCGCCGCTGCCCGCGCCGTGCATTTCGTTCGCGATCAAACCGAAGAACAACAGCGACGAAGACAAGCTGTCCGCCGCGATCCAGAAGATCGTCGAAGAAGACCCGGGCCTGAAGCTGTCGCGCGACGATGAATCGAAGGAATTCATGGTCAGCGGCCTTGGCCAGGTCCACGTCCAGTCGGCCGTAGACAAACTGAAGAATAAGTTCAACGTCGACGTCGAGCTGAAGCTGCCGCGCATTCCTTACCGTGAAACGATTCGCGGGACCGCGAAGAACGTCGAAGGCAAGCACAAGAAGCAGTCCGGCGGCCGTGGCCAGTTCGGCGTGTGCTATGTCGACATGATGCCTAACGTCCGTGGTGGCGGTTTCGAATTCGAAGACGCCATCTTCGGCGGCTCGATCCCCAAGCAGTTCATCGCCCCGATCAAGAAGGGGATGGAAGACTGCATGGCCCGCGGCGTTGTCGCCGGTTACCCGGCCGTGGACATCAAGGTCAGGCTGATCGACGGCAAGTACCACGACGTCGACTCCGACGCCCGTTCGTTCGAAATGGCCGGTTCACGCGGTTTCAAGGCCGCCGTCAAGGCGTGCACCCCGATCATCCTTGAACCGATCATGGAACTGACGATCGTCGTCCCGGAAGAATACCAGGGCACGGTCATGGGCGACATCAGCAGCCGTCGCGGCCGTATCATGGGCGGCGACGCCATTGGCGGCAAGCAGGTCGTCAAGGCCACGGTCCCGATGGCCGAATGCCAGACCTACGCCTCTGACCTCCGTTCGATGACGTCCGACCGCGGTTCGTTCAGCGTTGTCTTCGACCACTACGAAGAACTGCCCCCGCAGCTTGCTGAAAAGCTTATCGCCGACGCGAAGCTGGAAGAAGACGAAGAATAGCCGCCCGTGTAGCGGCGAATTACATTCGCCGTCCCAATCACATTTTCGAATCAAATGACGAATTAATCCTGACCGCCGAATCGATCGTCACGCCGTGTATGGTCACGGGCGGGATCGACGTCCTTGGCGTCCTGACTGGCGGGTTCGTGGCCGCGGCATCGCGCCGCGTGTCGAAATCACGCACGATCGGCTGGCGCGGCAGGGACGCCGGGGACATGGCGACCGTCTTCGGGCAATCCGGGTTGCCCGCGTAAGGGAAGCCGAATTCATCCATGACCCTGTCGGTCAGCGCCCCGTTCTTTTCGGGGAACAGGCATATCGCGGAATCCAGGAAGTTGTACATGTCGGCATCGCGGGTCCAGCCGTCGAAATCGCCCCGAAGGAAGAGGGTGGAAGCGATGGTGTCGGTCATTTCCTGCAGCGTCATGGTGGCATCCGGGTCATCCGACGTGCCCGACCCGTCCCAGATCATGTAAAGCGTCCGCGCCACCCAGTTTTCGTCCAGTAACTGCGTCGACGAAGAGGACTTCACCGGGAACACCATTTCGGTGGTCCCGCCGGACTGGCTGAAATAGAGCCCGGCCAGGAAATCCACGTAAAACCACGAAGCACCCTGGATGTCCCAGTAAACCGGCCACGTTTCATTGAACCACAGCGTCGCGGTCACCAGCGCCATGAACGACGCCCAGCCCTCGCTGAACGCGAACTTCGGCTTCAGCGTCTGTCCCAGGTAGTGGTAGCCGCCCGCCGAATCGTCTTTCGAATAGGCGCCCAGCACATAGTGGCCGAATTCATGGAACAGGACCGCCCAGCCCCAGGCCGACGAATCGCCCGGCTGGTCAACGACGGATATGCGCGTGTTCAGCTTCGGGCCCTTCATCGACCCGACATAGGTGACTTTTTCGCCGTGATAGCAGGTGCAGGGGATATACACGTCCGTATAGGCGCCGAAGAAGACCGCCAGCCCCACCGATTCGCCGTCGTAATGCCTTTCGACGATCGGCGCGACGATGTTTTCAAAGCTGACCTTGTTCATAAGGAACACGAACAGCGCACCCGAGCCATCTTCGACCGAAATCGTCAGGCTGCCGACATTCCCGCCCGCGGGGACATCGGCGTACCAGGCGAACGGGTCGAAGGTGGCCTGGCCCGAATCGTTTCCGTTGGTGAGCGGGTCCAGGACCGCCATGATGACTTCGCCTTCGGGGGCCCACAGCGTCGACAGAATCAGCTTTTCCGTCCCGACGACGGGTCGCTCGACCGCGATGGAAAAGCTGCCGTCCACGCCGGACACGAAATTCGCCCCGAGCACCTTGCCGCCGGCGTCGACGACCGTGGCCAGGATGCCGGTGCCCGGTGCCTCGTCCGGCCCGCTGAGGACGACGCGACCACCCCGGGCGTCGCCGAACATGTATTCAAGGTCGATCGACCCGTAAACGGCAAACCGGCCTTCGCCGACGCACGCGCCGGTCATCGGTTCGCAGAAAAGGCCGGCGTCGCAGTCGCCGCAGCTTCCACCACAGCCGTTCGCGCCGCATTCACGCCCGGAACACGATGGCGTGCAGTCCACAGGCGGGTGGAATCGTCCCAGGCTGTCACCGCAACCAGCCAGCGTCATAAAACCAATGATGATCAAAGCGAGTTGCAGCAGCCGCGCAGCGTGTTGCAGTCCAGATTTGTGACGCATTGCATCATCCTTCGAGATGCGGGATAATATCGACGCAATTCTGGTGGAATTCGCAGGTGCGGTCAACCACGCATCCATTCCAGCCGGAATCGATTACAATCGCGTTGCTGTTAACCTGGTCGGCGCAAATGAAGCCACAAAGACCCCGGATTCTGATTCGCACATCCAGGCTGGTTTCCCGGGCCGGTTCCACGTCGCCATCCGCGGCTCGGCTGCCAGTTCCGGTCGAATGGGACTTTTCACAGGCCGGGCCGGATCTTCTGATCGAATCCATGGCCGGCATGGACGTGAAGCTGAAGGCCGGGCAGCATACCATACGCCTGAATCCCGAATTCCCGATTGACGTGTTTGTCGCCACGGACGCGACCGCCCGCGCTTCGATCCGCACCGGCCAGGACTCATCAGGCCACGCGACGCTTGAAAGCGTGACGGCGTCCTTCGAACAGCCGCTGGTGATCAGGAACGTCTTCGGGATTGTCCGCGGCTATCGCGGGCTGTTCGAAAACAACGAAGCGACGGCCTTCGTCGACCGCCTTGTTTCGCTGACCGGAAAGTTCGCCGGCGACTTCGGTTCCGGCATCCAGAACACCAGATCGGGGATGAAGCTGCTTCGAAAGGTGCTTGATTCCGCATCTGAACGTGTTCCTGAAGTCGCTGATTTTGCACGAAAGAGCCTGAATCGCGCCGGCACGACACTTGCGTCGTTCGTTGGCGAGCCGATCGCGCTGGAAATCACCAGGGTGGTCGCGCGCCCCCGCGTGGACAGGCTCCGTCCGGACGCAGATCCACTGCTGGCCCTGTCGATTTCGGGCAGTCTTGTGCTGACCGCGTCCGGCCGCAAGGCGTCCTTCAAGGACATCGAGGTCCCGTCGGTCCTGGCGCCCCGGCCCGGAATAATTCTGAACGACTTCGTGAAGGGACGCACGCCCACGGGCGACACGCTGCGGACCGGCGCGCTGGTCCTGGCCCCGATGGCTTCCGACCTGGCCGACGTCGTCGAGTCGGTTTCCGGACGCGTGGATGCCGAAATCGTGGTGCCGACCATCGAAGCCGTCTGCCGCTTCCCCGATCGCACGGACGCGAAGCTTTCCTTCTGGACCGACCAGCCGGCCATAACGGTCAGCAGCCACTTCGACGCCGTTCCGGACGGTTCCGAAGTCAAGGTGAAGCTGCGCGACCTGACCTTCAGGTCGTCCGGTTCAAGACGCGCCTTCGTGTGCGAGGCCGCGCTTGACGCCCGGCTGGGCTTCGAAGACGGGCGGCTGGAACTTCAACACATGGCGGGAACCCTGCGGCAGGTCAACCGCGGCAGCCTGCCGGTGTTCCTGCTGCGGGTCAGCGGCGAAAACCAGCTCGTCAAATCCGGCAGCGCCATCACCGTCCGCGTTGACGAACTGAAATCATCGGGCGCGGTGCACTTTTCGATCGACGCCGGCGGCATGCCGCAATTCACGCTTCCGTCCGGTACCGCCAGCTTCAGCGGGATGTTTTCGCTGCCTGAACAGCAACTTGCCCGGTTCCTGTGGGGCAGTCTGTCGGGCGGTGTGGACCGCGGGCGCGTTGAATGCCGCGTAAGCACGTCCGATGACGGCACGATTGACCTGGCAGCGTCAGGTTCCTTCCCGGCGACCATCGAAATTTCCGGTCAGGCCCAGGCGATTCCCGAACTTAACGTCGCGCAGGGCCCGGTCGACTTTTTCGCCCAGGCGCTGGGCAAGTTCGATCTTGGGGCGCAGGTCAGGCTGGACAGCGACGAAACGTATTTCAAGCCGCGCGGCAGCGTGACCGTCGATGTCGAAAAATGGACGTTCGATTCCGCCGAACGCTGCATGTCGTCCGTGGGCCCGCTGACCGCGAAGCTGTCCGTACGGGAAGACCCTGTGTCCAGGACCGACGAAGGCGACTTCACGGTCGATCTGTGCTGGGCGTCGTCTTCCACCGAAGTCGACGTCGGCACCTGCGCGACGGCAAAGCGCCACCGCTTCCCGTCCGCCTTCGCGCAGGGCAGCCAGACCGTCCACATGAGCCCGTCCGGCCGGGTGACGCTGGCGTCGGGCGGCCGCTCGTTCATCAGGCCTGAAATCTGGAACGCCATGATGTACCCGGCGACCCAGGCCGGGGCGCTGCTGGACCTGCTCAACGACGACGCGTTCGTCAACGAAAGCCTGACATCTGCCGCCGAACTGGTCGACCTGTTCGATGAAAAGCTGGGCGCGAAGCTGTTCGCCGCGCGCGACCTGGTTCTGTCGATTCGCGGCCACCTGAAGGACCTGGGCGTCCGAAAACCGGGCGACATCTTCGTCGAATCGACCATCGCCAGGCTGTTTTCCCGGATTCTTTGCGGTGACGACCGGCTTCTTGACAGGACGATGCCGATCGTTTCTTCCGTTAACCGGGGCGGGGGGCTGGATACGGGCGCGGCAAAGCTGTTGATCCTGGAATGCCTGCCGAACCTGAACGCCGATTACGAAATCAACTGGATACTGGACCTGATCCGCATCGCCGTGACGCCGGTCGGGCTTTTTGCCGAATGCGAACGGGCCGCGCTGCCGCCACTGACCGAGGTCCCCGAAATCGCCGCGCGCCTGAAGCGCCTGCCGACCGCCCAGACGATATACGACTGGGTGTCAAAGCCCGGCCTTTCGCCCGACAGGCTGGCCAGGATCGTGGAACTGGCCCCGATGATGTACATCGACCAGTTGACGTTCATCGTGTCGCAACTGGAAGGCAGCGGGCAGTGCGACAAGTGCGTCGAGCTGCGTCGGATCGTGGCCGCCAAGAAGGCAATCAGCCGCGCCTGCGGCGGCAACGAGCTGCTGGACATCTACCTCATCCCGCGCGCGTCGGTACTGGCCGGGTTCATCGGCGACCTGACAGGCCCGATCCCCGGGATCGACGGCGACGACGACGTCCCTGAATCGATACTGGGCCCGAAGGACGTCGCGAACGTACTGGAAGTGAACCTCGCGACCCCGTGGCAGGGCGTCCAGCACCAGCTCAACAACCGGATGGTGCTTGAGCTGCTGAAACGGCGCGACGAATCGTTCCTGATCGCCGTGATGTCGGAATTAAGCCATGACGTGCCCCTGACACTGGCGCTGAACCTGATTGGATTCTTCCGGCAGGAGCAGGGCTGGATGAAGGAACCGGTCGACACGGAAGCGCTTTTCGAAGAAAAGACCGGCCTTGTCGTGCCGCGTTTCGAAGACTTCACCGCCGGCGGTCTGCGTAGCCGCGAAAGCTATTTCGCCGCCCTGATGGAACTGGCGCGTGTCGTGGTCGAACGCGGGGCATTGTACCGCGCGACCCGCATGAAGCTGCGCGAGGCCGTGCCGCGCCGCGTCCCGACCAGAAGGTCCGAACGACTTTCGGCGCTTGAATCGGCCGCGCGCGAATCGATCCTTGCCGCGGACAACCTGGCGAAAAAGAAGGGGATTACCCCCGGCAGCGTCGCCCCCCTGTCCGCGGCGTACGGGCAGGCGTTCGAAAGGTGCGCGGACCTGCTGGACGCCGACCGCTGCGCCTTCCAGGCCGACTGGTTCAAGGACTTCTGGCGCCGCAGCGAAGAAGCGATCCGCGTCGGCGTGTGCGTCGCGAATCACCGTGACAACAACGAGCAGATGCGCGCCTGGCTTGCGCGTTTCGATCCCAGCGGGGCAGGGCGCAGGCTTTCCGGACGCGCGGCAGCCGACTTTGACGAAACCCAGGTGCTTGTGGACGCGGTTATCGACACCGTGTGGCACGCGAAGTCCGATCGCGACGCGGTCAGGAAGGACCCGCTGGCCCGCCTGCTGATGCCGGTCCCGGACGGCAGGTACGACTTCACCGTGGTATCCGGCATGGGCGTCATCACCGACGGCAGCCAGGGCCTGGAAATGCAGGCGGCCTTTGAACGGCTGGCCCGCACGCGCGGAATCAACGTGCTGCGCTCCCCGACCGGCCTGATGCGTGACCTCGAATTCAACGCGCGCGCCATCATCAACACGATCTACCGCGTCGAGGGGCCGTGGGGATACCTCGGTTACTCGCAGGGCTGCGCGAACGGGCTGCGCGCGGAACACATGCTGGTCACGGGCACCCCGCACGCACGCGAAGCCGCGTCACGACTGGTCACCCGCAACCTGGTCTTTTCCGCCGCGAACGGCTCGGTCCACGGGTCGTCCGGCACCCAGACCGGCGCGAAGGTCCTGGCCGAGGCCGAAAGGTACTTCAAGCCGTACCAGAGCCTTTATTCCCGGGAATTCGCGCGTTTCATGCAGCGCGCCACCCGCGGGCTGCTGGATTCCCGGCAGGCGACATCGATCATTTCGGGCGCCTGGTCGCTGACGCTGGCGCGGGCCGACGACCTTCACCGAAACGGGGTTTTCCTGGACACCGTGCCCACTTCGACCGTGCGCGGCGCCGTCACCCCGGACCGGTTGCCCGACGGCCTGCGGTTCGTTTACGGCATGCACCAGCGCCTGATGCCCGGGGGCGACACCGACAGCCAGGTCGCGACCATCGACGAAGTCGGCCATTCGACCCGCGTCACGAACACCCGCACCGACGTCCTGGACCGCTGCGACATCGGGACGCGCCCGATACACGCCCACCACTGGGGCCCAATTCACCAGGAAGCGCTGCAACTGATGACGGCCGACGACGCCGCGAACTGCCGCTACGACAACCCGCACGACATCTACGTCTTCCCGTGGATCGACACCTGCATCAGGTTCGGGTTGATCAAACCAATACGGAATTCATAGTGTGCGGTCCTCGCAGAGCTCGGACCTTACAATATTGATGGCGTTGTTACCCGGGGCTTGCAGCCCCGGTCTTACAGTGTGCGGTCCTCGCAGGGCTCGGACCTGACCCCGAACCTGATCCTGTCCCTGAACCTGTACCTGTCCCTGAACCTGTTTCTCTTTCCCCACTTGCCCCCTTGGCACGCCCTCGATTTGCGCGTTAGTATCGGGCCGACTACCGGGCTGCCCCGTTTCCCGGGTTCGAAATGGCTTATGGCCGACGGGGTTAATCAATTCTTTTGGAGGTTCCAGATGGGTTCCAGGGTCATCAACTTCTCCGCGGGTCCGGCCGGGCTGCCACTGCCAGCACTTGAAAAGGCGCGGGACGAACTGCTCGACTTTGAAGGCACGGGCATGTCGATCATGGAGATGTCGCACCGATCCAAGGCGTACGACAAGGTTCACTGCGACGCGATCGCGCTGGTGAAGGAACTGCTTGGCGTTCCGGACAACTACTCGATCATGTTCCTGCAGGGCGGCGCCAACCTCCAGTTCGCGATGCTGCCGATGAACATCCTGGGCGGCGGCAAGAAGGCCGATTACATCATTTCCGGCCACTGGGCCCAGTCCGCATGGAAGGAAGCGTGCAAGGTCGCCGGCAAGGAAAACGCCCGCGCCATCGCATCCACCGAATCCGAAGATTTCCGCCGGCTGCCGCGTCCCGATGAATACACCATCAACGCCGACGCCGAATACGTCCATATCTGCACGAACAACACGATTTACGGGACCCAGTACCACACGTTCCCGGAAACCGGCAGTGTCCCGCTGGTCGCCGACATGTCGTCCGACATCATGTGGGCCCCGGTCGACGTGTCGAAGTTCGCGTTCATTTACGCCGGCGCGCAGAAGAACATCGGCCCCTCGGGCGTGCTGCTGGCCATCATGCGCAACGACTTCCTGGACAAGTGCCGCGACGACCTGCCGAACATGCTGAAGTACAAGCTGCAGGCGGAAAAGAACAGCCTGTTCAACACGCCGCCGACCTTCGGCATTTACCTTCTGAAGAACGTCCTGGAATACAACAAGTCCATCGGCGGCCTGGCAGTCATCGAAAAGAACAACCGTCGCAAGGGCGAGCTGCTTTACGGCTTCATCGACGCCAACGCCGAATTTTACCGCCCCTGGGTCACCGTGAAGGCCGACCGCAGCTTAATGAACGTCGACTTCCACCTGCCGACCCCGGAACTGGACGAAGCCTTCGTCAACGAAGCCAAGAAGGCCAACATGACCGGCCTGAAGGGCTACCGCACGATGGGCGGCATCCGCGTGTCGATGTACAACGCCGTCACCGTCGCCAACATCGAATACCTGGTCGACTTCATGGCCAGCTTCAAGACCCGTAATACCTAAGACCCCGGCTGCTGTCTAACAGGCCCCGGCGTCCATCCAACAGGCCCCGGCCGTTATCTAGACGCCTTCCTGTTCGCCGACGGGTTCGGGATTCGTGCAGACCCAGCCGCCCATGCCACTTGTGTAGATCCCGACGTATACAGGCTTTTCGTACCGCAGCATGGCCAGAACGGGCTCCAGCATCGACAATTCGAAACCCAGCTGCATGTAATTGTCGCTTCCCGTTGGATTGACATAGCTGCTTTGCGGGACATGGCCGGGTTTGTAAAACTTGATATACGCGACGATGTCATTGTTCAGGTAACAGACGATCGACGCCTGCGACCAGCTTTTGTTCGCGTCCGACTTCCAGCCGAAGAGATCCAGGTCATACCGGGTGACTTCAGATTGCATGGGCAACCCCGTTTTTGATTTGTCCTGACTGTAGGTCACGCGCGCGCCGGGCGCAAGCCGAACCTTGTTGCCGCCGTCGTCCGCGGGTCACAAGCGTTGTACGGGCGGATGAAAATCCGCCCGCCGGGTCAGGATCAGGGCCAGGCACAGGATCAGGGTAGGGTACAGATGTTGTACGGGCGGATGAAAATCCGCCCGCTCCCCAGGTCCGAGTGAAACGAGGACCGCCCACTGTCAGACCGGGGCTGGAGGCGCAACGCGCCGCAAGCCCCGGGAACACGCCGCCCCGTTAACAAAGGTCCGACGCCTCGGAGGACCGTCCACCGCAAGGCCGGGACCGACGGTCCCGGTGGTGTCAGCCATCCCCCTTGATTTGTCTAATTGTTAGGCGCTAACATCGCGTTGTATTCAATGACGTGTTGCTGGTCGTCACGGTGGTCAGGCTGGACTATCCAGGGGAATGAATGATGGCGGAAGTGATGTTTATGGAACTCGGGTTTCCGATCCTGCTGATCGACCCGCCGATGGTGACGGTCCGCGGCGAAACGTTGCCCGACGTCAACATGAAGGACCTGCAGGAAACGGCGTTCGCCATGCTGATCATCAAGCCCTCGCGCCTGACCGGGTCGGAAGTTGGCTTCATCCGGGCTTACCAGCACCTGCGCCAGGCCGATTTTGCCGCGGTCCTGAACATGGCTAACCACTCGGTCGTGTCGCAGTGGGAGTCCCGTCTGGATAACCCCACCGGCATGGATTACAACACGGAAGTCGTTTTGCGCTTGTGGATGGCCGGCCGTATCGGTCGCGCCGACATGATTTCAGACCTCCTTGCTTCCATCCTGAAAAACCTTTCCCCGCGTTCCGACCGACCCCTGGAAATCCGTCTGCCGCACGCGGCGTGACCCCGACCGTCAAGGTCGTTTCAGGCAAGATGGAATAGCTGATTAACTGTCGGTCGTTACTGTAATGTCTGAACTGTTCCCGTCGGACGAAATGCCGCAGATATCTTTCTGTGTCCGTTTCTGGCTGGTGACTGCGGTTCAATTCTCTACATGATGTGTAGAGAATTCATCTTATGCCGTTGATTTCATCCTGAAGGTCGCGGATGGTCGCCATGATTTCGCCCAACGATGGAACCCGGCCGAAAATCATGTGGCGCATTTCGGCGTAATCGCGTTCGATTATCGCCCTGATGTGTTCTGGCGGCACCAATTGCAGACTGCCCGGTTTTGCCAGTTCGTATCGCGCCCAGGGTCTGGGGTAGAAACGCATCTTTGACTGGACGACGGATTCCAGCAGTGCCAGGTCGGACAGCGCACTACCCTTGATATCCGCCCCGGCCATCATCGCCATATCGTAGTAATGCCTGGAGTATCTTGGCGGCTGAGGACTTGATATCGGGCGATTCGATTCGTGGTGAAGGATCGTCGCCTTTTCCCAGAAGGTGCGCTCCGCCTTGACAACCATGACCTGCGTATCGGGTGTGGAAAACAGGTGCGGGAATTCCTGCGCCGCGTACGATGCAACCGTCCGCCCGACGTTTGGCACCCATATGGCCAACGGTCCGACCTCAAGGCGGATTTCAGGTTTGCAGTAAGCATCGGCGAATCCGACCGGGTATCGAATAACGATGACATCCGGGTCGGCGGCGGAAATCGATGCCGTTGCGACAGGTCCCAGAATATCCGCCAGGAGGGGTGTAAGAACCTGTTTCAGATAATCCCGCGACCCGGCTTGAATCGATGCATTCAGGCGTGCCTGACTTGTTTTAGAACGCGCCGCGGCCGGATCTTCCCCGGTCAGTTCCCGCCAGTCCAGAATCAGGTCGATGTCTTCCGAAAAACGCTGAATCAGCCCGAAGACCTTGGACAACGATGTGCCACCCTTGAACAGCAGTTTTTTCGCCAGGCGGGAATCGGCAAATATCCTGCCCAGCGTCCAGCATACCCAGAAGTCCTTTTCGACGACGGCCGGGGGCATTCCCGTTCTGGTCGCGGTTCCCCGGAAAAGATCACTGCGCAAGGCCGGTGACCAGTGAGCCACGCGTTCCATGATTAATCCTGTCTGCAGATATCCAATACGGTGTTCTGGATCCAGCCCGATACCCAGGCGGAGTCGCGGACCAGCCGCCGACGCAACGCCGGGTTCAGCCAGTCGCGGATTTTTGCCTTTGCGGCGGGCGTGATGCCATCCTGGCCAAGCGATCGAATGGCCGCCACGACGACGGCGGTTTCGTCATGCTGAAAATCGGTTTCCTTCAGCAGGCGGTGGACGAATTCGATTGTAAGCGAGCCGAATGAATACGACCGGTTTGGCCCGCTGGAAAGGAAAACGGCCCGGCCCGGGACCTGGTTGGATAATCCGATCAGGTTAAGGGCAACAGGGCCGGTGACCTGGATGCGCCACCCGAATTTCCGTGCGATGGCCGCCGCAACCCTGTCCGACCTGGGCCCCAGTTCCATGTTAAGCAGCCTGCTGTGTTCGGGAAAATCGTACATTCCGCGTCCAATTCGTCGAATCCGGCCATCAACTGCCAGGCGGTGCAATGCCATGTCTATCGTCTGGCGCGGCGCGATGTGTGAAAAATCTTTCGCTGAAAACACCCATCCCCGCCCGTTCCTTCGGACAATTCGCATCATCCTGTCTTCGTTTGAAATCTTCATGGGTTCGATAGTACATTCCGTTAGAAAAACATCAAGGTTTTTCTAACAAACGGTCGTCGGTAGGCCAGTGATAATGGTCCGACTATAAATGGTTATTCTGGCGAACTGTTGCGTTTCAAATTTTCTGCAATCGATACTGGTCGATGTCACCGCCGGGTTTACCACCACGGATCATTTCCGCGACGCCACGAACATGATCGAAATGCGCAGGGAAGGGCGCGGCGTTAACCCGGAAACGATCTGGCGCTCAAGCACGCCTTCGACGACATCGTTGCCCGTGGCGACATGGCCCGCCGCATCCAGCGGGTTGATTGAAACAACCGGGCGTCGATCACGATACAGCCGAAGTTGCCCGGGCGCTTCGTCCGAATTAGGTGTTGAATTCCGATCTGTATTCGGCACATAATTTAGATCGTAAACGCAACGAACAGGAAAACCGAATGCGCCCAATACAACTTTCAAACGATGTGGTTTCGGTTGGCGAACTTAAAGTCCAGGCGGCAGGAATTCTGCGGCGGGTCAGGGAAGAGCGCCGGCCGATTGTAATCACCCAGCACGGCAAGCCCGCCGGTGTCCTGCTGTCACCGGAAGACTTCGACGAAATCGCCGAAACCCTCCGTCTGGTCGAATCGATACGGCGGGGGCTCGCCGACGCCGAATCCGGTCGTTCCGTCGCCGATCATGACCTTGACCTGGACACCCTGCTTGCGGCGGTCGAAAAGGGTAAGCAATGAATCTCCGGTGGTCTGACAACGCCTTTGAAAGCCACCGCCTGCTTCGGTAATCGGGAACTCGATCCTGCGTTCCGACCGCCCCCTGGAAATTCATCTGCCGCAAAGCGGATAGGCCGACTAACCCGCGTCAGCAATGTCACCGAAGCCGTCACATTCCCAGATCAAGAGCGCCTGAAACGAATCCCGTCGACAGAACGACTAACGATATTGCTGTTGCGACATTATGCCAAAATGGGGATAATCGCCATGCCTGATGCTTTTCGAAAGGTCGTATCCCATGTCCAACAATGACGGTGCCATCGAATCGGGTTCCGCAAATGTATTTGTCGATATCGGGCTTCCCGATCCCGTGGAGTGCCTGGCCAAGGCACAGCTTGCAATGCTGATCGCCGACCTGCTTCGGGCGCGTGGTTTAACCCAGGTCACGGCCGCGCGGTTGCTGAACACCACCCAGCCTCGGGTTTCCGACCTGCTTGCCGGGCACCTTTCCGGCCTGGGCATTCAACGCTTGCTGCGTTTCCTGCTTGCCCTGGGCCAGGATGTCGAAATCGTTGTGCGCCCCGCCCGATCCACCCCCGGCGCCCCGACCGTTCGGGTCGTTTCCGGCAGGGCGAAGTAGGCGCTGGTCCGCCGTGATCCAATCAAATTAGTAAAGTCGCCAGTTCGAAATAGGATAAGTTTTTCGCGGTGCTGGTCGATTCGCATTTTTGTGGTCAAGTCAAAATATTGAATGAATTTCGCACACTAGTTTGAACTGCTCATTAATGTGGGTGCAAAAATAAGACAAGTCCGCCGCATCTGGATAAGGTCAGTTTCGTCGCAAGGTGCATCGCAAGCCATCGTGTACGTATTGATGTATTGCATGGATACCGTGTAACCGTTAATATCATCCGTGTCTTTCGGGGGCTGGTTATGAGACCTGCAAACAGGGTACCGACACATCCGGGCGTGATTCTTGCGACCGATTTTCTGAAGCCGCTTGGCATTACGCAGGTGGCGTTCGCGGCCCATCTGGGCATCCCGATTCAGCGGCTGAACGAGCTGATCCGTGGCAAGCGCGGCGTCACCCCCGACACCGCATGGCTGCTGTCCCAGGCCCTCGGCACCACCCCTGATTTCTGGATGAACCTCCAGGCCGCCCACGACCTGGCCGCCTGCCGCCCGTCCAGGAAGATTGAGCCGATCAAGCCCGTCCGCAAACAGGCTGGCTAGCCCGCATCCGTAGCGTTTCCAAGACGTTTGCCCTGTGTTGGCCGAATGCGGCTCAATTCTGTCCACACCGTGGACAGAATTCATCTCCGCCCGTTGATTTCATCCTGAAGGTCGCGGATTGTCGCCAGGATTTCGTCCAGGTGCGGGATTGTCCCCCAGATCATCGGCTTCATCCGCCTGTAGTCGCTCGAAAGGTCCTTCTTGACGTGGGGCGGCGGCTCAAGCACCAGCGTACCCGGGACCGCCAGGTCGTATCTGGCCCAGCCCCTCGGATAGAATCTGTCCTTGGATGCGACCACTGATGCAAGCAGTTCAATGTCCAGCAGTGCCAGCGTGCGAACCTGTGACCGGGCCATCATCGCCATGTCGTAATAATGCCTGGAGTATCTGGCGGGCATGTGGCTGTCCTCTGGTCGATGCGCTTCGTGGTGAAGAATGGTAGCCTTTTCCCAGAACGTGCGCTGGGCCTTGATCAGGCGTACGCCGCAGGCAGGCGCCCCGAAGGCTTCCGGAATGACTTCCGCCGCGAACGGGCAAATCTGCCGCTCCTCGTTTGGGACCCAATCAGCCAGGGGGCCGATTTCAAGCCTGATTTCAGGCCTGAAATATGAATCGTCGAAACTTCTGGGATATGTCACGTCAATGACGTCGGGATCGACCGAATTCACGGCCACGCTGACGACGCCGCCAAACAGGTCCCGGAAATCGCCAAGCAGTGTTTGCCGGATGTAGTTACGAGCTTCATTCTGGATTTCAATGTTCAGGCACGCCTGTCGCGTTCTTGACCGCGGCGCTGCTGGTTCTTCCGCCGTTACCACCCGCCAGTCGAGTATCAGGTCGATATCTTCAGAAAAGCGCTCGATCAGCTTGTAAGCCTTTGAAAGCGACGTGCCGCCCTTGAACAGAAGTCGTTGCGACAAACTTGCGCTTCCAAACACCTTCCCAAGGACCCAGCACACCCAGAAGTCCTTTTCGATGGTCGCCGGTGTCATCCGTTTCAGTCTGGAAGCTTCCCTGAAGATGTCAGCCCGCTGGAGGTCCGGAAGCAACGCTATCCTGTCCATGGCCGTCCCCACTGCAGATGGATTGGATTGCGACCCGGACCCAGCCTGTGACCCATGTGGTGTCGGCGGCGACTTTGGGACCAAGACCCGGGGCAAGCCAGCGCTGTATCGCGGCCAGCACGCCCGGTGTTGCATGTGTTTCGCCAATGGCCTTCAGTGCCTGCACGATCAGTGCGCTTTCGCGCAGTCTGAAACCGGCATCCTTCATGGCGACATGCCTGAACTGAATGGTTTGCCCGTCGACGATGAAGGTACGCGACGGCCCGCTTGAAAGGTAAATCAATCGCCCCGGGACCTGTGTCGACAGCCCCAGCATGTTCAGCGCCGTTTCGCCGTCGGTCATGATTTGCCACGCGAATTTGCGTGCGATGGCGGCCGCGACCATGTCCGGGTCCGGTGAAACGAACCGTCCCAGGTGCCCGCTGAACCGGGGCAGTGTGTACAGCCCGCGGCTGATTCGTTTGATGGTACCGTCGGCGGCCATGCGGTGAAGTGTCGTGTCGATGGCCGACCTGGTCCCAAGCAAACAGAATTCCTTTGCCGAAAATACACAACCCGCGCCCCTCGCGCGAATTCGTCTTAACAGTTGATGTTCAAGGCTTTCCTTCATGTTGGCGATTGTAGATCCTGTAAGAAAAAATAGCATGTTTTTCTGACAGATAATCATTTTCGTGGCTTCGCGGAAATGTTTGAAACTGGCATGTTAAAACGCTGCGTAAGGACGCTTGGTTCTGGAATGGGACAACCTAAACGCAACAATCACGCAGCCCCGCCGAAACACGCCTTCGTGCACGGGAAGTTCAGTGGCGTCCGGGGTGTCCGGGCTTGCGGTTGAAATGTCGGCGTCTGCTGTAATATCATTGCGCCATCCGGAGGTCCCCCAGATGAACGATGACATCCGTACCGACTACCTGACCGCGCGTTCCAGCTTCCTGACGGGGTTTGGCTCTGCCATCAACGTGGCTGGCAATTACTACATGTACAACACCAGCCCGACCCCCGCCGAAGCCGACGAACTGGCCATCCGCGCCGACTGGGCGCGCGTCGGCCAGGACATCCGCGACGCCATGTCTGAACTGTTCCCGTCGAAATAAACGCACCAACTGCTTACCATGTCTGCGTCATAACCTAACTACTGCCTGGATTGATGCTGCGCAATTCTGGCCATGATTGCATGTAGATTGCAGAAGTTAACGTTTTGCGCTAACTTCTGTATTTGTAATGCAAGCAGCGCGGGTGGCTGGAATGGGCTCGGCTTCAATAATGTCGGAATGGGTGGAAGGTCTACAGGCCAAGGGGTATTACACCTTCACCCGGGAACAGGCCGAATCTGGGACCGGCCGTTCCTTCGTCGCCACGCAGTCGGCGCTTCGCAGGCTGAAGGAAAAGGGCCGAATCGTGTCGCCCCGCCGGGGCTTTTACGTGGTGGTGCCGCCCGAGTATCGTGCCTCGTCCAGCCTGCCGGTCGACTGGTTTGTCGACGATCTCATGCGGCATCTGGACCAGCCTTACTATGTCGGCTTGCTGACTGCCGCGGCCATCCACGGGGCGGCGCACCAGTCCCCAATGGTGTTCCAGGTCGTGACCGATCGTCCGACCCGTGACATGTTTTCGGGTCGCCTCCGAATCGGCTTCGTGACTTGCAGGGACCTTGACCGCCTGCCTGTCGTCGAAAAACAGACAGAAACTGGAACGATGAGGGTCGCGACGCCTGAATTAACGGCATTTGACCTGGTCCGCTATCCCGCCCAGGCGGGTTACTGGGACAACGTCGCCACCGTGCTTTCCGAACTGGCTGAATCCATCTCGGCCCGCCGCCTGACCCAGGTCGCATCACTTGTTCGTCTGCCCGACGTTCAGCGGCTCGGCTTTCTGCTTGACGCCATGGGCGCCGCCAATCTCGCCGCCGCCCTGGCAGGATGGATACAAAAGCGTAACACGCGCCCTGTTCAACTCGATCCCTCCGTCGCTTCGGTCGCCGAAAACAGGCTTCCCTGGAATGTCGGCCCAAATGTCGATTTCGAGGTGGAATCATGATCAAGGGTGCAATTATCACCGAATGGAGGGCCGTCGCGCCCTGGGGCTCAAATCAGCAAGTCGAACAGGATCTGGTGATTTCAAGGGCGCTGGTGGCAATGTTCAGCCATCCCGTCCTGTCGCGGCAGGCGATATTCCGCGGCGGCACCGCACTGCACAAACTGTTCCCCGGCATGGCTGGCCGCTATTCGGAAGACATTGACCTGGTACAGCGGGAAGCTGGACCCATCGGGGATTTGGTCGGCGCGATTCGCGAATCCCTGGACCCGTGGCTGGGCAAGCCGACGTGGAAGGCCGGTCACGGGCGTTTCACCCTGTATTACAGCTTTGAAACGTCGTTCGAACCGGTGATGTCCCGGCGACTGAAGATTGAAATCAACACCCGCGAACATTTCTCCGTCCTCGGGACCATCACCATGCCCTTTGTCGTCGAAACCCGCTGGTTTTCGGGCCGTGCCGACGTGCCGGTCTTCCATCTGGACGAGCTTCTGGGGACCAAAATGCGCGCCCTGTACCAGCGCAGGAAGGGGCGCGATCTGTTCGACCTCTGGTTCGCCCTGGACAAATGCCTGGCAAGTCCCGAAAACATCGTCCGGTGCTTCCAACGGTATATGGAAAGCGATGGAATCAGCGTTTCCCGCGCTGAATTTGAAGCCAACCTGTCCGGCAAGCTGTCCAACCCGTTGTTCGTTGACGACATCATCCCCCTCCTGGCCGGCAATACTACCTATCGTCCCGACATCGCCGGCCAGGTCGTCCACGACCAGTTGATCACCCAGCTTCCCGGCGACCCCTGGAAGGGTGAGGCGACGAAGTAGCCGCGTGACCGCCCCCCTTCCCCAATCATTTTCCCCCGCCCCCCGCCCGATTCTGTTTTATAGTTCCACTGACCACACCGATTTTGCCGGGGGACCCTCAGGGATATGAAGTTCTGGGTTGGCGTTACCGATCGCGACTGGTTCGACCAGCTTTCCCGCCTGCGGCCCGACGAGGTCAATTTCTGGCAGCCCGGCGGCCGCCCCCCGTTCACCAACGCCCCTGTCGGCATGCCCTTCCTGTTCAAGCTGAAATACCCGGTCAACGCCATCGTCGGCGGAGGCTGGTTCGTGACCTTCAGCCGCCTCGAACCCCGGATGGTCTGGGACGTGTTCGGCGACCGTAACGGCTGTTCCAGCTTCCAGGAAATGGTCGCCCGCATCGGCGGTTTGCGCCGCCCTGACCGCCCGGACGCCGAAATCGGTTGTACCGTCCTTGTGAATCCCTTTTTCCTGGCGCCATCGACCTGGGTCCGGGACCCTGATGCCTTTTCCAAAAATATAGTGGTCGGCAAGGGGTATGAAAGCGATTGGGGCGACGGGCAGGTCCTGTGGAACCGGGTTGTCGCCGCGATGGCCGCCAACGATTCGCTGGGGCTCGGTGCACCTGGGCCCAGTCCCGCGTCCGACCCGACATCCACACCTGCCTCCGGCCTTGTCCTTCCCGGTGCGTCCCTGCGCGAACCCGCCCCCGACGGACCCAGGTACGGCACGCCAACGCTTGTGGCCCAACGCCTGGGGCAGGGCGGCTTCCAGCTGGTCGTGGCCGACGCGTACCACCGCCGTTGCGCCATCACGGGCGAAAACACGCTGGAAGTCCTGCAGGCCGCCCACATTTTCCCCTATGCCCAGGGCGGTCCCCACGCCGTCACGAACGGCCTGCTGTTGCGCATGGATTTCCACAAGCTGTTTGACGATGGCCTGGTCAGCGTGGCGCCCGATTACACGATTCACGTCAGTCCCCGCATCCACCAGAAGTACTACAACGGCAAGGCCTATTACCGCCTGGACAACCAGCCCCTGACTGTCCTGCCGGGCGACCGTTCGCAGTACCCCGACCGGGACCGCCTGGACTGGCACTTCAACACCGTCTTTCAACGCTGAGGCCCCCGATGCTGTCACCCGAACTTCTTGAAAAACTGCTGGAATTCCGCCGCGAGCGCGACTGGGAACAGTTCCACACCGCCAAAAACCTCGCCGCCGCCCTTTCCGTCGAAGCCGGCGAACTGCTGGACATCTTCCGCTGGACCCGCGATTTCGAAATCCCCCAAACCGTCGCCGCCCAGCGCGACGCCATCCAGGCCGAACTCGCCGACGTCACCATCATCCTGTCCTACCTCTACCACGACCTCGGCATCGACCCGGATGAGGCAGTCGCAGAGAAGTTGGAACGGAATCGGGCGAAGTACCCGGTCGAGAAGGCGAGGGGGACGGCGAGGAAGTGGGACAAGATTTGAGGCGCCTTTCCAGCCGCCTTTTGCGCGAAATTCCAAATCTGGCGAGGTTTTTTTCAAGGTCAAATGTGGCCGCTCCGAATGTCTCTCTGGGACGTTCAAAAAAATGGTCTGTTGTGACGGTAAATATTTCTCGATTTCCGGCAGGAATCTTGCCGGCTTTCGTGATTTAGTCTTCGCGGGGGTGAGTGATCCTGGCACTAGAGGCGTCGTTGATATTGTGAGGAGGTTATGGCCAAATCGGTGACGATGATTCCAGCAAGTCTGTGGATGATTTTTTGGGTTCGTAAAGCTAGGATGCGGCATACAAGATGATGACTGCGGTTCCTGGCCGGAAGGCCGGAAATAGGGTGTATTATCTCGGTCAATATTTCGTAACGCCCAGTAGGTGCGGATGCGAAGGGGTTGTTTGTTAACGTTTCCTTGAGGGCGAACTTGGCTATTGAATCAAAGAATTATCGTTTTTCGGGACATCAAACGTTCGTATTGCGCCATGGGTGGCTGGAAAAGGGGGTTCAACTTGTTCGGAATAATCCCCAGGGGTTCTTGCAAGATGACGTGCTTATAAAGCTCGGTGTCGGTAAGAACATGGTCGATAGCATCAGATACTGGTGCTCTCAGATGCGGCTGTTTGTGGATGATTCTTCAGGGGAAGGATATCGCCTATCTGACCTTGCGAAGTATATTTTTGGCACCTCCGCTACAGACGATGGGGTGGACCCTTTTTTGGAGGATGACGCTTCTCTGTGGCTCTTGCACTGGCACCTGGTCCGCAATCCGGTTACGTCAACTTGGCAACTGGTATTTTCGAGGCTTAACAAACCGGAGTTTTCGAAGTCAGAACTTCTGAGTTCTGTGCAGTCGTGGCTAGCTGGGCGAGTTAAAGCATCGCCGGAAACTCTCGAAAGGGACATCGATTGTTTTGTTCGATTTTATGCGGGGGCCCGCAGCAAGAACATTGAGGAGCTTCTCGATTCTCCGTTTGTTAGTCTTGGTCTCATTCAAACCACATCGGAAGCAGACCTTTTTAGATTCAATATTGGCCCCAAGGTGAACCTTCCGCCCGAAATTGTCGGCTACGCAATTTTGATGACTATGGCGCAGTGCAATCGTTCAGTCCTGGCAGTTCAAGACTGTCTCTATGAGGCAGGCTTTCCGGGACAAGCTTTTAAGCTCGATGAGGGTGCGTTGGTTGACTATCTCATGGACTTGGAAGGGCTAACGAACGGTGAACTCATGCTCACGGACACCGCTGGTTTGGTTTCGGTGGTGTTTCGCCCAAATGAACCTGTCTCGACAGCGATGTATGCGGGTAGCCTTCTCGACAAGTACTACGGGAGGGCAGTGACGGAATGAATCTCAATCAGTCCATTAATATTCGTAAGCGTTTTCTGCGATCCGTCAACATCGCCAAGGATCAGAAGTTTGGCCTGGCTGGGGACCAGTACATCATCACCCCACTTGTTCAACAAACGTTGGACTTGTTGTCCCCTGGACTGACCCAAGGTGATTTCTTGGGGGATCGCGCCTTCACTCTGACCGGACCCTACGGATCGGGCAAGTCCGCTTTCGCCTTGTTTCTTTCACAATTGTTGACTACCCCGACCAATCCAGCTTGGGACAACCTTCAAGCGACCAATGCGGGACTAGCTAAGTCCCTGCATAGCGTGATTTTTGGCAAAAACACCGGCGGTCGTGGTTTCGTAGTTCTTCCGATCAATTCGAGGCGGGCGTCGATCGCTGACTTGATTTTGGAGGCTCTTGAGGATGCTCCGGACGATGTGAAATCGGCAATCATTCGTGAAATGGTCGCTCTTCAGGGCTGCCGAGACAGCAAGACAATAGTTCGACTGGTGGAAAAGGTGGCTGCTAACGCAGTATCGCTTAAGTACAACGGCGTATTTTTTGTTTTTGACGAGTTTGGCAAGGTCTTTGAGGAGGCCTATTACAATCGTAAGAATTCTGACATATTCGTGCTGCAGGAACTTGCAGAAGCGGCATCGAGAAGCCGCTCTGCCCCCATCCTTCTGTTGTGCATGCTCCACCAGGCATTCGGTTCCTACATCGATGATTATCGCGATGCCCGGGCCAAGGCCGAGTTCGCAAAGATTGAAGGTCGTTTTCATCCCATTACGTTTGTTGAGACACCAGCAGCGCAAATCAGATTGCTCGCCTCGGCTTTCGAATCAGGTACCGCGATTGCGGACCAGAACCCAGCATTCCTTTCTACTGTTTCTAAAGCAGTTGGCCCTGAAATCCAGCTCCATTTGATTGCAGGCGTCGACGCTAGAGAGTTCACAGGTTTTGCAAGGGCGGCATATCCTTTCCATCCACTGACGATGCTCGCCCTACCGTTGCTATTTCGCCGGTTCGGGCAGAACGAGAGATCAATATTTTCGTATCTCGCCAGCAATGAGCCGCTGGCTCTTCAGTCCTTTCTTAGCAATTCACGGCCTGGGCAATTGTTAGGACTGACGGATCTTTTTGATTATTTGCTCGGCAATCATGAGACCTATCTGAGTCGTCATCCGCAGGGGAAAGCCCTGCTTGAGGCAAACGACAGGATTAACAGCAAGGCCAGTTTGACTTCTGTTGAAAGGGACATCGTTAAATCGGTGGCCGTGTTGTCGGTTCTTGGTACCCAAAGTCACCTCAAAGCATCTTCTGTCATCATCGGCTTCGCAGTGGCGGATCCCTTCGGGCGTGAGGTTCTCGATAGACTCGTCGCCCAGTCGATTCTCGTGTACCGAAGACTTAACGACTCTTATGCCATTTGGGAGGGAAGTGACGTTGACTTGGTGGCCTGCGGAATATTGGCCGATCGGGCTGTCAGTCGCGGTGGATTGGGAATGGCAGACGTGCTGGAAAGGCTGGTGCCGCCGCGGCCGATCGTCGCCAAGCGCCACAGCTTCAGAACAGGTGTTTTGAGGTATTTTGGCGTTCGTTATGTTGATTCGCCCGACCACCTGTCTTCGTTTGAGGTGAATCGCGTAACGTCAAATGGGGCGGTCGGTCAGATATTGGTTTGTCTTGCGCATAGTGAAGCTGTTCGCGAAACATTTGAAATTGTCGCGTGCGAACTATCCAGGCGCGAAACCTCATTGGTAATCGCGATTCCGGAAATCCAGGGCGAACTCCGGGAAGCTCTGCTGGAAGTTCAGCGTCTGCGCTGGATTGAGGACAACGTCAAAGAACTTCGTGATGATCGTGTTGCCCGACGCGAGGTTGCCATACGAATTGCGGATGCAATCAAGCGCGTGGTTCAACAACAAACCGCACTTCTTGACCCGCGAGTTGCGCCAAGAGGCAGCTCATGTCAGTGGTACTGGAATGGCGAACCTGTGGACGACGTTCGTGTTCCCAGGGACGTTTCGGTTCTGCTTTCTGCTACTTGCGACAGCCTGTATGAATCATCTCCACGTATTCGAAATGAACTGATTTGTCGCCGTGAGATATCAACTCAAGCGGCCGCCGCAAGGAACAATCTCGTCAAACGTATCATCGACCCTGAATCGCTGGGATTGCCGTGTTTTGGCATCGAAGGCTTTCCCCCTGAACGCAGTATTTGCGAGTCACTCTTCGTTGCATCGCGCATGCTCCGCATTGTTGATGGCCGCTGGGTCTTTGGTCCTCCCGCCGAGGGGGAGGCCGGAGCTGGTCTAAGGCCTTGCTGGGAACTTCTGGAAAACGAGGTGTTTTGCACCTGTACAGTCCCCATCTGCCTGACGGAGTTGTACGCGAAGCTTCGGGCAAAGCCGTTTGGGCTTCCTGATGGCGTCCTACCTTTGCTCCTGGTCTCCTTCTACGAGATTAATCGCAACCACGTTACTCTTTATTTTGAAGGGTCTTACCTTCCTGATCCGCAGGCAGCTAACTTCGAGCTCCTGACCCGACGTCCGGAACTCTTTGCCATCGCGGGCGCGCGCCACAGCGGAGTGCGTCGCAAAGTCGTGGAACGTCTGGCTAATGGCTTGAAGGTGGAACCGTTCGTTGGCCCGGTGGTGCGTTATCTTTACAGATGGTTTTCGCAGCTTCCGCGTTATGCCACTAACACCAATCGTCTTGGCGGAAAGACCCTGGCCTTCAGACAGGCATTTTTGGACGCAAAGTCACCAGAAAAACTGCTGTTCGTTGACTTGCCGGCAGTGTTCGGCCTGTCATCTGTTGGCGATGAAGATGGCGGTGACGGACAGTTAGAAAGTTACTTCGAGCAATTGAATCGATGCATTGGGGAACTTGGGGCGCTACTGCCGCAACTGGTTGCCGAACAGCGCGAGATTCTGCTCCAGGCATGCGATTTGCCTAACAGCCCGGACGGATGGTCAAGACTATATGACCTGGCCTGTTTCCTGGCGCCTAGGATCGACAATGTCGCACTGGTTCCATTCATTCAAACCGTTATGGGAACCGCCGGGGACTGGAACAAGGCTGACCGTGTGATCGGTGCTTTGGTTTCATGTCCAATGGCTAACTGGGGTACGTTGGAGCTAACCAAGTTCAAGGGCCTTGCAGTCGCCACAGCAGAGCTATTTCTGGACGCTTACATGGTGCACGCTCCTTTACGGGAGTTGACTGGCGCGGAATTCAAGCTGGCTGATGACTTGGCACAGAAAATTAAGACATCGGTTCTGGTGGGATTTGACAACCCCAGGGTCGCGCGTGCCGCGCTTGCCAGGTGCCTGAAAGAGTTGGATGAGGTGGGGCGTTGATGGGTACCGTGAAACACATTTTGGCTTTATCAGGTGGGAAGGACTCGTCCGCCCTGGCTGTGTACATGAAAGACCGTGTTCCAGAAATGGAGTATGTCTTTTGTGATACCGAAAAGGAACTGGATGAGACCTATGAGTATTTGCAGCGTTTGGAACTATACCTTGGCAGGCCCATCAAGCATTTGAAGTACAAGGCGGGTTATGGTTTCGACCAGATTCTTAAGTTGAAGCGTGGCTTCTTGCCTTCACCGCAATCTAGATGGTGCACTGAATATCTCAAGTTGTTGCCGTACGAAGAGTATGTGGGATCTGATCCTGTAATTAGTTACGTTGGCATACGAGCAGATGAGGGGCACAGGAAGGGATACATCTCAACCAAGGGCAATATTTCGACCGTTTTCCCATTTGTTGAGAACAATATCCGCCGGTCAGACGTTTTCAGAATTCTCGAGGAATCAGGTGTTGGAGTACCTTCATATTATCAATGGCGTTCGCGGTCAGGATGTTATTTTTGTTTCTTTCAGCAGCGAAACGAATGGGTAGGGCTTCTTGAAAGACATCCTGACCTCTTTCAACGCGCTATGGATTACGAAAAGTTTGATGCCTGCACTGGCGAGCGATTCACTTGGAATCAAGGTGAGAGCCTCGCTGAGTTGGCTCAACCTGAACGTGTGGCAGAGATAAAAGCCAATCATAGGAAGCAACAGTGCTGCTCAGCCCCAGTCAGTTCCGATCGTCGCCTTCGAGATGTCTTGTTTGACGATTCTGACTTTGATGAAAAGCCTTGTTTGATGTGTCAGCTATGAAAACGTGTAGCCCGGTGTATTTTGACAACAACGCAACTACAGCTTGCGCGCCAGAGGTCGTCGACGCAATGTTGCCTTGGTTTGCTGAAAGTTTCGGCAACCCAGCCAGTCCACATTCATTGGGGCGAGAGGCGCTGTTTGCGGTGGAGGGCGCGCGTGAGAAGTTAGCTTCCTTGATCTCCGTTCGTAAGCAGGAAGTCTTTTTCAATTCTGGGGCCACTGAAGGAAATAATTGGATATTTCAGTCCTACGCCGGTTGTCCTATTAAGGGAAGAAAACGTGTCGTTGTTGGGTCTTTGGAACACAAGTCAGTCCTCCTGCCGGCAAGAACGTTGTCTGACTTAGGTTTTGAAGTCGTTGAGGTGGCGAGCACAGCCCAAGGGACCGTTGACCTCAAGGAAGCCGCAGAACTCATCAATCGGGACACGGGATTAGTTGCTGTTCAGTGGGCAAATAATGAAACCGGGGTGATCAATCCAATTGATGAACTCGTTGAGTTGTCACATGGTGTTGGAGCCTTTTTCCATTGTGATGCCGTGCAGGCTTTAGGAAAAGTCCAAGTTAGTCTGTCAGAAGTCGGGGTGGATTCAGCTGTGTTGAGCGCCCATAAAATTCATGGGCCAAAGGGAATAGGGGCCTTGTATTTGAGAGGTGGTGCTGGGCGCTGGCCGTTCGGTTTGCCTCTTCAAGGGGGAGGCCAAGAACGTGGCATTCGGCCTGGTACGCTAAATGTGCCCGGGATAGTAGGTTTTGGAGTTGCAGCGAGCATGGCCCAATCTTCGTTGGAATTCGTTGATTCGAGAATTCGTGGCTTGAGAGACTTGCTTGAATCTGGACTTAGAGGCATCGCTCCTCGTTGTATGATTTTTGGAGAACAAGCTCCTCGGCTACCAAACACGACCTATTTTTGTCCCATCATGGTGCCCTCCGATATCGTTATTGCGCGCCTTCCGATGTTTTGTGTCAGCAGTGGTTCTGCTTGTGACAGTGGTGCCTTGTCACAGTCTCATGTGTTACGTGCGATGGGGATTCCTGCAGACGTTGGCCGGTGCTCGATAAGGGCTTCCCTGTCAAGATATTCTGAGCGGAAGCAGATCGAATCGTTTTTGTCGGCACTTCAAGATGCACTGCAAGGCTTGGATGAGGTGGCGGAGGTTCTATAATGAATGAACGTGCGATGGACCACGTCCGAATTGCGATCCAGGAAATCGACACGGTAAAACCACACAAGCTTGTTGCCTTGCTTGTGGTGGTAAACCTATTCGATAGGCCTGCCTTCCGGAAACGAGAGATTCGTTTTGGGCGGGATTTTATAGACTCGTTCAGCGTCTTGATTTCCGCTTACGGGGGAGAAAACGACCGCGATCGCGCTCACACACCTTTTTTCCACCTACGTAGTCATGGATTTTGGAAACTCCGCGCAAGAGAAGGGAAGGCGCAGGAGCTGCTTGAAACCTCAACAGTCGGGGGGGCGGGAAAACTCAACGAATTAGTTGAGTGCGCAGAGTTGTCGGAGGATTTGTTTGAAGCTCTCGTCGACCCAGATTCTCGCGAGGATTTGAGGCGTCTTATAGTCTCGATTCTTGAAGGCAGGGGGAAGATGTTCAACGTTTCGAACGTTTGTCAGGAGTCTTGTAACGAGTTTGTTGGATATTTGAATACTATGTGCAGTATTCATCCGAATGGCGATGGCGCACTTGCCGAGAGTCAGGCCAGGACCCCGCTTTTTTCTGAGATACATGTCGAGCATCCTTGGGTCGAACGGATTGTCAACATTTTGAACTCAAGCGGCGGGCCGAAGCATGTTTTACTGACAGGACACGCGGGGGATGGCAAGTCAACAATTGCCCTTGAGCTCCACAGAAGATTGTCCGGGATCAACCAACAATACGGCGTTGATCACGGTATAGGAAGGCGGGAGGACATAGGAGAATCTATTTCTATCGTCAAGGACCTTAGTGAATGGCGAATAGCGGAACAAGATGATTTGCTAAAGGAAATGACGGTAGGAAGACGTCGTTTTGTTCTTGTCGCTAACACCGGATGTTTGCTGAATCTATTTAAACGAAATTCGCCCACCTTCATGAAGACGGAGTTGGAGATTGAAACTGAGTTCCTTGATCAAATTGCGCAGCCTGAACGTGGAATGCTCGAGTTGTCGGGTGTCTCAGTTTGCATTCTCAACTCTTCGTTGTATGACAATCTCCCTCTGGCTCTGAAAGTGTTTGAACGGATGGTTTGCTCCAACCGGTGGGACGTCTGCGCGTGTTGCCGACGCAAGGGAGCGTGTCCAATTATCTGGAATTTGGGGCTTATTAAGAGCTCCCTACCGAAGGTCGTTGTTCGTCTCCATTTGCTTTTCATGCGCGCATATGAGTATGGGGATCGACTTACCATGCGGCAGTTTACCTCGCACTTTGCGTATATGATCACGTGTGGTTATGCCTGCTCTGCGATTTCAGAAAGAATCGGGAGTGATTTCATCAGAACTCCCGAGAAGTATATGTTCGTAAATAGGTTCTGGGGCGACAATGGATGGGAGTCCGACTCTCGAGCAACACAACTGAGGTCGGTGCAAGTTGTTCGTCGCCAGGCTTTTGGCCGCAAGTCAACGCCGGCGATTGAAGGGCGTCTTTGGACAAATCGTTCAAACGAGTCGAATCATGTGCACGTTTCGGAATTGACAGGACTCATCCAACGGTTGCAGAAGATAGGATCTGGTTCCAGCCCCAATGCCGAGCGGGCAAGGCTTCAAGTAAGGCGCCTGATCTATTTCTTTTTTGATAGCGAAGACGATCAGGTTTTGTTAAGACGGTTTCAGTGCGCCTTCCTGAATTCCCAGTCGCTAATTGATCTACATGCTTGGCGTAACAGCCAATCGCAGTTTCGACCGCACCGATCGGCCCTTATGAACTCCCTTTTCCAGGTGCTTCAAGAACAATACAGCGGTATCAGGTTCCCTGGTGGGAAAGTCCATGACTGGGCGCTCTATATCACACTTAACAGGCGACAGAATGACGTCCGGCAGAGCTCACAAGTTGTCCTCGGTAGACTTGACTTCAAGGATTCGTTTGAAGTGGTCATTGAGCAATATTCGTTAGGGCAGGCGCCAATACTTCTTCTAAGGGGAACCGGACGCTTTGAGGGACTTCAAGAGCAGTTAGCACTCCCCCTGCTTGACTTCATTCAACAAAGAAAAGACGGAGAAATTGGAAATGCTCTTCAGATTTCTTACGTCGATCGGCTTGAGAACTTTAAGTGCAAGATATTAGAACGCTGCATTAGAACAGATGGCAGTGAACTTCGTCTGGTTAGGGTGGATCATTCCGGCAGGCTTCAGCGTCAAACAGCCCATTTGTTGGACGGTAGGTTGGAGGTCACAAATGCCTAGGGCCATAGAAGGTTTCCCTGTGGGAATTAGGAATCCCCAAGGTCGAGATGACGCAAATCCCGCTGTCCAGCTTTTTGGTCGTCGTTTCATAACTGAGCAAAGCCCCTCGGAACTGTTGTCCGAGTTGCTGTTGGTTATGGTCTCAGAAAAGTCAGTCAGCAATCTGAACACTGAAAAGCCATTGCCCGCACTTTCTACGCTCAAAACCCCAATGCTTTCATCTGCATTTTGTTATGCGCCTAGAGCTCGTCTAAACCTCAAGTTGTTTTCATTCCTTGGTTCTTCAAAACTGGATACTAGGCACGATTCTCATAGACAACACTGCAAGGAACTGTGGAGAGCTCTCGCGAACAGACTCGTGGTATCTGACTCTGAGCGCGATGACGTTTTGCGACTTCTAAATAGTGTGTTTCTAGGCCTATTTGGGGTTGGTTCTCAGAGGACTTGGTGTGCACAAGGGTTTTTGCCTGTCAGTCGCGGTTTGTTGTCTGGGGAAGTTCTTTGGAATGAGACCGAAGCGCGAAGAAGTCTCGGTTCGGGTACATGGAATGTGGTGCTGGACAATTTTACTCAGTACTTTTCATTGAATAAGCATCGATTCATGGCCAGGGGCGGCGAGGTGTTGTTTCTGCAGATATGTAATGCCTTTTCCCAAGATGAGTTACTTATCCAATCCTGGTTGGAACAAAAGTCCGGTGATGGCGGTGCATCGCTTGCATCAATGTTGACTTCAAATGAGGTTAAACCCGACCTTTTGTACAACGAATTAGTGCTCGGAATTGATAGATTCTTCGAAGGGACTCCAAAGGCTTTTGACGAGCTTGCGAAGTTCATTGACGAGGGGGTTGACACGGCTACGTGTCAAGTCAGTGACTTTAACCCAGACGGAAGCCCACGCGCGGTGGAGTGCGGTTGGTGCGCTTCTGAGAGCTGGCGTGAAGGTTACCTTTTCGCCATTGAGCTGAAAAGGCTTCTGTCCGCCGATATCGATGTGATTGAAAAGATTGGTCTCCTTGAGATCGCTTGCGCGATGCAGGTTATGCGGTCGTTGGCGGCTCAGAGTTACAGGTTTACTGAGTCTGAGGAGACTGACGGATTCTGCCACAGGGTTCTTGTTACGGACCAGGAAGCTCCCAGTGTTCGGTTCAAGTACTTGTCGCATGAGTCGATAAATAACGTTTGTCGCAGTATTTTCGACGCAATCCGAATACCGGAGATCCAGGATTCGATTCCGTCCGATTCACGCGAAGATGCATACAAAGAGGCTGATTCAAGATATGGGCAGAAGCTCTACCTCAAGCTCGGCAAACAAATTGGTTTGTTCGTTCCCAGACGTGGGGGCAGGGTACGGTGCGTGTTTAACGACAGAATACTGCGATACCTGGTCCTTTCTTTAGTGCCTGGCGCAAGGATAACTCTGGATAGCTTCAAGGCCATGATAACCGCACACCACGGCCTCGTATTTGACGAAAACGGATTGAACGCCGACCCGGACTTCAAGCGTAAGGGAATGCCCCTCGAGGCAAGTCCGAAAGCCGACGAACATCTGGAGCGGATGCTTGATGAAGCTGGGGTTTTAGTAAGGTTGTCCGATTCATGCTCGCTCGTTAGAAATCCGTTCTATTCGGAGGCCAGGTCATGAAGTCATATGTGAACTCCATCGTTGCGCATGTCGTCGCGCAGATTGAGCACCAGGCAATCGGCGGCCATGGTCGTCTGCAATTTGTGATTCCGAGTCTTGGCGGCGCGGCGGCATGCGAACTTGCCAAGCTACTGGAGAATATCTGCTTCGATCGGGGGCTGCGCCTCATTTATAAGGTCTCGCCCGGATTGGTGAATTCTTGGCAACAGGAATTGCGGGACTGCCTTGAGCGGAAATACCTGGCTGAAGAGAGTCTGACCAATTACCGCAATAGACTTTCCGGCGATGATGTCTTGATCCAGGTGCTTGTCGGCTCCGCGTATATTGATGACAAGTCCAGCTTGGCAGACTTTCACCAGTGCGATGACGAAGTACTCTGGCATCAGCAACTAAAGAAGTCATTTGTTTCATGGATTGAACCTCGTCTTTCCGCGCAAGGCTTTGGTGACAACGGGCTAAGCGTCAAGAGAATCGACGAGATTTTTTGTGTTTTGCATGAACTTCATCACCTTATTGACCTGTCAAATTTGTTGGACTCTGTGGATTTTTCGATGCATCCCGATCGGCAGTCCCCTGAACAAGAGGTTTTGTCTCAGCTGGGCACATTGAAACTGCCGAACCTGGGATCTTTCACGTTCGGTAATCAGCGGCGTAATCTGCCGTATTACGTCGAACAGGCTTCGGGCTTTTTTTCTTGGGAGTCTTTTTCTGAGACAAAAAAGCGAAAGACGGCCTTAAAGAATGTTGACGGCTATTTTGATGCGAACGCCGGCTCTGTTCCCATGGCCGTGTATTCGGAAGGTTTTGGTGGAGAGGACCAATTCAAGTCAGCCTTACGCAAGTTCATTGAGTGCGGAGTTGCTGATACGTCTTTGGCCAGATGCGATTTCATTTATATCCTTGAAAAGATATTGAAAAGCCAGCCGAAGGCCCCAACAGATAAAGCCACCGTCAGAAAGCTTTCGGGTTCTCCGGTTGAGGTTGTTCTTAATGCCCTTTGGTTTGCGCTTGGCCAGCGGGATTCTAAGGCGGATATTGCCAAAATCGTTCTGTTGGGAAGGCAATTCCGCCACGACTTTGTGGGTGGCGACCTTGTTTCAACTGCGACATCCATCGATGAAGCGGCGAAAAAACACCTTCTGCGGTTAATTGGTGGCCTGGACGAGCTTTGTCAGAAACACATCAAACTTTCACAGTCCTGTTCCAACGGCGAAGTCGTTATCGAATCGAATTTGCTGAATGATGATTTGGCATATAGGGGACATCAGAGCGCCGAACCCTATTTTCAGTTTTCCATTGATGTCCATGATGTCGACGATGGCGTTGATTCGATGGCCTTCGCGTGGAAATTGCCTGAGATTCATCCGTACCGGCTTGCTGAGGGGCTTATTGGTCTTGCTAATGTTGCTTATGAGCGTAATCAGGAAACCTGGATACTCCCAGCATTTAACCTGCCTTACTACTCTGAATTGATGGCATGCAAGGATGAAGACGAAGTTTGCCGTGTTCTTTCGCACTGTCTTCGAGCTGGTGCCGATGGCGGTGAAGAGTTCATGGTCAACCTGTTTCGCCATGAATGGCAGCGGCCAGAGGATCCATTTGTTCCCCACATTCAGAACGTCTGTGGTTCATATGGTGCCTTTATCAGAGATGCGGGGGAAAGAGGAATTCTGGCCGCATTAAGGCTGGGGGAATCGATAGACCTCTTTGATAAGTACAAGGACGCGGCCCGTGCTTTCTCACAAAGTGATTCGGCAGCCAGGGACGGCACAAAGCTCGCAGCCATGCTCACAAGGGCATTCATGGTCATTTCCTCTAAGAAAGGTGAGGACCCCAACCGATGGGCCGTGGCGAAGTTCGAACGGTCGGGGATTGTGACCGTGTTGCATCCCGCGCTGCTTGAAATGCTTCAGTCACAGATAGCTTTTCAATTCGAGGCTTTCAGCAATGTCGCGTCTGAAGCTATTGGGGCATCATCCAAGTTCGATAGGGCCAGATGGCAGTATTTCGTTGACATGTCAGCAATGCAAATGCCCTTATCCGGTTTGCTTGTTGATGAGGATCTCAGGTTGGACGTTTCGGTAACGGGACGTGAGCTGGTTCATCGATACGGTCGCATATCTCCTGACGATTCCCCCATTTCGACACGGCTACTGACCAGGTACGATGCTGTAGATGATGAAGATATCAGTGATTCGGAAATGTTCCGGGAAACACGGGAGTCGAAGTTGTTGTTCCGACTGCTTCGTGAATACTGGTATATGCATCCGCACGCATCAGATGGAATTTCGCTGGGCATATTCCGCAACGATGACATCCAGCCTGTCTTGTCGGCTGTTCACCAATACCTTGAATGCTTGGCTGACAAGAAGATTCTTAACGAAGACAAGGCCAGCAGATACCTGGTTCGATTGGTGTTCTTTTCTAACGCGGTTGATGACTCTGCGATAGTTAATTGGCTGGAGCAATGGCAAGAACGCTGGGAGGCGGCGGAAAGCGAAGGGCGCCTTCGATGGTATCGTTATTGCCGGCTTGAGGTCGCGCGTCGCCTCGTAGGCTCTGAAAACTGCAATCGACACCTGAAGGAGATTCTGGAATCGGAAGGCGATTTTGATATCTTCGTTTTTCATAACTTCATCGAGGCTGGGCGTAAGGGAAACAAATTCAGACGTGTTGGCAACTTCAATGAAACGAAAGACACCCTTAAGTTTCCAATTCTTGAAAAATCATTGTGCGCGAGTAGCGAGCCTGACGAAGTGTTGCGTCGGGCCCAGGTGATCAGCAATCGACAGTTTAGAATCGGGGCGCTTCACACCGATCTCATGGCAAGGCTTTGTGATCGCGAAAACGGCGAATACGTCGTTCTGGGTCATGGTGATTACGGCCCTTGGAAGGCGGCCGTTGACGCCGCGCACAAGGCCTCAGAGTGGGTGGTCTGTGTCGACCCAAACATTGATGAGTGGCTGATTGGCGAAAAATCTGAGGCCGTCGAACGGCGAGAGCTTATCGGCTTTGGTACCGGCGTCGGGTCCCACGGTGAAAGCAATTACACGATATCGACGCAGAAGTTCTTCCTGAACGATCTTGGACGAATCTTGAGGGCCCAGTTCGCGAAAGTGTTTCGCTATGGGAGCTGTCCGGATGATGAAATGATCGCGGACGAGCTTCTTGATAGCGCCAAGCTCCTCGCGGGCATTTCGCTGATCAGGGCTCTTGGGCCGGATCAATACATCAGGGATTTTATTGCCTACTCGTTGGTACGCAGAATTCTGCCCCTGTCTAAGGGGTTCATATGCGACCAATTGTTTTCAATCGACGCCTACCGGCATTGGTTTGATATGACCTCTGACGAGGATGAATCTCGGCCAGATTTGTTGTGGCTCAGGGTGAGCATTACCGAAGAATCAAGGCTTAGCCTTCAGGCCAGGCTATTCGAGTGCAAGGTTGCGGACTCTAATCAAGAACACGTCAATAAGGCGAAGACGCAGATTGAACATGGCTTAAAGGTTCTGGTCAATGCATTCAGACCTCGCTCGGGTGTTTTGACCGATGACCGCCCTGACCAGCGATATTGGTATCTTCAACTTCATCGCCTGATTTCCAGCCGCGCCAGGATTGGAAATAGCGATGACTCAGCGTTTCTCGAGGCAATGGAGAAGTTGGCCGAGGGGGACTTTGATATTACATGGGACGCCGCAGTGTTTACATTCTGGACGGACACTGAGGGGGCTGGTCTGAAGACCTCCGAGGTGTTCGAGGTCCAGGTCGGTGATATGGATTTGTCTGTTCCTGTCTATGCTGGCGGATACAGTTTCGTTCGAGACATATGCGCTGGACGGATTAACGCGCCTACTGACTGGCAGCAAGGAATCGAGCTGTCGCCTGGCGGGGGTGTTGTTTCAGAGCCCCTTGTTGAAAGGGTGCCATCACCCGCTGAATTAGATGATTCGGTATCCGGCGAACTTTGGGCGACTGAGGACGTCGCTGACGAAGAAGCGAGTGTCGTCAATCCTGTGCCACCGACACCCACAGAGATATGTGACCATCAAGTTGACCTTTGTGTTGAGGGACGTGTTGGTGCGGTTGAATCAGTGTCACAAGAGCAGGGATGCTCTTCGGGGTCGGAAGTTGTCACATCTGGTTGTGTCCAAATCCCCGACAGAATACTGCTCGGCAAGACGGTGAATGGTCAAAGAGATATCTACTGGGAATTTGGGCACCCAAAACTCACCAATCGTCATCTTCTGATTTTTGGCGCCTCAGGTTCAGGTAAGACATATGCAATCCAGGCCATCTTGAACGAGCTTGGACGGAAGGGGCAGAATAGTTTAATTGTCGATTACACAAACGGTTTTCTCAGTAGGCAACTCGAGAAAGTCACAAGGTTGTCATTGAAGCCCAAGCAGTATGTATTGAAGAATGAGAAGCTTCCATTAAACCCATTCAGAAGATACAAGCAGGAAGTGGATGATAACTGCGTTATTACGGATACACCCGTCGACGTCGCCAAGCGTGTGGCCGCCATACTCAGTACGGTATACGAACTCGGCGATCAGCAGTTTTCCGTATTGATGGATGCGATCGAGAGTGGGGTTAAATCCCGCGGCGACAAGCTCACCTTGCAGGACGTTATGGCGGTATTGTCCGGATTCCTGAATGATGGCGAACATCCAAAGAATCCGGTTCAAACGACGATTAGCAAGCTCAGGCCTTTCGTTTCCGGTGAACCTTTCTCGGCTGTTGAAAACGGATACAGTTGGGACGAGCTGTTCGATGATGCGACCAACCATTCACACGTTTTCCAACTTACGGCAATGGACCCGATCACCCAGCGCGCCGTAACGGAGTTTATTCTTTGGGATCTTTATGCACATGCACGTGGTCATGGCTCGGTCAACAAACCTAAGGTTCTGGTGCTGGACGAAATACAGAATTTGGACCATGGCATTGATGCCCCCGTTGGCAAGATACTGACTGAAGGAAGAAAGTTTGGTTTGTCTCTGATTTCCGCGACACAGAATTTGAGTAGTCTGGGATCTGATGAGCAGGACCGTATATTCCAGTCAGCGCATAAGTTGTTTTTCAGGCCAGCAGAGCGTGAAAATGACAGTTTCGCGAAGTTTGCGGCACTTGCGGCTGGCAGGGGAGACAGGAACAAGTGGTCTGGCGAGTTAATGTCTCTTAGCCGTGGCGAATGCCTGTCAATAGGGCCCGTTCGAAACGACTCTGACGGTAGCATCAGGAACGAGGTCTTTAAGATCCGAATAACCGCTCTTGAAGATAGAGGATTTGACTGTGGCACGGATCAAAGCTGAGACCAATTCTCGTCTGTCTCGGAACTTCCATCGAACATTCATTCCGGAAAGGTTGTATCTCGCCAAGTTGTTGCAATACGCTGCCACCAACGGGCCGTATGATATGCAGGCCATCGCGGAGGCAACGGGAATTCCAACGGGTGTCGCCAGTGGGAAGGCGTTGCCAACAGCAGATTATTGTCTGGGAATGGGACTCGTCAGACTCGAAAAGTCCGAGGAAAACATTCGGACACTGAATCTGACACCATTCGGTCGCATTGTGTATTTGTCCGACCGGTACTTCAAAGATCCCTTGACTCAGTGGATTGCTCATCTACGTCTGTGCGATCCCCTTCAGGGTGCGGAGGTTTGGTATCAGACCTTTCACGCTAGCTTCCAGGTGCTTGGTAGTAACTTTTCACGGGACAACCTTAACGGTTGGCTATGCACAACAATGAATGTGCCACGTCAAAACGTTATCGGACCATTAATCAGCATGTACGCCAGCGAGGCGTCATTCTCCCTCTGTGGGGCCATCCGCGCATCAGGCTCGGAACTTGAAAGGCGTAAGGCTCCCATTGACCCAGCGTTTGCATACGGATATGTGGCGTGGCTGGTATCAGCCTTAGAAAGGAACGCAAACAAACAGGCGCAGATTTCCGTGAGTGAGCTCGAAGCCTATTGCGGATTTCGCAGCTTGACTGGTTGGACGCTTGGCGAGTCCCAGGAGGTCCTTGCCCTGTTGGAGCGGAAAGGTCTCGCTGTCGTTGATCGCCACATGCATCCCTGGAGTGTCAGCTTCCGTTCCTCCAGTGATTTGCAATGGGGTGATTTGTACAAGGACTGTGTTTAGGGGGGGGTATTATGCCTGCTCTTCTCCGGGACGTTGCCAGATTCGATTATGGCAGACTTTTTGACGGCGCAGTCAGCTTGGATTGGCTAACAAGCGATCCGGAAAAAGCCCGTCAGGCTGCACTTGCGTATGTGTTTCACGGGCCATCCTATCACGGTGTTGCTCAAAGAGAGGTATCTGCAGGCGGTCACCGACTGGTGGACAGCGTTTCCTTTTTTCGCGCAATCCTTGATAGGGTTTCTTCAGACGTAGGGCAACCCTTTGTGCTTGCCATTGCAGGCTATGGCAGTGGCAAGTCGCACATGGCCATCACCCTAGCTCAATTGATTGACGGGAACGATGAGGGACTCAGGGATCAGATTCTTTCCCACATGGCCGACGCGGACGCCGAAATGGCGGCACAGATCAGGGGGAAGTTGCCGGCGATGGCGAACCGAGTTCTACTCGTGGCCATCAACGGCATGAACAATTTTGATTTGGCCACGGAGGTCTCCAGGCAGATCCGTTCCAAATTGATTCAGCACGGGATATCAACCGAGCACATTGATGCTCTCAAGGAGCGATTTCTCACTGCATGCCGGATGTTGGACAACCTTGATGCGGCAGTTTATTCGGAACTGCTTGTGGAACTGGGGCTTTCTGATAAGTCTGCTCTGATCGACAGACTATCTGCCTTCGACGAGATCGCCTATTCCGCCCTCTCTAGGCTCCTGGAGACGCGTGGTATTCCGCTGAAGGCGATTGGCAGTGAGACGGTAAAGGACATTCTTGCGGTCGTGGCAGAAAACTATGTTGGCGACGATAACCCCTTCAGCAAGTTGCTGCTGATATTTGATGAGTTCGGTCGATACACCGAGTTTGCCACTACACAACCGCATATCGCCGGAAGCGGATGCTTACAGCACCTTTTTGAGGGTGTCCAGGACAACTCGAAGAAGGTCACCCTAGTTGGTTTTATTCAGTATGAACTTAAGTTGTACGAGCAACGAATATCCTCAGTTTTTCGTAACGAAATTAGAAGGTTCATCACCAGATTCGAGTCTGCGGAGAAGTATTATCTGTCAATCAATCTCGAAACGCTGATAGCCCATCTTGTTGTTAAGAACGTGAAGGATGGTGGCGTCTGGCTTTCTCGGAAGGATTCCTCTTTCGAAAACATCCACAAATGGTTCCCGTCATCTGTGAACCATGCTGTGTGGTCTGATCAGGACATGTTCAACAGGGTCATACAAAGCGGCTGTTACCCGTTGTCCCCCTTGACAGTCTGGCTACTGTTTCATCTGTCGGCGGGTGGTCAATACCTGCAACAACGCTCTGCCCTGTCATTGCTGAAAGCCGCATTCGATCTGAATCAGGACTTTGAATTCTCGACGGACTTCCCGGTCCTTCCGCCTGTGGCCCTCTGGACCGTGGCGCTGAAGAGTGAGCTTGAAGATGTTGAAGAAAAGTTTGGCAGGGGGTCAGTGGTTCAAGCATACGACAGCGTAATAGAACGAAGTGGTCAACATTTGAATGAGGTCGAACACATCGTTCTGAAGAGTGTCGTTCTTGTCGCTCTGGCCCAGCTCAAGGCATCAAGTCGTCAGGACGCATTTGTTGCGCTAATGAGTTTCTCTGGCTTACCTGATGGGGAATTCAGAACAGCGCTGTCCCGCCTCGAAAACGAATTCAATGTCATCTCCTGGGATGATTCGTTCCACATGTTCGACATTCTCGCGGATAGCGCTTCGAAATCGCAGTTTGTTAAGTATTTAAGACAGAGGTTGGAGCAAGAGTATGACTTGGAAAGGCGGGCAGGGCTGTTTTTCAAATGCTCCCAGTACATCCCGGATGTCCTTAAGGACCGCTCGCCAGTTTTTGCTGAAGCAAGGTGTGTCTCGACGCCCGAATGGCGATATGAGGCAAAGTTTGTCGACTGGGAAACGCTGAAAGGTTCAATTTCTTCGTTCGTCTCTAGTTTGAGAGGTCTGGACAATCACAGCTCTGTTGAACTCGCGCGCGGAGTTGTCATTTACTGTTATGTCGCTCCAACGGAAAACGAGGAAGTTATCCTGACCGAGGCTCGTCGTCTCTTGCGGGCAGCAATGCGCGAGGGCTCAAAGGAAGAAGTCCCGCTTGTGATCACACTGATTTTCGATCGTGACGGAATAGGCCAGAATTTGGCGGAGTTGGACATCCTGGCCGGTATGCCGGAAGAAGCCGCCGAGAACTTTGGTCGTTTCGTCGGGCCTCATGTGAGCAAAACCAAGGATCAACTGGCGAACAAAATCAAGCAGTGTCTGTTGGAACGAAAGTATGTAACAACTTTTCCGGAGGAGAAATCGTGGCCACTCCTTGACGCGGCTTGTGATGCCTTGTTTGAACACTTGTTCCCGAGGGTGCTTTCTTTTCCTTTTGATGGATATTCGACAAGCAGGGGAAACGCAGCGAAGGACTGCAAGGCATTTACCAGGGAGCTCCTGGCAGCACACTTTGAATTTGATGCTGTCAAGACAAAGGAGGTCAGCCAGAAAAACAGGATCACGACTCTGCTAAGGGACACGTGGAAGGTCGTGGGAAAGGACGGCAAGATATTATTACTTGCTGGTGACCCCGTGGCCAAGGCAATCGAGTCGCAGTGGGAAAAGACGATTCAAGTTAATGGGGTTCTGAACTGTCGTGATGCCGTTGAGTTTGCCTGTGGCCAGCCTTTCGGTGCCAGTGTCGCGTCAGCCGGCTTGTTGCTGGGTGTCTTCATTCAGGCACGGCGGGACAATCTCTATTTTGTTTTTGAAGGCAAGGTTGATGAGTTTTCGACGATCGTTGATTCCATTTGGGGGGGGAATGAACTCTCGGTAAAGGCACTTGCCAGGCTTGATGTTCGTAGGGCCGAATCGGTTGGCTCCGAATGGAGGGACTTGCTAGACGAGTGGGAATCTCAGGCGCTGCATCTTGACCTCATCCGATGTTTGGAGCGGTCGGAGGAACTTGCCTCCCGTCTGCCCGTGCCGACAGAGTTGAAGTATCGGTATTTGCACCTTTCGGAAGTTGCCCGGAAGTCCAAGGCCAAGATTGAAGCCACCGACAACCGCGAAAAAGAGCTTCTTCAAGGGTTGGAAAGCGCTCAACGGAGGCGTGACGTTGTCAAAATGGTAGACTGGATCTTGGCCTTGAACGAATTGTCGTTGGAACTTTCGAAGGATGAGCGATGGCAGACTGATGAAGTCGATGACATGCGCGAGAAGCTGGTTGAGAGTTGCCAATCAGTTATCCAGATTCTTCCACTCTGGTTGAGGGAGCAGAGACCAACAGCTCGGACGCCCGACGCACTGGCTGATCTTAAGATTCGACTGGTCGTAGGTATGGCCGGAAAGCTCAAGAAGTTGCGTCTGCAAGAGTTGGCGGAGTTAGTTGAAAAGTACTACGCCGATGTTGCCCGGAGCTTTGATGTTGAAATTGAAGCGACCAGGCTGATCGATCAACTTTCGAGGTGGTTGGAAACAAATCAGGGTTCTGTTAGCAACGCAAATATCGGCCAGATTCGGACTACGATTACCACGATTGACGGATATGAAAGAAGCATTGCTGGCTGCAAAGCAAAGCTTAGAAATACGTCCCAGAACATTCTTATGAATCAGGTGGAGGCGCTCGCCTCTGCGCTGTCCGACACTAAAAAGTCCCTCCGGCTCAGAGAGAAGGAAGTGCTCTCGCTGCTGGGGAAAATTTCGAATGAAGAATTGCGAAGTGACAAAGTAGCCGCTCTCATGGAAGAAATAGTGCGCGCCGAAAGGCTGATGGATGGCGCTGACGACGAACAACTTAAACGCCTTGGCGCCATGAAGGCTGTCGTTCAGACATTCCTAAGAATAAAAGACGAGCTTTCATCTTTGCATGTCTCGGTATCAGATTATCCCTTACGGGTACAAGGTGCTCGTGTAATGTTGTCTGGAAGCTTCGCGGAATCTGAAGTGACATGGGACGTGCCCAAGTGTTTCGACGCATTGGTGAGGGAAGCAGATCAACATCGTAGCGAGGCTGCAATAGCCTGGCTTGAAGAGATTAGTGATGAGGCTAGCGGTCTTGCCACCATGACGACCCAGGAGGCCCGCGACCTTCTTCGCACGATTTCGAATCCACCTCCATATTTTTCAGGGGAAGGTCTTCAGAGCCAGTTGTTAAGGCTTCGAGGCTCCGCTGAGTCGTATCTTGAGGGTAAGGGCGTCGAATGGCTGTTCGAAAAATACCTGGAACTGTCGCCTTCCGGTAGGAAGTCCTTTAAGACATTGATTGATGGGCGCGACTAAACGCGACGCAACTCAGGTGGCCTCCACTTCATTTTCTACACCGGGTTCATATCTATAAGTCACGGGCCTCAAAGCGTTGACATCAATCGTCCATGGGCAGAATGAACGGTCATTTCCGCCCGAAGCAATTGGCTCGTCTCCTTCGTAAGAAATGCTGATACCGGAAACGATGAAAAGTGCTGACTCCCCGGGGTGCGCCTTCGCGTGTTCAACCTCGTTCCGCGTCAAGATGATTTGGTCGCCAGACGAAATCGTTCCCTTAACCTCCACGTACAACTTCTGACCATCCTTGGTGCAGAAGAGGTCATAGGGGTTGTTTGCGCTGGTATCCAGACAATCATACCCAAGCGCCATGAAGTGGTTTTTGGCCCTGCCCATGGCCACCATCTCTACGGCCTTGTTACGCTTAGGATCGTTGCAGTAACCCTGTCCATGTATCCTGGCGACCGCGGCATCGATGACATCCTGGGCATTAGAGGCCAGTTCCCGTTGAACTTCTTGCGAATCAATGGGCTGGTCTGATTCCGGCCAGCCGCCAAGGGCATTCAGTACCCGGAACCACTGCATGGGCGTGACCTTGTATGCCCGGGTCCCTTGGCCATTTCTTACAGTCAGATCGTTCAACACGCCGGCGTCGTCTTCCGATAACCAAAGATGGCCCCGTGGTGGCAACACGTATTTGACGTCAAAGACCCGTTCGTCCGGAATTGGACGGGGGCCACACCAGTATTGATTGTCGCGGTCAAGGGACGTGCCCAGGTATGGTTCCGAAGTCACCTCAGCAAGGCCCACGACGCCCCGGAAATCATCAGTGCCCTTCGTTCGCCAGATAAGAACGCGGTCACCCGGACTCACCTGGCCGCGGGGGAGGGACCAACAATCGGTGCCAAGACCGTGAATAGCTCCATCAATGTCATAAACCTTCGGGTTGCATAGAATCGCCCAATAACGGCGATTCCCTCGCAGTGATATGAATTCCCACTTTGACTTGTCAACGCCATCGAAGACGTCGAAACCGAACGTTCGCTTTCCCCATTCGACCAGCCGAGGCTCAAGGAATCCGGGGGATGGGGCAAACGGCAATTTCAAAACCCGGGAAATTGCTTCTTTTGTTTTGTGGCCATGAAAGACCGATGACGTCTGCTCGCCCAGTGCTTCCTGGTAGAGTTCAAACGACATTTTTTGCAGCCCGATGAACTTGCCAGGCCCAAATTTGTCGTCGTCAGGATTCCAGACCCAGTATGTCGTGGTCCGCATCAGCGAGCTGGCTGCAGCGACATTGTGGATTGCGCCAACCCCGAAATTTGCAACGCCGGATGAAACCTGTGAATCAGTCGTTACCAAGTACAACCGGTTGGCCAACGGTAGGCTCATCTTTGTATCCTCGCTTTAGTACAGGCTTGGCACAGGGAACTGACGCATCACAGAGATCGCCGTCAAGTTCCGGTCAACCCATCCTCAAGATTCTTAAGCGTCTTGCCGGATGCGTCCTTCCAGGCGATGCGGCCGTTTCTGGCGCCTCCTCCGAGGATACCGGCCGCGGCAGATGGGCTGGTCATCACGACATTGCTGACGAGCCGGATTTGGTCCCCTTCTTCGACGACCAGACCGTCTTGAATCATTTGTTTCTTTGCCAGTTTCAGTCCCACCGACAGGTATTCTGCCATCCCTCCGACACCAACCGAGCCCGCGAATACGACCATTCCCTCGTCCGTGTACCTGCCCCTTGCGTCAACACCGTTCATGGGTTCCTTCATGAATAGGTCGATCCCGGCGAGGGGACCGGCGTCGGACGGATGGCTACCGTGGCCGGCCTCAACAGGGCTGGGCGAGGCGCTAGTCGAGGTTCCCGGTAGTGGCTGGAAGATAAATATGCCAAGTGTCGAAAGCAGAAGTGTCGAGGTGTCTATGAAATCCTCGATGTCGTCAATATCTGATATTGGGAGAGCAGGGCGTCGTGGCGCGACATTGTTTTCAAGTTTGAAACGGTTTGCCTGTGCAGCAAGTTCAACGAAACGGGCTTCCAGGTACTTGACGTGGGCCTTAGTCAGGTTGTCGTCCTTGCGGCAGAATACGATTACCCGCTCCCAGGATGGCTTAGTCCGTGCGTGTTGTTGAAGTCTCTCTTGGACGTTGTCGGCTTCTCCAATGTAAGCCTGCCCTCTGGAGTCTGACGCCGGCTCAAGAAGAATGTATGCACCAGGACGTTGCATCAGCGGCATTCCGCGCAACTCAGTGACACGCGTTCGCGGACAGATTGTCACCTGTCCGGGCCACGTTCCGAGTTCGCATTGCCGTATGCCTGTTGGCGACCCGTCAGGAAGATAAACGGTAATTTTCTTGCCTCTACTCATCAGTTTTACTCCAGAAATGAGGTTCGTATTGTCATCCGTCCGCAACTCCGGGGCAAGCAATTCGGTCAACACGGAATCTATGGCCAAACCTGCGGCGTAGATAGGACATTCCCTTAGACAAACCACCCCAAAACCATCCCCAGCTACTGCACAGTCTGCAGCTAAGGCATGAAGGAGGGCTCCAGGGCGGGTTCGGTTTTGCGGGCGACATCGGCCATCTGGATTGCTCTCGACTCTGTCCGCGTTGCTGATCCCCGTTGCCAATCCCCACCTTGACGATAACTGTTGTTGGATGCAAGCTTTCCACCGCCTGACCAGCGAGCCGTACCCCACATAAAAGGGAGTCGGACCAGGCGAAGTCGACATGGGGGGCCTTTGATGGACCTGTGGCATGGCTCGCTGGGGGAGTTTGTCAGCCTGGCGGAATCCAGGGCATTGACTGGGAAACTCCTGGGTACCTTTTATTCAATCTACGGCCAGCCGCCATCCACCAGTGAAACAAACAGCTGGATGAATTCCCTGCAGGCGGTGGCGCGCGCGCTTCATGACCTGCGTCCAGCCGATATCGGCGTCGCGGTTGCTGGTGGTCAGGCCACTGCGCCGGGCTCAGTGGGACTGGCGTCGCCTGCCCCGGCTGGCTGGGGACATCCCGACGTCGGCGTCGTGTCTGAATACCATCTTCCACTATCGTTGAAGCGCATCGACCTGATGCTTTGCGGTCGTGGCCAGGACCAGCGCGACCGCGCAATGATCCTGGAATTGAAGCAGTGGTCCAGGGCCACACTTGAAGACGAATTCGCCCTTAACGTGACCGTTGATGGACAGGAACGCGCGCATCCCTGCGAGCAGGCTGCCGACTATGCCAACTGGCTGACGGAATACCATGAAACCTTCGTGAGCGGCGGCGTTGTGGCGGCTCCGTGCGCCTGGCTTCACAACATGAAGCGCGCGGACGCGGACGACCTGATTGACGCGCGGTTCAGTGATCTGCTTTCGAAAAGCCCCCTGTACCTGAAGGACGACACGTCGAACCTAGCGGCATCAGTGTCGGCCAGCATCGGTCACGGCGGTGGCAATGACGTGCTGGGGCGAATCGTGGCCAGCCGATTCCGGCCATCGAAGCATGTCATGGCCAACCTGGAAGCGGTGATTGCCAGCAAGGAGTCGTGGAAGCTCCTGGGCGAACAGCGCGTTGCGTATAACGCGATCCTTGCTGAAATGCAGAGACTGCTGAAGAAGAAGGGGCGGTCGGTCATCCTGGTTCGTGGGGGGCCGGGGACGGGCAAGTCGGTCATCGCGGTCCAGTTGCTGGCTGACGCCCTGCGGATGGGGCTGACGGCGGCCCACGTGACCGGGGGAAAGGCATTCACGACGGGCCTTCGCGCCAGCTTCAAGGGCGCGGACAAGCTGTTCCAGTGGAACATGGGCATGCGTACGGCTCCATTCCAGGGGCTGGATTTGCTGGTTGTGGACGAGGCGCATCGAGTGCGCGCGACAAGCGATATCCGCTGGACGGCCGCCGCAGACCGCGGCAACAAATCGCAAACGCACGAACTGCTGGACGCGTCCAAGATCGTTGTGCTGTTGCTTGACGAAAACCAGTATGTCCGGCCCGACGAAATCGGGTGCTCGGACGAATTCGTCAAGGCAGCCGGCGACCTGCAGATTCCGTTGCGCAAATATGACCTGAACACCCAGTTCCGTTGCGGCGGTTGCAGTGAATACGTGAACTGGGTTGACAGGATGCTGGGGTTTACGGCCCCTGATGCGACTGACTGGGGTACTCGGTACAGCTTTGAACTGGTGGACAGTCCCGGGCAGTTGGACCTGATGATGGCGCAGAGTCGCGAAAAGGGTACCCGCGCACGCCTGGTTGCCGGTTTCTGCTGGAAGTGGAGCGACGTGCGCCCGGACGGCACCCTGGAGCCCGATGTGAAGATTGGCGCCTGGCAACGTCCCTGGAATGCCAAGGTCCCGAAAGGGAAGGCGACCCCCAATCCGGACAAGCATCCATATACGTTGTGGGCCGAAACCGAAATTGGCGAGAGCCAGGTGGGCTGTATCTACAGTGCGCAGGGCTTTGAATTCGACTCGGTGGGCGTCATCTGGGGAAAGGACCTCGTGTGGCGAACTGACCGATGGGTGGCCCAGCCGAAGGAATCGCGGGATGCGCCGGTGCGGAATTCCGGGGACGAAATGGTGAACCTGGTGCGCAACGCGTATCGGGTCCTGTTGACCCGGGGCATCCGGGAAACCAGGGTGCTGTGCCTGGATCCCGAAACACGGGACCATCTGGCGGAACTTGCGGCAGGGGGAAAAAAGTGATGGGCGATTTGAACCGCGTCGTAACGGCCTTGCGCGAATTCGCGTCAGAAAGGGACTGAACCTTCCATTCCTGAAACACGTCGCCACCCCGACCCGATACACGCCGCCGTATGACCCCAATATTTCCCACATCGATGGTGGCGTGATGAAGAAGACCTCCAAGTCTGACTCCGTGCCCGGAACCCGTAAAACAGCCGGCTCCATTGTGCCACCACCGGACGACGCGCTGTTCGGCCGGGTGGCGTCGATACTGGAGCAGGCCCGCGGGAACGTTGTCCGCGCCGTAAACCACAACATGGTCGTCGCGTACTGGCTGATCGGCCGTGAAATCGTGATGGAACTGCAACGCGGGCGGGAAAGGGCGGGCTACGGGGACGATTTGATTGCAGGCCTGTCGCGACGTCTGACTGCGAGGTATGGCGCCGGATGGTCCAGAACCAATCTTTGGAGTTACAGGTTGTTGTATTCACTATTCCCCGACAGGGGTGCCGCAATTCCACACACGCTGTGTGTGGAATCGGGTCAAGCCACCGGAACAATAACCGAATTCCGTGATGCCGATGGTCTGATTCCTGGCGAAGGGATTGACCTTCAACTGCCATGGTCACATTACCGGGCTTTGATACGGGTTCGCCATGACGAAGCCAGAAAGTATTACGAACGAGAGGCCGTCGCCGGCAACTGGAGCGTCCGTCAACTGGAACGTCAGATCCACACGCGCGCTTGGGACCGGTTGGTTTCAACGCGGGCGAAGCGTGCGGCTGCCGCCAAAACCGAAGCGCCAAGACCTCCCGCAGATGACGAGGCGTCGTGCCGGGCGTTTGCCCTGTCCACAGCGGATTCCGTCACGCCCAATCCCCTTGATTCCTTGAAAGACCCGTACGTTCTGGAATTCCTGGACATCCCGGACCCGGCGGCCTTGCACGAAAGCGGCCTGGAAGGCGCGATCATTGCCCACCTGCGGGATTTTCTGCTGGAACTGGGCAAGGGGTTTGCGTTTGTTGCGCGGCAGAAACGGCTGTCGTTCGATGATGAACACCTGTACGTCGATCTGGTCTTCTACAGCATCCCACTGCGGTGTTACCTGTTGATCGATCTGAAGACGGGCAAGCTGACCGCCGGCGACGTCGGGCAGATGGACAGTTACGTCCGAATGTTCGACGACCTGATGGCCGGCCCCGAAGACAACCCCACCATCGGCCTGATCCTTTGCACCGAACACAACAGCGCCGTCGCCCGGTATTCAGTGCTGAACGACCGCACCCAGATATTCGCCAGCCGCTACGTCACCTGCCTGCCCACCGAAGCCGAACTGGCCGCCGAAATCCAACGCTCCCGCGCCCTGATCGAGGGGCGGGGAGGGCAGCGGTAAGGGCCCAAGGGGCCGCACGAAGTAATAAGGCACACGGTGTGTGCCCAATTCACAAAGCAAGACCCAGAAGGATTCAGCGCACGCTGTGCGCTGAATCTCTGATGGCTGGGCGGGCAACAGGCCCCGGCACGACACGACCATGACTTCCATCTCAACGTAAGCGACGTCGCAATGAATTCTGTACCCAGCGGGTACAGAATTGACGGTCGGGTTAAGTCGTCGTTTGAAAAGGCGAATCTGCCGAGCTGGACCGGTGTTTCAGGTCGCCTGTCGCGCGTCAAGATTGGCTACCCACCGGGTAGTCAATTCAATTCGTCAACTGTTGCTGAGGATTCAGTTGTTTCCATTTTGGAAGCAACTGAAAAGGCCACACAGTGTGTGACCAATTTCAGGTCAACGACGTTCTGGCCGTTTCGGTCGTCGTGAATTCCTCAAACACCGTGTGTGGAATCGGGTCAAGCCTTTGGAATAATGCTTGAATTCAGTGAGCTCAAAGCTGATCGTCCGCACGTCAACGCAGTAGATTTTGCGTCTCAAACAACCCCTTCGATCGGTCGTGTGATCTCACCGGTGACGGTCGGCCTGGAGGCGGGGCCTCGGGCGGCACGTTCGGCGACCACGAAATCGTCTGACGAATCGACAGGCTGGGCGTAGCCGATTGCGGCGCGTTGGCGCATCAGGGAATCGATGAAGTCGCGGGCGGCGGCGGGGGTGGTGCGGCGGACGGCGACGATTTCGACCAGGAAGCCTGTGCGGCCGCGGATTGTCAGGAAGCCGGTGACCATGCGGCGCCAGGCGACGGCACACGCGACGCCCGCCAAGGCCATAAGGGACCACACGGCCATGGTCCACAACGGTCCGTCGCCATGACCAAGGATAAACATTGCCACCGCCCCCGACGGCAGAAGGACGGAAAGCAGCGCGAGCCCGTTGCTGCGGGTCTGGCGGAAGCGGCAGAACTGCACGTCAGCCAGCGAAAGGGACTTGTACAAGCCAGGCGTCGACTGGACCACATGATTCGGGAACAGACGCGACGAACCGAACTGGGCGATTGGCTGCGGAACCATTTCCATTTTGTTCACCGTGTTGGAAGACCGGGTGTGTATCGACGGCGACGCGCGGGTGTTTCAGTGTATACGTACAGCAGGTAAGGGGGCGTCCCTGTGGCGTCAAATTGCATCGCAGTTCTGGTACATCTTCCGATTTCCGCAGGCATGTTAAGGTCGGCGCGACTTCAGAACAGCAGGTAAGCGGCGGCGGCCATGGCGGCGGGCTTGATGTCAGGGCCATCGAGCGTTGCGATGGGAATGCCCATCGCCGATGAACCCTTGAAAAGAAGTCTGCCGGCGAGCGAGGCCACGGGCACCCCCCAGGTCGAAGAACCCTTGAAGACCTGGTCATTCTGGATGCAGGCAATCGGGATTCCCCATGAACCCGTTCCCATGTAAAGACTGTTCCCGTCGGCACACATAATCTGCACGGAATTGCTGGATGGACCTTCAAACACCCGTCCCGATTCGATGGTCAGGATTGGCACTCCCCAATCCGAAGAACCTCTGAACACCTTTGTTGCCATCATTGCCCCTTCACCTGGAAGGTCTTGCTGTTTCCGGACATCACAGACCCGATATTCCTGGCGGACCTCTGGAAGTTCGTGGTCTAGTAGCCTGATGGTACCGTCCGTGGTAGATTCCGGCAACAATCAACACGGCCGGGAGCCGGACAATTGCGTTATTGAGATGATGGCCATTTGACCCGTGAATGGGTTGTCAAATGGCCGGACATTTTAAGTCAGCCCCGCGAGGTTTGTTATGACTCAATGTTCGGATTTCACGCGCTTCCTGGTCTCTGACAATGGTGACTACGTTCTGGACTTGGAGATTGGACTGCTGTGGCAGCGTTTCCCGGTCGAAAATGCGGTTACCTGGAAGGAAGTACAGGGCACACCACCCACCATAAAACAGTTAACCAGACTTGCGGATCCCAGTTATCCGTCCTGCCTTAATCCTGTCTACTTTCCTGGCAATCAAGCCGGCTCCTATTGGTCGTCAACAGAGGATTCGGAGTTAACTTACTCGGATCAAGATGGCTCCAGAGACACGTTAAAGGTTTTCAACTTCGACAAGTATTCCGTCGGTTCCGCCGACGCTGAATTAAGGGCAATGGATCACCGTCGATGCACATCCCACACCACTTACGATAAGCAACGGGCTCGCGTGATAGTTCACCCGGCGAAAGCCACTCCAGGTCATCTCTGGAAATTCAACGACAGCAGCATGGTCTGGAATTTTCCCGAATGGCTGCTGGAAGCGCAGAAACAAGAGCGCCGAATGGAGGCAGATCAAGCGATTAAGAACGGAACGCTGCTTTCATGGCTGACGACAATTGGCGATTCATGGTTTCTGGACCGTGTTGCGGCATCCGAATCATTGAGTGACCTGCTGGCTCCTCCAACAGCCGAACGCGAAATTGAATGGGCAAATGCTCGAGAGAGGATTAGGCGCGAGGAGGAGCAACGGCTGCTGGAGGAAGTGGCTCGCAAGGAGTCCGAACGAAAGGAAGCCGAGGCTCGCAAGGAAGCCGAGCGAAGGATTGCCGAGTATCGCAGGGAGACGCAGCGACGGGTGGAGTCGGTCAGGCGAAGCCCACGCGGAGAACCGGTCAGACGCAGCCCGGCGAAAGGAAATTGGGAAACCGAAAGGGATCGCAAGATGCTCGACGGTTTGGGCATGGGTGCGCTTTCGGGTGCCTGGTTTGGCGGTCTTTTCGGCCTTGCGCTTGCGGGGATGTTGTTCTTTAAGGGCTGTGCTTGTTCAGCTGTTGGAATGGGTCCCCCGGCGTCGTTTAACTGGATTGCTGTGCTGGCTGTCGCCGGTATAGGTGCGGTCATTGGGGCCATATTTATGTTCTTCTTCCCTGACTAGTAGCCGATCTGCGTTAGCCGTGTTCGGCCGGCTTCGGCCCAACTGCCTCCCGAACACGCCGCGTACATGGCCCGTGGGCTTGCGCAGATCTGTGAAAAGTGTGGTGAGCCAATCAGTCAATCGGATGCTTTCTGCGGTAACTGCGGGGCATCCCTGAATCCCTGACCGCGCGCCTGTCGGAATCGTCGTCACGCGCCGTGGCGTCCCCCTTGGCTTGGGATAAGGGATTGATCTTATCAAGGGGCAGTGATATCCAATACGGCGGAAATAAACCAGCCACGAGGTATGCCGTGATGTTGTCGAAGCGTGTGTCCAGTGCGCCGTTCGTTGCCCCGGTTGCGTTCCTGGTTGTGGTCGGTTTGGCCGGGTGCTCGGCGGTAACAACTTCGAATTCTTACTCATATCGAAAAGTCCAGACAGAAAACGAAAGTGTGGGGACCGGAAGTCCATTATGGATTAAGAACACCACGCTTGTTGATGAGTACAAAAGTAACGGCGAGGTTTCTTCCGCGGTTCATGTGGGATTTCTTTACTGCGAAAAGGTTGCTGGCAGTGGCCCGACTTGTGTTCCGGTCGAGGTAAAATCGGTTCCGGTTAATATGACATATTCGCCCGTTGAGCTCTTTCGAGTGTCGAGCCAGGGGCAAAAGAATGGCCCGAAGCCGACCACGAATACGACGCCCGTAAATGCGGAACAATCGCAAGCGGCGTCACCACCACCGAGGCAGGACACAGAAGTGCCACCGGATTTTCACTCCAGATACCCTGGCCTGTGCTTAACAGAACCTGTTCTTTCCAGCAAGGTCATCACGATTTCAGACGGGCTTGCGGTCGAAGATCTTGTCGATCATCTGAAATGCTGGATTGGGAACAGGATTGAGACATTCAGTCCCGACAATGTCCGCTTTGAAGGAACGCTGTCTTCTGTAGATGGCGGAGATTATCCGACCATATCCATCTGGACAGACTTGGGAATGAAGATTAAGTCCATCCTTTCATTGGCACGCATCGAAAAGCTTCAGACTTCGGCGAAGTGACAATCCGAAATACCGGAAGGGCGAATGTAATTCGCCCCTACAAGCCCAGGGCAGCGCCGAGTCCGGCAGAATTTACATCCGCGCCCAGGGGCAGCGCTGCCCAATCCACATTTACATCCGATGGCGTTGAAACCGGGCGGGGGCGGCCATATAATCCAGCCGGTTTTTTGCGTTTCGATTACAACCGAGGGCGTTTTGATGAAATCTGGCAGGTTCCTTGCGATTTGCGGTGTGTTCGGTCTGGTTGTTTCGGTCGGCTGCGATGAAGTCGCGGTCGGTTCACTGGGGGCGGTTCAGGCCCCGATTATCGGCGGAACGGCGGTGCAGGACGGCTCGTGGCCGGCGGTCGGCGCCATCACGCTTTCGCCGGATTCGATGTGCAGCGGCACGCTGATTGCCCCGAATATCGTCGTGACGGCGGCCCATTGCGTGAACGACCCGGGATACGTGCCGACAAAGTTCACACTGGGCTACGACATGGACAACGGGACCGACTATGAAGTGTCCCAGTACTTCGAAAATCCGGACTACGACGCGGGTGGCTGGGACGACCCCGGATCGGGCGACGTCGGCATTCTGGTCCTGAAGGAAAACGTCCCGGGCGTCACGCCCATGGAGCTGTTCACCGGCGACTTCACCCAGTTTGACGGCGACGACATCATCTTCGTCGGTTACGGCAAGCGCTCTGTCAACCAGCAGTTGTACGGCCTGAAGTACCAGGTAACGCTGACCATCCAGGACATCGACGCGAACGGTTTCTGGAATTACACCACTTCGACCGACCCGCACAACACATGCGGCGGCGACTCGGGCGGGCCGGGCTTCGTCCTGTCCGGCGGCAAGTACGTCATCGGCGGGTTCGTGTCGTCCGGCGACCAGTACTGCGTGGAAGACGGGTACAACATGCGCGCCGACGCGAACGCGACGTGGCTGCTTGACATGGTCGAGCAGTACGGCGGCGGGGTTGTCGGCCCGGTCTGCGGCAACGGCGACTGCGAAGACGGCGAAACGCTTGAAAACTGCCTGAAGGACTGCTCGGCCGGCACCGAAGTCTGGGGCGAATGCGCCGACGATTACACTTGCACCGGCGACATGTTCTGCCTGCAGGTCGGCCAGACTGAATTCCGCTGCACCGTGGCGTGCGACGACCTGGAACTTGGCGGCGGATGCCCGTTGCAGTCCATGGCCTGCCACGAACTTGAAGACGGGTCCGGCGCGTGCATCGACATCGGGCTGGTCTGCGGCGACGGTCAGTGCCAGTACGGCGAAACGGCCGAATCCTGCGCGACCGATTGCGACATTGAATGCGGCGACCTGACCTTTGAAGGCTGCTGCGACGGCACCAGGGCCGTTTACTGCGACAACGGCCAGTACCGCGCGGTCGAATGCGCACCCGACGCCGTGTGCGGCTGGGTCGCCGACGGCCAGTATTACTTCTGTACCGAAGGCGCTGCGACCGCCGACCCGTCGGGCGAACTGCCGATGTCGTGCGAATCGTTCAATTTCCAGCAGTGCGGCGATGGCGACTGCACCGGCACAGAAACGTCCGAAACCTGCGCGGACGACTGCGGCGCCGTCGATTACTGCGGCAACGACGCGTGCGACCACGGCGAAACCACCGCGACGTGCCCGGAAGACTGCCCGGTCGTCGATGACTGCGGCAACGACGTGTGCGACGACGACGAAACCACCGCGACGTGTCCGGAAGACTGCCCGGTCGTGGACGACTGCGGCAATGACGTCTGCGACGACGACGAAACGACCGCGACGTGCCCGGAAGACTGCCCGGTCGTGGACGACTGCGGCAACGACAAGTGCGACAACGATGAAACGTCAGCGACCTGCCCGGAAGACTGCCCGGTGATTCCGCCAGACTGCGGCGATGAAACCTGCGCCGTTGGCGAGGACTGCCGCAACTGCCCCGCGGACTGCGGCGAATGTCCGGTCGGCGACGACGTGATTGAAGGCGACGACGGCGTTCAGGACACGGTCGAACCCGGCGATGCCACACAGGCCGGCGACGATGGCGAAGTGCGTCATTCAGGCGGCTGCTCGGCGGGCGGCGGCACGGCTTCGGCCCCCCTGTTCATCATGCTGGTTCCGCTTGCCGCCGTGCTGTTCGCCAGGCGTCGTAACGGCGCGCGCGCGTAAATCCCCCACAAAATCCCGTCCGCGGGCGCGTCCCGCAGGCATTTCAACTGTCACAGGCCGGCGTTTCCTTGTGGTATAGTGCGGTGGACTGTCCCCACGGGGCCTGTTAATGAGTTTCGTGCTTCAATATCCCGGCAGCTCGCGTCTTGACGCGGTGGCCGCCAGAATGGACATCATAGGGTCAAGCCCTTCGGTCGAAACGGCCACGTCCATCCTTGAAGGGCTGGTCGCCGCATGGGAAGCGGGGCTCAACTTCAACGGCACGCTGCAGGCGATCCAGTTGTTCACGAAGGCGGCAGGATATGCGACGCCGCCACCCGCCATGGCGGTAAGTTCGGGCCACAATCCGTCGGCGGACGCGTGCAGGCTGGCCGAGCGGTCGCTTTCGGTCGCCCGGAACACGTGGGGCCCGCTGATCGGGATGCTTGGCGCGCGCGACGCGATTTTGTCGTGGCAGGCCATCGACGGCCTGTTCGCGTCCATCATATCGGGACATCTGCACGAAGACGTGATTACCGCGGGATTCAAGAACATCGAAACCGCGCAGTACCCCCAGTCGGCGACGGCGTCGTTCATCGCCCGCCGGCTTCTGACCATGGGCATCCTGGATTCGCGCCTGGTCGACCTGATCGAATACCTCCGCATTAACGCCAGGTTCCCGCAGGAAATGGCGCTTGTGGCCGCCACGGAATCCCGGCTTGATTACCAGATCCTGGTCCAGTCGCTGAAGCGTTCGGGGGCGGCGCTTGAAGCGCTTGCCGCCGTGCGGTCGCTTGACGAATCGGTGTCGGACACGTTCGGTCAGGAATTCTTCGTGGACGTGGGTGGCGACGAAAACAGGCAGGCGGGGGATCTGCTGTCGAAACGGGCCCTTGCCACCAGGACCGAGTGGAACATAAGCGACCCGTTCCTGGACAGTTACGTCGAATTCATCATCGGCCGGATCGAGGCGGGCGCGGGCAATCCCGGTCATGCGCGCCGGGTGTTCGAGCAGACGTTCCGCGCCGGGTTCGCGCCGTTCGACTCTACGATTTATATCGCGTACCTGGCGACCAGCGAGGGTGACCACGAAGTCGCGCGAACGGCCGTGGAAAAGCTGGTCCACACGCACGCGATTCCGATTACATTCACCGAGGCCTTCGGACAGTGCCCGAACGCGTACCGCAGGGCCGGGGGCGAGCTGCCGAAGCTCGAACGCCAGTTCCCGATGGAAAGACTTGTCGAGGATTGCCGCCACAAGCGCGCGGCGATCGACGCGGACTTCGAACAAAGGTTCGAAGAAACCAGCGCGCCGGCAGTTGACCGATTCTGGTCGGGCAAGGCGGAAAACCTGCTTATCGGGCTTGGGAAAGTGCTTCAGGCCACTGACTTTGACGCTGGTGTCGGGTGGCCGGAAAGAACAATCCGGCTTCCGGAAATCCTTCTGGTCAAAGCCTGCGTCGACCAGCTTCCCGGCCTGTCGCCGATCGCCCGCCAGGTCTTCTTCGAAGCGGGCAGGGGCGGGGCGCCGGTTACGGAAGTGACGTCGCAGATCGTGGATCTGGCCGGTTACTACAAGCTGGACTTCGATCGGATGGCCAGGCTGGTGCCGGCCTGGGCGTATTCGTCTTCGGTGGCCATCGGCCGCCTGGAAGACGCGATCAAGGCGCGCGACGAATCGGCGGTCGACAACGTCCTGGACCAGTACATCGACCTGGACGGCGTGCCGTCGGGCCTGCTTGCGGAACTGTACGGGCGCGTGACCGGCGGCGACTGCTGCCTGGTGAACCGTGAAAAGGTCCTGCTGATGGGCGTCCGGCTGTGGAAGGCGTCCCGCGGCGGTTCGGGCGCGCGGATACTGAAGACGCTGCGCCAGATGTCGATGGACCTGCTTGCGGACGAAGGCGCGCGCGGGCTGTGGATAACGGCGCTGGACGCGATCCTGGACACGATCCCGGATGACGAAACCCGCAAGACGATTTGCGAGTGGTTCCTGGCAACCGCGGATCGCCAGACCGGCCCGCGTGCAGACCCGATGCTGCTGAATGTCGGGATGGTCCTGGCGCAGCGTATCGGGCCCCCGTTCGCGGAAACGATCAGGGCCAGGATGCGGGATCTCGTCCTGGCCGGTGACCGGCGTGAACCGGAAGGGCTTGGCGCGGCCGACCTTTCCGGACGCATTGTGCGGCTGAACCAGTGGTGCGAGGGCGACGCCGACGCGGACGCGCTGATATCCGAATGGTTCCATCGCTGGGTCAGGGCACAAGGGATGCGGGCGCCGGGCAACTGGGAGGCCATTTCCGACGTTGCCAGCCTTGCCATAAGCAGGACCGGCGACGACGAATCGCGCCTGGCCGTCGCGGCGACATCCCTTCGCGTGCTTAATTCCAGGCTGGTCCAGCGTGGTGGCGGCCGCCAGAAGGCGAGGATACTGGCGCGGATCGAAATCCTTGCCGAGATCCTGCCCGAGGCTGCGCAGGTCGTCGCCGCGTGGCGTGACAAACGGCACAACCGCAGGGTACGGCTTTCCGTCTGGGTCGGGGTCGGCGCGATCCTTATTGCCGCGGCCGTCATCCTGGGCAGTCTTTATTCCCGCTGACAGCGCGCCGCGGCAAATTCGTTTGGTATTTCGGGGGCATCCATCAATTGAAAAAACTGACATTCGTCATTATCGCGGCCTGTTTCGTGGTCGCCTGCGGGGAAGAAATGAAGAAGGAACAGGAAGCGCCGGTCAAGCTGGAAAACCCGTTGAAGGAGCCGGTGATCGAACATTTCCAGCTCGATAACGGGCTGAAGGTCTTCATGGTGGTCGATCGCACCGCGCCGCTGGTGGCCGTGGACGTCAACTACCACGTCGGGTCGAAGAACGAAAAGCCCGGCAGCACCGGGTTCGCGCACCTGTTCGAACACATGATGTTCCAGGGGTCGCAGCACTATGACGACGATTACTTCAAGCCGCTGCAGGACATCGGCGGGCAGGTGAACGGGGCGACCAGCACCGACCGCACGCGATACTGGGAAATCGTGCCGTCGCCGTACCTGGAACGCGCGCTGTGGCTGGAATCCGACCGCATGGGATATCTGCTGCCCGCCATGACGCAGGAACGGCTGGACAACCAGAAGTCCGTGGTCCAGAACGAGCGCAGGCAGAATTACGACAACCGGCCGTATGGGACCGCGTGGGAAAAGATGGCCGGGGTCATGTACCCCCCGAACCACCCGTATTCATGGCTGACGATCGGGTCAATGAAGGACATCGGCGCCGCGACGCTTGATGACGTCAGCCAGTTCTTCAAGACATGGTACACGCCGAACAACGCGACGATCGCGATTGTCGGGGATATCGACGTCGAAAGGACGAAGGCGCTGGTGGCGAAGTACTTCGGCGCGATTCCGCCCGGGCCGGCCGTGGCGGGGGTGGGGCGCTGGCAGCCGAAGGTTGGCAGCGACATCGTGCTGGATCTGACGGATCGCGTCCAGCTTCCGCGCAACTGGGTTTCCTGGCCGACCGTGCCCATCTTCGACGCCGACGAAGCGGCCCTGGACGTTTTCGGGCAGATACTGGGCGGCGGGCGGACTTCAAGGCTGTACCAGGAACTGATTTACAAGCGGCAGATCGCCCAGGACGCGATCGCGGGCCAGCGCAGCTCGCAGATAGCGGGGGCGTTCGACATCGTGTTGACCCCGCGCCCGGGTGTCGCGCCGATCGACCTGGAAAACGCGGCGCTGGATGTGCTGCGGGACATGCTGGAAACCGGCGTCACGCAGGAAGAACTTGACCGGATAAAGACACAGATTTCTTCGGAATTCGTGCGCGGCATGGAAAACATCGGCGGGTTCGGCGGGCTGGCCGACCGCATAAATTCTTACCAGCATTATCTGGGGCGGCCGGATGGATTCCGCGCGGACCTGCAGCGGTACCTGGACCTGACGACGGACGACGTGGTCGCGGCCGGGCGCAGGCACCTGGCGGGCGGGAAGATCACGGCCAGGATTACTTCGGCGGGCGAGTTGTCTGCGGCGGCGCAGGACCAGGCCGATCGGACCGGACTGCCTGGACGCGGGGCGGAGCGGCCCTTCGATCTGCCGGACCGGCGGACGTTTGAACTGGATAACGGGCTGAAGGTCGTTGTGGTGACCCAGGACAGGCTTCCGCTTGTCGGGATGGCGCTGGTGGTGCCAGGGGGGGCCGCGGCAGACCCGGCGGGGCGCCTGGGGCTGGCGTCGCTTGTGGCGGACCTGCTTTCGGAAGGCGCCGGCGACCGCGACGCGACCACGTTCGCCGAAGCGGTCGAGGCGACGGGCGGGCTTCTGGAAGCCGGCGTTGATTCCGATTCGTGGTATGTCAGCGCCTCGGTGCTGAAATCCAGCCTGCCGGCCATGCTGGGGCTGATGAACGACATGGTGACGCACCCGATGTTACCGGCCGAAGAGCTGGAAAGGCAGCGGGCGGAAAGGCTGACGCGCCTGACCCAGTCGCTGGACATGCCGATGTACAACGCGTCGGTGGCGGCGATACGGTCGATATTCGGCGACCATCCGTACGGCCATCCCCAGTTGGGGACGACCGCGGACGTGAAGGCCATCACCATCGACGACGTGCGCGGTTTGTACGGGAAGTGGTTCAGTCCGGCGGATTCGGTCCTGATCGTCGCGGGCGACGTGACGCCGGAAGAAATGCGCGCGATGCTGACCGGGACGCTGGACGGATGGAAGGCGGTTTCCGGACTGCCGCCCAGGGTGCCGAAGCCTGAAAGGATGCCGCGTACGTTCACGATCGTGGACATGCCGGGTGCCGAGCAGTCGGTGGTGCTGGTGGCGGCGCCGGGACCTGCCAGGGCCATTGACGACATCGCCGCGATCGACGTTTTAAACACCGCGGAAGGCGGGTCGTTCGTGTCGCGCCTGAACCTGAACCTGCGCGAAGACAAGGGCTACACGTACGGCGCGCGGACGGTCTTCGACATGAAGCTGGCCGGCGGGGTGATTTACGCGACGGCCCAGGTCCAGAACGAGGTCACGGGCGCCACGATCACCGAAATGCTGAAGGAACTTGTTGAAATCGGCACCACCCGGCCACTTACGCAGGAAGAGCTTCGTTACGCGCGCGATTCCATCATCAATGGATACGCCGGGCGGTTCGCGACGATCGACAAGATCGCGTCCGAGCTGATCGACACGTACGTCCACAACCTCCCGGCCGACGCGGTCGAAACATACCCGTCCGAAGTGGCGGCGGTTTCCGTTCAGGACGTGACCGATGTGGCCGCGCGCTGGTTCGCGGCGGACGCGCTTTCAATTGTCGTCGCGGGTGACGCCGCGAAGATCATGCCCCAGTTGGCCGCGCTTGGACTCGATGTGCCGGTGAAGGTTGTTGATCGGGAAGGCAGGCCAAGAAATTAGATCGATGGGATGATTGGAATCCGGGGTTATTGAACCTCAGAAACGAAGGCGTCGGGGCTGAAGGGGACGCCGAACGCGGTCTTTACGAATTCGGGCCACGGCTGGGCCATGCCCGGCTTGAAGATGGCGTTGACGATGTAGGTCCCGAATTCCTTCTTGCCCACGAAATCGAGCGTGCTGGTCGGGCCCTGGTGCCCGGCGAGCGTCGCCAGCTTCTGCCGCAGCATCGCGCCGAACAGTTCACCCAGCAGGTAGTTGTGGTAGTAAACCGGGGCGATCGTGAAGTGCGGCTTCGCGGCCCAGTCGGACGCGTCGCGGCCTTCCGGCCTGGTCAGACCCTGCAGGCTTTCCACGTGGTCGTACCACAGCATGTTCAGGTCCGCGCGGTCCGGGTTGGTGTACAGGTCGTGTTCGAAGAAGAACATGACCATGGCCCAGCGCGCGAAGATAAGCTGTTCGCGCTGGCGCTGCTTCGCCAGTTCCGGGGCGACCTTGTCCACCGCGGCCGGGTCCGCGCCCGCGTAAGCCTTCAGCCACGTCGGGTTCTTCGCCAGCGCGCCGAACAGCATCGCGATGCCCTCGGTCGTCAGGATGTGGGCCGAATCGCGCAGGATCCAGGGCAGGGCGGGGTCGTTGTACTTCGAATACGCGGCGTGACCCGATTCATGCAGCATCGTGTCCATCCACTCCTGGGTGGGCTTCACGTTCAGCAGCATCCTGACGTCGCCCGAACGGTCGATGTCGGTGCAGAACGCGTGCTGGTCCTTGCCCTCGCGTTCGTAAAAGTCCGAATTCGTGATGATTTCGTCGATGGGGATTCCGATGTCCGTGAAGAACTTGCCGCCGATGGCGACAATGTCTTCCTTTGTTTTGTCCTTGTAGAACACGTCCAGGTCCAGGGTCGGCGACGGGGGCGCGGCCTGGAAGAACGGGTTGTCGTAATGCCAGGGGCGCAGCTTGTCGGGGGCCACGCCGTACTTCGCCGCGATTTCGGCGTCCAGAGCGGCCTTCATGTCGGCAAACGGCTTGTCCGTCTTCGCCTTCAGGTCCTTGAACAGCGCCAGGACCATGTCGGGGTCGTGGTCCTGCAGACGCATACGCATTTCCCAGTAATTCGCGTAACCAAGCATCACGGCCGCCTGGTTGCGGACGCGCGCCAGGTCCAGCAGCATCGGGCCGACCTTCGCCCCGACCTGCTTCAGCGCTTCCCACGCCTGCTGGCGCTTCGCGGAATCGGTTTCAGCCGAAAGCACGTCCAGGAGGTCGTTGTTCGTGTACTTCTTCCCGTCGATTTCAGCGCGGAAGGTGTTGAACGTCATTTCTATCTCGGACGACATCTTCACCAGCTTTTCAAGCATGTCCGCCGGGAGCTGGTTTTCCTTGTAGTTGAGCTCGATCATCTTCATCGAGCGCGCCGTGACTGGCGCAAGAAGATTGGCGTTCTTCACGAACGTCAAAACCTTCTGGTACCTGTCGGGATCCGAAAGGTACTTCCTGGCCGCAAGATCCTTCGCCGCGTATTCGTCAAAAGCCGCCTTGTCGCCGGTGTTGGCCGCCTTCCAGTAGGCCAGGGCCGATTCTTTGTAAAGGCCGCCGACCGTGACCCCGAATTCCTGGACGAACGCATCCGCCGCCCGCTGGATTTCTTCCTTGTTCACCTGCTCATCCGCCTTTTTCTGCGTTGCCGCCGCCGGCGCGTTCTGCATGAGCGCCTTGTCGGCCGTGGCCGCTTCGTCTTTCTTTCCGCCGCTGCAGGCCACCAGCATCGCCAGCGCCGCAAAAGCCGCAATCGATAACACGCGCATCATTACCCTCCCGGGGGTCCGAATGTGGACAGGTGAATTTAATCAGAACTGCTGGCAGGGTCAACGAAAAGGGCTAATGGCAGTTCGATCGTCACGACGAACCCGCCTTCCGGGCGATTCGCGGCGCTGACACGGCCATGACAGGCGCCGACGGCGGTCCTGACTATGGCAAGGCCAAGGCCGACGCCGCCGTGATCGCGCCCGCGGGAGCTTTCGACGCGGTAAAACGGCTCGAAGATCTGTTCAAGCATTTCGGGGGGGACGCCCGGCCCGTGGTCGGCCACCGATATGCGCGCCATCTTCGCGTCGGCGTCGGCCGTGATTTCGATCGGGCCGGCGGTGCCCGCGTACCTGACGGCGTTGCGGACCAGGTTCCCAAGGGCCCGCAACATCAGGTCCCAATCGGCGTATACATTAATGTCTTCAGGCACGGACACGGAAACATCGATCGATTCATCCGGGATTTCGCGATCGACTGTAAGCGCCGCCACCTGGAAAAGGTTCACTTCGCGAAGATTCACCCTGCCGCTTGACGCGTCCGAACGCGAAAACGACAGAAGGCCGTTCACCAGGTCGGACATCTGCTGGATTTCATCCTTCAGCGCAAGGACCCGGTCGCGGTTCGCATCGTCGGCCGATTCTTCAAGAATCCCGATGCCAAGCTGCATGCGGGCCAGCGGCGAGGCCAGTTCGTGAGCGGCGTCGCCCAGAAAGCGCTTCTGGCCGAAGATCATGCGGGAAAGGCGATCCGACATGTGGTTGATGGCGCGGCCCAGTCGGCCGATTTCATCGTGTCGATCCTGGTCCAGCTTCACATCGAACACGCCGTCGGCGATCTTTTCGGTCGCCCCCGTCATCAGCGTGAGCGGGTGCGTGATGTGACGCAGCATCGGAACCCACAGGAGCACCGAAATCACCATCGCGATCAGGATCATCACGATATACGGCGTGGGATCCAGGAACAGCCCGTTGCCGGTGACTGACTTCGATTGACCGAGCAGGACCATATCCAGGGGCCCCATGGTAGGGTGAGTGAAGCGGGGCACGCGCATCCCGGCCCAGTAAAGCCGGGGTTCTGACGTCATCATCTTGAAATACGGGCGACGCGGCGCCGACTGACCGCCGCCGCAACCCGGCCCGTTGCATTCGACGACTTCGGTCGTGCTGTCACACCGGCCGTTGACGCAGGTCCTGGCGCTGACGACGCGGCGCTGCTGCGCGATGGGCTCGCCGAACTGGCTTACCACCCTTCGGAATACCGGCTGGGGCAGCTTTTCCCGGTTGCCGGCCACGATCAGCCCGTCGGTCGTCATCAGCGTGAAGTCGACCACGTACGCTTCCGAGTAGCGCTTGACGATTTCGTCCCACTTTTCGGGCGGCGCCATTTCCAGTTCACGCGAAAGGCTGAACCCGAGCATGGGCAGGCGGCCGTGGGCCCGGCCGAACAACGCGGAATCAGGGCCGATGCGGAATTCCAGGTCGAGCGAGAAATAGATGATGCCCGCGACGACCGCGAGATTTAAAAAACCCCACAGAAGGATCTTTGTGGAAAGGCTTGAGCGAAGCCGCATTGTTACTCCTGGTTCTGGTCGACGAACATGTATCCGACGGATCTTACCGTCTTTATGAACCTTGGCGACTTGGGATCGTCGTCCAGCTTCCGCCGAAGCGATGAAATGTGGACATCGATGGACCGGTCGAACACGTCGTAATCGCGGCCGGCGACGCGGTCAAGAAGCTGGTCCCTGGACAGCACGCGACCGACCGACTTCGCAAGCTGGTACAGAAGTTCGAATTCGACCGGCGTCAGTTCGACGGGCTGGCCGTTCAGGCGCGCGGTCCTGGACGGGTGGTCGATCTTCAGGCCGCTGATTTCGAGGACCTGCTCGGTGCCTGAACGCGCCACGGCTGTCGACGCCTGGGTCCGGCGGATCACGGCGCGCAGGCGGGCCAGCAACTCGCGCGTGGAAAAGGTCTTCGGGATGTAGTCGTCGGCGCCCATTTCAAGCCCGACGATGCGATCGGTTTCATCGCCGCGCGACGTAAGCATCAGCACGGGAACGTCGTGGTCACGGCGCAGCGCCTTCAGGACTTCGAAACCGTCCATTCCCGGCAGCATGACGTCCAGGATTACCGCCCCGAAGTTGCCCGTGCGGATCATGTCCAGGCCGGAGGGACCGTTGAAAGCGGTTGAAACCACGTAACCGTGCGGGGCGAGGTAATCCCGAACCAGCGCGCACAATTTCTGGTCGTCATCGATGATCAGGACGCGGAAGGGCTTTTCGGATGCCTGCTCGCTTTTCATCATGAACCTCCCCGGGGCAAATGACCGGGTCAACAAGGAATGGGCTAACGATAATCCCTTGAATCTTTTGAGCAACCCAAATTACAAGAAGTTTACAAAGCGATTCTTTTACCTTAAGCGAATCTTAATACTGGTATCCTATCTTTCGGTTCGTTGTGCGTTGAAAAAGGAACAAACGAGGGGAAATCAGATGAAGAAGACAACTCTTGCGGCGTTGGTGGTTCTGGGTCTGTTCACGGCGCTTTCGATGACGGCGTTCGCCAAGCCGGGCGAAGGGCAGGGCAAGGCCGGCGGGGAACCTGAATACTTCGGCCAGGAACAGGCCGGCGGCCACTGCGGCGCGATGGCGGCGGAAGATGGGGCGAAGGGCGGATGTGGCTGCGCGAACAAGGACGCGGCGGCCGCGGGCGCTGCTGAACCTGGCAAGGCCTGCGCGTGCGGTCCCGACTGCAAGTGCGGCTGCGCGGCGGGCGGCGAATGCAAGTGCGGCCAGATGGAAGGCGGATGCAAGTGCGGCCAGATGGAAGGCGCCGGACACCAGGGCTGCGGCGCGATGATGGGCGAAGAAGGCAAGGGCTGCGGCTGCGGCATGGGTGAAGGCCATCACAAGGGTCATCACGGCAAGAAGGGCGGCCACAAGTTCTGGAAGTGCCCGAAGGCCAGCGCTGAACTGGGCCTGACCGACGAACAGAAGAAGACGCTTGAAGACATGGACGCCGTCGCCGAAAAGAAGGCCGAAGCGATCCATGGCGAAGTTAAAATCCTGAAGGACCAGATGAAGGCGCTGTTCGACGCCGAACCGATCGATGTCGAAGCGGTCCGCGCGCTTGCAAGCCAGATCGCCGCGAAGAAGGCCGAAAAGAAGGCGCTTCACATGGTCCAGAAGGCCGAGGCGATGAACGTCCTGACGGCGGAACAGCGCGGCAAGATCAAGGAACTGCACAAAAAGATGATGGACGGCAAGGGTCCGATGGAACAGGACGACGCCGAAATCAAGTGCCCGAAGGCGATGGAAGAAAAGGCAGCCCACCTGGAAAAGAAGGCGAAGGAACTGGACGGCAAGTCCAGGGAACTTAAGGCCCGCGCGAAAGAACTGAAGGCAAAGGCGAAGAAGGCCAAGGCCGCCAGGGGCAAGAAGTAATCAATCCCCGGTCTGTTCCTTCCTTCCCACAAAAATCCACAGACGCCAGAAATACAAAAGCCCGCGGCATTTCGGGATTTTGTCCGTCAACACCGCGGGCTTTGTTCAGTCGGGGCGACTGGATTCGAACCAGCGACTCCTTGACCCCCAGTCAAGTGCGCTAACCAGGCTGCGCTACGCCCCGTTCAGGCGCGGATTCTAACAGCCGTGGCCAGCGGCCGCAAGCCGAAATTGGACATCTGCCGCGCCGGGGAAGCCGTACGCGTGCCCCGATCCAGCGCGCCGGCATGTGATCGCCAATCAACCGCAGACATTGAGGTTCGACTATCCGGCAACAATCCGGGCGGTTACCGATCGCGGCCGAGGTCGGGCGCGGCGGTGGCACGTGACTTGTAACTGCCGGTTCGACCTTCCAGCGGACTGCGGCAATGAAAACAGGAACCAGACCCGACTCATCCAATGTGGCGAAGGATGCACGCGTCACGACCGGGCTAAGCGATGTCCACCTGATCGCCAGCGTGATTTCCGACGGCCGGTGTTCGAAGGGTGCCGTCACGCGGGCGGCGCGCCTGCTGGACGGTTACGGCAGCGCGAACATGATCCTGTCGATGCCCGCCAGCCCGGGCGGCCCGATCGGTACATGCCTGAACGAAACTGAACGAAGACGCCTTGCCGACGCGCGGGAACTGGCCAGCCGGTTCCTGGTGCAGCAAGCCGCCGCGAAGGCATGCGCGTCCACACCCCAGGAAGTCGCCGCGTTCGCCGCCCGCATCGGCTGGTGCAGGGAAGAAATCCTGATGCTGGTCGGCCTGGACTCGCACAACAGGGTCGCCGGTTCGTGGGAAATTTCACACGGCTGGGAAGGCGGGATAAACGTCCATCCGCGCCAGGTGTTTTCCATAATGGTGCGCGAATCGATCGGCCGCGGCGTGCTGGTGCACAACCATCCGTCGGGCAGCCTCGCGCCCAGCCTGGAAGACCTGAATTTCACGCGGACCATCATCCAGGGCGCGCAGTTGCTGGGAATCCAGATACTGGACCACGTCATCGTGGGCGCCGGACGTTTCCTGAGCATGCGGCAGGAATGCCGCGACCTTGAATTTGACCCCGGATCGGGCTAGCATCGCGTCACCGCGCGGTCACCGGCAGGCAAGGCCCATGACCGGCGTTCCCCGGCCACACGAGGAAGCGACTTGAACGGCATTCTGGTTATCATCAGCGCCCCATCCGGCGCCGGAAAATCGACGATCATCCGCAGGCTGCTTGAACGTGACCCCGGCTGCAGGTTCGCCGTGTCCCACACGACACGCCGCATGCGCCCGGGCGAAGTCGACGGCGTGGATTACTATTTCGTCGACCGGGACACCTTCATGGACATGGTCAGCCGCGACGCGTTCGCGGAATGGGCCGAGGTGCATTCCCACCTTTACGGCACGTCGCTGGCCGAAGTGAACCGCCTTTCGTCACAGGGCATCGACGTCGTCTTCGAAGTCGACTACCAGGGCGGACGGGCGCTGATGCGCCGGTTCCCGGAAGCCGTCAGCATCTTTATCCTGCCGCCTTCGATGGCCGAGGTTCGCGACAGGCTGGAAAAACGCGGGACCGACGACGCGGCGACCATCGCGCTGCGCCTTAACAACGCCAGGGTCGAGGTCGCCACTGCCGGCGAATACCATTACGCCGTTGTAAACGACGATCTGGAAGCCTCGGTGGACACGGTCGCGTCGATCGTCGCCGTCGAAAGGCTTCGGTCATCAAGGTTTCCGGACCTGATTCGCCGCCTGGTCGCCGAAGATATCCAGGAACCCTGAATCCAACCGATTCCCATCAGGAGCAAATGATGCCGGACAAACCAGTCAGAGTCAGGATAGCGCCGAGCCCGACCGGTGACCCCCATGTGGGAACCGCGTACGTCGGCCTCATCAATTACGCATTCGCGAAGCAGAACGGCGGAAAGTTCGTTCTGCGTATCGAGGACACAGACCAGGAACGCTCGACCAGGGCCAGTGAACAGGCCATCTTCGACGCGCTGCGGTGGGTCGGCCTTGAATGGGACGAGGGGCCGGATGTCGGCGGGCCGTTCGGTCCTTACCGTCAGTCGGAACGGACGGAAATCTATCAGAAGTACGTCGCCGACCTGGTCGATCGCGGCTTCGCGTATCCGTGCTTCTGCACCGCTGACGAACTGAACACGATCAGGGCGCGCCAGCGTGAAAAGAAGCTGAACACCGGCTATGACGGCACCTGCCGGTCGATTTCGAAGGACGTCGCGAAGGCCAGGATGGCGGCGGGCGAACCGCATGTCATCAGGCTGCTGGTCCCGGACGGCATGACAGTCGTTCACGACCGCCTGCGTGGCGACGTCGAAATCGAAAACAGCCAGATCGACGACCAGATCCTTCTGAAATCCGATGGTTTCCCGACGTACCACCTGGCGAACGTCGTCGACGACCACCTGATGGAAATCACGCACGTCATCCGCGCGGAAGAGTGGATCAATTCGACCCCGAAACACCTGATGCTTTACGAAGCCTTCGGCTGGGAGCCGCCGCAGTTCGTGCACCTGCCGCTGCTGCGCAACGCCGACCGGTCGAAGATTTCAAAGCGGAAGAACCCGGTTTCGCTGCTTTACTTCAAGCAGATCGGCATCCTTCCGGAAGCGATGCTGAACTTCCTGGCGATGATGGGTCATTCGATGACCGACGAAAGGGAAGTCTTCACGCTGGCTGAATTCGTTCGTGAATTTTCGTTTGACCGTATCAGCCTTGGTGGGCCGGTTTTCGACCTGGAAAAGATGCTGTGGCTGAACGGGGTCCATATCAGGAACCTCGACGACGACGAGCTGACCAGGCGCCTGATCACGCTGCTGTTCACGCCGGAAGCGATGAAGCCGATGATACCGCTTATTCGCGAAAGAATCCGGACACTTGGCGAATATCCCGATGCCGTTGCGTACTTCCCGGCGCCCCAGGTCGAAATCCCGCTGCTGGATATCTACAAGGCAGGGAAGGGCATGACGACCGCCCAGATCGCGAAGCTGCTGCGCGAAACCGTCGAGTTCCTGGACGGCATGCGCGAGTTTTCGTCGCAGTGGCTGGAAGAAGGGCTCCGGACGTTCTGCGAGCAGAAGGAAGTCCCGGTCAAGATACTGTTCATGATGCTGCGCCTGTGCGTAACCGGCCGGAAGGCCACGCCCCCGCTGTTCGACACGTTCGTGGTGCTTGGAAAAGCCGCCGTCGGTCAGCGCATGCGCGCCGCCGCGGACGCCATCGCCGCCTGGAAACCGCCCGCCATTTAAAACATTGTTGAACGTCCCTCGCGTCGCTCGGGCCTCGGAGATCGGGGGGACGCTCGTTCCCGGGGCCGTTGGCCCCGGTCTGACAGTGCGCGGTCCTCGCAGGGCTCGGACCTGACCCTGTACCCGACCCTGTTCCTAAACCTGTCCCTGAGCCTGAACCTGACCCTGAACCTGTTCGATCAGGGATGCCGCGGTTCGTGGCCGAAGAAGAAATTGATTTCGAACCTGGCGTGATCGGCGATGTCGGAACCGTGAACCGCGTTGTTCTGGACTGACACGCCATAGTCGCCGCGGATGGTCCCGGGCGGCGCCACGGCAGCGTTGGTCGGACCAATCATTTCACGCCAGCGCGCGATCGCGTTGTCACCCTCGAGCAGGACGACGACGACCGGCCCCGACGACATGTATTCGCAAAGATCCCGGTAAAAAGGCCGCTCCGCGTGTTCGCGATAGAACGACCCGGCGGCTTCCATGTCCATCCGGACAAGCCGCATCGCGACAATCCTCAAGGGGGCCTGTTCGATCCTGGTCAGGATATGGCCAATGTGGCCGGCCAGCACGGCGTCCGGCTTGATGATGGCGAGCGTCCGTTCGATCTTCATCGTCACCCCCGGGCGCCGGTCCGAGGGGCCGGCGCGTTTCACTTCCCGAGCAGCCAGTCGATGTCGTCCATGCGGACGACGGAAAGCACGTCCAGCAAGTCACCGCCCGCTTCGAAGATTACCCTGTCCGAGCGCACCCGGAACTGGTTTTCCACGATGGAACGGTCACCATCGCGCAGGTATTCTGGCGGAACACGCGGGTTCGCCCTTGCAGCCGTCCACGCGGCAACCACTTTTTCGCGCCATGATTGATCCATAAGCTCGCGGACTTTCTGCGTGCTGTCAAGGCTGTTTGCGATCGAAAGCACCACGAAGCGATCCTTTCCACTGAACAGGGCGGTTCCGAGGCAGGTATCGGAGGGGCACCAACCCGGATCGACACGGCCCGGGAAGAAGAGGGCAAGCCCGCCCCACGCGTCTTCGGCGGCCAGGTCGCGATAGATACCCGACTTCCGGGCGAACACGTCCCCCAGCGAGGGACTGCGGTTTACAAAGTGCTGCACCACCGAAAAGACGGCGTTTTCATCGCCGACGACAAGGCGACCGTCGACCACACCCAGGGAAATCCGGGAATCGCGGCGAAGGACGACAGGTCCACGGTAGTCGCCGACGTTCCAGATCGCCGCCTCGACCGGCACGACCACCTTGTCGATGCCGGCGCACACCAGGACGCGCCCGCCGGCCGGAAGGCCCGCAAGCAGGCACGGGCCCTGAAGCTTGTCCATGTCGACGCCATAGATGTCCAGGATACGGGCCTGCACGTCCTTGTAATCACGGGCCCGGGTCAGCTTCGGGGCGACCATGGCGACTTTGTGAAGGGCGGCCCCTATCCGCGCAGGCTCGAAGACGGCAACCCAGGTCACGCCGGCGGGCAGCAGGCTGGCGACGGAAGCGAGCCGGTCGAGCCGCTCGGGGATGCCATCGCCAGGCGCGGCCTTGACGCCTGGCGCCGGAGCCTGCGGTTGTGCCTTGACGGCTTCAGGGGCCTTCGGCGCCTTGCTGGAACCGCAGCCGCAGCCATCGCATCCGTCGACAAGAAGCAGGCCGGAACACGCAAGGACGCAAACCGCGACACGGGCGCGCAATGCAATCTTCATTGTGGAACCTCTTTTTCGCCCCCGAAGGGCAAGCATCGAACAAGGAATTTACCGGCAAGGAACACGAAAATCGCCAGCAAAGTACCGGCGATCAGGTCGATAACGTAATGATATTGAAGATATACGGTCGAAAAGATCAGCGCAAGGCAAAGGGGCGCGACGATCAGGCCCGCGATCCTGCGCCAACTGAACATCGTCAGGAACACCAGGACGGCGCCGGCCGTATGGCCGCTTGGGAAGCAGTCAAATTTGAAGCCGTCCGCGTTATGCAGCAGGTGCCGGATGCCCATGGCAAGCGGGCCCCCGACGACTTCCCGGGTCAGGCCGACAACCCCGGCATAGCCCGGCATGTCTGCCACAACGTAAGGCGACCGCGCGGGAACGGTCATGTACCCGATGAAGGCCAGCGCGAACACAAGCGCGACCGACGTCAGGTAAGCGGCGAAACGTTGTTCCTCGCCTTTATAAAGCATGATCAGCGCAACCAGGAACAGCGGGTAGTACGAAGCGTAGACAAGCTGGAACACATCGACCGCGACCGGGTTCAGCCATCCCTGAAGAACGGATGCCGGATTAAGGCCACCGAACAGGAAGCGATCGATGTTGACCAGCGTCGGCTCGGCGCGGAACGGATTGATGAATTCGATGACAAGGTCGAAATGGATGTAGACGTAGAAGTAAACCAGGTAAAGCGACACGGCGCGAATCACCAGCGACAATCTGGCGCCGACGTTCAGCCGGTTCAGAAGCCGGACCATCGCCAGATATCCGACCAGCGCGGAAACGTAAGCGATAATCGGCGTCTTCGGATCGGGAAGTTTCGACGACATCGCGGATACAAGCGCCAGCAGGCAAACAAGGAACCCGATAACCACGAAGTCGATTGTTTCGAATCCATGCCGGGGGTGCGTGTCGGAACCGCCCCCGCGGGTCGCTGATATCATCGTCCGATAAGACATATTATGTCAACTCGCAGATATCAAACCATTTCAAGGCGGCCTATTCCTTCGGCGCCGATAAAGTGCCGCCGGCCGCATCCACAGCGGGTTTGCCGACATCGGGTCCCGCGCCAGGACCGACATTTTCACTTTCCCCGACCGGCCTGCCGAAAACACGACGCCATTCCGCCGGGTCGCGTCCCTTGTCGGTCCCGGTGATGTGACGAAGCGCCTGGTGTGCACGTTCGGCGACCATGGCGTTCGAATCGCTGAGCCGTTCAATCAGTTCGGGAATCCCGTTCTTCGCCCTGAGGTCCATCAGCGCGCCGACAGACCGCAGCCTGACAAACGCGTCGTCGTCGGCCGTTGACTTCCGCAGGTACGGAATCGCCGAGATGTCGCCGGTTTCGCCCAGCGCCCATGCGGCATTCGCGCGCGCACCCTCGAACGGATCCTCGTTTAACGAGCGGATCAGCGACGGCACGGCCTGCTTTGCCTTATAAACCGTGAACGACTTCGCCGCGACGGCCCGGACTTCAGGCTTCGCGTCGTACAGAAGCGCGTCCATCAATATCGGAACCGTTGATTCCGGTTCGATTTCCTTAAGCAAGGCCAGAATTATGACCGACTGGACACGAACCTCGGAATTCTGGGCCCTTACAGCCTTGCGCAGCAGCGGCATCAAGGCGGCCGGTTCCTTGCGGACCATGCGGTAGGCTTTTTCGGCCGTATGGGCGCGGGTCAGGTATTCGACCACCTCACGCTCGACCTCTGTTTCCCAGACCTTTTCCAGGTATTCGTAATCCTTTTCGGCCGCGGCCGGATGGGATGTCGGTGGAACCGCGCGCCTTGCCGCGGCCTTGTCGTCGCCCGAAACCGCCTTGTTCCGGGTGCAACCGGCAACGGGAAGCATCGCGAGGACAAGGACCGTAAGCGCCGCCATCCCGGCGGAAACATGACGGGAATTTGTTCGAACCATCCAGACCCTCCTGGAACCCGGTAAATCGACCTGACCCAAATACGCCATTGTTAGTCTGGCGCTGAAATTCTATATTAAAAACCGCGAAACGGGCTATGGTCGTTTCAAACCTGAACAATCCGAGGTAACTTGATGTTTTCATTTGGTTTTAATGACCGGAATGCAATTATTGACACCATCGGGCGCGATGTTTTCGACGTCGTTATCGTGGGCGGCGGCATTACCGGGGCCGGCATTGCCCGTGACGCCGCGCTCCGCGGACTGAAAACGGCCCTCATCGAACGGTCCGATTTTTCCATCGGAACGTCGTCAAGGTCATCGAAACTGGTTCACGGCGGGCTTCGCTATCTGCGAAACGGCGAATTCGGCCTTGTGCACGAAAGCACCACCGAACGCAACCTGCTGACGTCACGGCTGGCGCCCAACCTGGTCAGGCCCCTGCCATTCCTGGTCCCCGTCTGGAAGGAATCGAAGATGGGCCTGGGCGCGATGGGCGCGGCGCTTTTCATGTACGACACGCTCGGGGAATTCGGCAACTACCGGTTTAACCGGCCCCTTTCGAAGACAGCCCTGCTCCGCCTGGCCCCTGCCCTCCGGGAACCCGGACTTCGCGGCGGATTCATCTATTACGATTCGATCACCGACGACACCAGGCTGACGATCGAAACCATCAAGGACGCAGTCCTTCACGGCGCTGTCGCGGCAAGCCGGGTCGGCGCCACGTCGCTGGAATTTCATGACGGCCGCGTGGAAGGCGTTGTCGCGCGCGACATGATTTCCGGCAGCGACCTTTTCATCAGGGCCAGGTCGGTTATCGTCGCGACGGGCATCTGGTCGTCGGAAACCGGCGAAAAGCTTGGGATTGTCCCGCGCGCAAGGCTTGCGATCCGGCCCACGCGCGGCTCGCATATCGTCCTGCCGTACGAAAAGTTCCCGATCGATCACGCTGTCACCATGGCGGCGCCCCGCGACGGTCGCGCGATGTTCGTCATTCCCTGGAACGGCATGACCGTGCTGGGGACGACCGACACCGATCACGAAGGCGACATGATGGACGTTTTCGCGTCGCGATGGGACGTCGATTACCTGCTGGAGTCCGGGAGGCACAATTTCCAGGGGCTGCGGGCAACCGCGGATGACATCGTCGGCACCTGGTCCGGACTTCGGCCGCTTATCGCTTCGGCCGGGTCGGAATCTTCCGTCAGCCGCGAACACAGCATCGTGGTCGACGACCGCGGCATCGTGACGATCGCGGGCGGAAAGCTGACCACCTACCGGGTTATGGCGGCGCAGGCACTGAAGGCGGCGGCGCCTTTCTTCAACAAACGTCTTGGCCGTCAGCTTGCGGGACGGAATCCGCTTGCGTGCTCGGCGGGTCTGGGCGAACAGGCATCGTTTTCGGCGCTGGCCGACCGGGTTGGCAACCTCGCCGGTCTTGACCCGGCCATCGCCGACGGACTGGTCACGAACTATGGACTGGGCGCGACCGAAGTGGCGGATATCGCACGCGGCAACCCGGCACTGGCGGCTCCGCTGGTCCAGGGCCACCCGTTCATCGGCGCGGAAATCGTGTACGCCGCCAGACGCGAAATGGCCATTACGCTCGAAGATGCCTTGCTGCGCCGCACCCCTGTGTTCTTCCTGTCGAAGGACGAAGACGGGTCAACGATCGATCGCGCGGCTGCGATTATGGCCGCGGAATGCGGCTGGGACGCCGGGCGTGCCAGGAACGAAGCGGACAGCCTGAAGGCCAGGAAGGCCAGGCACCTCGAATGCATCAGGTAAACGGCGCCACCTGCACGGAATCAAGCGAAATTCCCGGAACTTCGGCGCAGGGACGCCTGAAGTTCTTCATGATCGACCAGTTCAATATCGACCACAGGTGATTTTCAAAAGGCGTGACAGGCACGTTCATCCGAAGGTCCCACTGGACGCCTGGAAGGTCGCCAAGCCTCTGCTGGAGGCCGGCAAGACTGCCCTCTTCTTCTTCGCTTACCGAATCGACGCCAAGGACGACGCGCGCGCCAGCACCGGACGACGCGCGACAGAATTCAACGATTTCGCGGATATAGCCATCGCCACCGTCAAGCGAACGCCACGGCATCGACACCATCACAAGCGGATTGAAGGCGCCGGGCGCGATCGACCAGAGGGAACGCAGCAATTCAAGGAACGCCGCTTCGGGTGCGCCGCAGACGGCAAGGTCGACAACCACGCCGGAATCGACCATGGACTTATACGCCTCGATCACGTGACCGGAATTGTCGGAACCGCACAATATCCGGTCGGCTGATCCCGGGTCCCGCGACTGATGCACCAGCGCCAGTCCAGCCCCCGCGCCAGCGACCGCTGCTGCCAGTTCGCCGGCAAGCCGGTGGGTTCCGCCCGTGCAGATCCACTTGCGCCCGGAACCGCAGGCGGCCGCCACCCTGGCCATTCCAGGCGCGTCCAGCAGTTCGGTGCCGGTAATCCAGACGCCGCCGGGGGCGCCGGACCCGGCTGCCACCCGGAAAACATCGACCATCGCCGCCGCCAGGTCCCCGACGGGCGCCAGCGAAAGGCTCAGGCCGCTGCACGAATCGCGGTGGCGGCACGCGGGGCACGCGGACAGCCGCACGAATCCGACGTCCTCGCCTCGACTGCGGCCGCCAGGAACGTCGTCGTCGTGTTCCCTGAAACTGGACCGCGAATACATCGTCAAGTCGAGCCCGCCGTCGACGCCGGTCAGCATGCACGGCGGGACGTTGAACGGCTTGACCAGGTATCCGTTCCTGGCGCCCGACCTGGCAGCCGCGAGGACCGCGTCGATAACGGCTTCAAGCGGCACCCCGGCAACCGGCGACACGTTCGACTTTCCGGTGACCGGCGGCTGCAGAACCATCAGCCTGACGCCGATCGCGCCGAGCATGTCGGTCAGGGCCTGCAGGTTCGCCGCGTTTCCGCTGTGGATCACGGTGAACGTGTTCAGCCTGAACCGCCTGCCGCCAAGCGCGGCCACGGCCCGGACGCCGTTTCTTGCCGCCTTGATCGCGGCCGCGAACGACCCCGGGCGGCCAGTCAGCGCGTCATGTTCGGCGCTGGACATCGCGTGAATGGAAACACCCATCCCGTCCAGCCCGGCCCTCAGGCATTCGCCGAAAAAGGATGTGTCGCCAAGCCTGCTGCCGTTTGTCGTGACCGCGACGTGTTCGAATCCGGCGCTACGCGCGAATCTGATGATGTCGACGAAGTCCTTGCGGATTGTCGGTTCCCCGCCGGTAAGCGACAGACTGTTGAAGCCGTTGGCGGCTCCCCATTCGATACGGCGGCGGATTTCGTCCAGGGGCACCAGCATCACGTATCCCGGGATGCGGCGATAACCGTTTTCATAACAGAAGACGCACCGGTTGTTGCACAGGATGCCGGTTTCGATGACCAGTGTCTTTTCGGGGCGCTCGTCCATGGCGGGATTTTAGCCCGAAAAGGCCGGATTGAGTGTATTATTCGGTTCGCCGCCGACAGGCGCCCTGCCCTGTGGCATTAAGCCGGGGGCGCCGGCAGCAGTCCAGCTCGCGCAGGGGCGTTGCTTATGAAGTTCACCGTTAAATTGCTGATTTTATTGTCGCTGCTGGTGGCACTCGGGTGCACGACCGGACAGACGCAACTGGTGTCCCCCGGTGGTATCGTCAACCTGTTCAACGACACCGGCGAACCGATTGAAGTCTTCGTCGACGGGTCACGATTCGCAGTTGTTGATCCCGGTCAGCCGGTCCTGCTTGACAAGATCCTTTCAGGACGTCGCCTGCTTTCCGCCCGGGGCGTTGATTCGGGCCTTTCGCGCCAGCGCGAATTCGACCTGGCCATCGGCGAAGCCCGGGAATGGCGGGTCGAACGTTTCGGCCAGACCGATGCCGGCGGGCGTCCGCTTGCGAACGGTGCCATCGACGTCGTTAACACGCTTGACCAGGCCATCGACGTGGAAATCCCCGGAATGGCGCCCCGCCCTGTTTCCGCGGGCGTGACCATCCGGATAACGGGGATTGAACCAGGCCTGGTTTCCGCCATCGCCAGGGTGCCCGCGACAGGCGCCGTTTTCGCGATGGACCTCAACGTGAAACCAGGGGTGATTCCGGCCTTCACGATCGCGCTGGCCAAGGGCGCCGTCCGGATCGCCAACCGCAGCGGGCGCAAGGCGCTGATCAACACGTCAAGTCACGCGCCACGGCTGGTCGAGGACGGCCAGGCGGCCGTGTTTGACGGACTTGCCGCGGGGATCGCCGAAATTACCGTGGTGGACATGGCCAATCGTCCGCTTGCCGGTTTCCAGGTCGACGCGGTTCCCGGGAAGGTGATCGACCTCGTCGTGAATCGCCCCGCGGGCATCCTTAAGATGATTTCAGATCTCGAGCGGGACGTTTCCGTTTACGCCGACGGCATCCTGATTGGATCGTGCCCTGCCACCGGCGGCGCCACGATTCAAGGCCTCGTGACGGGAAGAAACCACGTCCGCGCGGTCGATTCCAACGGGGAAACGGCCGGCACGGCCTGGATCGAAATCGGCGCGGAACCGGCGCTGTGGCTGCTTGGCGCCGGCGGACCATCGAACCTGCGCGAAGGCATGGGCGCAATCAAGATCGTCAACCCGGCACGTGAACAGGTATCGGTTTTCGTCGACGGCGTTCCCATGGGGCCGATTCTTGCGGGCGCCAGCCGAATCTATCCTGACGTCGTGCCCGGCGAACACCAGGTTGCCGTCATCGGGGTTGAATCAAATTCGTTCGCGACAGCCGCCATCATGGTCGCCGAGTCACGCACGCCCAACTGGAAGGTGACCCTGCCCGGCGCGAGCCTCGCAGTGCGCAACACCGCTGCCGAGCCCGCCAACGTATACGCTGACGGCCGTCACATCGGTGTCGCCGAACCTGGCGCCACGACCGTGTTCCCGGTGCCTGAAGGTCCCCGCCGCATCGACGTCAGCGCGATGTCCGGCGCGTCTTCAATTACCCGCAACCTGTCCCTGCCGGCCGACGCCGTCACGACAATCGTCTTTTCCAGCCAGTTCGTCACGCTTGTCGCCACAAACCAGTTCACCGACCCGGTTGAAGTCAGGATCGACGAACGGATTCTGGGCGTTCTGAACCCCGGCGAACGCGTCACGGTTTCAGACGTCCGACCCGGCAGCCTAAGCCTGACCGCGACATCCACCATCCGCCCCGTCAGCATGACGACGATAGTCAGCCTGGACTCGGGCGACGCCTTCGACTGGTTTATCAATCCCTGATTTCGGAAGTCACTGAAGAATCGTTCAGCGGACGAACTTGAACCAGACAAACAGCCACAGCCACGTGAACGGCGCCACGAAAAGGAAGGCGTCGATGCGATCCAGCATCCCGCCGTGGCCGGGAAGCAGCCTGCCGGAATCCTTCACGCCGGCGGACCGCTTGAACATCGACTCGACAAGGTCGCCGACCTGGCCAAGCATGCCACCGACAAAGGCCAGCCCCAGCATCTGGAGCGGCGGGTACGAAATCCCCATCAGGGCCTGAATCAGGAATGCCCCTCCGATGCTGCCCAGCATGCCGGTCACGGACCCTTCCCAGGTCTTGTTGGGACTGATCGCCGGATACATCTTGTGACGCCCCAGCAACTTACCGCCGAAGTACGCCATCGTGTCGTTCAACCACGTTATGACAGCGGCGGTAAGCAGCGCCCAGCGCCCGAAGAGGTCCACGGAGCCGTTGAAGCCGGACTCGGGGCGGACCAGCCTGACGGCCAGGGCACCAGCCACGCCGATGTAAACGATGCCAGCGACCACGCCCGCGGCACGCCTGCCAGCCGATTCGATCGGCGCGGGGCGCAGAAGGACGACGATCAGCCCGGTCATGCCGGCGATAAACACGGTCTGCGCCAGCGCGAAACCGAACGACGCATCGTCGAAAAACACGGAAACCGCGACCGCCGCCAGCGTTCCGACCGTCGTCACCACGCTGTCAATCGTCCGCCCGCCGCCAAGCGCCGCGAATTCCCACGCCGCCCCGGCGATGAACACGGCCAGTATCGCCGCCACCGCCCAGAATGGCGCCAGCAGCACGGCCGCGATGATTGCCCCCGCCAGAATCAGCCCGGTCAGAATCTTTACCGCCATCAGTCACCTGCCCCTTGCGTATAGAAGCCCATTTCCTTCAGCCTTCTGGCCGAAAGGATACCATGCCAGTCCCAACCGTCAGAAGTCATCGCGGAGCGACGGTACATTTCGGCCGCCTCTTCGTCACGCCCGACGGAATCCAGCATTGTCCCGTAATGGTTGAAGCACTCCGGCAGTCCCGTGGAAAAGTCGGTCGTGCTCCAGTAAGCCGACGCGGCACGCTGCATTTCGATGGCGCGTCCGGCGCGCCCGTAAACGAAATTGCCCCATGCCTCGGTTTCCATGTATCCGCCACGGTCGGCGCCGCCAAGGGCCACCGCCAGCCGCGCCTCTTTACGAAACCTGGCCTGTCCATCCCCACGGACCGACAGGGAGTACGCGATCATGTTCCGGTTGTGCTCGCTTGACGGGTCAAGCGCGATTTCCCGGTCCATGAAGGCGGTAAACGCGCCGACGTCCTGGTTCAGTGCCACAAACGTGGCTTCGGACATCGCATACCGGTGGTCGCCCGCCGCGTGCGCACGCAGGTATTGCAGACCGAAGGCCGCAATCTTCGCCACGTCGGCGTCCGCCAGGCCGGGCCTGTCATTCAGGTAATCGGTCGCTTCCACCAGGAACTGGATTCGTTCGGACGCGGTGAACCCCGGCACGGACGCGCCGTCCAGCCAGGTCAGGGCGTCATCAATACGGCCTTGCAGTATCGCGCTGGAGGCCGAAGCCCTGACCAGCCGGCGCAGATCTTCAAGAGGCCACGCCCCTTTGAACCGACCGTACGCCGCGGCACCACCGGAAAGTGCCGCGACCGTGTCCTGCAGGCGACTGGCCATTTCGACCGACTGGCACCGCCCGTCCGCGAACAGGCGCGAAACATTCTGCAGGTACATGTCGCCCGGTTCGCGCCAGCCGTCCGTAAGGGATCTGACGGCCATCGCGCAGAAATACTGGCGATCGGTCGCCCAGTCCCAGCACTTGTCAAGGAACTGGCCGGCCACGGGGGAACCCGGCATCGCGGCGTCAAGGAACTGAACAGTCCGCAGGGCGACACCGGCTTGTGACGGAGGAAGGGTCGACGTGTACGCACCGGTGGTGTCGTCGCTTATCCGCCGGACCATGGAAAGGGCCACCGCAAGCCTTCCCGCCGCGGCCGCCGACGCAACCAGGCCGATTGTGGTCCTGGACGGCAGGTTCATCCGCGACAGCAGGTCGTCAGCCACCTGCAACGCACCCCTGGTATCGCCCGCCTCCATCAGCCCCGAAAACAGGTCGACCGCGGCCTGCTCACTGTCAGGACTGACATCCAGGGACATCCGGGCGAAACTGGCCGCTTCTTCAAGCCGGAACGACGCGGAGATGGTTTCGTATGCCGCATGATACGCCAACGACTGATCGGGCAGCGCGCGGACAAGATCGAACGCGTATTTCGCGAGTCCCTCGTCCTGCCCGGCCGCAATCCTGGCGGCAATAAGTTCCATGACAAGGCTCTGCGTGCCCGGCATCACCGGCAGCAGTTCCTCGAGCGATTTCACGAGATCGCCACTGTTGCCGGAAGTGGCGGCCGCCGTCGATACGAAAGAAGTCCTCAGCAGCCGGTCGTCCGTAAGTGAAGCGACGAAAGCGGGGGTGACCGGGTTCCTGCGCCCGGCCGCGGCCGAAGCCTTCACCGCGATCACGATCGCCTCGATCATGCCGTCGCTGTCCACATGGCCGCCGTTGATATACCGGAGCGACAGGTCCGCCGCCTCGGTGAAGCGACCGCAGGCGAACAGGATGCCGGCAGCCGAAAGCAGGTCCGTCGGATCCGCAACGCCGTCCGGCCCCCCGGCCAGAAGGCGCCCGGGAAACAGCCTGTCCTTCGCCTGGCGGAATGTCTGTTCGTCACCGGCCATGCACGCGGCGTACATTGCGGTCTGCGCGAACGCAGCACCACGCACCCGGATGGCCGTGCGGCCAAGATCCGCCACGGATCCGCGCCTGGTTTCGGCGATTATGTAATCACGGATGTTCACGGCATCGCGGGAACCAGTCGTCGCCGTGACAGCGCGGGAAGTGCGCAGAAGTCCGAACAAGCCGGTGCGCGCCGTGGCGAGATGTTCTTCGTCATTGACCGCCAGGTTGACCAGCGCGGCCGCCATCACCGTTTCAACGTCCAGCGATATCACTTCGGGGTGCGCCCCCAGCACCTGGGCCAGCTCCCGCGACGCGCCGGCCTGACCGTCAAGAATTCCGACGACGCCGTATTGTGCCGACGTGAGCCCGGCTTCATCGGCAGCCGATTGGGCGACATTGCGGAACTGCGTCATCGCCCCGTCGCGATCGCCAGACCGCCACAGCGCGAAACCGATCGCGACCCTGGTTTCGGGGCTCAGCGCCCCATCCGGCAACGCACCGGCATCGCTGACGGCACCCTGCCAGTCGCCAAGGTTAAGACGAACTCGCAGGGCCGTCTGGCGGGCCGCGGACGAACCGCCGGCGGCGGCAACAAACCTCGAAAACACGCCTTCGAACCCGTCCGGCGCGCCCCGAAGCTGATACGCCGAGGCAATCAGGCCAAGCTGATCGTCGTCAAGCAATTCCCAGAAATTGTCCGGGGCGGCCTTCAGCATCGCGTCCGCGTCATCGAAACGGCCGTCGCCGATGAGGGCCAGCACGGCGGCCAGTCTGTCGCCGGTGGGCGAATCGACGTACCGCGACAGAAGCTCACGACCCCTGGTCACGTCGCCGGCAGCCAGCGCAGCCAGTGCGGCATCAAGGAACACGTGGCCGTCACTGGCCATGTCCGGCCGGGCCACCAGCCTGGATAGATACGAATCCCAGGCCTTCGCCCCGCCGGCGCCCTGCAGGTTCTGCATCAACTGCGACAGCGATGAACCATCCAGATAAACAGACGGCGTGACCAGCTGGGCAGCGGCAAATGCTGGGTCCACACCCTTTTTACGCAGCGTGAGCGCGACAAGCGACGCGATGCCATCGGCGGAAAGCCCGGCGGTGGCGGCAGCGCCGAATTCCCCGGCGGCGGCCAGTCCATCCAGGTCAAGTCCTGAAGACGTAAGAATAACCGCCGCCTGGACGCATAGATCACCGCCGAATGAAACTGCCCAGCCGCAGACGGCCCCGGCAGCGGCAAGGGCGCCATCCCGGTCGCGCGCCGCGCAGTGAAGACCGGTCAGCCTGACAAGGAGCGGCCCCAGATCGGACGCCGTGACGCCGTCCTTCACACGGTTGACCAGCTCGATCGCAAGGTCGGACCGGCCACTGGATTCCAGCAGGTCAATCGATCGTTCCCAGTCCTCGAAGGACGCCATCGGAACATCGTCAAGCGGTTTCAGCGTGATGTCCGCGGAACGTCCCAGGCGCCGAAGCGTGTCGACCCACATCGGGAAAACCTGCGCGCGAACGTCGGCCGACTTGTCTTCAACACCCATCTGCAGAAGGCGGATCGATTCCGAAATGCGGCCGACCCGGGCGTAATCGCCCGAGATGGCCATGACGATCAGTCCCTTGACAGGGGCCGTTTCGACAGCCTTTTCGTATTGGGCCCGCGCGCCGCTTTCGTCGCCCGACATCAACGCCAGGCGCCCGCGCAGCCACGGTTCGCGCGCCGTGCGATCATACGGGTTCGCCTTGCCGGCGACGTCAAGCACCTTACCGGCAAGGCCGTGCCAGCCGGCCGAAAGCAACGTGTCGGTAAGCTCGAAATAATTGATTTCGTCGGACACAGGACCTTCAAGGAAGCGGTTCACGAAGATCGCCACGCACTCGCGGTCACCCGATTCGATGCAGGCAAGCCCGATCCGGTAGGCCAGCGCCGGGGAAACTTCGTCGACATTCATCCAGCGCAGGAACAGGCTGACCGCGCCATTGACAAACCCGGCGCCCAGCAGCGCGTCGACGGCGACCGAAAGATCGGCCGCCGCGGGCTTCCGCAGCTCGACGGCCCTGCTGAACGACTCGACCGCGCCGTCTTCGTCGCCTGCCGAGATCCTTGCCATTCCCAGCCTGTCATTGGCGTCCGGGTCGTTCGGAGCGATCCCGACGAAGCTGATGGACGACACCAGTTCAAGCGTGCTGCCCTTCCCCACGGTCGAAGCGTACTTGTCTATGCTTTCGACCATTTCCCTGTCGGTTCCGGCCGCGTTGAATGCCAGGATCAGTTCGGTTTCGACATCGCCGGCGACGTAACCGCCCCTGATCAGCCTTGCGCGAAGAAGATGAACGCGGGCGGGAAGCAGCGGGTCCTGCGCGGTCGCAATGGAGCCCGGACCACAGGGTTCAAGAAGGGAAAGGCTGGATTCGAATTCGCCGGCACCGTAGAAGAGCGCCGAAAACCTGTATCGCATGGGGCTGCAGCCGGTTTCGGTCGACAGGATTTCCCTGGCGGCGGCCACCGCGTCGTCGGTCTTTCCGCCCTTCAGCAACGCCGAAACCATGTCCGGGGCCACGGCGGCCGGGAAAGCGCCACCGGCCTTCCTGACAGCGGCGCCAAAGACCGCGGCCGTTTCAAAACGCCCGTCCGCGATAAGACGTTCCTCCACCCTCACCTGCCGCGCTTCATAATCGACACCGGGCGCAGCGGCGCCCGACGACGGAATCGCCCAGGTGGACAGCAGGCCCGTACCCTTTTCCTTTTCACCAGCCGCAAGCCACAGGAAGCCAATTTCAAGGTCAGCGTCGGACGGCACCGCGAAACGCGCCCTGTTCCGCCCCGCGAAAACAGCCGCGTCGGCAGGCATTCCGCCACGCGCCAGGACCGACGCGACCGCCATCGTGTCAGCGGCCGGGCAACGTTCCAGACATGACGCCGCCGCGGCGCCGGCCTCGACCTTCATCCCCAGCGCCGAATAGACGGAAACCGCCACGCCAAGCTCATCAAACGTGTCGACGCCGTCACCAACGATCGTCCGCAGCGGTTCAACTGCCTGCCTGGCCAGCCCCCGCGCCATGTATTCGCCGATCACCCACGATGTGGCGGCCGGCCCAAGCTGACGGACGACCTTTCCGGCATGCGCAAGATCGCCGGAATTCAGGCAGTTGATGAAAATGGCCTTGGAAATAGCCGGGGAGCGGGTGGGATCGGCTTTCGCGGCCAACCGGGCCGCGTTGTCGAGATAGCGCCCCGCGTCTTTGTATCGAGTCGCGGATATCAGTATGTCAGCGGCCTTCAGCGCCCGGTCAAGCGCGGACATGTCACTGTCCGCCGCACCGACGAAGCGGTCCAGGTACCTGGATGCCGCCTGGCCCGCGCCAAGACGGACTTCCGCCGTCGCGCAGGGAATCAGGGCGTCCGCCGGGAGTGTGCCCCTCGATTCAAGCGCCCCGCAGGTAACCGCTGTCGCCAGGAACTCGCCAACCGCGTTCAGGTTTTCAAGAAGCACGGGCACAGCCCCGCAACCAACCGTGTCCGACCCGGCTTCCGGGACGCATCCCGCCCCCTGCACGCGGGCGGCGTCGGCCAGCAGCGTCCCAGGTTCAAGCCTGTTCGATTCGACAGCATCCGGCGATTCCGACATGGCCGCCACCGGCACGCCGAGCCCGCACAGAACCACCGCCGCGCATGCAACTCTGCGGACGAAATCAGATTTCATAGCGGTCTCCTGGATTATTGGAGTCTGGAATCCGGTTACGGGCGCCTTTCGTGTTCGTTCGTCGAATAGCCCTCTTCAGGCGGAACGGGGTACCTGCCGGAGAAGCACGCGTCGCACCATCCGTCACCGGACCCGCCGGAAACGACCTTGTGCATTCCGCCAATCGAAAGATACCCGACGGAATCGGCGGTCAATTCTTTGGCGATGTCGGCGATGTCATGCAGGCGCGCCGCGATAAGCTCGTCGCGGCAGGGCGTGTCGATGCCGTAGTAGCAGGGCCACCTGGTCGGTGGCGACGAAATCCTGAGGTGCACTTCGCGGGCGCCGTTGGCCCGCACCATCTGGACTATCTTCTTGGATGTGGTGCCGCGGACAATGGAATCGTCAACCACGACGACGACACGGTTTCTTATGACGGCCTCGACGGCGGCCAGCTTCAGCTTCACGCCGAAATGCCTGATTCGCTGCTCGGGCTCGATGAACGTGCGGCCGACATAGTGGCTGCGGATAAGGCCCATTTCAAACGGTGTCCCGGATTCACGCGCGAACCCGTTGGCGGCCGAAACGCCGGAGTCCGGAACCGGAATAACCACGTCCGCGCCGGGCACGGGCTGTTCAAGCGCGAGCTGGCGGCCGAACAGGCTGCGCATCGTGTATACCTGCCGGTCGAACACGACGCTGTCGGGACGCGAAAAGTAGATATGTTCAAACACGCACCTGGCCAGACGCGGCGCGCGCACCGGCCGCGAACTTTCACGGCCCCTGCGGGTTACCGTCACGATTTCGCCCGGTTCGACTTCGCGTTCATATACGGCGCCGATAAGGTTCAGCGCGGTCGTTTCGGAGGCGACCACGGTCGCGCCTTCCAGGTTACCGATCACCAGAGGACGGAAACCGTAAGGATCGCGCGCCGCGACCATTTCGTCGCGCCCCATCAGAACCAGCGAATACGCGCCCCTGACATCTTCCATCATCGCCGCCACGCGATCGGCCAGCCTGGGGCCCCGGTGGGCCGCGACCAGGTGGAGCAGCACCTCGCTGTCGGTCGAGGACTGGAACAACTGTCCCTGGTTCATCATCCGCCACTTCAGCGTCTGTGCGTTCACGATGTTGCCGTTATGCGCAAGCGCCAGATCGCCGCCGCTGTACTGACACAGCATCGGCTGCGCGTTCAGCAGGGTTGACCCGCCGGCCGTCGAGTACCGAACGTGCCCAATGGCGCAGTCACCGGGCAGCTTCGCCAGCACGTCCGCGGTGAATATGTCGCCGACCAGCCCCATCTGCTTGAAAACAGACACCTTGTCGCGATTCCAGCATGCAATCCCGGCGCTTTCCTGGCCGCGATGCTGAAGCGCGTGAAGACCGAGATAAGCCAGCGTGGACGCGCCTTCGTGGCCAAAAATTCCAAAGACTCCACACTCGTCGTGAATGCTCTTCAAGACCAACCCCTTTTCTTATGCTGTCAGTTAGCTGAATCGTAACGCCGGCGCCTGCCGGGGCCCGCACATGCCGTCATTCGGCGGCATGGAATCGGGCACCCCCGGAATCGACCGGGTCCGGATCCGCGCTGTCGGCCAGTGACGATTCGTCGGCAGGCGGCGGGAATATTGATTCAAGTTCGCCCTGAACCTGTGAAAGCGACCCGTCGGTCGCGACGGTAAGTTCCCTGACCAGCAGTTCGCGCGCCTGGTCCAGCAGGCGCTTTTCACCGAAGGAAAGCGGCTTTTCGTTTCGAAGCAGGTACAGGTCCCTCAAAACCTCGGCGACATCGAAAACCGAACCGGTCTTCAGCTTTTCAAGATAGCCGCGGTAGCGACGATTCCAGTTCTGGCGGGTAGCGCGGGCCGGGCGTGATTTCAGGAGTCCCATCACCTGGGGTACGTCGTCGGCGGAGATAACCTGCCGGAGGCCGACGGAAATCGCCTTGCTGAGCGGAATCATGATGCGGTCATCCGAATCGATCAGGCGCAGCATGTAAAAGGTCTGCTGGTTACCCGAAACTTCCCGGCTTTCGATGCCGAGAACCTCCGCGACACCCTGAGCTGGATAGACAGCCTTGTCCCCGACCCTGAAATTATCGAACATCGCCAACCTCCATGGTTTCCCCGGAAGCACCGGTATCGACATCCCCGCCCGTGACGGCAGCGCCGTCACTGATAGCGTCTTCGTCCAATGAAATGGGAACTTCGCGCCCGCAAAGCGAAGCGACTTTGGCCGCCCGCTTTCCACCCGGGAATCTTTCCCGGTAATCGGCGCATTCCGCGGCCAGCAATTCGGATTCATCGACGGCCGCGAGCGCCTCGATGTATGCGACGCGCACCTTTTCGGAGTCGCGGGACGAAGGAATGTCCTTCATCAGCCGCCGCATCCGCCCGACGGCGCCCTGGGGCTTCTTCCGGGTCATGTAGAACCGCGCGACTTCCAGTTCGTACGATGAAACGGTGTCGACGATCTTGTCGCGCATCTGAAGGACCTGCGCGCAGTAGGGGCTGTCCGGGAATGCCCGGACGAAGCGCTGAATCGTGTCCAGCGCGGACCTGACCATCTTCTGGTCGCGCCGATCGGACGGCGGCACCAGGAAGAAGTCGCCTGAAATCGACTTGACCTTGCAGTCCGCCAGGCGGAACAGGGCGTAATGAAGGTTCGGATTGTTCGCGGACGAGTTGATGAAGGCGGTGTAAGCGACCGCGGCTTCGTCGAACATGTCCTGGTAATAAAGCGTGTCGGCCAGACGCAGACGCGCAAGCTTTGAATATTCGATGTGCGACGGCGCGCGGGCCGCTGCGCTGAAGCTCTTGAAGGCGGCCTCGAAGTCACCTTCGCGGAGCGAGGCAAGCCCGCGCAGGTAATGCGCCCGGGCCACTTCGGATGTGGTCGCCACCTGTCCGGTCTTTGTGGGAACGACCGCTTCACGGGCCGCGCATCCACCAGTACCAGCAACGAATAACATCAAAAAAATCAGAATCTTAGGCATGAATTTAAAAACACTCCAGCCGCCGGTATCTTATCTTTAACGGATACTGTTTGTCAATCCATAACGCACGCGCATGTGTATCCCGACGGGGCTCGATGCCGTGCTCCGTCGCCCCCGGAGCGACGCGGATTTATCGAATTTCCGGCGCTTTCACTGCCCCCCGGAAAAAGGTATCCTGCGCCTGGCCGCGGGGGCCGACGGGTGCTCGTTCTTCCGGGGAAAGCCTTACCAGGCAAACCGCGATCGCCAGGGTGACACATGAACAGGCCGACAATCTACGTGGTTTCGGATTCCGCGGGCGCCGCTGACTGGTTACGGGCCATCCTTGCCGCGGGCGGATCAGCCGTCGACGCCAGGGCCGTCCAGAACCTGGCGGCGGTTCCGCCCGACGCGTCCCTCGTCGTTGTCGACAGGTTCGGGACCGGGTTCAGGTTTGCCCCGGGCGCGCTGAAGTTCACCCCTGCCACGATACTCGCCGTCGGTGCCCTTCCCGGAGTGCCGGTCGCGGCGGCCGGGCCGGACGGGCTTGGTTGCGCTGACGGAATGCTCGGCTCGATCGTGCCGCTGTGGCACACCGAATGGTACCTCGCACTGCGCAAGGCGCTGGCGGGTGGCCGAATCGGGGCCGTTCACGCCATAAACCTTTCCTGCGGCGCATCGACGCGGGACTCCCTTGGCGACCCGGAATCGCCCGTCTGCCGTGCAATCCTGATTCCGACGGGACTTGGCGCGGGTTCCGCCATCGAATGGACCGGCGGCAGCCTGGATTCAGCCGGATTCACCGGCGACGGCGTCATCGGCGGGACCGGCACCACATTGTCGTTGCGGACATCGGGCCCCGGCGCACCAACGGCGGCAACAATTGAAGGCACCCTGGGTACCGCATCGATCGAACTGCGCGAAACCACTGCCCGGGTCACGATTTCGACCGCGGAAGGCCAGGCGGTGCTTTTCGACGGGCCATTCGACCCGCTTGCCGGCGCGGCCAGGCAGGTTGCCGTTTCCGCCCTGGCCGGCAGGCCCCGCATGATGCCTGGCGTGGCCGGCGACGCTTTCAGGAAGTCGATCGACGGGCTCGCCCGCGCCTGCGGGATGACCCCCGGGTCCGGTACCGGAGGTAGCTTTGAACCCAACTCCTTCAGGGGGCGGGACGGCGCGGGATCCGAGGTCAAGGTGTTCGTCGAAGGCCGCTGCAACATGTCGTGTCCATTCTGCTTTTCGCCGACGGCCACGCCTCCGGCCGACACGGTCGACGGATTTTCACGGCATTTCGAAGCACTGAAGGGTCTTGGCGTCACGTCCGTCATACTTTCCGGTGGCGAACCAACCATAAATCGCGACCTGGCCGGGATCGTCCGCGCGGCCCGCCAGGCCGGAATCGACGATGTCACGCTTGAAACCAACGCCGTCCTGGTGGACGAATGCCTGGCCTCCGAACTGGCGGGCGCAGGCCTTCGTCGGGCACTTGTTTCGCTGCATTCCCTGGATCCGGCGGTTTCGGCAGCGATGACGGGGGTCCAGGGGCTCCTTCCACGTACTATGGCGGGAATACAGCATCTTCTGAACACCGGCGTCCGGGTGAACGTGAACTTCGTAATCACCGCGCTTAACTGGCGGGATCTTCCCGCAACCGCCAGGTGGGTTTCACGCCTGGTTCCCCGGCCGGAAATGATGATCATCAGCTCGATGGCCGCAACCGGCGACGCAGCCGGCCGCCCCGACCTGCTTGCGAAAATTTCGGACGCCGTCCCCGCCATACGCCAGGCGGCCCTGCTGCTGCGCGACGCCGGTGTCACGCCGGTGGTGCCGGGACAGTGCGGACTTCCGCCGTGTATCCTTCCCGACATGCCCGGAATTTTTTCGACCGAGGTGATAACCAGCGAAGACCCGGACTGGGTCGCCTGCGACATGGAAGGACGTTTTCATGCCCCCGGATGCGAATCCTGCAGGGCAAGGCGAAGCTGTTACGGCATCTGGAAAGCCTACGCGGAACGCTTCGGCACTGATGAATTCAAACCCCTGGAATAACTGTAATTTTTGTGTTTCGGCCGGATGGGTTCAGGGAAGACTGGTCACTGGGCGACGCCGGAGTGTTTCCGGTACCTTGCCATGACCTTGCGGACGTAATCCTCGCAGGACGATGGAACGCCGCCGGCGCGCTCGATGGTCGTCGCACCCGCAAAATAGGCGGCCAGGACCAGTTCGATGTCACCCTCGAAGCGATCCGACAGAATCCTTATCAAACGCGCCCCGGCCCTGACGTTTTCCACGGGGTCGAACGGATTGTCGACGTTCAGGTAATCGGCGGTCACCGGCATGAGCTGCATCAGGCCCTGCGCGCCGACCGGCGACACGACGTCCGGATTGAACCCCGACTCGGTCTCGATGACGGCCATCAGGAGCGCCACCGGCACCCCGAATTCGGCTGATGCCGATGCCACGATGGAAGCAAGATCGGCGACACGTGAAGCGCTGGCGGGAATATCGGGAACGACAACGTCGTCCGACGACACGACCTGCCTTGAACCGGCAGGAGGATAATCGCCGCCCGGGCCCTTTCCCGTCCTGTTCGCCCCACCCTGCCCGTCCGGCGTCGCGGCGCGATTGAAGATGTACCAGACGCCGTCCTTTTCGCACTTGTAGAAAATGGTGTCCCGGAATCGCTGCGAATGGCACTTCGCGCCTTTCGGTTTTTCAGCCTGCTTGTCCAGGTCCTGGTAAACGGTGCACTTCATGCCTTCCAGCTTGCGGTTGAAGGACACGATCGTTTCGCCGTCATCCCTGACGCAACGGTAGATGACGTCCGCGGACGCGGGCGCCGCCCCGAAAATCGCGCACACCACCAGCGCTGACAGGCAGGGGAGGAACACGGCTGGAATCTTCGACGTCACTCCGCCCCCCTTTGAACGGCCACATCGGCGCGGCCCTCATCCTCGGATTCCGGTACAACCACGAAAGCACGCTTGAACGAAACCTGGCCGCGGGCAATGAACCAGCCGCCGAAAACAAGAAGCTGCAGGAGCTGCAGGGTCCACACGGTCAGCGCGAACGCGAGCCCGGCCGGATTTCCGGCGGCGATTCCGTAAAGCTCCATCGGCTTCAGCAGGAAGTACCAGAACGACCCGATATTGGCCGGCGCGTTCGGAATCATCATCCCGACCACGATGGTGCTCATCATCGCGAAACAGCCGACCAGCGGAACGCCCAGGGGCTCCCACCCGCCGCCGGCCGCAGGCATCTGGAAGCCGTGCGCCAGCACCCACAGGCCGAACCCGTTGGAGCACCAGTAAAGAAGCGACATCAGCAGGAACAGCAGGAAATTCGGCGCGTCGGGGAACACCGCCAGCCCGGCCATGAACCGGTCCAGCATGCCGGCGACCCTGGCCCAGGGACCGCGGTTCGATATCTTTCCAGCCACCTCATGGAACAGGACCGACAGGCGCCGCCTGAACGCGAACATGAAGATCAGCACGGCGACGGCAAAACCGAACACGCCCATCGCGATCCATGTGCCTATTTTCAGTTCCAGATAGGATTCGGCATTGTTCGAAGGCATGAAATAAAGCGCGACGGCCAGGAATCCGGCGACGATCACGCCATCAACGACCCTTTCCACGACGATCGTCGCAAGGGCCGCCGACCGCCGTATCGGCGTTTCCGTGGAAAGCAGGATCGGCCTGACCAGTTCGCCCAGCCGCATCGGCAGCAGGAAGACCGCCATGTTGCCAACCGAGCAGACGCGGTTCAGTGTCCAGAAACCGACGTGTCCAAGGGGCTTCAGAAGCGGCTGCCAGCGCCAGAACCGCCACAGGTGCAGGGAAAGCAGGGTCGCGAAATAGAGCCCCAGCGTGGCGAACGAAACGCGCCATCCGTCCGTCGTAATCCACCCGCCCTCGATGCGGATTCCGCCGCCCGCGATCGACCTGACCGGCCAGTCGCGGAAGGCAAGCCACACGAAAAGCGCACCGGTACCGGTGGACACAATCCATTTGGCGGCCGTGGCCAGTCCTTTCCTGGTGCCGGGTTCAAGCAAAGGTCAGTACCCCGATTCCCCGTAATCGACGTCATCGTCGCCGTCGGTTTTCGAGTCGTCGCCAAGTTCGCCGCTGGCGCCCATATGGTTGCCGGTAAGCACTTCTTCCGAAACCAGCGTCCATTTCGAGCCGCGAAGTTCCCAGCCCTGCCGGACCTGCCGCCGCTCGACGGTGATGGAATTGTTGCGGATGACGCTCTGCTTTACAACAGCGACCGCCGTATCGTCCTTCCCTTCGGTGTTCTTGATGTACCTGACGCTGAGGACCGTGAAATCGATAAGCGTGTATGAATTCATTTCGGGGTCGTGCAGGGCCAGGAAGTCTTCCATGAACTCGCTGTCCACGTAAGCCGCGGCCCGCTGTACCTCGCCGGCCTGCAGCAGGTGCGTGTGGAAATACGTCAGGGTCTGGTCAAGCCTGTCGACATGTCCCATGTGCCCGCCGCACGCGCCAAGAAGGAATGAAGCGATCAGGGCCGCGGGCGCGAGTGCCGCCGCCACGGTCGCCAGTGAACCGCGCATTGTGGATGTCCTGTCCGTCATCGTTGCTTCCTTCTTTGAGCGACGCCGCATGCTAGGGTATCACCACGCGACGGGCCATGTAAAACCGGCGGCCCCGCCGACTGCCCCGCCCGATTCCCGAGCAGCTTCGGGCACATCGTCAATTCGGCTTGAAATACTCATCACTAATGTCAATAATTCGCCCGGATTGAAGGCTTGACGATGAAAATCGCGATCGCAACCACAGATGGAAACGTACTTGCGATGGAACCGGACCGCGCGCCCGGGTTCGTCCTTTATGAAATCGAGGCCGGGTCCGCCCGCCGCCTTGAATACCGCAGGAACAGGCGCGGACCGCGAAGCGCCGTCCCGATGATCAAGCCGCGCGACATTTCCAACACGCTCAGCGACTGCTCCGTGGTCGTTGCCGGCTCCATCGGCGCCCACGCCCGTGATTTCCTGGAAAATACCGGCATCGAGGTAGTCGTCACCAGCGAATGGCTGGTCGACCGGGCCGCCGCCCTGTTCGCCCTGACCCTCCTCACCGACGACTCCAGGATTGACCCGGAGGACCTCGAAGCCTATCCTCGCGTCATTGACGCGACGGACGATGGTTTTGATGCCTGACGTTCCTGCACATCCAGCAGCGGTCGAACTTTCCGGCGTTTCTGTATCCTTCGGTGACCGCGCGGTCCTGCGGCAGATCAATCTCCGGCTTGAATCGGGTCTGGTACACGGAATCGTGGGCAGGGGCGGCTCCGGACGCACCACGCTGCTGCGCGTGATGGCGACGATACTCCGCCCGGACTCGGGATCCATTTCAATTCTTGGTCGCGACCTGTCCGGCTGGACCGCGGAGGCGCTCGACGGTGTCCGCCCGGCGATTGGTTTCCAGTTCCAGAACCTGGCCCTTTTCGACTCCATGACCGTCCTGGAAAACGTCCTCTTTTCCCTTACGGGCGGCGCGCCCGAATCCGCGACGGAAGCCGATCGGGCCGAAGCGCTGACGGCCCTCGACCTTCTTGGCCTGGCGCCCGCGGCGGCAAAACTGGTCCCCGAGCTTTCGGGCGGCATGCAGCGGCGCCTTGCGATTGCGCGCGCCTTCGCGCCAGGTCGGGCCCGGCTGGTCATCTTCGACGACCCCGCCGGTGGACTGGATCCTGTGTCGGCCTCGAGCATGCTTCGACAGATAACCAGGCGTTCCGGCCCGACCGCCGGCCGCACGATCGTGATTTCCGGGCACGACATGAAGGCCATGCTGGCCAACTGCGACTTGATACACGTCCTGCACGAAGGCAACATCGTCTTTTCCGGCACGCCGGAACAGGCGGTCGGTTCGACGCACCCGGACGTGGCGCCGATAATCCATGGCATGCGCGGGGTTGGCCCCGCCGCTGTAACCGCGTGAAACACGGCAATGAGCGACGACGCCACAATCTTCGGCAGGTCTTCCAGGAACTTCGCGGCTGAATTTGTCGCGTTCCTCGGGGCACTGCTCATCACGACCGGCAGCGGGATCGCGGTTGTCCTGCGCGGACGGGCCGATTACCTGCTCACCCTCCGCCAGTTGAGGATTGTTACGATCGAGTCGATGCCGGTCATGTCGCTTGTCGCGGTCATGGGCGGTTTCGTCATGGTGTTCGAGTCGGCCGGCGCCATAGAGTCGACCGGCGCCGACGGCATGCTGGGGTGGGCTTTCGGCCTGGCGACACTTTCCGAAGTCGCGCCCATCCTTGTCGCGCTGATGTTCGCGGCGCGATCAGGCGCCCGCACCACCGCCGAAATCGGCACGAAATCCGTGACCGGCCAGCTCGACGCGATGAGGTTGCTCGGGGTCGACCCGACGCCCCGCCTTTCCGCGCCGGTGTTCATCGCCATGGTCCCGATGCTGCCGCTGATGATCGCTTTGTGCGACGTGTGCGCAATCGCCGCCGGCACTGCCGGTGCCTCCCTTGTCGTCGGGGTCAATCCGGACCTGTTTGTCATTTCCATGATCGAGGGGCGACTTCTTGACGAACTCCTGATGGGACTGGTCAAGGGCTTCTTCTTCGGCGGCGTTATCGCCGCTGTTTCCTGCACCCTCGGGCTCCGGGTCACCGGTGGCGCGTCGGGCGTGGGACACGCCGTCAACGACTGCGTCGTGTTTTCGGCGATCGGGGTCTTCATCTTCGACCTGCTGGTCGACCTCGTGTGGCTGATGGTGGCGTCATGAAAGCGACCGCCGACAGGACCGGAATTCCGGCGCTTGCCCTGTCCACCATCAGGACGATGGTCACGGCCCCGCCGAACATGGGCCGCGTGGTGCGGGAAATCCACGAAACAACTAACCGTTCGCTGCTTTTCGTGTCGGTTACCCTCGCCTTCTTCGGGATGATTCTCGTTTACCAGGGATGCATGCAGGCGCTGCGGATTTATCCGGATCTTTCCGGCGCCGGTGAAATCGTAATCAAGACCATGGTGCGCGTGTTCGGCCCGCTGGTTACCGGCCTGATGGTCGCTTTCCGCGTGGGCGCCGGCATCGCGGCTGAAGCTGGAACGATGGTCGTGACGGACCAGGCGGACGCGCTGGTGGTCACGGGCTCCAGCCCTGCCCGCTGGCTCGTGGCGCCGCGTTTCGCCGCCTGCCTGATCGGCGTGCCTGTGCTGACCGTCGCCGGGATCTGCGCCGGGGTCACGGCCGGGGGCGTCTTCGCCGCGATCCGCTTTGAAATCCTGCCACGCACGTTCTTCGACATCGGCATGGTCGAGTGGGAAGACTTCGTCATCTGCTTCATCAAGGCTTTCCTGAACGGGGCCACAATACCGATCGTGGCGGGCGCGGCGGGACTTTCAACGAAGAACAGCTCGGAAGGCGTAGGGCTTGCGACCACGAACGCCGTCGTCAACTCGGCGGTCGCCGTCGTGATCATCGAATTCCTGGTGTCTTTCATCGCCAGCGTGACGGGGCACTGATGGGAACGCACTCAAACGATTTCGCCGCCGAATTCGCCGATATCCACGTGACTTTCGGCGGACAGCAGGTCCTTGTCGGCGTTTCGACCGGCATTACCCGGGGCGCCACCACATTCGTGGTCGGACGCAGCGGATGCGGAAAATCGGTCCTGACGCGCCTGCTGGTGGGCATGCTGATCCCGGGCCGCGGCGACGTCATCGTGAACGGCAGGACCATCGCGTCGATGTCTGACGCGGAAGTCATGGCGATGCGCCGTTCCTTCGCGCTTGTCACCCAGGCCCCCGCGCTGTTCGATTCGATGGACGTGATTTCCAACGTCGCTTTTCCGCTTGTCGCGAACCGCATGGAATCGGTTTCCGGGGCCAGGGCCAGGGCCGCGAAGCTGCTGGACCGGTTCGGGCTGGGCGCGCGCGCGACGGCGATGCCGGGCGACCTGAACATATCGGACGCGAAGATCGTGTCCATCCTGCGTTCGATGGCGATGGACCCCGAGTGCCTGATACTGGATGAACCGACCACGGGCCTGGACGCCATCGCGCGCGACGCGGTCGACGGCATGATTTCCGAGCTTGGCGACGACGGACGGACGACATTGGTGGTGGTTTCGCATGACATGCAGGCCACGCTTGCGATTGCCGACCGAATCGTGTTTCTGTATAACGGTGGAATCCGTCTTGAAGGCACACCGACCGACTTCCGGGCGGCATCGGTACCGGGCGGCGAAGCCGGCGATCCGGTCGTCGCGCAGTTCCTTTCGGGCAGTCCCGATGGACCGATGACTGTGGGGGCATTCTGACATGACCGATAAACGTCTTACTGAAATCCGCGTTGGCATTCTTGTACTTGCGGCGATCGGCGCCATCGTCGGATTCGTCCTGCTTCTTGGCGATTTCAGCTTCAGCACCATGCACCGCATTCACGCCGACTTCGAAACAACCGGCGGGATCAGGAAAGGCGCGTCCGTCCGGATGATCGGCGTTTACATCGGCAAGGTTACCGATATCGGGCTTATCAGGGCGCCCGCCGGAACCGACGGGGCCGTGTGGGTCCGCGTGACCGCCGAAATCCCCGAAAAGGAATTCCGCCTGATACCGGCCGGCGTCACCGCCGCCGTTTCATCACAGAGCATGCTTGGCGAAAAGCACCTGGAACTGACCCCGCCCGATCCGGTGCCGGGGGCGGTATTCAAGGCTATTGCTCCCGACGCCATAATCCAGGGTCGGACATCGGCCGGGCTCGAGGGTCTGGGCGACGACGCCTCGGCCCTGCTGAAGCGACTGTCCTTGTTCGTGGAAGGGAATGAAGAATCCCTTTCGGGCGCCATCACCGAAATCAGGGGCCTCGCTTCGCGCGCGAACCAGTTTATGGATGCCAACCGCCCGAAGCTGGACGAAACGGTCGAAAACCTGCGGGTTACGTCGGAGGCCCTGGCAAAGGGCGTGTCCGGGGACGAAATCCAGCGCGTCGTGAAGCGCGCCGACAAGATACTGAAGCGCTTTGACGACGCGACAGCCGGCCTGGAAACGCAGGTTCCCGAAATCGTGGCCGACATCAACCGCCTGGCGGGTCACGCCGACACGCTGGTCACCGACGTCAACAAGTTCGTCAACGACATATCCGAACCCGCGACCACCGCGATTCGCGACGTGCAGGCCGTGACGACCGACACGCGCGCCGGCAAGGGAACCCTCGGCAAGCTGGTTACCGATTCAAAGATCTTCGACGACTTCGCGGCCTTCGCCGCAGATATCAAGGCCCATCCATGGAAACTGTTGTTCAAGCGCTGACCGCCGTTGGCCGGGGATTTCAGGTCAGCTTCGCTGTCACGCTGGTCGTGGCCGCCCTGATCTCCGTGGCCGTCCGTCCCGCTTATGGGCAGTCCAGCCGTCCTGATGCGCCTGAAGCGGCCCGGATTATGTCGGCCGGGGACAAGGCATTCCGCGCCGGCCAGGTGGACGCGGCCACCGCGACATTCAGGACGCTGAAGAACTTCTTCCCCGGCTGGTGGATCCCCGCTGCCAAGCTGGTCGTGGCAAGGCGCCAGGCGGGGATGAAGATTGGCACGGTAATAACCGGCCTTGAATACATAGTGGATCTGGATCCTACCGGCCCTTACCTGCCGATGCTGCTGGCGCTGGCCGCCGGCGAAAGGCTTGCCCCCGAAGACATCGAGCACCTGGCGAAGCTGCACCGGGCCGAAATCGCAAAACCTGTCGAGGATCCGGACTTCGCGACGCTGCGCAACGCCGGCGATCTGGAATCGAGATACCGCTTCGCAAGGGCCGTCTCCCTTGAAGCGGCCGGGCTCGCACCCGAGGCGGAAGCCGAATACAGGCGCCTGATTGAACTGCGCCCGTTCGCGCTTGCCCCGAAGGCGCGCCTTGCCCGGCTTCTGCGCGAACTCGGGCGGAACGACGAAGCGGCCGCGGTCATGCGCGGCGCCGAAGGATCCAGCCTGTTTCCGGCCCGCATAAAGGTGCTGTCCGGGCAGCGTGCGGGCGTGCGCAGGTGAGTTTTTGAACCGAAATGCTTCCAATCCGTCAAAAAGTGCCCTTTAAGGTGAATTTTTTGATTGACTGTGGTTCGCGTACTTTGCATTATACGGACGGCCTGAACGCCGAGGTCTCGGCCTGACGGCGGGCCGTGGAACCGGCAGGTTCGGCAGTTATGTCGTAACTTGTTGATTTCACTGAACTCGTAAACACGTTGTGGGGACAGTGTCATGATAGTGGGACTTATTATCGCACTGGTCGGTGTAGTCGGCGGTCTGATCGGTTCAGTATCGCTGCCGTGGGTTGACGCCGACGTCGTGACCTTCAAGGAAGGCGTGGGCGGTTTCGGCGTATTTGCGTGGCCGACCGGCATCGCGGCCCTGGTTCTCTTCGTCGCTTGCGGCGTGCTTCTGGCACTCGCATTCACGATGCAGCACCGGCGCAAGCTCATTGTGGTTTCCGCCATGATCGCCGCTGCCCTGGTCTTCGTCATGGCCATGGCAACCCCGTTCACCATGATGTCCGCCATCCCGGAAGTTGTTAAGGGCGGCGTCGAGGTTCCGGCCAGCGACCTCGCGATGTACTACGGGTTCCATTTCCTGTTCTTCGGGACGCTTGTCGCGATTTTCGGCTGCGCCTGGGTTCTGGGCTCGGTCGGCTCGTACAAGACATCCGATAAGGTTCTGCGCGTCGCGCACCTGTGGCATGGAAAGATCATCAGCGAAAACACCTTCACCGAAAGACATCCGATCAGGATCGGCGGCGGCGAAAACTGCGATTTCGTTGTTCCGCTCACCGCGGACCCGGAATCGGACGAATCGATCATCATGTTTAAGCCGCAGCCTAACGACATGGCCTCCGTCATGCTCAAGGGCATGAAGGGCCGCGTCAACATCGGCAAGACACTGATGTCGCCGGATCAGGCCGTTGCGAAGGCCGGCAGCGCCGACGTCCTTATCGACCGTGGCGACTGGGGCACCATCGACTTCGGTTTCAACCAGATCTTCTTTAATTACCTGCACCCGGACGTGGTCGTCGGCCGCGGCGGCGCAATGAAGACCAACGAAGGCACGTTCGTCGCCGCCCTGGTGGCGTCGCTGTTCGCCGCCGTCGGTATCTGGATCACCTCGCAGTTCATGTGGGATCCGATGGACGGTCTTGAACGCCAGGCCCTCGAAAAGCGCCAGATGACGCTCGTCGAAGTCATGGGCAAGGAAAAGGAAGAAGTTAACCTGGACGTGGTCGAGGAAGAAGAAGAAGTCGTTGAACAGTCCGACGACAAGTTCGGCGATCCGCTCGACCAGTCCCCGGACAACGGCCCGAAGCGCGACAGCGCCATGGCCGAAAAAGTCGACGTCAAGAACATCGGCCTCGCGGACCTCCTGTCCAACAAGCTTGGCCAGTCCGGCGCGATTTCATCGATTCTGGCCGACAACACGGACCAGTTTGAAAACCGCATGGCGGTCGCCATGTCCGGAACCGAATCGGATCTGATGGTCGGTTACGGCGCGAACGGCATGGGCTTCAAGGGTACCGGCGCAAGCGGCGGCGGCACCGGCGGTTACGGCCGCATCCACGGCCTCGGCAACGTCGACACGGGCGGCGGCTCGGGCATGCGCGCCGGTCTCGGCAAGAAGGGCGCCAGGAAGGTCGGCCAGATGAAGATCGACGGCATGCAGGGCAGCGGCTTCTGCCAGAAGGGCAACATTGAAGCCGTGGTCAAGCAGCGCGCCGGCGCCATCAGGGCCTGCTACGAACAGGAACTGCAGCTTCATGACGGTCTGTCCGGAAAGGTCGCGGTCCGCTGGACCATCAACCTCGAAGGCAAGGTCGAATCGGCTTCGGTCACGAATTCGACGATCGGCAGCTCCAAGGTCGAAAGCTGCATCATGACGGTTATCCGCCGTATGCGCTTCCAGTCACCGGAAGGCGGTATCTGCGTCGTTCAGTGGCCGTTCGTGTTCAGCCCGGGTTAAGTGGTTCCTTTCGCTGTGTCCCGGCGGATGCATCGCTTCCGCGGGCGCGCCCCGGCCCAGTGCGGCCTCCGGCGCGGCATAAGTTGACATGCGGCTTTCTTACGGCTATAAACTGCGCTTGCCGTCTGATTTTCGTCTTAACTGCGATATCGGACGACGGGACAGCTTAATGGTGGCCCCGCGGTGTTCGGGGTGATTTTTTGGGTTGGGGTAGTTTTCAGGAGGTTTTCACAAGATGTTTAAGTTCATTGCAACGGCATTCGAAGCGGGCGGCGGGAACATGTTCATCATTCTCGCGATTGGCGTGTTCATGTTCGCGATCATCATCGAACGCCTGGTCGTCCTGTACTTCAAGTCGAACGTCGATAAGGACGACTTCATGAGAAAGCTCACGAAGTACATCCTTGTGGGTGACCTCCGGAACGCGATTAAGCTTTGCTCGATCTCCAAGTTCCCGCTGGCCAAGATCCTTCACGCCGGCCTCACGAAGGCGAAGGAAAGCGATGCCGCTGTCCAGGCCGCCATGGACGAAGCCGCCCTCCGCGAAGTTCCGCGCATTGAAAAGCGCATCGGCTTCCTCGCGGTTATCGGTAACGTCGGCGTTCTCGCCGGTCTGCTCGGCACCATCTTCGGTCTGATCGCCTCCTTCTCGGCCGCCGCCACCGCGGACGCCGCCACGAAGGCGACCAAGCTCGCCGAAGGTATCTCCGAAGCAATGTTCAACACGGCGTTCGGTCTGGCGGTCGCGATCACCGCTTCGATCTTCTACGCCTTCTACCAGGCGAAGTCGCAGTCCCTCGTTGACACGATCAACGAAGGCACCGTTACCACGCTGAACCTGATCACCGCTAACCGCGACAGGTTCGACGACAAGGTTTCCGAGTAGTTCGGCCTGGTGAACCGGGGTTTCGATCGCACCTGCGCGATCAACATGTCCGGCGGCGTATCCGGTTGACCCGGGCGCCAGGAGGCTTAAATGGGCGGCGTACAGGAAGCTGGGAATGGGAAAGCGTTGTCGCTTGACCTGAACCTGACACCCATGATCGACCTTATGACTGTTCTCGTCACGTTCCTTCTGATGACGGCAGTCTGGACAAACACCGGGCGACTCACCGTCGACCAGTCCGTTCAGGCTCCGAAGAAGGAACAGCAGACGGAACAGCCCAAGCGTTTCACGATCGTCCTTAACGACACTGCAATGATCGTAAAGTTCGACCAGGACACGCCCCAGCAGATCGCCAAGATTCGCAGCGATGCGGGTCTGTCGGTATACGACTTCAAGGCCCTGGCGGCCAAGATCGAAGAACTCGGTCTTGCCAGGGAGCAGAAGGTCGTCGTTGCTGCGGAAGACAAGGTCGAATACAACGACATGATCGGCGCCATGGATGCGTGCAACGCACTTGGCCTGTCCAACATCGTTGTCGCGGACGCGGCGTCGGTGGCGGCTGAAATGATGTAATTTCCGGTCCGGGGCCCTTCGGGTCAACCGGACACCCTTGACGGAGGACACTATGTCCATCAAAGCGCCAGGCAGCCGTTTCGGCTCCAGTGTTCACATGCGGGGGCTGCACATCGGTGGGCACGGCAAGCGGAAAGCGCTGGGTTTTTACCTCAACCTAACACCAATGATCGACATGTTCACGATTCTCGTCGTGTTCCTGCTGATCACGTTCTCGGCATCCGGCGAAATCCTGATGAGCTCCGCTGACATCGAGCTGCCCTCGGCATACTCGGATCGTACGCTGGAACGCGTCCCGACGGTCGCGATCACCGCGGATTCAATCATCTTTGATGGCGACCCCGTTGTTAAGACCGGTTTCGTCACGGATGAAAACATCCCCGACGGCAAGATCGAGGACCTGGGCAAGCGCCTGAAGGATTCGCAGGAAAAGTGGCGTCGCAACCACCAGCCGCCCAGCGACCCCAAGCTGAAGGCCGAATGGCTCAGCCAGTCAAAGCAGATCATCATCCAGGCCGACAAGAAGATTCCCTTCGAAGTCATCCGCCTGGTCATGACGACTGCCGCGAACGAAAGCTACTCGTCCATCAACTTTGCAATCAACAGCAAGGGCAAGGTTCCCGAACCCGGTGCCAAGGAAGAAAAGAAGGCCGACTAGCCCTTCCCTTCCCCCCCCGACGATTTTCCAAACCCAATCGTAATCAAACCAGATTAACCCGAACGTTACCCTGTCCCGGGGCTGTTGGCTAATATGGAATTCGTAGTGTGCAGGGTTCACGATATCCCACGGCCGTTGGCTCATATGGAATTCGTAGTGTGCAAGGTCCGCGATATCCCACGGCCGTTGGCTCATATGGAATTCGTAGTGTGCAAGGTCCGCGATATCCCACGGCCGTTGGCCATGGGCTCACGGTGTTGAAAGTCCCTCGCTGCGCTCGGGCCTCGGAGATTGATGGGACGATTTGTCCCGTCCCGGGGCCCTTGGCCCCGGGCTAACAGCAAACGGTCCTCGCTGCGCTCGGACCTTCCGGAGGCCCGACCAGCGGGAGGGCAGCCCACCGTCAGCCCGGGGCTGGAGCCCGGCCGAAGCCGCAGGCGAAGGCTTGCGTAAGCCCCGGGATCGCGGGTGCATGATTTGATTAAGGCCCGACCAGCGGGAGGGACGCACACAGATTCGGATGCTGGATTGGATCACTTCACGGGGGCAGGTTCAGGGGAAGGTTCAGGGGCAGGAACGGGAACGGGGGCTGGCACAGGGGCCGGCGGCGGAACCGTCGCGCCGATTCCAACACGCTTCGCGCCGCTTACGACGTGGAACGATTCCGACATCATGCGGCCGTTGATCGACATCGCCATCACATCGTAAGGCGACGAAACAAGCGGCGTCACCGTCACGGTGTCTTCCGACGTCACTTCGACATCAAGAAGCTTCTTGAACACGTCGTCGATTTCAGACATCTTGAAGACGGCGATGTACAGATCGGTGACCGTGCGGTTCACCGGATTGACCGACACCGGCTCGGGCGACCACAGCGCGTAACCGAACAGGTTCTTACCGTATGAACGGTATCGAACCAGTTTTCCGACGACCGGCCGGGGCCGTTCGCCTTCGTGCAGTGGCATCATCTGAACAACCGGGACGTCGTCGGCCGGGTCGGCCACAAAAAACAACGCGCCGTATTCAGCCGAGTCGCCTGGCAGGTTCGCGATGGCCCGACCGTACACATATATCTTTTCGGGCACGCCACCGGGCATCACGGCCTGATGGTTCAAATCCTGGAGCTGATGAAATTCAACCCTTTCCGAAAGGTCCACGGTCACGACCGGGATATCCAGCGTATCCACCTTACCGACCGACTTTTCGTGGTATTCGATATGAATCGAGCTGAAATCGCCGACATTGTTGGTGACATCGAGGTCCACGACGCAGTCGTCTTTTTCAACGGTCTTCCCGAAGGCCGTAATGATGTACCTTGGCGATGCGCCTTGAAGTTTCACGGCGTAGCACTGCATGGGAATCGACGTACCCTTCATGACCTCGATCGGCCTGTAAAACACGCCGGGGGGCAGTTGCTGCCGCATGAACGGTTCCCCGTCGACGTAGGCCGACGTTATCTTCGCTTCCTTGAAGTCCCGCGAAACCTCGACCGGTCGCTGGATCCAGTAAGTCATCGCAAAGACCAGACCGACCGCAAGCAGCACCAGGCCGATCGCCGCGAGCCAGCGACGCCTGACCTTGCCGGAGTCCGCCGCGCCATCGTTTTGAACCTTGTCGTCAGACATTTTCACACCTCGTTTCGACACAGGATTATGAAGCCCCGACTCGACTTTGGCAATGGCCGCGCCTTCCGCTGCCCCTCGCCGCAGTGCGCCACGGCCCTTACCTTGACAAACAGCACCCCGCCCGTTAACAATCGATCGGAAGCAAACCACAGGTTGGGTGCCAATGGAAATCCGCACAGCAGATTCGCATACGCGTGATGTCGAACGAAAGGCTGGCGAATTCTCGCTGCTCCTGATCAAGGCCCTGATGCAGACGGGCACCTACTCGTCGGACCACCCGATGGCGCGGAACGCCAGCGACGAAATGTTCACGGCTTTCAAGGAAGTCACTGACGGCGTGCAGGAACTGACATACCTGTTGGTTTCGACGGTTGATGACCAGGGAATCCTCGTCGACGGGCTGCTTCCCGAGCCGATTCCGGTTGTGAAAGTCTTCCGCAGCATGATGGGCGACCACTTCATCGCGAAATTTCATGATTACTTCGCCAGGAACCGTATCGCATCGTTCACAATCCGGTCCGTCATCACGCGCGAGGACTTCGACACTTTCCTTACCTGCCTGACAAGCTGGGCCGGCGAATCCTCCACATCCAAGGTTTCCAGAAGCACCGAAGAATTCTCGACACAGCTCACGGAACTGGGCATTTTCGACATCAGCGTCGTCAGCATGGACGAAGTCGTCGGCGGCAAGCGCCATCTGCCGTGGCCGGTCAAAATCGCTCTGTCCCGCCTGCGCAAGGATATCACCAAGCTCCCCATGCTCCGGGACGCGGATCGGTCCGCCGTCCAGGCCCTGAAAGTGCAATCGATCAAGGATGTCGTCAGGCCCATCACGCGCGTCGACATGATCAGGGAACTGCTGTTGAACGCCGACCTCGTCGCGGACGGTGTCAACATCACATCGACCCCGGAGGTTGAAAACGCAATCATTTCGGGGCTGCCGGCCGATGCCATCCAGGCGATCGCCGAATCGCTGATGATGATGAACGACGACCTCGGCTCGTCCCGAAGCCGTCTGAATGTGGTCGGGCGTTCCGTCGAGGACTTGCAGGAAACCGTCGGGCGCTGCCTGGCGCGGTGTCTTTCGACCCTGTCCCGCCTTGAATACCAGACCGCTTTCAACCTGCTCGAAGTCGCGTACAAGAAACAACTGATGCCGATTACGGAACTGCCCAAGGATCTTCAGCGGCGACTGCGCGCCGGGGAAACGACGGATAAGTTCCTTGCCTCGGCCAGCCAGTACCTGCTTGACTTCCAGGGCACGGACGACGCTCGCAACTACATTAAGTATCTCAATGTTTTCACGGTGGTACTGCCCGAACTGACCGTGCGATCCAATCGCCAGATGGTTTCGACCATTTTCGGGATCCTTGTCAGCCACCACGAAGACGACGAACAATCGCCCTTCCCCGGCCGGCAGCGTTTCATCGACGAGGCGCTGTCGCGCCTTCATGCGGGCGGATTCCTTGCAGCCGTAATCCAGCTTGCGTTCCTGACCCCGAAGGAAGAACGCGAACAACTGGAGGCTGGAATATCGCTTTTTGGTCCAACGGTCGTGCCGGTTCTTATTAACTTCCTTACATCCGACATCGACCCCACGGTCCGCGCGACCGTTTCCGCGATACTCATGCGGATCGGCGATCCAGCCGTTGAACCCCTGACCGACGAGCTCCGCGCCCACCGCCACAATTGGCAGGCGGTACGCGTCCTGGTCCGGGTTCTTGGTCAGATGGCCGCCAGGGAATCGGTTCCGGTTATTCACCAGTACATCAACCACCCCCATCCGAAGGTCCGCGAAGAATGCGCGGTCGCCCTGTATGACATCATGGGCGCCGATTCCGAAACCTTCGTCCTGGAACTTCTGGAAGACAAGGACAAGATGGTCGCGCGGCGCGTGGTCGGCCTGCTTGCGCAGATGCATTGCACCGGCGGGAAGTTCCTGAGCTTCCTTTTCGACATGATCCGGACAAGGGCCAGGAACGAAGACGAGCCGGAAGAAACGGTGCAGATCATGTGCCTTCGGGCACTGACCGAATATGAACGCGTGGTTCTGCCGCGCGAACCCGACATCGAGGGTGCCCTGATGGACATCCTGTCCGAATCCGGTTTCCGGTCGTTCCTTCCCGGACGGCTGGGGCGACGCTCCAAGTCGAACGCCATCAGGGTTCAGGCGGTTGCCGCGCTGGCGGCCCGCAGCGGCGCGGATGCCCTTGAATTCGTCGAAGACTTGACGAAATCCCAGGATGCCGAAATTGCCGACGCCGCGAAGGCGGCATTCGCGCGGATGAATTCCGAACCGCAGTTCTGACAGGGCTGGCCCGACCAGGGGCCGTTTACTTCACGTCCAGCACCCGAATCAGCCATATTGACAGATCAGGCCAGTACGTGACCAGCATCAGGGCGAACAGGCTTATCACCAGGTACGGGACGACCGCACGGACCAGTTCGATGATGGGCCTGCGGAAAGCAAGCGACCCGACGAACAGGTTCACGCCGACCGGCGGGGTGTTGAAGCCGATTTCAAGATTGACCAGCATGACGATGCCCAGATGCACCGGGTTGATGCCGTAGTACACGGCGACCGGGGTGATGATCGGCACGACCACCATGATGGCGGAAAAGATATCCATCAACATCCCGACGACCAGCAGGAACACATTCAGGATCAGCAGGAACGTCAACGGGCTGCTGATCGTGTCCTTCACCATGGTGAACAGTTTCTGCGGGATTTCCACGTCGATGAAGAAATTGGTCAGCGCCTGCGCCGACATGAGGATCAGCAGGATTCCGCCGACAAGGACCATGCTTTCACGGAACACGACACCGAGCCCGCTGAACTTGATGTCCTTGTAAATGAACACTTCGACGATGAAGACCCAGGCCGCGGCGACCGCGGCGGCTTCGACGGCGGTCAGCAACCCACCGAGCACGCCACCGACAACGATAATGGGCACGGGTATTTCCCATGCCATGTTCTTCATCGCCAGCAGCAGTTCCATGACGCTGAATTTTGTCCGCGGGACCTTGTGCTTGCGGCCGAACCAGGCTGCGTACAGACCGATCATTATCAGCGCGATGCCGCCCGGAATGGCACCGGCCACGAAAAGCCGGTCGACCGTAACCTGCATGAACGGTTCTTCATCCTGGACCGCTGCGGCAGGGGCTGTCGCGGCGGCAACGACTGGCTGCGCGGAATCAGGGGCGGTGTCTTCGGCAGCCGCTTCCGCTGGCGCAGCTTCATCTTTGCCACCCTCGCCTTCTTCCGCGGCCAGCGCGGCGGCGATCTGTTCATCGACGGTCAATTTTGCCGGATCGGCGGGTGGCGCGACCGGGGCCGGTGCCGTACCGTTGGCTGCGTCTTCCGCGGCCAGCGCAGCGGCGATCTGATCATCGACCGACGGTTTGGCCGGTGCGTCCGGGGCAGCGTCCGGGGCTGGTGCGGTTCCGGCGGCGACGTCTTCCGCCGCAAGCGCCGCGGCAATCTGATCATCGACCGACAGTTTCGCCGCGTCAGCCTTTGCCGCCGCTGCCTTATCATCCTTTTCCTGCCGGGCCGCGACAGTCTCGACAACGGCCGGCTTTTCGCGCATCTCGCGCAGCGTGTCGGCGTCGATGTTCTGCAGGGTCATGCCCGCGACCATCGCGTAAACGATCAGGGGAAGGCTGGGCGGGAACAGGATGCCCCTGCTTCCCGATGACGTCAGCAGCCCCATCGTGAACTTGCGCGGATATCCGTCCTTCAGCAGCGCCGGCAGCAGCAGGCCACCCAGGGCCACGATGGTGACGCCCGAAGCACCTGTGAACGCGGTAAAGACGGCGCACGTCACCAGCGCGACGATTGCGAGCCCGCCGGGCAGCCAGCCAAGCGCAGCCCGCGAAATGCGCACCAGGCGCTCCGGCGCCTTGCTTGCGGCAAGCAGGTACCCGGTCAGCGTAAACAACGGAATGGCCAGGTAAATCGGGTTACCCGAAACCTGCTGATAAAACGACGCGAAGTAAAGCTCGAGTTGATTTCCGGACGACTGGTAACCGGCCATGGCGCCAGTACCAAGGACCAGGAAAAGCGGGAGCCCGAAGATGGCCAGTATCGCGAGCAGAACCAATACGACGGCGGTCATGCTTCACCTCCGTCGGTTACGGCTTCACCCTGCCCGGCCGCATCCTGCTGCGCCGAATGCCCGGGGCCGGCCACGTCGGCAGCCGCGTACACTGCCGCGAACAGCAGATGGATGGTCACGAGGGCAAGGCCAATCGGCATGATGGCCGCCGGAATCCATGTCGGGATATCCAGGCCGTGGCCGGGCTGACCGATGCTGATGGCCGCCTTACCTTCGGCAAGCAGGCTTTGTTCGGATGAAAACACGTAAGAAAACGCGGTCTGCAGCAGCAGAAGCGAAATGGCGACGCCGATCAGCCACACGGCGCACATCGCAATCCTCCGCGGCCATCCCTTCAGGAACCTGGTCACGATATCGATGTTGATGTGCCGGCCCTGGTGCGCGGCTACCGCGCCACCCGCGAAGCCAACCCAGATAACAAGGAATCGCGCGCCTTCCTCGAGCTGGATTATCGGCAGGCCGAACAGCTTCAGGAGCACCTGCGCCGTCGTCATCAACAGCATCAGGGACACCACGCCGACGATCAGCCACGTTTCGAACCGGGCCAGGGCCCTGTCGATTGTCTGTATGACGTTTACAAATGCACCCACGATTAGCCTTCATCCAGGTTGGGGTTGGGAAACGACCTGCGCGTCACTGGGCGCGACAGGCGGCAACGGCTGCGCGGAACTCTTCAAGTTCCTTCTTCGAAAACAGCTTCCCGACCAGCCGATCGGCAGCTTCGGCACCCTTCTTCGCGAAACCGGAACGTTCCGACGCGCCGACGGAATAAACCTTCACGCCGTTCTTTTCCTGCAGGACCTTCACGGCCTTTATGTTTTCGTCGCGGGCGCGGGTGGTAAGGCTGGTCAGGACGCTCTTGGATGTCTTAATCAGGATTTCCTGATCGGCGGGGGAGATTTTGTCCCACACTTCCTTCTTCAGCAGGACCGCGCCAGCCCCGTTCACGACCGGGACGTCGATCATGTTCGGCGCCTTGGCGTGCCAGCCCAGCCCGGTCAGGGCCGCCGGGGAAATGTAAACGGTATCGATGATGCCGCTCTGCAGCGACATGTAAACGTCCTGCAACGCAAGCGGAACCGGCTTCAGGCCGAACACTTCGAAGATCGAGCGGGCCAGCGGATCGGCGCCCCAGACCCAGGGCTTCGTCTTGGCCATGTCGGCGGTCGTCTTGATTTCGCGGCCGCTGTAAACGTAAATCAGGCCCTGTTCAGCCCATCCCAGGTTGACGTAGCCGGCCTTCAGAAGGTCAGCTTCCAGACCCGGCAGCATCTTGCCCAGCACGCAGTCAATCTGCTTCGGATTGTCGAACACGAACGGCAGTTCCATCAGTCGCGCGCGGCTGACGATTTCGCCCAGTCCGACGCCCGTGAACGCGGCGGCCTGGACCTGACCGAACTTCATCTTGTCCAGGACCTGCTTGTCGTCGCCGAGGACGCTGCCGCCGAATATCTTGATCTTCACGCGGCCTTCCGTCATTTTTTCCACGACGGTGCCGATCTTGCTGAGTTCCTTAAACCACAGGGATCCGTTGGGCGCGGAAGTCGCCATCTTGATCACGACCGGCTCGGCCGAAGCCGACGCGCCGTGCAACATGACACCGCCGAACGCAAGTCCGGCCACCAGCGCCATCAAAACCAGCACCCTGCCGCCGAATCCAACCAGTCTGCTCATGTTCAAATCCCCTTTCGAACCGGCACAATCGCCGGATCCACATTCACGCAATGCTACAGAAACAGGTCGTCCACTTTCTCGAGAGACTTGGCGGCTTCAATCTTTGCCGCCATCGTCACCAGCGCCAGCGACGGGTCCAGATCGTCCGGCGCGGCCAGTACTTCCTGCAACGTCGATTCGTACAGCGCCCTGTCCTGCGTCTGGACGCAGTATGTGCGGGCGAAGTACACCTTCGCGATCAGGAAACGGCCACCCGAAATCCCGAAAGCGTTGTTGAAATGCAGCAGCGACAGGTCCGGCCGCCCACCGATGTTCGTCCCGATGCTTCCGTAATAGACGCCCAGGAACATTTCCGGACCGCCGTAGAAGTATGTGGGGTCCAGTTCCTGCGCGCGGTTGACGTACGTAAGAACCCGCGCCAGGTTCGCCATGGCGGACACGTCGTCCAGGTTCAGGTTCATGTGCGATCCCAGGCACAGCCCGGCCCAGAAGATCGGCGCGATCGAACCGACGTCTTCACCGGCAAGCGCGTCGCGAAGCCTGTCTTCGCCACCGGCGGCCAGCGCGGCGTCGAGATCCGGGACCTTGTGCCGCAGCGCGCGCACCGCGTAGTCGTATCCCTTCATGTAAAGGACCGACGCCCATGCGGGATCCTCGCCCTCGATCATCAGCATCGAAAAGCCGCAGTTCATTTCAGCCGCCCGGACCAGCAGGTCATAGTTTTCGGGCGAACTGATGATGAAGCCGTCAAGCAGCTTCAACATCGCGGGCGCGGCCTCACGGGCGTGGCGGACGCTTTTTTCGCAGTAAAAGGATGCCTTCTGGTCGTCCATGGACGCCTTCATGTTATCGGCGACCAGCTTGTTCATCTGGCAGCCCGAAAGCACCATAAGAACCAGGAAAGCGACGACTGGACCATATAATCTGGGCATGAGCGCGACCTCCACGGACCGGGGCGGATGGTATAACCCCCAACCACCGGCGTCAAAGCACACTGCGTCAATAACGCGTCACGCGCGTCATTCGATGTCGTACCTTCCGAAAACCATGCCGAACGTGGCCCTGCCCTGCGTGACGGACCGAAGTTCGGTGGAATAACCGAACATACGTTCGATCGGCGCGGTCGCTTCGATGATCTTGGTCATGCCGCGCTCTTCCATGTTTGTGACGTTCCCGCGGCGGGCCTGCAGCGACGCGATCACGTCGCCCATCGTGTCGGCGGGGCACACGATCGTGATATTCCCGATCGGCGCCATCCTTGCCGGCCCGGCCTGCCCGCAGACCTCGCGGACCGCGTTCATTGCCGCGATCTTCACCACGGTTTCGTTGATCTGGCTGCCTTCGCGCTGTTCGATGGACGTGACCGTCGCGTTGATGTCCGTCATGGCCCATCCGTGCAGCACACCGCCCTGCAGCGCTTCCGTGACCCCAACCACGGCGGCCTGCTGGAACGCCGGCGACGCAAACAGACCCGGGGCCGCCACGCACTTCACGCCAGCGCCGCGTTGGGCCGGTTCGACCAACATGCCCAGGCGCGCGTAAACCTTCACTTCTTCGTTATTGATGTCGCAGTCACCGAAACCGGCCGATGACAGCGTAATCGTTTCCGCGTACACGACCTGCGGGCGACCGACCCTGATCGGCAGGCCGAAGTCCCGTTTCAGCCGGTCGGCCACGATTTCCAGGTGCAGCTCGCCCATCCCGGACATCAGCATCTGGCCGGTGCCTTCGTCTTCGCGGAACTTGAACGTCGGGTCTTCGTCGGCAATCCGCCCCAGCGTTTCCTGCAGCTTTTCGCGATCCGACTGCGCGTCGGCTTCCACCGCCATGCTGATGACCGGTTCGTAACCGCTGATGCGTTCCAGGACGACCTGGTTGTCCGCGTCGCAGATAGTGTCGCCCGTTCCGATGTCCTTGAGTCCCATCACGGAAAAAACGTTTCCGGCGCCGATGGATTCGACGCGGATGCGTTCCCGCGCGTGCATCATGAATATGCGGGACAGGCGTTCCTTCTTGTTTTTCGCCGGGTTATAAATTTCCGACTTTTCGTCGACGGTGCCGGAATACAGCCGGATGTACGCAAGGCGGCGGCCGTCGTCGGCGACCTGGACCTTGAACACCAGCCCGCAGACGGAACCCTTCGGGTCATGCGCGAATTCGACCGGCTCGCCGGTGCGGGGATTGACGCCGACAACGGGCGGGATATCGCGCGGCGACGGCAGATAGTCGCCGATCGCGTCCAGCAGCGGCGGAATGCCCTTGTTGCGAAGGGCCGAGCCGCAAAGCACTGGGACAACCTTGCCTGAAATCGTGACACGGCGCAGCCCGGCCCGCAGGTCGTCCAGCGTGACTTCTTCACCCATCAGGAACCGGTCACCGATCGTTTCATCGTAGTCGGCCACCGCGGACACCAGCTCTTCACGCATAACGGCCGCGTCATCCGCAAGATCGGCCGGGATCGCGTCCAGGTTGATGGTTTCGCCCGGGTCTTCGCCGTCCCATTCCATCGCCTTCATTTCCAGGAGGTCGACGACGCCGCAGAAACCGCCCTCGGTGCCGATCGGAATCTGGATCGGGACGATCCGCTGGGGGAAACGCGACCGCATGGATTCGACGGCCTTTTCAAAGTCAGCCCCGACACGGTCCAGTTTGTTTATGAATGCAATACGCGGCACGCCGTACCGATCCGCCTGATGCCAGACCGTTTCCGACTGCGGTTCGACGCCGCTGACGCCGTCAAATACGACGACGGCGCCGTCCAGAACGCGCAGGCTGCGTTCGACTTCGATGGTGAAGTCCACGTGCCCGGGTGTGTCGATGACGTGTATGTCGTGGTTCTTCCATTCGAACGTGGTCACGGCGCTGGAAATCGTGATGCCGCGTTCCTGCTCCTGAATCATGTAATCCATGACGGCGGCGCCGTCGTGAACTTCGCCGATCTTGTGAATCCTGCCCGTCACGTACAGCAGGCGTTCGCTGACGGTCGTCTTGCCGGCGTCGATATGGGCGATGACGCCGATATTCCTGATCCGGTCCATGCCTTTGGGTTTGTCTTTCGAAGCCATCCGGTAACCGCCACAGTCGCATGTAAGGCGGCCCGGATTATGCCACGGACGCCCGATTGAATAAACGGTAAAGGTGCATGCGCTGGTGGATGAAATTCAGCACGTTTTATCACGTTCGGGTTAGGATTTGAGTGCCTTTCCGGGGTTGCGATCAATGAAGCTGACAAATGTTTCTGGAATCATGGTTCTTTCGTTCGCCTTTGCGTTCGCGGCCGGGTGCGGTGGCGGCGGATCGGCCGATGTCTTCGATGCGCTTGACGACGTGGCGGCGGTTGACGTTGTTGACGACCCGGGCGCGGGCGACATAACGACCGACGAAGGCCGTGACACGATTAACGACGCTGTCGATGCGATCGATGCGGCCGATGCCGGCGATGCCCTGCCACCGGATGACGCGGATGACGCCGGCGACACGACGGAAGACACGGCCGCGCCTTACTGGACAGACGAACCTTTCGACAACGACTTTCCCGCGTTCAACCGCGGCGAATATGAAAAAATCACCGGCTGGATCCTGCTGGATTCCGACAGGGCGTCGATCCTTTCGGCCATTGAAACGGCCGCCACCTACGGCGTCAACCATATCCAGCTTTCCCACGACATCATCATGGACATCGACGAGTTGCTGGGCGACGACCAGGCCACTGTCGACCGCGTTGAAACGATCAACCAGGCGATCGCCGCCGCCCACCTGCATGGCATGAAGGTTTTCGTCTGGGCCCACGAATTCCAGGACATGGACTTCCTGATTTGTTACGGCCCCGACGGCGCAATCTGGGAAACCCGCGCCCAGGCTTACCGCGACGCGTTCGAAAAGGTCCCGGACCTGGACGGCGTCATCCTGATGTTCGGGTCTGCCGGCGCGTCGCCCTGGTACACGCTGTGCGACTGCGAGTGGTGCCTTCAGACCTTCCCCGACCAGGAAGACGGCAACCCGCCCCCGCAGGACGTCCGCATTCAACTGACCATCGAGCACATCGGCGACGTCATGGAATCGCTGGGCAAGGAAATGGTCGCCCGCGTCTTCGCGCACGAGCCAGAAGAAAACCCGTGGCACGCCGACGGACTGGCCCGCGCCCGCGACACGACCTTCGTGTCCATGCACAAATCTGAAGTCGGCGACTGGCAACCCTACAACCCGCACGACCCGACGCTGGGACAGGTCGGCGCGCACCCCTCCATACTGGAAATGGACGCGGCCGGCGAATACTTCGGACGTTCGGAACTGCCGTTCGCTTCGCCGCAATACTACCGCTACCGCCTGAAGCACGCATTCGACCGGACTGCCATCGGCGCCGTCGCCCGCATTTCGCGCGGGTCTGATACCGCCCTGGGCACCCCGAACGAAATCAACCTGCGCACCATCAACGCGTACGTCGCTGATCCCGGTGCCGGCATCGACAAGGTGTGGCAGGACTTCCTTCTGGACAGATACCTGACGGAACTTCCCGGCCCCGGCGAAGAAAGCTTCCGCCTGCAGGCGATCCTGGAAACGACGCTGCCCGTCATGATGAAAACGCATTACGTCCTGGGCATCTGGGCGCTGGAAAAGGGCTCTGACATCCCGGCGTCCGCCACGACCGGCGAACTGGGCGCGCGCGGCAACATGCCCAAGTGGGACGCGGACTGGCAGGAAATATACGACCGGGTCAAGACGCCGGATTACGAAACGGTCCTGGACATTTTCAATGAAGGAACCGAAGCCGTCATGGTCGCGGAAAGGGCCTTCAACGATTTCGCCTTCAGCGAGTGGAACATGACGCCCGCTGACTACGACGACCTTTACCGTCGCCTGAAGCACCAGTACTTCGCGGCGCGGGCCTGGCGGGGCGTCGAACTGTACATCTTCGCGGTCCGGGCGGCCGTGTACGACCCCGAAAACGCCGGTATCCTTCGTTCGTTCGCGGCATGGGCGATCCAGGACCTGCAGCACATAGCCGACGAAATGGGCGCCGCCGGGCTGACCGATGTGTCGATATGCTCGCCCGCGAAAATCCTGCAGTTCGTCGTCAACGTTGACCAGATGGCCGGTTACACCCCGACCGAGCCCCCGTCAGCCCCCACCAGGCCGATATACTTCAGCAACGTGGGCGCTGACAGCCTGGACGTCAGCTTTGAAAGATGTCTCCCGGGCAAATATGCCATCGAATACGGTACCGAGTTCCCGCACTACGACCATTTAATCGAAATCGACAATTTCAACCCACCGCACCTTGATTGCGCCAACCTCCAGTACAAGGTCGAGGGTCTTTCCCCCGACACCCGCTACTTCTTCCGCGTGAAGATCGTGGGGGACGATGAAACGAACTGGTACGGCGGCGACTTCTGGGAAATGACACGCATGATGCCGTAGGGGCGAACGATAATTCGCCCTTACAGCACGTACCCGATCAGCACGAACCCGCCGATCAGCAGCGCCATGAAGACAAGCGCGAACACGTCGAAGTACTTTTCAATCAGCCTCTTCATCGGTTCGCCGAACAGGTAAAGCAACCCGGCGACCAGGAAGAAACGCAGCGCGCGCCCGCAGATCGATGAAACGACCAGCGTTCCGAACGGCACCTGGAAGTATCCGCCCGCGATGGTGAAAACCTTGAACGGAATCGGGGTAAACGCCGCGGTGAACACCGCAAGGAACGCGTTCTTGTCGTAAAGATCCTTGACCGTCAGGAAAACGGACTGCCCCTCGCCGCCATCCGGGGCGCGGAAGAAGTTGAACCCGTCAAGGTTAACGGCCTGCGTGGCCTGGGTCGCGACCCCGTACCAGGAGTCATTCCCGATAATCAAGGCCATCAGGCTGTTGACCGGGCCGAAGAAGGCTGACCCGATCCAGTACCCGAACATCGCGCCAAGCACCGACCCGACCGTGCACAGCGCGGCCAGGTGGAACGCCTTCTTGCGCCACCCAAGCACCAGCGCGATCAGCAGGACGTCTGGCGGAATCGGGAAGAACGACGATTCGACGAACGCGATGATGAAAAGCGCAAGCCAGCCATAAGGGCTGTTGGCCCACGAAAGCACCCAGTCGTACATCGCGCGCAACAGCACCGACAGCCACTTGTACCATGGCGCGGCCTTCAGCTTCGCGGACAGCTTCACTTTCTTCGGCGTTTCGGCAGCGACCACCGTGTCGGTTCCGTTATTCATTTCACCCATTGCCTGCTCCGGCTGGCGACGCCGGAAGTATCCCCGAACCGAATGCGCGATGCAACATCCCGTCCGGAGGGACGAACATGACCGGGATCGCCCGCGCCAACTTTGGACGCAGTAGCGCCTGACCGGCGCGTCGGCGGGCAGCACAATCCTCCGCATTCGCTCCGGATGTGCAGTCCCGCCTGTACCGCTCCACCTGCCGTGCAGTCTGGAGCAGGTTTGATATGTCGTTCATCGCTGATTACATTCACCCATCCACGACAGGGTCAGGAACAGGTTCGGTTTCAGGTCCGAGCCCCGCAACCTGTCACGCCGTAGCCCAACGGGGCGAAGGCGGAAGGACCGCCCACTGTCAGACCGGGGCTGCAAGCCCCGGGTTACGACGATGTTCAATGTTGTAAGGCCCGATGGCCGCGAGGGACGCCCACAATACCCGACGTCCGGCGCGTTACGCCATCTCGACGATCGACACGCCCTCGCCGCCTTCGTCGCGTTCGCCGCTGCGGCAGGACTTGACGTAACGGGACTTCAGCAGGCGTTCACGGATTGCCTTGCGCAACGCGGACGTGCCCATCCCGTGAATGATCATGACCTGGGGTTCTTCGTTCAGCATCGCCGTGTCCAGGTGCTTTTCAACGGCTTCCAGCGCTTCGTCCACGCGCATCCCGCGCACGTCCACCGTGTTGGTCGGCGACCTCACGAACATGTAATCGGTTTCGGCCGCGTGCAGTTCAACGATGGGGTTCTTCGAGCCCACCGGCTGCGACTTGATCTGCCGGTCGCGTTCCTTCCCGGTCATCTGTTTCGCCGCCGTGCCCGCCTTCTTCGGTTCAGGCTTGCGCAGGTCTTCCGGCTTCACCGCCGTCTTCAGCAGCCCGACCTGCACCCCGATCTTGCGCCCGCCCGACGACACGTCCGTCACCACGCCTTCCGCGCGCAGCTTGACGACGTACACCTTCTGGCCGATCGCAATCGACGCCGGGTCCAGCTTTTCGCCGGGAATGTCGCCCAGCAGCTCGGCCTCGGCCTGGATGTCCTTCACCACTTCGTCCTTCTTGACGCGCACTTCTTCACGCCGCCTGATTACCATCTGTTCCCTCCGCGCGGCCTCGGCCTTTTCCGCCCGCGCTTCCTTGCCAATGCGTTCCAGTTCTTCTTCCAGGTCCTTCATCTTGCGCAGCACGTCCTGACGCGCCTGGTAAACCAGCCGGTCGGATTCCTTGCGCAGGCGAACCAGTTCGTCGGTGTACTTCTTCTTTTCTTCGGTCAGCCGCGTCTTCAGCTCGGTCGTGGCCGCCCGTTCCGCCAGCAGTTCGGCGTTCAGCGCGTTCGCCGTTTCCAGCGCCTGTTCAAGCTGACGTTCCCGCTGCCCCGTCATTTCGACCGCGCGCGCCAGTATCTTTTCCGGGAATCCCACCGACCGCGCCACCTGGAACGGGTTGCTTTCCCCGATTTCCCCGTGTTCGATGCGGTACGTCGGCTGCCCGGTCTGCCGGTCCGCGCCAACGCGCACGTTAACGAACCGCGGGTCGTCGGCGGCCTTGCGTTTCAGCAGGTCGTAATGCGTCGCGACCAGGCATTCGTCGCCGTGGTCGACCATGTGTTCCACGATCGCGGTCGCCAGCGCCTCGCCCTTCGACGGTTCGGTCCCGGTCGCCAGTTCGTCAATCAGCACCAGCGTCCGCCCGCCACGCGTCTGCAGGATTTCTTCCACGCGGGCAAGCTGGCCGGTGAAATTCGACACCGCGCGGTCCATGTCGGCCGGGTCCCCGATCACCGTCAGCACGTTGTCGTACCAGGGAATCTTCGAGCCCTCGCCGACCGGCGGCACGATGCCATGCCTGACCAGCAGGCAGCACAGCCCGACCGTCGACAGCGTTACAGACTTGCCGCCCGCGTTCGGCCCGCTGATGATGACCGCGTAACCGGCGTCCGCCCCGCCCCTGGTATCGACCCGGCCATTACCTTCGCCGGACGCGCCCTCATGGCCTTCCCGCGTCACGTCCAGGTCGATCGGCACCACCTTCCGCCCCGCCTGCAGCGCCAGCACCGGGTTTATCGCGCCCTTCAGCACCATGGCCGCCCGGCCGGTGACCAGTTCCGGCGCCGCCGAGTCGACACCGCCGTACCGTTTCAGGAACGCTCCGCGGCCCACGATCGAATCGAACCGCCACAGCGCGTCGCACAGTTCGATGATGTCCGTTGAAAAACGGGCGATCAGCCGCGTCCGGTCAGCCCGTATCGCGTTTTCTTCAATTTCGATTTCATCGGTCGCGACCGTCAGCGCGTTGTTGTCGTCCACGATGCGCGACGGTTCCACGAAGAACGTGTGCCCTGTCTGGCTGGTACCGTGGATGATGCCGGGGATGAAGCGGAAATCCTCGGCCTTGACCGGCAGCACGTAGCGGCCCTCGCGCAGCGTGAAATAGTCGTCCTGGACGAAGTTGCGTGTCTGGGCGTCCTTCAGCATGTCCTCGACGGCCGTCTTGACCCGCCTGCTGATGGTCCGCACCTTTGCCCGCAGGTCGGCCAGCGTCGGCGACGCGTCGTCCCGGATGGTCCCGTCTTCCGCAAACGTGTTTTCGATTCGCTCGGCAACGGTGTCGACGCCCTTCGTGCCTTCAAACACGCCAGCCAGCCCAGGTGCCCGCAACCGCGTATTCCCGACGTACGCCCGCACCGCCCCCGCGACCTTCAGCAGCCGCGCGAACGCGATCAGTTCTTCGTTCCCCAGCACGCCGCCCTTGACGGCCTGCGCAATCGCCATGTCCATGGCCGGAACCGGCAGAAGGCATTCGACCCCGTCCAGGTCCAGCAGCCGCGCCGCCTCCTCGACCAGCGCCAGCGCCGCCCGGGCGTCCTCGACCCGCGCCATCGGCCCCTGCCGCAGCACGATATCCCGTCCCCGGTCCGTCCGGCAGCACCCCGCCACCGTCGCCATTATCCGTTCAAACTGGAGGTCCCTCACGGTCCTCGGGTCAATCTGGTTCAATCCATGTTCCCTGGTTCAATTCCTGCGGGTGATCATATTGCATTACCACGCCGGCGTGGGCGAAACATGGCGGTGGGTTATCATCATCCAAACTCGTAAGTCATGCAGGCGCTTGACGGAGTCAAACAGCTATTTATCAACTTGAATAATTTTGCTTGCAGTTTTACAACCGAAAAAGACGGCACTCGTCAGACGGCTAAACGAGTCTTGCGAATTGCTATTGCCTTGTCCTTTCTGGCGCCGCCGTGGCAACATAACTGACATGTCCATTTTTGGAGTACAACACCAGACCACGGACTCAAATCATGCGGAGCCGGTAGCCCCGAACCTTGTGAACCGGGAATTCAAGCCTGATGCGCCCGACAATGTCTGGGTGTCTGACATAACGTACGTCAGGACATTGCGAGGCTGGACGTACCTGTGCGTGATCCTGGACCTTTTCAACCGCGAAGTGGTGGGCTGGTCTTACGACGATCACATGCGCACGGAACTTATGCTGAAGTCCCTGAACATGGCTATGCGCCGCAGACGGCCTGGTGCCGACCTGATTTTTCACAGTGACCGCGGCTCGCAGTACGCCAGCCGGGACTTCCGCAAGGCGCTGGAATCAAACGGCATAACGCAGAGCATGAGTCGTAAGGGCGACTGCTGGGACAACGCCTGTGCCGAGAGCTTCTTTGCAACTATCAAGCGCGAACTGGTCTACCGGACCCACTGGGCCGGTATCGAGGACGCAAGACCGGATCTGTTTCAGTACATTGAGGTGTTTTTCAACCGGAAACGAAGGCACTCGGCCAACGGCTATTTAAGCCCGGTGGATTATGAAAGGCAGGTTTTCTCTGGCGCTGCCACGGCAGCTTAACAAATGTGTCCACTTTTTCGGGGGAAGACCATTTCTGCAATATACCCCGCCGTCTGGAACCCACGAATATGAAATCAGAATCTACCGCGCTTCATATGTGGAAAGCTCGACCAAATATGGTCTTGCCTGGCTGGTGTGGCCTTTTGTCGACAATTCGGTAAACTAGGCTTTCAGGGGGCTTGCAGATGGACCACATGACTAAATTGGTGTTCGTACTATTTCTGTTCGCGGAAATTGGCTGCGCCGGAAGCAACCCGGAAACGGTCGATGCGAATAATCCCGACGTCAGCGACGTTTCGGTTTCAGAAGACCCCGGCCCGGATGATGCCGACACCCGTGATGTCCTGGCCCCGGATGATGCGGGCGTGGATGTCCCCGATTACGAACATCCAGGCGACATCGTCGACACCGGATCCGGGGACGCTGACGTTTGCGAGCATTGGCACTATTTCATGGATGGTAAATACGGGGAGCAATGCTGGGATCCACCCGAAAACCTCTGCAAAAATGGTGATAACCTGGAAACATCCTGGTACTGCAAACCGGATGGCAGTCTTTGCTGCCTGACGGCTTCGTCCCGATGCTTTCATTGTGGCTGGATTGAATGCGGACCCGGGATCGAAATCGTTTCCGACGAATGCCAGGCAATCGATATACCTGAAAGATTTCTCGAATGCCTGGCAGATGGATACTGTGCCGTGAATTCGCCGGATGTATACGCGGAAATGACCGGCGGCGAATGCGAATTTTCGATAGATGCCAACTACATGGTCTGCTGGGACGACCACATTTGAAATCGGATTCCCGTCGGTGCAGCGCCCCCTGCGGCAGGGGCGAAACCCGCCGGCGGACCACCCGGACGACCGACCTACCGCCCCCGGTAAATGGCAGCCACCGGCAGGAAGCGGATGCCGGCGTCTTCGAAGAAGTCGTCCCCCATGTGGAAGACATAGCCCCGCGACGCGCCAGGGATGCCGGACAAGAAGGCGCGAAGCGCGGCGGCGTCACGGGGCGAAGGGTGCCTGGTCGCCTTGATTTCGATGGCGTGCGTGACGCCCGCGGATTTGAAGACGATGTCGACTTCGCGCCCTGCCTGGCTTTTGTAGTAGAAGAAGCGATCCGCCTGGATCAGCCCCAGCTTCCGGCGCTTTTCCAGTTCCGAAATGACGAAGTTTTCGATGATCTGGCCCTGGTTGGCCTGCAGGCCCAGGCCCGAAATCATCCCGTTGTCGGCGAAATACGCCTTCGCGGCCTTGACGAAACGTTTGGCCGGCCCGTACTGGTAACCATGCAACTGGAACGCGAGCTGCGACTGGAACAGCGTGTCCAGATACTTTTTGGTCGTCGGGACGGAAAGCCCCGATTCACGGGCGAACGAGCTTGTTTCGAGGTGCGACCCGAGCGAGCGCCCAACGTTCGCGAACACCCCCTGCAGCCCCGCCATGTTTCCCAGGTTTGCCATTTGCATCAGGTCGCGCACGAAGTACGTGTCGCGGTAATTTCGCAGGATCTGTTCCTTGCGGAGCGGATCGACGGCGGCGACGACCTCGGGAAATCCGCCGAACAACATCGCGGCGTCCAGCGCGCGCTGACCTTCGCGCAAGACGGGAACCGGGGGTTCGCCGGCGAAAATCGAGTGGGTCGGATCACCCGATTCTTCCCCCCAGCATGCCGTCGGCATCGACAGCAGATCGACCCTGCCCGCCAGCGTGTCAGCGGAGGCGTCAAGCAGGCCGATGGAACTGGAGCCGGTCATCAGTATCCTGGCGCCCTGGTTGTCTATGGCGTACTTAACGGCGACGGTCAGGCGCGGTTCGCGCTGGATTTCGTCGACAATCCCGCGTTCGCCCAGGCCGGAAATGAAGCCCTTCGGGTCACGCCTGGCCCAGTCCAGCAAGTCCAGGTCGTCGAGCGTGGCGTACCTGTATTCGGGGTATGCGGCCCGCAGGAATGTGGTTTTTCCACTGCGCCGCGGCCCGATCACCAGCGCCGACCTGTCCGGGTCCAGGGTCATCCATCGTTTGAACATTCTGCCGCCGTCGAATTAGGCTTTTTCATTTTAACCGCGTTAAACAGAAAATCAACTTTCAGAATAACGCGGTTAAAGTGAAAGTCCGACGTCCGCAGGGGGCCGTTACAGCAATTCAACGGTTTCGATCTGCTGGTATTCGACCATGGCGCGGACGGTGTTCGTCGGGGCCGGGACGGCGGTCAGGGGCAGCTTTTCGGCGGTGCGGGAATCGGGCCACAGGTAAATCAGGGATGCGCCAGACTGGTATTCCGGGAACATGGGGTCGGCGTCCGCGCCGTGCAGGCCGAACATGATGTCGGTCCAGGCGGCCATGAACCTGTCGACTTCATCCTCGGTCAGCCCCTTGTCAGTCAACATGAAGCGCAGGTTCGCCGGCATCTCGGTCCAGCCCGATGGAAGCATGCCGTCAATCGACGGATACGGTTCCTGGTCGGTGGCGTCAACATGAAGGTAGTCCCATTCGAGCGGCTCGACAACGGTGCCCCCGGGGGCGACGTCGCCCATAATCTTCCAGCCGATAAGCGCGGTATGAACCGGGCAGGACCCGAAGTATTCGCACGCGCTTTCAGCCTCGCGGTACAAGGCGATCACGGGCCCGATCTCATCCGCCAGGTTGTTTGTCAGGGTAACTTCGCCGGCCAGTGTGTCCATGCGCGTCAGCGTCGCTTCAACCCCCGGCGTGTAACCGGTGAATGGCCCCGCGTAAAACAGCAGCTTGCTGACTGTTTCGCCATATGTCAGGCAGTTTGCGCCGTCCACGACCCAGTTGGGCAGGTCCCAGACCTCCCGGGCTGGCGCTTCGCCGGACCAGTCGACCGGGGGCGTCGCCGACGGCGTGCAACCACCGGTCCCGACCTGGACGTCCTTCCACACGACCCATGGCGATGCCGGGATTTCCGGCCACGTCTCGGACGACGTCCCGTCGCGATACTGCACCCCGATGTCCACGGCGAACGATTCATCGGAATAGATGTAAATAACCGGCTTCCTGTCTACGGCGTCGTAATAGCGCAGCGGACCGGCGTGCGTCGTCGCTTCGTCAGCCAGCGTCACGGTGTTGACGCCCCACTCGTGCAGCGTGTAAACGGCGTCGGGCCAGCAAGATCCGCCGCAGGCCGGTTTACCGGGGATGCTGTACCTGCAGACGTCGCCTGCCGTCTGGCAGTCGTCGTCGTTGTAACACTCCGCCTGCTCCCACAGCACCATCGTGCACTTTTTGCCGTCGCCCTCGTCCAGGCAGAGCTGGCAGTTATCACATTCCTGGTGGAACTGGCATTGATCGGGGTTGACCGCGTCGTTACCAGCATCAGGAGTTACGGTGTCGGCGGGGAGCGTCGCGTCTTCGACGGCGCCATCGCCCTGCCCCTGATCGGCCAGGCCGGGATCAGTTGCAGTATCCTGACCGACCGTGTCCAAGACCACATCGCCCGCCTCGACGTCGCCACCAATCGCATCAAGAACGATCAGGCCGTCCAGCACGTCCTGATCTTCGGAGCCACTCCCGCACCCAATCGCCGCCAGCAGCAAAATCGCCACGGCGGTTACAGCCAGTCTTACCGTCTTCATAGTCCACCCGCTCTGAAAATACGCGGTCATATTACAACTTCGATTCTGTGATGGCATCCGGGACTGAAAGATTTGCCAGTCGTATCAGAGACCGGAACATGTTGCGAAGGCAGCGGTGCAGCCATTTTCTTCCTGGCATCCGAGGCATTCCCCGGACTGCGGATCCCCCACGCATTGCATAATGCAGTTGACGGCCATACATGTGGTCTGGCTGGCAAAGCACATGGCACATGGCGACGAAATGCCCTTGGCGGTGGCGATGCAGTCGGCCATGCACGACTCCACTTCCGGCAGGCTCGAACAGTCCATATAGCAACTCACGGCGGTGGCCTGGATTGAGGATATGTCACCCGACACGATCGCGAAATCGGCCTCGTTCACGCATGCACCTTCGGTTACGGCCACGTCGGAAGCCACATCGGCGGCCGCATCGAGCGGCCAGGAATCACCGGGGATGTCCATCACGACGTCCTCGACGACTTCGATGGTCTGGCCGTCGGCGTCCTGGCCAAAGTCCAGCGCAACGTCCGTCCGGGTGCCTTCGTCAGCCGCCAGGTCGCCGCCTGCCACGTCGATCGCGGCGTCGCGACCATCGTCAGCGACCGCGTCGGCCCCATCATCCGGCGTCACCGCCGTGTCGACCGCGACCGCGTCATCGGCGCCGTCCGCCGTGTCGGGCTGCCCCGACGAACCCGAACAGCCGACCGCTAATAGAAGAACAAAAGTCAGTTGGTAAATCGTCTTCATGGAAAAGCCCCCCGCCGGGCTCCTGCGGGAGCCACGAACCATCACCAGATGTATGTGCCGAGTTTACAGTCACCGGCCGAAATTGTGTACGGGCGAAATGTCGTTCGACCCTGCGGGGTCGGCAGAACGCCGCCAACCTCGGCCCAGGCGGAACAATCTCGTGCCTTTAGAAAATCAAGGTTCTTTTCGCTGTCTGCCTTTAGAAAATCAAGGTTCTTTTCGCTGCCTGCCTTTAGAAAATCAAGGTTCTTTTCGCTGCCTGCCTTTAGAAAATCAGGGTTGCTACGCCTGAACCTGTCCCTGAACCCGTCCCTGAGACTGTGTGTGCAAGGGCGACAACGGGCGGATTTATCGACACGCCGAAGCCGCGGCGGAGGCGGTTCATCCGCCACTACCAGTGCGGCAGGGATCACGCCGTAGCTTAAGCGGAGGCGGATTTCCACGCGGCCATAAGGCAGAGGATGAGGGCGGCCTGGGCGTGCAGGCGGTTTTCGGCTTCGTCGAAGATCACGCTGCGCGGATGGTCGCAGACGTCGTCGGTGACTTCTTCGCCGCGATGAGCGGGCAGGCAGTGCATGAAGATGCAGTCCTTCTTCGCCGCGTTGAACAGCTTCAGGTTGACCTGGTAGTCGTGCAGGTCGATCAGGCGCTGTTCCTTTTCGTGCTCGACGCCCATCGAAACCCAGACGTCGCTGTAAATGACGTCGGCGCCCTTGACCGCTTCCATCGCGTCTTCGAACACTTCGAACGTCGCGCCGGTCTTCTTGCCGACCTTGCGGCACCACGCCAGCACTTCCTTGGCCGGGTAGTAGCCCTTCGGGCAGGCGCAGTCAACGGACACGCCAAGCAGCGCGCCGCATTCCATCAGGCTGTGCGTGACGTTGTTGTTGGAATCGCCCACGTACACGACGCGCAGGCCCTCGAACTTGCCCTTGTGTTCAAGGATGGTCAGGAAATCCGCCAGCGCCTGGCAGGGATGCGCGTAATCGGACAGGCCGTTGATGACCGGAACGCCGGACTTTTCGGCCAGAGTGCAGACGTCGCCGTGCTTGAAAACACGCGCCATGATGATGTCGACCATGCGGCCAAGGACCTGCGCGGTATCGGAAACGGTTTCGCCGCGGCCGAGCTGGGTGTCCTTCGGCGACAGGAACAGCGCGTGGCCGCCCATGCGGGCCATGGCGCATTCAAACGAAACACGCGTGCGGGTCGACGACTTTTCGAAAATCATCGCCATCGTCTTGTTGTGCAGTGCGTCGCCGTAACGTTCGGGATTGGCCTTCATGTCCGCCGCGAGGGCGAAAATTTCGTCCAGGTCTTCCCTGCTCAGATCCCGAATGGCCATAAGATGGCGAACCTTCATGACTTTCCTCCAGAAACGACAGTTTAAAACGAGCGTCGGGACACTGTCGACCGCCGCGCCAAAACCACCCGAAAGTGGATGCGGATGGATACCATATCGGCACCCTTAACACAACACATCGGCCCGCCACCGGAAATCCGGCCTTGACTGCCGGCCGTCAAAAGTTGAATCTTGGGGCGGTCCCACAGATGACTTGTTCGGGGGTTCGTTACAGATGCCAAAGTTCACCCTGTCGGCCGCGATTGTTCTGATTGCCTTCGCTGCCCTGCCCGCCTTCGCCCAGGACGACGAAGAAACGGACACCAGGCCGATTGCCGCCGTATACGAAATCCAGCTTGAAGGCATTTCGCTGTCCGAAAAGAAGATCGGCGCGTTGACCGACCGATTCCGGGACTGGATTACCGCCGAAATGCACTATCGCGTGGTGCCGGGCGAAGCGACTTCAAGGGCTTTGGTGAAGGTGAAGGCGGCCAGCCACGATCCACGCTGCGACACGAACTGCAAAATCGCGCTTGGCAACGCCCTGGCCGCGCAGAAGCTGATTGACGCCAGGGTCGACAAGGTGGGCGGCAAGTGCGTCGTTTCCGCCACGGTTTACGATGTCGCCGCTGAAATTTCGGAAGTCTACGGTGAAACCCAGAAGCCGGTCGACTGCTCCGAAACCGGCATCCGTGGCGGGCTGCGGGAAGTCGCGGGCAAACTGGTCGACCCGGCCGCGCTGCCGGTCGCGGCGATCAGGCCGGACGGCCCCGGAATCGTAAAGCCCGTGGTGACCGATACCGGACGCGTCGTCGACATGTCCGAAATCGACACCGGCGAAGACATTGTCAACATCGAAACCGGTGAAACCGGCCTGCTTGTGATTGATTCAAGCCCTTCCGGCGCGTTCCTGACGGTGAACGGACGTGACGAAGGCGTCGCGAAGAAGAACCTCCAGCTTCCAGCCGGACGATACGTCGTGGTCGCGCGACTGGACGACTTTTACCACGTGGCCCGGGCCGAAGTGACGGTCGAACCGAACAAGGTCAAGCGCATCACGATGGACCTGGTGCCAGCCTTCGGTTCGCTTGACGTCACATGCACCCCTGACGGAGCGGAAGTTTACGTCGACGGCAGGTTTGCCGGCCCCTGCCCGCTGCGGAATCCCAGGTTGCGCAGTGGTCAGCACGTTGTCGAGGCGCGGAAGGGCCTGTATGAAACGGTAACCATGCCCGTGACCATCGGGGACGGCGAAGCTACGGCAACAAGGCTTGACCTGCCGGCCGCCTGGGGAAAACTGGAAATTTCATCCGCTCCGGCCGGGGCCCAGGTCTGGTTTGACGGGCGGCAGGTCGGAATCACGCCACTGACGACCGAAATGATCCCCGCCGGGAAGTACCCGGTCCGCCTGGTGATGCCCCTGTACCAGCCGGCCGCCTTCGACGTCGAGCTTGGCGGTGGACGCACGATTCAGAAGAACGTCCCGATGGCGGCGGATCACGGGTCGATTGTGGTGACGACCACACCGCCCGGCGCGTCCGTGGTCGTGGATGACGGAACCGCGCGCTGTGAATCGACGCCGTGCACGTTCCCGCAGCTTGCGACCGGGCTCCACATGCTGACCATCGAAAAGGACGGTTACGGACGCGAGGTTCGCAACGTCGACCTGCGTCGCGGGGCACGTGAAACAACCAGCGTCACGCTCCGGGAAAAGATGGGATCGCTGACGGTGTTCGCCGAATATGCCGACGGGACCGACTGCGAGGGCGAAATATTCATCGACGGCATCAGGCAGCCCGAGCCGACGCCTTTCATGGGCAAGGTGCTTGCGACGACCCATGTGATCGAGGTCATCTGCCCGGGCGCGCGGCCGGTCATCGAGTCCGTCACCGTCGATCATAACAAGGCGACAACCCGGACCCTTGGCGCGTGCGTGCCTTCATGCGGGGGAAGGAATTGCGGTTCCGATGGCTGTGGCGGTGACTGCGGGGAATGCACCGGCCGGTTTGAATGCCGCGATGGCTGGTGCCTGGAAGCGCGGCCGGCAGTGCCCGTGTATCAGGCGTCACCCCCGGTCACCGAAAGCGCGAATGCCGCAGGTGGCGGGTCCACGTCGTCCCCGGCCACGGCCACGCCATCCACCTCGCGTTCCGGCAGCAGCGACTTGCAGTTGACCTGGGAAACGCTGGGGGTCGGGTACCTCGGGTCGACCAGCGGCCTGTGGCACGCCATCACGATTCTTCCCGGCGAAATCGGTTTCAAGGCGTTCAAGGGACTTTTGTTTTCCGCCTTTGTCGACTGGCAGTTGATCATCCCCGCGAGCGGGTTTGACAGCGGATTCCTGAATTCCATTCACCTGGGCGCGCGCCTGGGCTACGAATTCCTTAATCTTTCCAACAACTTCTTTGCAATGTTCGTGGACGCCAAACTGGGCTGGGAATACAACTTCGTCCTGGGCGACATCGACAGCGGACTGGACCTGTTTTCCGGAATCGGCACCCACGCCCTGGTCACCGGGGGCAGCGTTGGCATCCGTTTTTCGGTAATCAAGCTGCGGGTTGTGGTCGATTATTCGACCATGAACGGACTTGGTGCTGGCTTCATGATCTCGCTGGGCAAGTGACCCCGGGGCGCCGGGGCCGCCGGAACAAACACCAGTCGGTCGCTGGAAGCGCCCCCCCCGGACCCGACCGCCGCATATCACTTGAAACAGAAAAACTTCCCGGTCGCGGTCCCGACGTGGATTTCACCGTTCACGATGCAGGGGGTGGACAACACGCGGCCACCAAGGTCGTGGCGCAAGACCAGTGCGCCAGTGGCCGTGTCAAGCATGTAAAGCCCGCCGTCCCAGCAGCCGAAAACAACGCGGTCGCCGACCACACAGGGCGAGGACCAGATGGCCGCGTTGGTCTTGAACATCCAGGCCTGGTGGCCGGTGGCGACGTCCACGCAATGCAGCCCACCGGACCCGCCGATGAAAGCGCGGCCACCGACGATCGCCGGGGTGGACCAGTAGCCCCCGTGATTACCGGCGTAACGCCACACCCGGCGCCCGGTGAGCCTGTCGAAGCAGTACAGGAACGACGCCCTTTCTTCCGCCGCCGCGAAGACATGATCGCCGTGCACGACCGGGCTGGCATCGGTGTCGTCGCCCGTCGAAGCCTTCCACACGACATGGCCGTCGCGCGCGTCAAGGCAGTACAGGATCCCGTCATAAGTCGCGGTATAGACCAGCCCGTCGAAAACGGCTGGCGACGTTTCGGAACCGTTTGACCCCGCGAGGCTTCCAGTACCGATGCCGCCGATGAATGTCTTCCAGATTTCGCCGCCCGTGGCCGGGTCAAGGCACCTGACGTGGCCGTTTTCACCGGCGATATACAGACGCCCGCCGGAAACACATGGCGACGAATCCAGATCCGCGTACGTTTCCAGCTTCCACAGCACGCGGCCGGTCGCGGCGTCCACGCAGCGCAGGATGTTGTCGACATTTCCGATGTACAACCGGTTTTCGTACAGGCAGGCGGAGCTCTTGAACATCCGGCCAGCGCGCAGGCGCCATCCCACGCGTCCCGTGGCAGCTTCCATGGCGTACAGCCACCTGTCCACGCCGCCCACGAAGACCCACCCGCCAACCCTGCACGGCTGACCGGTCCAGCCGGTGCCGGCCCAGGTCACGGCCACGCCGCGCAGCATGCTTTCGAAACTGTCCATGTCGCGGGACCAGATCAACGCGGGCGAATCGCCCAGAGGCCCGGTTCCGTGAAAATTGCGCGCCGGGTTGCCCCGGAACATCAGGACAGTGTCGGTTGCGGCGCTGTCCAGACCGTATTTCCAGGGCGGAAGCGGCAACGGCGTGGCAGGACCTTCAAGTATTTCGAGGTCATCCGGCCCGGCGCCCACGTTCCCGGCAAGGCCCGCCCCCGACCCGGGGCCGCCCTTCGCCATCGCGACGGTCGAGCCGGCGCCCATCGCGGCCGCGGCAAGACCTGCCCCGAACATTTCCAGGAAACGCCTTCTTGAGATGTCCGCCATGAAATCAGTCCAGGAATGCGCCCACGAACAGCCTGGCCGCGACCAGGATAATGACGAAGCCAAGCGCCCTCAGGATCCATGATGCCTTCGCGCGTTCGGAAAGACGCGCGCCGATCTGCGCGCCCGGGATGACGCCGACGGCCAGCGCGCCGACCATGGCCAGGGTTCGGGCGTTCGAATATTCCCCCTGGATGACGTGCACCGTCACGCCCGTCAGGGACGTGATGGCCAGGATGAAATGCGACGTCGCGGTTGCGATGTGCACCGGGAAATTCAAAAGACGCGTCATTACGGGCACATGGATGATGCCGCCACCGATTCCAAGCAGGCTGGACAGCACGCCGACGACGCTGCTGATGGTGACGCCGATCCAGCGGTTGTATGCGTATTCCCAGACCGTTCCGCCCGCGTCGCGGATGCTGCGCCTGAAATGTCCGGGCCGCGCCTGTGCCCGCGCCGCCTTCATGCCGGCTGGACGCGCAAGAAGGAATGTCGCGACGGCAACCATGAACACGCCGAACATGGTGTTGAAAGTCGCGCGCGGGATCATGTCGCTGACGTATGCGCCAAAGGCCGCGCCAGGTATGGTCGCGGCCGCGAAAGTCAGGCCGGAAAGGTAGTCAATCCGCCGGGTCTTCGCATACCGCAGGCTGCCCGAAGTCGAATTGAAAAAAATGACCGCCAGCGATATCGCCGTGATGGTTTCGGGCCCCAGTTCGGGGTCCCACAGCGCCAGGAACGGCACGACCAGGAAGCCGCCGCCCGCCCCGACGAACGTGCCCAGTGCGCCCGCGACCAGCCCGACCGGCACGAACCAGACATATTGCAGGAGGTCTTCCATCAAACAGGCAGCCAGCCGTCAAGTACCTGAAGGATTGTATGCCGGATCCCGTTTTCTGCAACGAAACTGCCTGTATAATCCCGGCTTGGTTCAGGGCCCGCGGCACGCCGGGACATCGGGGGACATCATCAGGAAACATGCGTTTTTCATGTACGTCGCGCTTCTTTTCATCGGCTGCGATCCGACCCCCGCCCCCGGCGATGTCCACCTGGACGTGCAAATGGATGACGCCGTCAGCGACGCGGAAACCGACACCGCGACTGACACAAACGTGGAAGACACGGCCGACGATTTGACAGAGGATGCAGCCGAGGACATCCCGACAGTCCGCCGATGCAACGGGATAGCCGAACTGTGCGGCCGCCCGCTGGACCAGGTCGCCTTCGTGACCACCCACAATTCAATGGCCAACGAAACCGATGGCTTTTTCGCCCCGAACCAGAAAGGCAACATCTCGCAACAGCTTGCCGACGGCGTCCGGGCTTTCATGCTGGACATTCATTACGACAACAGGGAAGACCCGCCTGTCGGGACTGAGGTGTACCTCTGCCACGGGGTGTGCGCGCTCGGAATGCGTCCACTTGAAGACACGCTTCGCGAAATGAAGACCTTCCTTGAAGATAACCCTGATGAATTCGTCGCAATCATTTTCGAAAGTTACGTTTCGGCCGAACACGCGAAGGTGTCGTTCGACGCGGCCGGCGCGACCGACATGCTGGCCGACCTGTCGCCCGACGATGAAACGCCCACTCTGGCGGAACTTATCGATTCGGGCAACCGCATCCTGGTCCTTACCGACTCGGACGGCGGCGGTTTCCCCGGCTACCTGCCGGTCTGGGACTGGGCCTGGGACAACGACTGGGACAACAAGGTTCCCGAAGACCTGAACTGCGATGTCAACCGTGGCAGCGGCGCTAACCGCTTCTTTATACTGAACCACTTCCTTACCGATCCGTTCGCGTCGGCTGAACTTGCGGCCAAGGTCAATTTCAACCCGTTCTTCAAGGATCAGGTTGATGAATGTAACGCCGCGCGCGACCACAAGCCGAACTTCGTGACCGTCGATTTTTATGATGTCGGTGATGTGTTCGATGTGGTGGAAAACCTGAACCTGACCGAATAAACATTGCCTGTCCGGTGCCTCACAGATCCTTCAGCGCGTCGCAGGCCTGTTCGGAGCCGTCCTCGCACGCCTGCCGCAGGATGCGCGAACCGTTCGCAACGTCGGCATTCCCGCCCATTCCGGCGTAAAGCATCAGGCCGTACAGGGCGCAACCGTTCACTTCCCCCAGCCCGCAGGCCTTTTCAACGAAAACG